>BNJU01003892.1_pt1 | contig 79219 bp, 95 predicted proteins | sample 8539281 | NCBI WGS metagenome assembly BNJU01 (sample SAMD00202456, study PRJDB9452) | human saliva metagenome | isolation source: human saliva | place: Japan
TGGAAGTGTGATTGGGTAGTAAAGACCAACGTTATACACGTTGGTTTTTTTCTTGTTATGTGCGAGATTTTCTAAGAAGTGATCTCATCTCTTTTGTGATCTGAGGATGACCACTTTATCTGGATAGGTTTCTTGAACCCACTTGTAGCGTTCTTTAGCGGATTTGCTCCGCCCATCCCTGAGAATCCATCTGATAAACTCCCAATTAAATTGTTCTTGACAACCAGCTGCCATACTTTCTCTGACCTTGCCTCGGTATGTGAGGTACCGTTTAAAAGGCTCGAAAGAGACAGGTCAATGGCGAAAAATTAAGAAAGATAATTTGGTCAGCATCCTGCATTCTTTCCTCATAGAAACACCAAGAATAATTTCCATCAATGACCCAAGCCTTATGCTTGGTGAGAAAGTTTTTCATCTCAGCCAACATCCATTCACGGTCACTGTCTTGCCAACCAGGTTGAAATTGGAGTGTGTCCATGTGCAGTTTTGGGATGGAGTAGCAGTGAGACAACTTTTCGGCTAGAGTTGACTTACCAGCACCGGAATATCCGATAATTGCGATTTTCATTTTCTACCTTTTCCTATTTGGAGACAAAAAAACAGCCTCTATGGACTGTTTCTTATTTAGCAAGTTTAGCTGAAAGACGAGCTTTATCGCGGCTTGCTTTGTTTTTGTGAATCAAACCTTTAGTTTCTGCTTTATCGATAGCTGAGCTAGCAGCACGGAAAAGTTCTTCAGATGGGTTTGCTTCGAAAGCTTTGATAGCAGTACGCATAGCTGATTTTTGAGCTGAGTTCTTTTCGTTTTGTTTAACGTTCAATTCAGCGCGTTTGATAGCTGATTTAATGTTTGCCAATGTTCTTACCTCCATATTTACTAACTATACCATTATATCTGAAAACTTACGTTTTGACAAGGGAAAATTATTTTTTTAAGTAAATTTCATCGATTTCATGGTTCTTTGTTTTATGAAGAATCACTTCTGCACGATTTCTAGTTGGTTCAATATAATTTTGTAGATTTGTGAGATTGATACTGGTCCAGACCTGATGGGCAAAGGATTCTACTTCCCAATCGGCATTTGTGTAAAACGATAATAGTAGCTATCTGGGTCGTTTTGGGCTAGGCTCAGCATTTTCAAGAAACGGTCTAGATACCAACTCTCGATGTCATCCACTGCAGCATCAACGTAGATTGAAAAGTCAAAGAAGTCAGTGATATAGAGACGCTCGTTTTGTGGATTTTGAAAGACGTTAATCCCCTCGACAATCACAAAATCAGCTGCTTTTACTCGTTGTTTTGCTTCAGGGACGATGTCGTAGACTTCATGAGAATAGACAGGAATATCCACATCTTGTCCATTTTTAATACGGTCCAAGAAGTTGAGAAGAGCTTCCATATCATAGCTTTCAGGAAATCCCTTGCGATTTAAAATTCCTTGTTCAATTAAGGTCTGATTGGGATAGAGAAAGCCATCAGTTGTTACCAACTCAACCGTAGCATCTGTAAGCGTACGGGACAGTAGGATTTGAAGTAGGCGACTGGTTGTGGATTTTCCAACGGCAACACTCCCAGAAACCCCAATGATAAAAGGTTGAGATTTGCTTTCGCGTTGAAGGAAAAATTCCTTTTTGAAAAGGCCAAAGTCATCCTTGGTACGCTTATAAATCTGGATGAGATGGGCTAGGGGGAGATAGACATCGGTAACATCCTGTAGACTAATCTGGTCATTAAAACTCTTGATGGATTCTAATTCCTCTTCAGTCAACGGAGGTGTTGTCTTTTCGATGTAAAGATTGCCAAGTCTGGCGGCTGATTTTTTTCAAAATGTAAAAATTCGTTGGTCATAAGTTTGTCTTTCTGATTCGATATCTTAGTATAGCATATTTTGAGACTAAAAACATCTAGTATCTTATAGAAAAGTTTCTTTCGATTAGAAAAATAATGACAAACTACATCGTATTATCAAATTACTTGGAAACGATTTAATATTTCGTTAAATTATGGTAAAAATAGTTTCATGAGTAAAAATGTATTATGCAGAAAATCCTGACGCTGCTCACGACATTCATGAGTTGAGAGTAGAGTTGTTGGGACAAAAAATGACCTTTTTGACAGATGCGGGAGTTTTTAGCAAGAAAATGGTTGACTTTGGAAGTCAACTCTTGCTCAAGTGTCTAGAGGTCGATGAAGGAGAAACTGTCCTTGACGTAGGCTGTGGTTACGGACCTTTGGGCTTGTCTTTATCTAAGGCTTATGGAGTTCAGGCGACCATGGTCGATATTAATAATCGTGCCTTGGATTTGGCACGACAAAATGCTGAACGAAATAAAGTAGAAGCGACGATTTTCCAGTCCAACATCTATGAACAAGTTGAAGGCAAATTTGACCATGTCATTTCCAATCCTCCAATCCGTGCAGGAAAGCAAGTGGTTCATGAAATCATTGAGAAAAGTAAATATTTCTTGGAAATTGGTGGAGATTTAACAATCGTTATCCAGAAAAAACAAGGGGCCCCAAGTGCCAAGTCTAAGATGGAAGAAGTGTTTGGCAATTGTGAAATCGTCAAAAAAGATAAGGGATACTATATCCTTAGAAGTGTGAACGAATGAGAGCAGTTGATTTAATCCAAAAGAAACGAGACGGTCAAGAACTGACTTCGAGTGAAATTGAATGGCTGGTAGAAGGATATGTGTCAGGAACTGTTCCTGATTATCAGATGTCTGCCTTTGCTATGGCTGTTTATTTCAAAGGAATGACGACTCGAGAAATCTCTGATCTAACTATGAAGATGGTCAAGACAGGGCAAGAGTTTGATTTATCCGCTATTGATGGGGTTAAGGTTGACAAGCATTCTACGGGTGGTGTTGGTGATAAGGTGACCTTGATTTTAGCTCCTTTAGTAGCGAGTTTTGGAGTGCCTGTGGCAAAAATGAGTGGTCGTGGTCTCGGTCATACGGGTGGAACAATTGATAAATTGGAGTCTATTAAGGGCTATCAAGTAGAACGTAGTCAAGAAGATTTTATTCATCAAGTTCAGGATATTGGTGTATCTGTCATTGGGCAATCAGATCAGCTGGTCAAAGCGGATAAGCTTCTCTACGCTCTCCGTGATGTGACCGCAACTGTTGACACGATTCCTTTGATTGCGAGTTCGGTAATGAGCAAGAAAATTGCTGCAGGAGCGGATGCTATTCTGCTAGACGTGACTGTCGGTGAGGGTGCCTTCATGAAGACAGTTGATGAGGCGCGTGAATTGGCTCAAACCATGGTGGATCTTGGTAAGGCTGTTGGCCGGAAGACGGTAGCAGTGATTACGGATATGAGTCAGCCATTGGGACGAGCGATTGGAAATCGTCTGGAGATCCTTGAAGCACTGGAGATTTTACAAGGTCAAGGCCGCCAGGATATTACCCACTTCATCTGTGAATTGGCTCAAATTATGCTTGGCCTGGCAAATGTAAACAAGACAGTTGAAGAAGTTCGCCAACATCTTGAAAATGGTAAGGCACTGGCTAAGTTTGAGGAAATGGTCCGAGCCCAAGGTGGAGACTTGGAAGACCTCTATCGTCCTGTAAATGTAGCCCATGTGGTGGAAATCCCTGCTCAGGAAACGGGTGTCATTTCAGCTCTTCCAGCTATGGAATTTGGGCTTTATGCTATGAGACTGGGGGCAGGTCGTGCAGTCAAGTCTGATGCCTTGGACTATGAAACAGGAATTGTTTTTGAAAAGAAAGTTGGAGATTCCGTTCAACAGGGAGAAATTGTTGCAAAAGTATACACAAATGGAAAAATTTCTCCTCAGCTAGTTACAGATTTTCAAAAATATGTTAAAATAAATGACAGGGTGCAAAGTTTACGAGAAATTATAGAAATTATCTCATAAACCGCAGGAGAATCCGAATATGAAATTAAATAAATATATCGATCATACGCTTTAAAACAAGATGCGACAGAAAATCAAATTGATTGTTTGTTGTCTGAGGCTAGAGAGTATGATTTTGCCAGTGTTTGCGTTAATCCGACCTGGGTTGAACATGCTAAAAAAGGGCTTGAAGACTCAGATGTCAAGGTCTGCACAGTAGTAGGTTTCCCTTTAGGAGCAACAACTTCAGCTGTGAAAGCTTTTGAAACCAAAGAAGCTATCCAAAATGGTGCAGACGAGATTGATATGGTAATCAATGTTGGAGCTCTCAAATCTGGTAATCTTGATTTGGTTGAGTCGGATATTCGCGCAGTAGTAGAAGCAAGTGGTGACAAGTTAGTGAAAGTCATTATTGAAGCTTGCCTTCTGACGGACCAAGAAAAAGTTGTGGCTTGCCAATTGGCCCAAAAAGCGGGAGCTGATTTTGTTAAAACATCTACTGGCTTTTCAACTGGTGGTGCGACGGTAGCAGATGTTACATTAATGCGTGAAACAGTTGGACCAGAAATGGGTGTCAAGGCTGCCGGTGGAGCTCGTTCTTATGCAGATGCTCTTGCCTTTGTGGAAGCAGGTGCGACTCGTATCGGAACGTCAGCTGGGGTAGCTATTTTAAAAGGAGAATTGGCTGATGGCGACTACTGAGTTGATTGAACTAGCAATTGAAACCAGCAAGAAAGCCTATGTGCCCTATTCTCATTTTCCAGTCGGAGCTGTTTTAGTGGCGAAAGATGGGAACATTTATACAGGTGTCAATATCGAGAATGCTAGCTATTCTTTGACCAACTGTGGAGAACGTACAGCGATTTTTAAAGCAGTTTCTGAAGGCCAAAGAGAATTTTCAGAATTGATTGTCTATGGACAAACTGAAAAACCAATTTCACCATGTGGCGCTTGTCGCCAAGTGATGGCTGAATTTTTTGAACAAGATCTAAAAGTGACCTTAGTCGCAAAAGATAAATCGACGGTCGAGATGACGGTCGGGGAATTACTTCCATACTCTTTTACAGACTTAAACTAGTCTGAGTCGCTCTCTGAGTGGCACGGTCCTTGAGGCCAACCAATCCATACTTGCAACATCGTTGCACATCTTATTTAGGAGGTTCAGTAATGAACAAGAAACAATGGCTAGGCCTTGGTCTAGTTGCAGTGGCAGCAGTCGGACTTGCTGCATGTGGTAACCGCTCTTCTCGTAACGCAGCTTCATCTTCTGATGTGAAGACAAAAGCAGCAATCGTCACTGATACTGGTGGTGTTGATGACAAATCATTCAACCAATCAGCTTGGGAAGGTTTGCAAGACTGGGGTAAAGAACACAATCTTTCAAAAGATAAAGGTTTCACTTACTTCCAATCAACAAGTGAAGCTGACTATGCTAACAACTTGCAACAAGCGGCTGGAAGTTACAACCTAATCTTCGGTGTTGGTTTTGCCCTTCACAATGCGGTTGAAGAAGCAGCAAAAGACCACTCTGACTTGAACTATGTCTTGATTGATGATGTGATTAAAGATCAAAAGAATGTTGCTAGTGTAACATTTGCTGATAACGAAGCTGCTTACCTTGCAGGGTGTTGCAGCGGCTAAAACAACTAAAACAAAACAAGTTGGTTTTGTAGGTGGTATTGAGTCTGAAGTTATCTCACGTTTTGCAGCTGGATTTAAAGCTGGTGTTGAGTCAGTAGATTCATCTATCAAAGTACAAGTTGACTATGCTGGTTCATTTGGTGATGCTGCTAAAGGTAAAACAATTGCAGCAGCACAATACGCAGCTGGTGCAGACGTTGTTTATCAAGCAGCAGGTGGAACAGGTGCTGGTGTCTTTGCAGAAGCAAAATCACTCAATGAAAGCCGTTCTGAAAAGTGAAAAAAAGTTTGGGTTATCGGTGTTGACCGTGACCAAGTAGCAGAAGGTAAGTACACTTCTAAAGATGGCAAAAGAATCAAACTTTCGTTCTTGTATCTACTTTGAAACAAGTTGGTACAACTGTAAAAGATATTGCTAACAAAGCAGAAAAAGGTGAATTCCCTGGCGGTCAAGTGATCGTTTACTCATTGAAAGATAAAGGGGTTGACTTGGCAGTTACAAACCTTTCAGAAGAAGGTAAAAAAGCTGTTGAAGATGCAAAAGCTAAAATCCTTGATGGAAGCGTAAAAGTTCCTGAAAAATAATGGATGGAAGTCATTTCTTAGGAAGCGGCCCTCGGCCGCTTTTTTAAGAGTTGAGACAAAGTCATTTTGTCTCAGTAAAGCTTGCTACTAGATAAACTAGCAAGTTTTATTGAAATAAAATAAGACTCTGAAAGGAAGAGCACATGGCACACGAAAATGTCATTGAGATGCGTGATATTACCAAGGTGTTTGGTGAGTTTGTTGCCAACGACAAAATCAACCTGCACCTACGAAAAGGTGAAATTCATGCACTTTAGGAGAAAATGGGGCTGGTAAGTCCACGCTCATGAACATGTTAGCAGGGCTTCTTGAACCAACCAGTGGTGAAATTGTGGTCAACGGTCAAGTTGTCAATCTCGATTCACCATCTAAAGCAGCTAGCTTGGGAATCGGAATGGTTCACCAGCACTTTATGTTGGTAGAAGCCTTCACAGTGGCTGAAAACATCATTTTAGGTAGTGAATTGACTAAAAATGGTGTGCTAGATATCGCTGGAGCTAGCAAAGAAATCAAGGCTCTTTCTGAACGTTATGGCTTAGCTGTTGACCCTTCTGCCAAGGTAGCAGATATCTCAGTTGGAGCCCAACAACGTGTAGAAATTTTAAAAACTCTTTATCGGGGGGCTGATATCCTTATCTTTGACGAACCAACGGCTGTTTTGACTCCATCAGAGATTGATGAGTTGATGGCTATCATGAAAAATCTTGTCAAAGAAGGGAAATCAATTATCTTGATTACCCACAAGTTGGACGAGATTCGCGCAGTTTCTGACCGCGTTACAGTTATCCGTCGTGGGAAATCAATTGAAACCGTCGAAATCGCAGGGGCTACCAATGCTGATTTAGCAGAAATGATGGTGGGACGTTCTGTTTCCTTTAAAACAGAGAAACAAGCCTCTCAACCAAAAGAAGTGGTCTTGTCTATTAAAGACTTGGTGGTCAATGAAAACCGCGGTGTTCCAGCTGTTAAAAATCTGTCCTTAGATGTTCGTGCTGGAGAGATTGTTGGTATTGCGGGGATTGATGGAAATGGTCAGTCTGAACTGATTCAAGCGATTACAGGTCTTCGCAAGGTTGAATCTGGTAGCATTGAGCTAAAAGGAGATTCAATTGTAGGATTGCACCCACGACAAATTACAGAACAAAGTGTTGGGCACGTTCCAGAAGACCGTCACCGTGATGGTTTGATTTTGGAAATGATGATTTCTGAAAATATTGCCCTTCAAACCTATTATAAAGAACCACATAGTAAAAATGGAATTTTGAATTATTCAAATATTACTTCTTATGCTAAAAAGCTGATGGAAGAGTTTGATGTTCGTGCTGCAAGTGAATTTGTTCCTGCAGCGGCACTCTCAGGAGGAAATCAACAAAAAGCAATTATTGCTCGTGAAATTGATCGAGATCCTGATCTCCTTATCGTCAGCCAGCCAACTCGTGGGTTGGATGTCGGTGCCATTGAATATATCCACAAGCGCTTGATTGAAGAGCGTGATAATGGTAAGGCTGTCCTTGTTGTCAGCTTTGAATTGGATGAGATTTTAAACGTCTCAGACCGTATTGCCGTTATCCACGATGGTAAGATTCAAGGTATTGTATCACCAGAAACAACCAATAAACAAGAACTTGGTGTCTTGATGGCTGGTGGAAACTTGGGAAAGGAGAAGAGTGATGTCTAAAAAATTACAACAAATTTCGGTTCCCTTGATTTCTGTATTCCTAGGAATTTTACTCGGAGCCATTGTTATGTGGATCTTTGGTTATGATGCTATTTGGGGCTACGAAGAATTGTTCTATACAGCCTTTGGTAGTCTGCGTGGGATTGGTGAAATCTTCCGTGCTATGGGTCCTCTGGTCTTGATTGGTCTTGGTTTTGCCGTTGCCAGTCGCGCTGGCTTCTTTAACGTCGGACTTCCTGGTCAGGCTTTGGCAGGTTGGATTCTCAGTGGTTGGTTTGCCCTGTCTCATCCAGATATACCACGTCCCTTGATGATTCTAGCAACCATCGTGATTGCCTTGATTGCTGGAGGGATTGTCGGAGCGATTCCAGGTATTCTGAGAGCCTATTTAGGGACGTCAGAGGTTATCGTAACCATCATGATGAACTACATCGTCTTGTATGTAGGGAATGCCTTTATTCATGCCTTCCCTAAAGACTTCATGCAAAGTACAGATTCGACCATTCGTGTTGGGGCTAATGCAACCTATCAGACACCTTGGTTGGCTGAGTTGACTGGTAACTCACGGATGAATATTGGTATTTTCTTTGCTCTCATTGCCGTTGCAGTCATTTGGTTCATGCTCAAGAAAACGACTCTTGGTTTTGAAATCCGTGCGGTTGGTCTGAATCCACATGCTTCAGAATATGCTGGTATTTCTGCAAAAAGAACGATTATCCTCTCAATGATTATCTCAGGTGCCTTGGCAGGCCTTGGTGGTGCTGTTGAGGGTCTTGGAACCTTCCAAAACGTTTATGTTCAAGGATCATCATTAGCTGTTGGATTTAATGGAATGGCGGTCAGTCTGCTTGCGGCAAACTCACCAATTGGTATTCTCTTTGCAGCATTTCTATTTGGTGTTCTCCAAAGTTGGAGCTCCAGGCATGAATGCGGCGCAGGTACCGTCTGAGCTTGTCAGCATTGTAACAGCGTCTATTATCTTCTTTGTCAGTGTTCATTACCTTATTGAACGCTTTGTCAAACCGAAAAAACAAGTTAAAGGAGGTAAGTAAAGATGTCTATTACAACCTTGCTCACCCTCTTGGTGTCTTCTATGCTGATTTACTCAGCGCCCCTCATCTTTACAAGTATCGGTGGTGTTTTCTCTGAACGTGGTGGTGTGGTAAACGTCGGCCTTGAAGGAATTATGGTTATGGGAGCCTTTTCTGGAGTTGTCTTTAACCTTGAATTTGCAGAACAATTTGGCGCAGCAACTCCATGGCTATCCTTGCTTGTAGCAGGATTGGTTGGAGGCCTCTTCTCTATCATCCACGCAGCAGCGACGGTTCATTTCCGTGCAGACCATGTCGTCAGCGGTACGGTATTGAACTTGATGGCGCCAGCCTTGGCTGTTTTCTTGGTGAAAGTACTTTATAACAAAGGACAAACCGACAACCTAAGTCAGACTTTTGGACGCTTTGATTTCCCAGTCTTGGCAAATATCCCAGTAATCGGTGATATCTTCTTCAAGTCAACTAGTCTTCTTGGTTATCTGGCGATTGCCTTCTCATTCCTTGCTTGGTTTATCCTCTTCAAGACCCGATTTGGTCTTCGTCTCCGCTCTGTAGGTGAGCACCCTCAAGCAGCGGACACGTTAGGAATCAATGTCTACAAAATGAGATATTTAGGGGTTATTATTTCAGGTTTCCTAGGTGGAATTGGCGGAGCGATTTATGCTCAATCCATCTCAGTTAACTTCTCAGTGACAACTATTGTTGGACCTGGATTTATCGCTCTTGCAGCAATGATTTTTGGTAAATGGAATCCAATCGGAGCCATGCTTTCTAGTCTTTTCTTTGGGCTTTCACAAAGTTTGGCTGTTATCGGTTCTCAATTGCCATTCCTACAAGGAGTGCCTGCGGTCTATCTTCAAATCGCACCTTATGTTTTGACAATTCTTGTCTTGGCAGCCTTCTTTGGAAAAGCAGTCGCACCAAAGGCAGATGGTATCAACTATATCAAATCAAAATAAGCGTACAAAAAAACGTCAGTACTGAACTGGCGTTTTATTTTTTAGGGTTTTGGTGGGTTAAGTTCAGTCCCCAAGGGACAAGATTTTCAGTTTTATTTTTGATACGAGCGATATTGTCCTTATGGCGAATGATAATCAAGCTAGCAAGAGCCAAGATAATGGCTATAAAGAGAGGGTCGTAGTGGCTCAGGATAAAACCAAAAAGTGGAAAGAGTAGAACTCCAATGATAGCCGCGATAGATGCTGTGACACTAGAGAGTGAAATCATACTACCAAGATAGAGGGTTCCAAAGAAAACAACTGCTAGGTAGAGACAGAAGACAGGTGCAAATCCGAAAATCACTCCAGCACTGGTTGCGACAGCCTTACCACCCTTAAATCCTGCAAAGATAGGGAAGGTATGGCCAATAACAGCCAAAAGCCCAAAGATGAGAGGCGAAACGCCTTGCAGATGAAATATAATCGGAAGAAGCGTTGCTAGAGTTCCTTTGAAAAAGTCAATCACAAAGGTCGCCATACCTGCTTTCTTGCCTAAAATGCGGAAGGTATTGGTCGTTCCAGTGTTACCAGAACCATGCTCGCGTAGATTGATTTGAAAGAATACTTGTCCAATCCAGAGACCAGACGGAATTGAACCTAGCAGATAGGCTAGGATTAATAAAACTATTGTAATCATACTCCTATTATATCATGAAATGGAGAAGAAAGGCAGAGAATCTCTTCTGAAATTGTCACAACGGAGAAAGAAAAATTTTGCAAAATCCTTGGAAAACTTGTAGAATAGTAAAGATGAACGAATAGGAGGTTCCTTGTGTCAAAAAAGGAAATCAATATTAACAATTATAATGATGACGCCATTCAGGTGCTAGAAGGGTTGGATGCGGTTCGAAAACGTCCGGGGATGTATATCGGATCGACCGATGGTGCTGGTCTCCATCACCTAGTCTGGGAAATCGTCGATAATGCTGTCGATGAGGCCTTGTCTGGATTTGGTGACCGTATTGATGTGACCATTAATAAAGACGGCAGTTTAACGGTTCAAGACCATGGTCGTGGGATGCCGGCTGGTATGCACGCTATGGGAATTCCAACTGTAGAGGTTATCTTTACCATTCTCCACGCAGGAGGGAAATTTGGTCAAGGTGGATACAAGACTTCTGGTGGTCTCCATGGGGTTGGATCTTCCGTTGTAAACGCCCTATCAAGCTGGTTGGAAGTTGAAATTACCCGTGATGGAACGGTTTATAAACAACGTTTTGAAAATGGTGGGAAACCTGTTACGACTTTGAAGAAAATCGGTACAGCGCCTAAGTCTAAGACTGGTACCAAGGTTACGTTTATGCCTGACGCGACTATCTTTTCTACGACAGATTTCAAGTACAATACCATTTCAGAACGTCTCAATGAGTCAGCATTTCTCTTGAAAAATGTGACCTTGTCTCTGACAGACAAACGCACAGATGAGTCTGTTGAGTTCCACTATGAGAACGGGGTGCAGGACTTTGTTTCCTACCTTAATGAAGACAAGGAAACCTTGACGCCAGTTCTATACTTTGAAGGGGAAGATAATGGTTTCCAAGTAGAAGTTGCCCTCCAGTACAATGATGGATTTTCAGATAACATTCTATCCTTTGTCAATAACGTTCGTACCAAGGACGGTGGGACGCATGAAACAGGACTCAAGTCTGCCATTACCAAGGTTATGAACGACTACGCGCGTAAGACAGGTCTTCTCAAGGAAAAAGATAAAAACCTTGAAGGTTCAGACTATCGTGAGGGACTAGCGGCCGTCCTCTCTATTCTAGTCCCTGAAGAACACCTCCAGTTTGAAGGACAGACCAAGGATAAGCTAGGAAGCCCTCTTGCCCGTCCCGTTGTGGATGGCATTGTGGCTGATAAGTTGACCTTTTTCCTTATGGAAAATGGTGAATTGGCTTCTAACCTCATCCGCAAGGCTATCAAGGCGCGTGATGCTCGCGAAGCGGCACGAAAAGCACGTGATGAGAGCCGAAATGGGAAGAAAAATAAAAAAGACAAGGGCTTGCTGTCTGGGAAATTGACCCCAGCCCAATCTAAGAATCCAGCTAAGAATGAACTCTATCTAGTCGAGGGGGACTCTGCCGGTGGCTCTGCCAAACAAGGTCGTGACCGCAAGTTCCAGGCTATTCTACCTCTTCGTGGTAAGGTTATCAATACAGCCAAGGCCAAGATGGCGGATATCCTCAAAAATGAGGAAATTAACACCATGATTTATACTATTGGTGCGGGTGTGGGAGCAGATTTCTCTATTGAAGATGCCAACTATGACAAGATCATTATCATGACCGATGCGGACACCGACGGTGCCCACATTCAAACACTTCTCTTAACCTTCTTTTACCGCTATATGCGTCCTCTTGTCGAGGCAGGACATGTCTATATTGCCCTTCCGCCTCTTTACAAGATGTCCAAAGGAAAAGGCAAGAAAGAAGAAGTAGCCTACGCATGGACAGACGGAGAACTTGAAGAACTCCGTAAGCAGTTTGGCAAAGGAGCCACCCTCCAACGCTATAAAGGTCTCGGTGAGATGAATGCGGACCAGCTCTGGGAAACAACCATGAATCCAGAAACCCGCACTCTTATCCGTGTCACGATCGAAGACCTAGCACGCGCTGAACGACGCGTAAACGTCCTCATGGGAGACAAGGTCGAACCACGCCGTAAGTGGATTGAGGATAATGTCAAGTTTACTCTGGAAGAGAGTGGGGAGATGGTGTTTTGAGAAATTTATAAATATTAAAAGGAATTATTATGGAAAAAAATTATTTGTTATTGGAAATGGATTTGACCTTGCTCATGGTTTGAAGACAAGTTATTTAGAGTTTAAAAAAACTTTGTATATCAGCAGTCTTATAATTCTCAAGTTGATGTAGAGCTAGATAAAATGTCTGAAATAAGGAACAGTTTTTTTAATGAATTTGAGATTCCTTCTCTACTACAGGTAATCATGGTGAGGAATTGTATAATGATCGAGAGGTCGCAAAGAAATATTACGAGTTAATCTCATTAATAGTTAAAGATAAAAAAAGACTGGAGTGATTTTGAGAACTCTTTGGCAAAGATAGGCAATATAGAATTTGACCTGAATAGTTTCTATGATGATGAAGGAGATTTAGATCCTTTTTCAAACAGCATATTATATAGAAGATTTTTTTCAGAAACATTAAAAATTTTTTTATCAATATGCGACGAATAGCTTGTTTAGTGGATGGATCAATACGATCTCTAAATCAGAAGAGTATGAACATCTTTTACCTACTAAGGAAAGTGTATTAGACTCAAAGGGAGTTGCACTATATCTAACTTTTTAACTATACAATGGTATTGGAAGAAAAATACGGGGTTAAAGAAGAGGATATTTTTTTCATGTACATGGAAGCGTTAGGACAAGAAAGTATTTGGTTGGTCATAATGTAGAAGAGGAAGTAGAGGAGGATTTTAATCCACTTTCTTTAAATTCGTACATAGATTCTAGCATTGAGGCTGTTAGAAAGCCTGTAAAGGACAGATTAGAATCTAATGAAATGAAAAAAACTTTCTGGAAAAGAATTTCTGATGTAACTGAAATTTATTTTATTGGTTTTTAATCTAAAAAGAGCAAGATTCCCCTGGACAAACTATATTTTTCAAAGGATATTTGAAATATTGTCAAATGTAAAAGTTTTTATTGATGATTTTAGCAAAGATGAAGAAAAAGTCTATTAAGAATACTCTTAAAGAATGGGGATTAAAAAAATATGAAAGCATTGAATTTATAAAAACATAATCAAGTTAGAAGACCTTTGTAGGTATTGATATGAGGAGAGAAACAGAAATGATCGATATGATTTTACAGACTGCCAAAACTTTGCAAGTTGAGGCTGTCGCCATGTCTGGTTCACGAACTGATACAAAAGCGCCAAAAGATGAGTTTCAGGATTACGACGTGGTCTATGTCGTGGACGACTTAGATAATCTGACGAGTGACCTTTCTTGGTTGGACCAGTTTGGCAACCGTCTGATTGAACAGTATAATGTACTGGGAAACCGTCGACTTTATCTTATGCTCTTTGAAGATGGCAACCGGATTGATTTAACCCTCTGCCTCAAAGACCACATCCAAGAGTGGGTGGATAGTGAGGCAGGATTCACCGTTTTAGAAGATGAGAGGGGCTTATTTGAGTCCTATACTACGAGTCCTCAACGCTTTTGGACAATCCCAGCTAGTGCGATAGATTTCGAAAAAGCCTGCAATGAATTTTGGTGGGTTTCCGCCTATGTGGTTAAGGGTATTCGTCGCTGTCATCTCATCTATGCAACAGACCATCTTTACGGTATTTGTCAACAAGAACTCCTAAAGGTCTTGGCTTGGCAAGTTGCAGCTGATAAGAGGACGATTGATATTGGCAAGAACTACAAGTATCTCTTTAACTATTTACCTACTGAGAAAGAAAAGGAATTCTCAAATCTGCTTGATTTCTCAAGTTTAGATAAAATCACCCAGTCTTTATTAGCTACTATGAGTCTCTTTCATAGAGAAGCGCAAGATTTGGCTCAAAAGTTGAGATATGACTACGATAAAGAGGTCGCTGAGAGAATGATTCAGTATGCTGAGGAGAGAGTGAATAGGAGGGGGAACTATGACACCGGAAATGTTTGAGAGATTAATCAATGCGATTGATTCAACAGATTGGATTAATCATGGATTGCAGCTCGGAGGAATAATAGTACCTATTATTTTCGCCCTCTGGATTTCTTGGAGAGATTCAAAGAGATTAAAGGTAGATGTTGAAAATCAGAACAGAATATTAGATGAACGGCAACAAAAGTTAGAAACTATTCAAACTTCAATCGCCAAAAAAATATTTCAGAACTGACAAAACAACAGAATCAACTCTCCAAAACCCAAGAAAAAGTTGAAGAAAACCTAGAGAGCTAAAAAGAATTAGCACAGCAATCTAGGAAGTCTAATCAGTTGACCATGCAGGTTCATTATAAAGAATTTTTTTGAAAAACATAAAAGTTTTTAAAAAGTCTTGATGAGAATCGAAGCATTTTATGAATTGTACCAACAAGTGTGTTCTGATTTTTGATTCTATGTCACCTGAAGTAAGAAAAGGAATACGATGTTCTCCGAGATTCGACCATAGATTATAAAAATCATAGAATTCCAATTTTAGATGAAAAAAATATCCCGCTAATTGTTTTTTTGATGATTTTTTTAAAATTAAAAAGAAATTTTTACAAAAAAATAGATTTTTAAAAAGAGTAGATAATTATGACGAATATTTTGAAAAATATTTATCCTAGGCTAAAAAGAATTTGATATGGAACTGAATAGATTGTTGTCTTAACACAAAACTGATTTTTGAAGGAGTCTGTTTTTTTCTACAGAAATTTCCGGCAAGCCGAAACGTCCCTTTGTATCGTAACTGAACACGGTACTAATTTCCGTAAAATATCCTTTATTCTACAAAATCTACTCTATATTCTTTGAAAGGAGTTGAACACGCCCTAAATGTTGTGTGAAAAAGATAAATTCTTTTGTAGGCATCGCTCACTGTAAGAATTTCCTATTTTCACTTTGCATTTTACGGGCTTTGTATCCTATATGTCTAACATTCAAAATATGTCCCTGGAGGACATCATGGGAGAGCGTTTTGGTCGCTACTCCAAATACATTATTCAAGACCGGGCTTTGCCAGATATTCGTGATGGCTTGAAGCCGGTTCAGCGACGTATTCTTTATTCTATGAATAAGGATGGTAATACCTTTGACAAGAGCTACCGCAAGTCGGCCAAGTCTGTCGGTAACATCATGGGGAATTTCCACCCACACGGTGACAGTTCTATCTATGATGCCATGGTTCGTATGTCACAGGACTGGAAAAATGGTGAGATTCTAGTCGAAATGCACGGTAATAACGGTTCTATGGACGGAGATCCGCCTGCCGCGATGCGTTATACCGAGGCGCGTTTGTCTGAGATTGCAGGCTACCTTCTTCAGGATATCGAGAAGAAGACAGTCCCTTTTGCTTGGAACTTTGACGATACGGAGAAAGAGCCGACAGTCTTGCCAGCAGCCTTTCCAAATCTTTTGGTCAATGGTTCGACTGGTATTTCGGCTGGATATGCCACAGACATTCCTCCCCATAATTTGGCTGAGGTCATTGATGCGGCGGTTTACATGATTGACCATCCAACGGCCAAAGTGGATAAACTCATGGAATTCTTGCCTGGGCCAGATTTTCCGACTAGAGGAATCATTCAGGGTCGTGATGAAATTAAGAAGGCCTATGAAACTGGGAAAGGGCGCGTGGTTGTTCGTTCTAAGACTGAAATTGAAAAGCTAAAAGGTGGTAAGGAACAAATCGTTATCACTGAGATTCCTTATGAAATCAACAAGGCCAATCTAGTCAAGAAGATTGATGATGTTCGTGTCAATAATAAGGTGGCAGGTATTGCTGAGGTTCGCGATGAGTCTGACCGTGACGGTCTTCGTATCGCGATTGAACTCAAGAAAGACGCTAATACGGAGCTTGTTCTCAACTACCTATTTAAGTACACTGACCTACAAATCAATTACAATTTTAACATGGTGGCAATTGACAATTTCACGCCTCGTCAGGTTGGGATCGTTCCAATCTTGTCTAGCTATATTGCCCACCGTCGTGAAGTTATCTTGGCGCGTTCTCGCTTTGATAAGGAAAAGGCTGAGAAACGTCTCCATATCGTCGAAGGTTTGATTCGAGTGATTTCGATTTTGGATGAAGTCATTGCTCTTATCCGTGCTTCTGAGAATAAGACGGACGCCAAGGAAAACCTTAAGGTCAGCTATGATTTTACAGAAGAGCAGGCTGAGGCCATCGTTACCTTGCAACTGTACCGTTTGACCAATACAGACGTAGTTGTCTTGCAGGAAGAAGAAGCAGAACTTCGTGAAAAGATTGCCATGCTTGCGGCTATTATCGGTGATGAGCGGACTATGTACAATCTCATGAAGAAAGAACTTCGTGAGGTTAAGAAGAAGTTTGCGACTCCGCGTTTGAGTAGCTTAGAAGACACTGCGAAAGCAATCGAGATTGACACAGCTAGTCTGATCGCTGAGGAAGATACCTATGTCAGCGTGACCAAGGCTGGTTATATCAAGCGTACCAGCCCACGTTCCTTTGCCGCTTCAACCCTGGAAGAAATTGGCAAGCGTGATGATGACCGTTTGATCTTTGTACAAGCTGCTAAGACAACACAGCATCTTTTGATGTTCACAAGTCTTGGAAATGTCATTTATCGACCAATCCATGAATTGGCAGATATTCGCTGGAAGGATATTGGAGAGCATCTGAGCCAAACCATCACAAACTTTGAAACTAACGAAGAAATCCTCTATGTGGAAGTCGTGGATCAGTTTGATGATGCGACAACCTACTTTGCTGCGACTCGTCTCGGTCAAATCAAGCGTGTAGAGCGAAAAGAGTTCACTCCATGGCGGACCTATAAATCTAAGTCTGTCAAGTATGCTAAGCTCAAAGACGAGACAGACCAGATTGTAGCAGTGGCTCCAATTAAACTGGATGATGTTCTCTTGATTAGTCAAAACGGTTATGCCCTGCGTTTTAATATCGAAGAGGTTCCGGTTGTTGGTGCCAAGGCGGCAGGGGTCAAGGCTATGAACCTGAAAGAAGATGACATCCTCCAATCTGCCTTTATCTGTAACACCTCATCCTTCTACCTCTTGACCCAACGTGGAAGTTTGAAACGTGTTTCTATTGCCGAAATTCCGGCAACCAGCCGTGCCAAACGTGGCTTACAAGTCTTGCGTGAGTTGAAAAACAAACCGCATCGTGTCTTCTTGGCAGGAGCGGTTGCAGAACAAGGCTTTATTGGTGATCTCTTCAGCACAGATGTGGAAGAGAACGACCAAACTCTGCTTGTTCAATCAAATAAAGGAACAATCTATGAAAGCCGATTACAAGACTTGAACTTGTCAGAACGCACTAGCAATGGAAGCTTCATTTCTGATACGATTTCAGATGAAGAAGTTTTTGACGCTTATCTTAAAGAAGTATTTACAGAAACTAAATAAGTGAAATGAAGAATCAGTTCTAAGAGCTGGTTCTTTTTATTGAAGAAATTTTCTGAAAATTACAAAATATACTTGCTATTTTTAGAAAAAAAGTGTAGAATAGTAGAATAAAAAGAAATAGGTTTTTAGAATAAGGAGTGGAATATGACAGTAACGATTGATTGGGAAAAACCTTGGTTTTTTTCCTATATGAAATTACCTTATCGCTATATTGCTCATTTTAAAGAAATGGACAATGGGATCAAGAAGAGCTTACAGAGGATGCAAACCTTGCATATTTCAGAGTCTTCTCCAAGTCTTCACTATGGACAACAAGCATTCGAAGGTTTAAAAGCTTATCGTACTAAGGATGGCAGTATTCAACTTTTCCGTCCTGATGAAAATGCCAAACGTCTCCAACGTACATGTGACCGTCTCTTGATGCAACAAGTTCCGACAGAAATGTTTGTAGAAGCTTGTAAGGCAGTTGTTCGTGCGAATGAAGAATACGTACCACCATACGGAACAGGTGGAACCCTTTATCTTCGTCCTCTTTTGATTGGAGTAGGAGATATTATCGGAGTAAAACCAGCAGAAGAGTACATTTTCACTATCTTTGCCATGCCAGTTGGTAATTACTTTAAAGGCGGTTTGGTTCCAACCAACTTCTTGATTCAAGATGAGTACGATCGTGCGGCTCCAAATGGTACAGGTGCGGCTAAGGTTGGTGGAAACTATGCTGCCAGTCTCTTGCCAGGGAAATTGGCCAAGTCACGTCATTTCTCAGATGTTATCTATCTAGATCCTTCAACTCATACAAAGATTGAAGAAGTCGGTTCAGCTAATTTCTTTGGAATCACAGCTGATAATGAATTTGTAACACCATTGAGTCCATCAATCTTGCCATCTATTACCAAGTATTCTTTGCTTTATTTGGCAGAACATCGCTTGGGCTTAACTCCTATTGAGGGGGATGTCCCGATTGATAACCTTGATCGTTTTGTAGAGGCAGGTGCCTGTGGTACAGCAGCAGTTATTTCTCCAATCGGTGGAATTCAGCACGGTGATGATTTCCATGTATTCTATAGTGAAACAGAAGTAGGCCCTGTGACTCGTAAATTATATGATGAATTGACTGGTATTCAGTTTGGCGATATTGAAGCGCCAGAAGGTTGGATTGTAAAAGTTGACTAAATTTATCAAACACAAAAAACTCCAAATTAGTTGCACTCACTGATATGGAGTTTTTTCTTGCTAGTTTTAGGATTTTCTTGTAAAATAGAAAAAGTGAAGAGAGGTATGAAATGAGTAAGAAAGATAAGAAAATCGAAATTCAAGTGGCAGATGCCAAAGTTAGTGTAGGAAAAGATAGCTTTGAAGGTTATGTATTGACCATTGGCAAGAAAGTAATTGGAGAAATTGCCGAATTAGATGGACAATTTGCCATCATAAAGAATGGGAATGTCGATAGTTTTTTTATAAAAAAATTGGAAAAAGCTGTGGAAATTTTTGATTGAAAACTATAATTTAGCAAAAATAAGTCTTGTTTTTATTGAAAAATTTCATGATATAATAGTTTTTCGTTAAATATCGGAGAGATAGCGAAGAGGCTAAACGCGGCGGACTGTAAATCCGCTCCTTCGGGTTCGGGGGTTCGAATCCCTCTCTCCATATCATTAATGGGGGTATAGCCAAGCGGTAAGGCAAGGGACTTTGACTCCCTCATGCGTTGGTTCGAATCCAGCTACCCCAGTTCTTAGGTAATAATCAAGATAAAAAGCAAAATATCTTAGGGTATTTTATTTTTATAATTGAAAGACGTGAACGATATGAACATGTCCTTGCGGGTGCTTAGGAAAAAAATTATAAGTATGTCAAGTTAAAGAAAAACTTGATTGTTGGAGGATTTTTTAGATGAACGAATTTGAAGATTTGCTAAATAGCGTTAGCCAAGTTGAGACTGGTGATGTTGTTAGTGCTGAAGTATTGACAGTTGATGCGACTCAAGCTAACGTTGCAATCTCTGGAACTGGTGTTGAAGGTGTCTTGACTCTTCGCGAATTGACAAACGATCGCGATGCAGATATCAATGACTTTGTGAAAGTAGGAGAAGTATTGGATGTTCTTGTACTTCGTCAAGTAGTTGGTAAAGATACTGATACAGTTACATACCTTGTATCTAAAAAAACGCCTTGAAGCTCGCAAAGCATGGGACAAACTTGTTGGGACGCGAAGAAGAAGTTGTTACTGTTAAAGGAACTCGTGCCGTTAAAGGTGGACTTTCAGTAGAATTTGAAGGCGTACGTGGATTTATCCCAGCTTCAATGTTGGACACTCGTTTCGTACGTAACACTGAGCGTTTCGTAGGTCAAGAATTTGATGCTAAAATTAAAGAAGTTGACGCTAAAGAGAACCGCTTCATCCTTTCACGTCGTGAAGTTGTTGAAGCAGCTACTGCAGCAGCTCGTGCTGAAGTATTCGGTAAATTAGCTGTTGGTGATGTCGTAACTGGTAAAGTTGCTCGTATCACAAGCTTCGGTGCTTTCATCGACCTTGGTGGTGTTGACGGATTGGTTCACTTGACTGAATTGTCACACGAACGTAACGTATCACCAAAATCAGTTGTAACTGTTGGTGAAGAAATTGAAGTGAAAATCCTTGATCTTAACGAAGAAGAAGGACGTGTATCACTTTCACTTAAAGCAACAACACCTGGACCATGGGATGGCGTTGAGCAAAAATTGGCTAAAGGTGATGTAGTTGAAGGAACAGTTAAACGTTTGACTGACTTCGGTGCATTTGTTGAAGTATTGCCAGGTATCGATGGACTTGTTCACGTATCACAAATTTCACACAAACGTATTGAAAATCCAAAAGAAGCTCTTAAAGTTGGTCAAGAAGTTCAAGTTAAAGTTCTTGAAGTTAACGCAGATGCAGAGCGCGTATCACTTTCTATCAAAGCTCTTGAAGAGCGTCCAGCTCAAGAAGAAGGACAAAAAGAAGAAAAACGTGCTGCTCGTCCACGTCGTCCAAAACGTCAAGAAAAACGTGATTTCGAACTTCCAGAAACACAAACAGGATTCTCAATGGCTGACTTGTTCGGTGATATCGAACTGTAATCAAATTGAAAATTCATAAAATCCTTTGTTTCCTAAACAAGGGATTTTTCTTTTGTCTGTAAGTCTTTTTTGATATAATAGTTCTATGTTAGAATCAGAAAAACAATCACGTTATCAAATGTTAAATGAAGAGCTCTCTTTTTTATTGGATTGTGAAACCAATGTTTTGGCTAATCTTTCCAATGCCAGTGCTCTTCTAAAATCACGCTTCCCTAATACCGTATTTGCAGGCTTTTATCTGTTCGATGGAAAGGAATTGGTTTTAGGTCCTTTCCAAGGAGGTGTTTCCTGCATCCGTATTGCACTGGGAAAAGGTGTTTGTGGGGAGGCAGCTCATTTTCAGGAAACTGTTCTGGTTGGTGATGTAACAACTTATCCCAACTATATTTCTTGTGATAGTCGAGCTAAAAGTGAAATTGTTGTGCCGATGATAAAGAATGGTCAATTACTTGGAGTTCTGGATCTTGATTCTTCAGAGATTGATGATTATGATGCTATGGATCGAGATTATTTGGAACAATTTGTCGCTATTTTGCTTGAAAAGACAGAATGGGACTTTACAATGTTTGGGGAGAAAGCCTAATGTATCAAGCACTTTATCGAAAATATAGAAGTCAAAACTTCTCCCAATTGGTTGGACAGGAAGTTGTGGCTAAGACTCTTAAACAAGCAGTGGAGCAAGAGAAAATAAGTCACGCTTATCTTTTTTCTGGTCCTCGTGGAACGGGAAAAACCAGTGTGGCTAAGATTTTTGCTAAAGCTATGAACTGTCCCAATCAAGTGGGTGGGGAACCTTGTAATAACTGCTATATTTGTCAAGCAGTGACGGATGGTAGTTTAGAAGATGTCATTGAAATGGATGCGGCCTCTAATAATGGGGTGGATGAAATTCGCGAAATTCGTGATAAATCTACCTACGCTCCTAGTCTTGCCCGTTATAAGGTTTACATCATAGATGAGGTTCACATGCTGTCTACAGGAGCTTTTAATGCCCTCCTAAAGACGCTGGAAGAGCCAACACAGAATGTGGTCTTTATTTTGGCAACTACTGAATTGCACAAGATTCCTGCCACTATTCTATCCCGTGTGCAACGTTTTGAATTTAAATCAATTAAGACACAGGATATTAAGGAACATATCCACTATATTTTAGAAACAGAAAATATCAGTTCTGAACCAGAGGCTGTGGAAATCATTGCCAGACGGGCTGAAGGTGGAATGCGAGATGCCTTGTCTATTTTGGATCAAGCCCTGAGTTTGACACAGGGAAACGAGCTGACGACTGCCATCTCTGAAGAAATTACTGGCACCATTAGTCTATCAGCCTTGGATGATTATGTGGCTGCCTTGTCTCAACAGGATGTTCCAAAGGCCCTAGCATGCTTAAATCTTCTCTTTGACAATGGTAAGAGCATGACTCGTTTTGTGACCGACCTTTTGCACTATTTAAGAGACTTGTTAATTGTTCAAACAGGAGGAGAAAACACTCATCATAGTCCAGTCTTTGTAGAAAATTTGGCACTTCCTCAAGAAAATCTGTTTGAAATGATTCGCTTGGCGACAGTCAGTTTAGCAGATATTAAGTCTAGTTTGCAGCCCAAGATTTATGCTGAGATGATGACCATCCGTTTAGCGGAGGTTAATCCTGAACTGTCTCTTTCAGGGGCGGTTGAAAGTGAAATTTCTGCACTGAGACAGGAAATTGCCCGTCTCAAACAAGAACTCGCAAATGTGGGAACTATACCCAAGCCAACCAGTCCAGCTCCAAGTCGTCCAGTAGTAGGCAAGACAGTCTATCGTGTGGATCGCAATAAAGTTCAATCGATCCTACAAGAGGCCGTCGAAAATCCTGATTTAGCACGTCAAAATCTGATTCGTTTGCAGAATGCCTGGGGAGAGGTAATTGAAAGTCTAGGTGGGCCGGACAAGGCTCTGCTAGTTGGTTCTCAACCGGTTGCGGCCAATGAACACCATGCTATTCTTGCTTTTGAGTCTAACTTCAATGCTGGTCAAACTATGAAACGAGGACAATCTCAACACCATGTTTGGCAACATCCTCAGTCAGGCAGCAGGTTTTTCACCTGAGATTTTAGCCATTTCCATGGAGGAATGGAAAGAAGTTCGTGCAGCCTTTTCAGCCAAAGCCAAATCTTCTCAAACTGAAAAAGAAGCAGAAGAAAGTCTGATTCCAGAAGGATTTGAATTTTTTTGGCTGATAAAGTGAAAGGTAGAGGAAGACTAAAGAAAGATTTCATGATACAATAAGTTTATGAATAGACAACAATTTATTATCATCGCGCTGTTTACAGCTGCTGAGACCTATTTTTTCAATGAAGCCTGGATGACTGGTCGCTATATTATGGCAGCCTTTTGGGCCATTTTGCTCTTTAGAAATTTCCGAGTTAGTTACTTGATGGGCAAGATTGTAGACGTCATTGACCAGCATTTAAAAGGAAAAGACTAGTCCTCAGCTTCTAGACAAAATCAAAGCCTTTTAGGCTTTTTTTGTTATACTATAAAAGTATATTTATTGACCTATTACTGTATTTCTAGGGAAAACAAGTATGTTTCTAGTGAGCACTGTAAAGGATTTGAAAAAGAAAGGAACTATCATGTCAGTATTAGAGATCAAAGATCTTCACGTTGAGATTGAAGGAAAAGAAATTTTAAAAGGGGTTAATCTGACCCTGAAAACAGGAGAAATCGCCGCTATCATGGGACCAAATGGTACTGGTAAATCGACTCTTTCTGCCGCTATCATGGGAAATCCAAACTATGAAGTGACCAAAGGTGAAGTCTTGTTTGATGGCGTAAACATCCTTGAGTTGGAAGTGGACGAGCGTGCGCGTATGGGACTTTTCCTTGCTATGCAATACCCATCAGAAATTCCTGGAATTACTAATGCTGAGTTTCTTCGTGCAGCCATGAATGCTGGTAAAGAAGATGATGAAAAGATTTCAGTTCGCGAGTTCATCACTAAGCTAGATGAAAAAATGGAATTGCTCAACATGAAAGAAGAAATGGCTGAGCGTTACCTCAACGAAGGTTTCTCTGGTGGTGAGAAAAAACGTAATGAGATTCTTCAACTTTTGATGTTGGAACCAACTTTTGCCCTTTTGGATGAGATTGACTCTGGTCTTGATATTGATGCCCTTAAAGTTGTTTCTAAAGGTGTTAATGCTATGCGTGGTGAGGGCTTTGGTGCTATGATTATCACTCACTACCAACGTCTTTTGAACTACATCACACCAGACGTGGTACACGTGATGATGGAAGGTCGTGTTGTCCTTTCAGGTGGTCCAGAATTGGCTGCGCGTTTGGAACGTGAAGGATACGCAAAACTAGCTGAAGAACTTGGCTACGATTACAAGGAAGAATTGTAATTCCCTCGTATCTTTAGGAGAAGTAAATGACTAAAGAAAATATTAAACTTTTTTCAGAAATGCACGCTGAACCAAGATGGTTGGCTGATTTCCGTCAAAAAGCTTTTGACAAGATCGAGACATTAGAATTACCAGTTATTGAGCGTGTCAAATTCCACCGTTGGAATCTGGGTGATGGAACGATTACAGAAAGTGATCTATCAGCAAATATTCCAGATTTCACAGCTCTAGATAATCACTTGAAATTGGTTCAAGTAGGGACTCAGACTGTTTTTGAGCAAATTCCAGTTGAGTTGGCTGAACAGGGTGTCGTCTTTACAGACTTCCACTCAGCTTTAGAAGAAATTCCAGAGCTTATTGAGGAGTTCTTCATGTCATCTGTTAAGTATGACGATGATAAGTTGGCAGCCTACCATACAGCTTATTTCAACAGTGGTGCTGTTCTCTACATTCCTGATAACGTGGAAATTGCTGAACCAATCGAAGGAATTTTCTATCAAGATAGCGATAGCGATGTGCCGTTTAACAAGCATATTATGATTATCGCAGGTAAAAATTCTAAGATTAGTTATCTGGAGCGTTTAGAGTCACGCGGTGAAGGAAGTGCCAAAGCAACTGCCAATATCACAGTGGAAGTGATTGCACGTTCTGGTGCTCAAGTGAAGTTTGCTGCTATCGACCGTCTAGGTGAAAACGTCACTGCTTACATTAGCCGTCGTGGTAAATTAGGCAACGATGCAAGCATTGATTGGGCTATTGGTGTCATGAACGAAGGGAATGTCGTTGCGGACTTTGATAGCGACTTGATTGGAAATGGTAGCCATGCAGATCTCAAGGTTGTAGCTCTTTCAAGTGGCCGTCAGGTACAAGGGATTGATACCCGAGTAACTAACTATGGTTGCAACTCAATCGGAAATATCCTTCAACATGGGGTTATTCTTGAAAAAGCAACTTGACCTTTCAATGGTATCGGTCATATCATCAAGGGTGCTAAGGGAGCCGATGCGCAACAAGAGAGCCGTGTTCTTATGCTTTCAGACCAAGCACGTTCAGATGCCAATCCAATTCTTTTGATTGATGAAAATGATGTCACTGCAGGACACGCGGCTTCTATCGGTCAGGTAGATCCAGAAGATATGTATTACCTCATGAGCCGTGGCTTGGATAAGGCAACTGCAGAGCGTTTGGTTGTTCGTGGGTTCCTTGGATCTGTTATCGTTGAGATTCCAGTCAAGGAAGTTCGTGATGAAATGATTGCAACTATCGAAGAAAAATTGTCAAAACGCTAAGGGGTAGCCTATGTTAGATGTAGAAGTGATTCGCAAGGATTTTCCAATTTTAGACCAGATTGTTAATGATGAACCATTGGTTTATTTGGACAATGCTGCGACGACACAAAAACCACTAGCAGTTCTGGAGACGATTAACCGCTACTATGAGAACGACAATGCCAATGTTCATCGTGGTGTTCATACCTTGGCAGAAAGGGCGACAGCTTCTTATGAGGCGGCTCGTGAAACCATTCGTAAGTTTATCAATGCAGGGTCTACAAAGGAAATTCTCTTTACCAGAGGAACGACAACCAGTCTCAACTGGGTAGCGCGTTATGCTGAGGAAGTCTTGACAGAGGGAGACCAGGTTTTGATTTCTGTCATGGAACACCATTCCAACATCATTCCTTGGCAGGAAGCCTGCCACAACACTGGAGCGGAGCTTGTCTATGTTTATCTCAAAGACGGATCTCTGGATATGGCTGACTTGCAGGTCAAATTAACTGACAAGGTCAAGTTTGTTTCGTTAGCTCACGCCTCCAATGTTCTTGGTGTGGTTAACCCTATCAAAGAAATCACTCAAATGGCCCACCAAGTTGGGGCTATCATGGTGGTGGATGGTGCTCAATCTACGCCTCATATGAAGATTGATGTACAGGACTTGGATGTGGACTTCTTTGCCTTTTCGGGTCACAAGATGGCTGGTCCAACTGGTATTGGTGTTCTTTATGGTAAAGAAAAGTATCTGGAACAAATGTCACCAGTAGAATTTGGTGGTGAGATGATTGATTTTGTCTATGAGCAATCTGCTAGTTGGAAGGAATTGCCTTGGAAATTTGAGGCTGGAACACCAAATATGGCAGGTGCTATCGGACTGGCAGCAGCAGTAGATTATCTTGAAAACATTGGTATGGATGCGATTGAAGCCCATGAACAGGAACTGATTGAATACGTCTATCCAAAACTGCAGGCGATTGAAGGATTGACCATTTATGGTTCACAGGACTTGGCTCAACGTTCAGGTGTCATTGCCTTTAACCTAGGTGACCTTCATCCGCACGATCTTGCGACTGCTTTGGATTATGAAGGAGTGGCTGTTCGAGCAGGTCACCATTGCGCTCAACCCTTGCTCCAGTATTTGGACGTTCCAGCTACAGCTCGTGCAAGTTTTTATATCTACAATACCAAGGCAGATTGCGACAAGCTAGTCGATGCCTTACAAAAGACAAAGGAGTTTTTCAATGGCACTTTCTAAACTAGATAGCCTTTATATGGCAGTGGTAGCGGACCATTCGAAAAATCCACATCACCAAGGGAAGTTGGAAGATGCTGAGCAAATCAGTCTCAACAATCCGACCTGTGGAGATGTCATCAACCTCTCTGTCAAGTTTGATGTAGATGACCGTTTGGAAGATATCGCTTTTCTAAACTCAGGTTGTACTATCTCAACTGCCTCTGCAAGCATGATGACAGATGCTGTTTTGGGCAAGACCAAGCAAGAAATTTTAGAACTTGCGACTATTTTTTCTGAAATGGTTCAAGGACAAAAAGATGAACGCCAAGACCAACTAGGCGATGCAGCTTTCTTGTCAGGTGTTGCCAAATTCCCTCAACGAATTAAGTGTGCAACCCTAGCTTGGAACGCCCTAAAGAAAACAATTGAAAATCAAGAAAATTAGTAAGACAAGTTTCTTTTGTCTTATGAATCAGTAGAAATGAAGAATGAAAGAAAGGATATTATGGCTGAAGAAAGAGTAGAACCAAAACCAATTGACCTTGGTGAATATAAATTTGGTTTCCATGATGATGTAGAGCCTGTCCTATCGACAGGAAAAGGATTGAATGAAGATGTCATTCGTGAACTATCAGCTGCAAAGGGAGAACCTGAGTGGATGTTAGAGTTCCGTTTGAAGTCTTATGAAACATTCAAAAAAATGCCTATGCAAACTTGGGGAGCAGACTTGTCAGAGATTGACTTTGATGATTTGATCTACTACCAAAAACCATCTGATAAACCAGCCCGTTCTTGGGATGATGTTCCTGAAAAAATTAAAGAAACCTTTGAACGTATCGGGATTCCTGAAGCAGAACGTGCATATCTAGCTGGTGCCTCTGCCCAGTATGAGTCAGAAGTGGTTTACCACAACATGAAGGAAGAGTTCCAGAAATTGGGGATTATCTTTACGGATACGGATTCTGCCCTCAAGGAATACCCAGACTTGTTTAAACAATACTTTGCTAAGTTGGTACCGCCAACAGATAACAAATTGGCTGCCCTTAACTCAGCAGTATGGTCTGGTGGAACCTTTATCTACGTACCAAAAGGTGTCAAGGTAGATATTCCACTTCAAACATACTTCCGTATCAACAACGAGAATACAGGTCAGTTTGAACGTACCTTGATTATCGTTGATGAAGGAGCAAGCGTACACTACGTAGAAGGATGTACAGCGCCAACTTATTCAAGCAACAGCTTGCACGCCGCTATCGTAGAAATCTTTGCCTTGGATGGAGCTTATATGCGTTATACAACCATCCAAAACTGGTCTGACAACGTTTATAACTTGGTGACAAAGCGTGCTAAGGCTCAAAAGGATGCCACTGTTGAGTGGATTGATGGAAACTTGGGTGCTAAAACAACTATGAAATACCCATCTGTTTATCTTGATGGAGAAGGGGCGCGTGGTACCATGCTTTCTATTGCCTTTGCCAACGCAGGGCAACATCAGGATACTGGAGCTAAGATGATCCACAACGCTCCACATACAAGCTCGTCTATTGTGTCTAAATCCATCGCTAAAGGTGGAGGTAAGGTTGACTACCGTGGACAAGTAACCTTTAATAAAAATTCTAAGAAATCTGTTTCTCACATCGAGTGTGATACCATTATCATGGATGACTTATCAGCATCAGATACTATTCCGTTTAATGAAATCCACAACTCACAAGTGGCTTTGGAACACGAAGCTAAGGTATCTAAGATTTCAGAAGAGCAACTCTATTATCTCATGAGCCGTGGATTGTCAGAATCTGAAGCAACTGAGATGATTGTTATGGGATTTGTAGAACCATTTACAAAAGAGCTTCCAATGGAATATGCTGTTGAGCTGAACCGTTTGATTAGCTATGAAATGGAAGGGTCAGTTGGGTAAGAATATGTAAAATCTGAGCAGAATTTATTTCTGTTCAGATTTTTTTGAAAAAAATCATCTTATAAATATTCACAAAATTCCTTTTATATGATAAAATAAAACAATCATATTTAATGGAGATGAAGTATGAATATTTTTAGAACTAAAGATGTTAGTTTGGGACGTACTGAAATGCACCGGCATTTAAAAGTATGGGATTTGAATTTTATTAGGAATCGGTGCCATGGTAGGAACTGGGATTTTTACCATTACAGGAACCGCAGCAGCCACGCTTGCTGGTCCGTCACTGGTTGTATCCATAGTGATTTCTGCCCTTTGTGTTTCTTTATCCGCCCTCTTTTTCGCAGAGTTTGCCTCTCGTGTTCCTGCAACTGGTGGTGCTTATAGTTATTTGTATGCAATTTTGGGTGAATTACCAGCTTGGATTGCTGGTTGGTTGACCATCATGGAATTCATGACAGCAGTTTCTGGTGTGGCCTCTGGCTGGGCAGCTTATTTTAAAGGCTTGCTCAGTAACTATAGTATTTCAATGCCTCAAGCCTTGAATGGGACCTTTAACCCTGAGCAGGGTACCTATATAGACCTTTTACCTATTTTGGTATTGACACTGGTAACCGGTTTAGTTTTATTAAATTCCAAGGCAGCCTTGCGTTTTAATTCGCTTCTAGTCGTCTTGAAATTCTCTGCTCTCGCTTTGTTTATTCTAGTTGGTATCTGGTATATTAAACCAGAAAATTGGTCCAACTTTGCTCCCTTTGGTTTTGGTCAAATTTATGGTGGAAGTACTGGAATAATGGCAGGAGCATCTTTGATGTTCTTTGGTTTCCTAGGTTTTGAATCTATTTCTATGGCTGTTGATGAAATTCAAAATCCCACAAAAAGAATGTCCCACGAGGTATTGTTTTGTCATTTGACAATCGTAACGATTCTCTATGCTCTGGTTACATTAGTATTGACAGGGATTGTTCACTACAGCCAACTCAATGTGGATGATGCTGTAGCATTTTCATTGCGAAGTATAGGAATTGGTTGGGCAGCTAATTATGTGTCATTAGTGGCCATTTTAACCCTAATAACAGTGTGTATTTCTATGACTTATGCCTTATCGCGTATGATTTACAGTTTAGCACGTGATGGTCTTTTACCTCGAAGTTTTAAGCAATTAAGCAAAACAAGTCGTGTTCCTAAAAATGCGACCATCTTAACTGGAGTTGCTTCTGCAATAGCAGCAGGAGTATTTCCACTAGCTAGTATTGCAGCCTTTTTAAATATTTGTACGCTTGCTTATCTTATCTTACTGGCTTATGGAATTATAAAACTTAGAAAGGATAAGGGAATGCCTAAAGAAGGAGAATTCAAAACTCCCCTAGTTCCCTTGTTACCGATTTTATCTATTCTAATCTGTGTTTCCTTTATGCTTCAATATAGTATAGAAACATGGATTGCGTTTGGCATTGCTCTTGTAGTTGGACTTGTGATTTACTTTACTTATGGCTATCGTCATTCTACACTTTCTGAATAGAGAAAAAGCTGGAACTTCCCAGCTTTTTCTTTATTCTTTTATATAGGTAAATCCTTCTCCAAGGATTTCGTGAGCTTCAGTAATAGTTATAAAGGCTTGAGGATCAACTTGATGAATCATATCTTTCATTTTTACAATTTCATTACTTCCGACAATACAGTAGATGATTTTTAAATCTTTCTTACTATAGTATCCTTGACCAGAAAGAAAGGTTACCCCACGTCCGAGTTCATCATTAATCTTTTTAGCTAATTTGTCAGGATACTGAGTAATAATTATAAAGCCTTTTCCAGCGTAGCCACCTTCTCCAATAAAATCAATGACACGTGTGATGATAAAATCGAACAAAAGTGTATAGGTAACTAGACGAAGATCTTGGAAGAGTATTAAAATTAACATTAGGATAAAGAAGTCAATCCCAAAAAGCAATTTTCCGATGGATATATTCGTATATTTGTTTAGAATACGAGCAACAATATCAGATCCACCGGTTGTTCCACCAGCATTGAAAATAACTCCTAACCCGATTCCAAGCAGAACACCGGAAACCAAGGAAACGATTATCAAATCACCTTGTAAATCAAACTGTAAGGGAATACGTTCAAATACTGCTAACCAAACAGATAGAGAAAAAGTACCTAAAAGGCTTGAATAGAGGGTTTTAGGGCCAAATATTTTCCAAGCCAAAATGAATAAGGGAATATTAATTAAAAGATTCATCAAGGAGACAGGAATCTTGAAGAGATAGTATGTAATTAGGGTGACACCAGTTGCTCCTCCCTCGAAGAGATGATGGGGAACAACAAAATAGGTAAGACCAAAAGCATAAATAGCTGCACCCAGTATGATGGTGATAATAGGCTGTATTTTTCGAAGCATGATTTTCCCTCGCTTTTCTATAGATTGATTATACCAAAATTTCAAACTTTTTCATTGGATCCCTTATGATTTTTTAACAATTTTTTGATATAATAAGAGTGAAAAATCTAATTCCTATCTAGTATAATAGAAAGATTGATTATATGACAAAAGTAAAAAAATTGTAACAGATTCTTCTGTTACTATCGAACCAGAAGTTGTTAAAGAACTTAATATTACAGTTGTTCCCCTATCGGTTATGATTGATAGCGTGCTTTATTCGGACTCAGATTTGAAAGAAGGTGAGTTCCTTCATCTTATGCAACAAAGTAAGAATCTTCCTAAAACGAGTCAACCCCCAGTAGGAGTATTTGCTGAGGTTTTTGAAGAGTTAGGAAAAGATGGTAGTCAAATTCTTGCAATACATATGTCTCATGCCTTGTCTGGAACGGTTGAGGCTGCTCGTCAAGGTGCAAGTTTATCTGCTGCGGATGTGACAGTTATTGATAGCTCATTTACCGATCAGGCTATGAAGTTTCAGGTTGTTGAAGCCGCAAAACTTGCTAAAGAAGGAAAAGATTTAGAAACAATTGTAGCTGCTGTTGAAGAAATCAAACAAGACACAGAACTTTACATTGGGGTTTCAACTTTAGAAAACTTAGTGAAAGGTGGACGTATCGGACGTGTGACAGGTTTGTTAAGTTCCCTTTTGAACATTCGTGTTGTGATGCAGATGAAAGATCATGAATTGCAACCTATTGTTAAAGGTCGCGGTGCTAAAACGTTTAAAAAATGGTTAGACGAGTTGGTAGAAACTCTTTCTCATAAAGCGGTTGCTGAAATTGGGATTTCCTATGCAGGAAATAATGAGTGGGCTAATGAAATGAAGAGTTTATTGCAAAAATATGTTGAAAAACCGATATCAGTTTTAGAAACAGGTTCTATTATTCAAACTCATACAGGAGAAAATGCATGGGCTATTTTAATACGATATGTTTCCTAAAAAAATAGTGAAAATTCATTCAAAATAGTGTTTTTGACTTGACCTACGGGAGTTTTTAGGATATGATTATATTTGTTAATTAGAAATTATTTGGAGGATTTTTTTAACATGGCAAACAAACAAGATTTGATCGCTAAAGTAGCAGAAGCTACAGATTTAACTAAGAAAGATTCAGCAGCAGCAGTTGAAGCTGTATTTCGCAGCAGTAACTGAGTATCTTGCAGCTGGAGAAAAAGTTCAATTGATCGGTTTTGGTAACTTTGAAGTTCGTGAGCGTGCTGCACGTAAAGGTCGCAACCCACAAACTGGTAAAGAAATCAAAATTGCAGCTTCTAAAGTTCCAGCATTCAAAGCTGGTAAAGCTCTTAAAGACGCTGTTAAATAATGACACTTTAAAAAGTCTATTGCATCAAGCTTTCTAGCTTGGTCGATAGGCTTTTTTTGTTTGGCTTTTGGGGGCATAGACTAATACTTTTCTATGACATCTGCAACGATTGTTTTCATTTGTTTAGTAATATGAGTATAGATTTGTGGCGTTGTTTTAGTATATGAGTATCCAGCACGATCAAAACGGTGTGAGATAAGGAATCTTTTGGAAAATAGTCTTTCAGTCTTTAGGGGAAAAGAAAAAAGGCTCTCATTAAATGAGAACCTAGTTACAATTAGTTTTTAGAAGCAGCTTGGAATTCTGGGTTTTTCCAAGCTTCGTCAATAATAGCTTGTAATTCTTTAGCAGATGCTTGCATTTTTTGAGTTTCTGCGTCGTTCAATGGGATATTTACTGGACGAACGATACCGTGTGCACCAACGATAGCTGGTTGACCGATAAAGACATTTTCAACACCGTATTGACCTTCTTGGAATACAGAAAGTGGAAGTACTGCATTTTCATCGTCAAGGATTGCTTTTGTGATACGAGCTAGGGCTACAGCGATACCGTAGTATGTAGCTCCTTTTTTGTTGATGATTGAGTAAGCAGCGTCACGAACTGAGATGAAGAGTTCAACAAGGTCAGCTTCATCTCAAGTCACGGTTAGCTTGCAGCCATTGTTCCAATTTAACACCTGCAACGTTAGCGTGAGACCAAACAGCAAACTCAGAGTCACCGTGTTCACCCATGATGTAGGCATGGACTGAACGAGCATCAACACCGATTTTTTCAGCAAGTGCTTGACGGAAACGAGCTGAGTCAAGTGAAGTACCTGAACCGATAACACGTTCTTTAGGGAATCCAGAGAATTTCCAAGTTGAGTAAGTCAAGACGTCAACTGGGTTAGCAGCGACAAGGAAGATACCTTTGAAACCTGATTCAACAACTTGTCTTACGATTGATTTGTTGATAGCAAGGTTCTTACCTACAAGGTCAAGACGAGTTTCACCTGGTTTTTGAGGAGCACCAGCTGTGATAACAACAAGATCAGCATCAGCACAGTCTTCGTATTTAGCAGCGTAGATTTTTTTAGGTGAAGTGAATGCAAGGGCGTGGCTAAGGTCTTCGGCATCACCAACTGCTTTTTCAAACAATTGAGGAATTTCAATGATACCAAGTTCTTGTGCAATTCCTTGTGTAACAAGAGCAAAAGCGTAAGATGAACCTACAGCACCATCACCGACAAGAATAACTTTTTTGTGTTGTTTAGTTGCAGTCATTATGTCTAAACATCTCCTTTAGTTTTATTTAGGGAAATTTCCCCATTTGATTTCATTCTATCACTTTTAAATAGCTTTGTCACGGATATACCTTGCAGTTCTTTATGTAAACGTTTTATCGATTTAGATATCTGAAATATAGCGGACATTATGGTATAATATTGCTAATTATAGTGAAATGAGGCATTTATTAATGCAGGATAGAAATTTAGTGAATGTCAATCTGACAAAGGAGATGAAGACCAGCTTTATCGATTATGCCATGAGTGTTATCGTTGCGCGGGCTCTTCCTGATGTTCGAGATGGCTTGAAACCCGGTTCACCGTCGGATTCTCTATGGAATGAATGAATTGGGTGTTACTCCAGACAAACCCACATAAAAAATCTGCTCGTATTACTGGGGACGTCATGGGTAAATATCATCCCACACGGGGATTACTCTATCTATGAAGCCATGGTCCGCATGGCTCAATGGTGGAGCTACCGTTACATGCTTGTAGATGGGCATGGAAACTTTGGTTCCATGGATGGAGATGGTGCTGCCGCCCAGCGTTATACTGAGGCACGTATGAGCAAGATTGCTCTAGAAATGCTGCGAGATATCAATAAGAATACGGTTGATTTCGTCGATAACTATGATGCCAATGAACGTGAACCCTTGGTCTTGCCTGCACGTTTTCCAAACCTTTTGGTCAATGGAGCAACTGGTATTGCCGTTGGGATGGCGACCAATATTCCGCCTCACAACTTGGGAGAAACCATTGATGCGGTGAAGTTGGTCATGGACAATCCTGAAGTGACCACTAAGGACTTGATGGAAGTCTTGCCTGGGCCAGATTTTCCAACTGGTGCTCTCGTTATGGGGAAATCAGGTATTCATAAGGCTTATGAAACAGGTAAAGGATCGATTGTCCTTCGTTCTCGTACTGAAATCGAAGAAACTAAGACTGGCCGTGAGCGCATCGTTGTAACAGAATTTCCTTATATGGTCAATAAAACAAAGGTGCATGAGCATATTGTTCGTTTGGTTCAGGAAAAACGCATTGAGGGCATCACAGCAGTACGTGATGAGTCAAACCGCGAAGGGGTTCGTTTCGTGATCGAGGTCAAACGCGATGCCTCAGCCAATGTTATCCTCAATAACCTCTTCAAGATGACCCAGATGCAAACCAACTTTGGTTTTAATATGCTTGCAATCCAAAATGGGGTACCGAAGATTTTGTCTCTTCGTCAGATTTTGGATGCTTATATCGAGCACCAAAAAGAAGTGGTTGTTCGTCGTACTCGTTTTGATAAGGAAAAAGCAGAAGCGCGTGCTCATATCTTAGAAGGTCTCTTGATTGCGCTAGACCATATCGACGAAGTGATTCGTATCATCCGTGCTAGTGAAACGGATGCGGAGGCACAAGCTGAATTGATGAGCAAGTTTAAGCTTTCTGAACGTCAAAGTCAAGCTATTCTAGATATGCGTCTTCGTCGTTTGACAGGTTTGGAACGCGATAAGATTCAGTCTGAGTATGATGACTTGTTGGCTCTGATTGCGGATTTGGCGGATATTCTGGCTAAGCCAGAACGTGTTTCTCAGATTATCAAAGATGAATTAGACGAAGTCAAGCGTAAGTTTGGTGACCAACGTCGTACGGAATTGATGGTCGGTGAAGTCTTAAGCCTCGAAGATGAGGATTTGATTGAAGAAACGGATGTCTTGATTACACTTTCTAACAAGGGATACATCAAACGTCTCGACCAAGCTGAGTTCACCGCTCAAAAACGTGGTGGTCGTGGTGTTCAAGGAACAGGTGTTAAGGATGATGATTTTGTTCGTGAGTTAGTGTCAACTAGCACCCATGATCACCTACTCTTCTTTCACAAATAAAGGACGTGTCTATCGCCTGAAAGGCTATGAAATTCCTGAGTATGGCCGTACAGCCAAGGGATTACCGATTGTCAATCTTTTGAAATTGGATGAAGGTGAAAGTATTCAGACCATCATCAATGTTGAATCTGAACGCAGTGATGATGCTTATCTTTTCTTCACAACTCGTCATGGTATTGTGAAGAGAACCAGCGTCAAGGAATTTACTAATATTCGTCAAAATGGACTTAAAGCACTGAACCTCAAAGATGAAGATGAGTTGATTAATGTCTTGTTGACAGAAGAGGATACGGATATTATCATTGGTACCAAGTTTGGTTATTCAGTTCGCTTTAATCAATCAGCAGTTCGTGGCATGAGTCGTATCGCTACTGGTGTGAAAGGTGTTAACCTTCGTGACGGAGACACAGTTGTTGGTGCTAGTGTGATTACAGACCAGGACGAGGTTCTTATCATCACAGAAAAAGGATATGGTAAGCGAACAGTTGCGACCGAATATCCAACTAAAGGTCGTGGTGGTAAAGGGATGCAAACTGCTAAAATTACGGAAAAGAATGGTTCCCTTGCTGGTCTTATGACAGTAAAAGGTGATGAAGATTTGATGATTATCACTGATACAGGTGTCATGATTCGAACCAACGTTGCCAATATTTCACAAACAGGGCGCTCAACTATGGGAGTTAAAGTGATGCGCTTGGATCAGGATGCTAAAATTGTAACCTTTACTACGGTTGCAGCGTCAGAAAAAGAAGAAGTTGGGACAGAAAACGAAACAGAAGGTGAAGCATAATGTCTCATAAAAAGAACAAAAAGAAAACAAACCGTAAAAATTTATTAATCAATATCTTGGCAGGGTTTTTAATCCTCTTGTCAGTGGCTTTGATCTTTCAATTCAAAAATTCGTGATATCTTCATGGTTTGGAATACTAATAAAGTACCAAGTCAGCCAGGTATCAAAAGAAAAATTGGAAGAAAATCAAGATACAGAAGGAAATTTTGACTTTGACTCTGTAAAAGCTATCTCGTCAGAAGCTGTCTTATCCTCACAATGGGATTCACAAAAATTACCAGTTATCGGTGGAATTGCTGTTCCTGAGGTAGAAATTAACTTGCCTATTTTTTTAAAGGGGTCTTGATAATGTCAATCTCTTCTATGGAGCTGGTACGATGAAGCGTGACCAAGTGATGGGGAAAGGAAACTATTCACTTGCGAGCCATCACATCTTCACGGCGGAAAATGCCAGTCAGATGCTATTTTCTCCATTATCACGTGCTAAAAATGGGATGAAAATTTACCTAACCGATAAGGATAAAGTTTATACCTATGAAATTCGAGAAGTGAAACATGTGACACCAGATCGCGTTGATGAGATTGATGACCGTAGTGGTGTTGATGAAATCACGCTTGTGACCTGTGTGGACTATGATGCGACAGAGCGGATTATCGTTAAAGGTGACTTAAAAGAAGAAAAAGACTATTCACAAACCCCTGAAGAAATTCTAACAGCTTTCAATCAACCATATAAACAGCGCTATTAATAGTTAAAGAATCAGTAAACATTTTAGTTTTTACTGATTCTTTTTACATTGCTTTATAATCATGCTAAGTAATGCTAAATCAATACAAATATTATCATTTTTTTAAAAAAATAATTACCTATTTTAATATTTTTATGTTATAATACTAAGTATAAAAAAATAGGAGATGTTTATGAGTTCTTCAGAGTTTATTTCGAAGATTGATTATTATTGCCACAAGAAAGTAAAGTCTTTTCAAGCAAAAGTAAATTCAAGTATGCGATTCGTTCTATGTTTGCAGGTGCTTTTTTAACCTTCAGTACAGCTGCTGGTGCTATTGGTGCAGATTTACTTAATAGTATTGTTCCAAGTAGTGGGTATTTCCTGTTTCCCATTTGTTTTTGCTTGGGGGCTGGTTTATATTGTCTTTCTAAATGCGGAATTGGTAACTTCCAATATGATGTATTTAACAGCAGGTGCATTTTTGAAAAAGATTGATTGGAAAAAGGGCAATGATTATTTTACTCTATTGTACTTTGTTTAATCTCATTGGTGCCTTAGTAGCTGGATGGGCCTTTGCCAACTCGTCAGCCTTTTCGCATTTGACCCAATGATAGCTTCCTTCCTAAGCTTGTAGCAAAGAAATTGGCGCGTCCAAGTGATTTAGTCCTGCTTGAGGGAATTCTTGCCAATGTATTTGTAAATATTGCTATTCTTTCATCTATACTAGTCAAAGATGGTTCTGCCAAACTATGGATTATTTTATCAGCTATTTCCATGTTTGTCTTCTTGTCCAATGAGCACATCGCTGCTAATTTTGCTTCCTTTAGTATTATGAAATTCAGCATAGTTGCTGATCAAGTACCTCACTTTGATCTTCCAAATATCCTTCGACATTGGGGTGTAACCTTTTATTGCTAACTTTATAGGTGGAGGTCTTTTGATTGGTTTACCGTATGCCTTTCTAAATAAGAATGAAGATATATATGTTGATTAAGAAGAGTTAGTGTATCAGGGAGAATCAGAACGATTCTCTTTTTTTCTTTTACAAAATAGGCTTGCAGAGAAAATCGTTTTTGTAAATTGTAAACAAATCAAAATATATTAAAGTAGAATAAAAGTTATTCCATGCAATCTCTATATTCTAATAATTAAAAACTTCTAAAAAGCTTATTATTAAAAACAATGTAAACGATTACTGGATTTTATAAATTTATCAAAAATACAATTAGGAAAGGCTTTTTCATTATATCTGATTTTATGTTATAATTATCACAAATAAAAAGTTTTTAGGAGTTTATTATGGTTTCTTCAGAATTTATCTCAAAGATTGAATTTGCTTGCAAGAAGAAAGAAAGTCTTTATAGTCAAAGCAAATTTAAGTATGCGATTCGTTCGATGTTTGCAGGTGCATTTTTAACCTTCAGTACTGCTGCAGGTGCAGTTGGGGCTGATTTGATTAATAAAATTGCACCAGGTAGTGGACGTTTCCTCTTCCCATTTGTCTTTGCTTGGGGCTTGGCCTACATTGTTTTCTTGAATGCCGAGTTGGTAACATCAAACATGATGTTCTTGACTGCTGGTAGTTTCTTGAAAAAAATCTCTTGGAGAAAAGACAGCTGAGATTTTACTTTACTGTACCTTGTTCAACCTTATTGGGGCTTTGATAGCAGGTTGGGGCTTTGCCCACTCAGCAGCTTATGCACATCTGACACACGATAGTTTCATCTCAGGGGTTGTTGAGATGAAGTTAGGTCGCTCAAATGAATTAGTCTTGCTTGAGGGGATTTTGGCAAATATTTTCGTTAATATTGCGATTCTTTCATTTGTTTTGGTCAAAGATGGCGGTGCTAAACTATGGCTCGTTTTATCAGCGATTTACATGTTTGTATTCTTAACAAACGAGCACATTGCGGCGAACTTTGCTTCTTTCGCGATTGTAAAATTCAGTGTTGCTGCTGATTCAATTGCTAACTTCGGTGTTGGAAATATGCTTCGTCACTGGGGTGTAACCTTCATTGGAAACTTCATTGGTGGTGGTCTCTTGATGGGTCTTCCATATGCCTTCCTCAATAAAAACGAAGATACTTATGTAGATTAAGAAAATGAGCACGATTGAGTCGTGCTTTTTTCGTTTTTAAAATAGAGTAATAGCTATTTCTTATATCAAAATATAGAAAACTGATATTTGTAAACTATAACTTAAGGTGCTACAATATCCTTAATCAAACTATTTGGAGGTCGTTTTATGACTCGTGATTTTAATTTGAAACTTTGCAACTACATGCTGGTCAAGTTGTGGATCCAGCAACTAAGTCTCGTGCAGTGCCGATTTATCAAACAACATCCTTTGTTTTTGATGATACTGAGGAGGCTGCAGATCTTTTTGCCTTGAGAAAACCAGGAAACATTTATACTCGTATCACTAACCCTACAACAGCTGCTTTTGAAGAAAGAATTGCTGCCCTTGAAGGTGGTGTTGGAGCTCTTGCAACAGCTTCAGGTATGGCCGCAGTGACTTATACGATTTTGGCTCTTGCTCATGCAGGTGACCATGTAGTGGCAGCATCAACTATTTATGGTGGAACCTTCAATCTCTTGAAAGAAACTCTTCCTCGTTATGGGATCACAACAACCTTTGTCGATGTGGATAATTTGGAGGAAGTAGAAGCAGCAATCAATGACAATACCAAGCTTGTTTTGATTGAAACCTTGGGCAACCCCTTGATTACATTCCAGACTTGGAAAAACTGGCAGAGATTGCTCATAAACATCAGATTCCTCTTGTTTCTGACAATACTTTTGCTACACCTTATTTGATTAACGTCTTTTCTCACGGTGTTGATATTGCCATTCACTCTGCGACTAAGTTTATTGGTGGGCATGGTACGACTATTGGTGGAGTGATTGTCGATAGCGGGCGTTTTGACTGGGCGGCTTCAGGAAAATTCCCTCAATTTGTTGAGGAAGACCCAAGCTACCACAATTTAAGCTATACTCGTGATGTGGGTGCAGCAGCCTTTATTATCGCTGTCCGTGTTCAATTGCTTCGTGATACAGGTGCAGCCTTGTCACCATTTAATGCTTTCCTCTTGCTCCAAGGACTTGAAACTCTTTCACTTCGGGTGGAACGCCATGTGCAAAATGCAGAGAAAATTGTTGATTTTCTTGTCAACCATCCTAAGGTAGAAAAAGTCAACTATCCAAAACTTGCTGATAGTCCTTACCATACTTTGGCTGAAAAATACTTGCCAAAAGGTGTCGGTTCAATCTTTACCTTCCATGTCAAAGGTGGAGAGGCAGAAGCACGCAAGGTAATTGATCATTTAGAAATCTTCTCTGACCTTGCGAACGTAGCGGATGCCAAGTCTCTTGTTGTCCATCCAGCAACAACCACTCACGGTCAATTGTCAGAAAAAGACCTAGAAGCAGCAGGTGTCACACCAAACCAAATTCGTTTGTCAATCGGTCTTGAAAATGTAGAAGATTTGATTGAAGACTTGCGCTTGGCCTTGGAAAAAATTTAAAGTAAAAGAAGACAAACAGTGGGTTTCGACTCACTGTTTTTGATTTTCCCTTAGGCATGATATAATGGTTACAGAAGTCTAGAAAGAGGAACGATATGAACGAAATCAAATGTCCCAACTGTGGGGAAGTTTTTACAGTAAATGAAAGTCAGTATGCCGAACTTTTGTCCCAAGTGAGAACAGCAGAGTTTGATAAGGAATTGCACGATCGCATGAAGCAGGAACTGGCTTTGGCAGAGCAAAAGGCCATGAATGAACAACAGTCTAAACTAGCTCAAAAAGACCAAGAAATTGCGCAATTGCAGAGCCAAATCCAAAACTTTGATACAGAAAAGGAATTGGCCAAGAAAGAGGTTGAACAGACAAGTCATGAGGCCTTATTGGCTAAGGACAAGGAAGTACAGGTCTTGGAAAACCAATTGGCAACCTTGCGTTTGGAGCATGAAAATCAACTACAGAAGACCCTCTCTGACCTAGAAAAAGAACGAGACCAGGTTAAAAATCAGCTCCTCTTGCAAGAAAAGGAAAACGAGCTTTCTCTTGCTTCAGTTAAACAAAACTATGAAGCTCAGCTTAAAGCAGCAAGTGAACAGGTTGAATTTTACAAGAATTTTAAGGCGCAACAATCTACAAAAGCCATCGGGGAAAGTCTGGAACAGTATGCTGAAAGTGAGTTTAACAAGGTTCGCAGTTTTGCCTTCCCAAATGCCTACTTTGAGAAGGATAACAAGGTCTCTGCGCGTGGTTCTAAAGGAGACTTTATCTTCCGTGAATGTGATGAAAATGGGGTCGAAATTATTTCCATCATGTTTGAGATGAAAAATGAAGCAGATGGAACAGAGAAGAAGCACAAGAATGCAGATTTTTACAAGGAATTAGACAAGGACCGTCGGGAGAAGAACTGTGAATATGCTGTTTTGGTGACTATGCTTGAGGCCGATAACGACTATTTCAACACGGGTATCGTGGATGTAAGTCATGAATATGAAAAGATGTATGTGGTTCGTCCTCAATTCTTTATCCAGTTGATTGGGCTCTTGCGTAATGCAGCGCTTAATTCCCTAAAATATAAGCAGGAGTTGGCCTTGGTTCGGGAGCAAAATATTGATATTACGCACTTTGAGGAAGACTTGGATGCCTTCAAGCTAGCTTTTGCTAAGAACTATAATTCAGCTTCGACCAACTTTGGCAAAGCTATCGATGAAATTGATAAGGCTATCAAACGCATGGAAGAGGTCAAGAAATTCCTAACCACATCTGAAAACCAACTCCGTCTCGCAAACAATAAATTGGAAGATGTTTCGGTCAAAAAATTGACTCGAAAAAATCCAACCATGAAAGCGAAGTTTGAAGCGCTGAAGGGGGAGTGAGAAAGCAAAAATGAACGGTATTATCAACTTAAAAAAAGAAGCGGGGATGACCTCGCATGATGCGGTTTTTAAACTGCGTAAGATTTTGGGAACTAAGAAGATTGGTCATGGTGGGACCTTGGATCCGGATGTGGTGGGTGTTTTGCCCATTGCGGTTGGCAAGGCGACACGCATGGTCGAGTTTATGCAGGATGAGGGCAAGGTCTATGAGGGTGAAATCACTCTTGGCTATTCAACAACGACCGAGGATGCCAGTGGAGAAGTGGTCGCAGAGACCCCTGTTTTGTCGCCCTTGGATGAAAAGCTTGTTGATGAAGCCATTACTAGCTTGATTGGGCCTATTACTCAGATTCCGCCTATGTATTCGGCTGTTAAGGTTAATGGTCGTAAGCTCTATGAGTATGCGCGTGCTGGTCAGGAAGTAGAACGTCCAGAACGTCAGGTGACCATTTATCAATTTGAACGAACAAGTCCGATTTCTTATGATGTCCATCTTGCACGTTTTACTTTCCGTGTGAAATGTAGCAAGGGAACCTATATTCGTACCTTATCGGTTGACTTGGGAGAAAAACTTGGCTATACTGCCCATATGTCTCAGTTAACTCGTACTAGTGCAGCTGGTTTGCAACTAGAAGATGCTCTTACCTTGGAAGAAATTGCTGAAAAAGTGGAGGCTGTTCAATTGGACTTTCTCCATCCTCTAGAGATTGGGACAGGCGACCTTGTTAAAGTTTTCCTAACTCAAGAAGAGGCTACAGAAGTACGCTTTGGTCGTTTTATCGAGCTCGATCAGTCGGATAAGGAATTGGCTGCCTTTGAGGGAGATAAATTGCTAGCTATTCTAGAAAAAAGGGACAATTTCTACAAACCAAGAAAGGTTTTTGGCTAGTCATTGCTGTCTTTTTAATTTCTCATTATAGATTTGGGTAAGTTGTCACTAGGTGTTAATATGCATATCGAAGAAGGAAGTCAATGAAAGCGACTACATACAAAAACTAGGACATTATATTTGTATTTTGATATAATGATAACAAAATGAAAGGAATTTCTTAAAAATGAGTGTTATCGAAATTATTGAAAGAATTAGAAGTGAGTATTCGGAGATTGACTGGTTAAAGAGTAGAAGTAGTTTTTTTATAAAATAACTAAACAAGGAGTATTAGTCCAGTATGACCTAAAAAGAATTAGAAAAAAATGTGAAAAAAAGTAATTTTTTTAATTATCAATAAGTTTGCGCAGTCAGCAATAGACTGGAATTCTGACTTAGAAAAATTATTTTTGTTATCACTGAGTTAACCGATAGCCCTAAAACTGGAAATATTGAAATTACAAAAAAAATAATAAGTTAACAGAATTCGAAAACTGTATTGGACAGAGTTACTTTATTATTGAACAAGACTTTTTTACATGTCATTTTATAAGAGTTGAACAGGATAGTGATGAATACTTAGGGATATTGCAGGAAATTATTTCCTTAAGTTTTGATGATTTTTGTAGAGCAGCTGTCTATAAAAAATAGTGATTGGGATGATTATGGTTATAAACTGGTTTTTAAATCTTACGATTTGGGAACAAACTTTTGAGCTACGAGTTAATCCGAAAAATGATCTTTCTATGAACTATTTAAAAAGTGGTGAAGGAGAATATCCTGATGAGGATTTTTTTGTTCCTTGGGTGAAGTGGCGTACTATGAATTTTTTTAAAAAAATATCTTTCTTATAAAGAACGTAAGAAATGGTTCACTCGATCAAGAGACCTTGCATCTAATATAAGTTTATTAGATGCAATTGCAGAAAAAAATATTCAGAAGTTTCAGATTCACACGGTAAATCTCTGACATTTCTCCCACCTAATGGTGATGTTCATAATTTTTTTATAATTCATTTCTAAGAACAACCACATTAAAAAGAAATCAAGGAAATATTTTACCCATTGACTGTTTTTTTGGATATTCTAATTCTACGGTGCATTATTCGGGGGATGGAAATAATATAATACAGGCGGTAGATGATAGAGTAAAATCTATAAATTATAGTTTTAAAGAAGATGGTATAGATAAAAGGGGCGCTAAATTTCAAAAATAGAAATTCAAAAATTACCAATGAATGTTTTTTTGCAGTAATTGGTGGAAATGGTAGTGGAAAATCTCATAAAATCAATCAGATAATCAAGGAACATTTAGAAGGAGACAATAAATTTTCACAGATACTACACTTTTCTTTGAGTCCATTTGACAATATTATTAATGATGGTAGCAGTAAGGAAATTAGTGATAAATGGAAAGACTCAGACGATGAAATTATATATGAAAAAAAGTAGGATTTGTTTCAGTGAAGTATCCTCCAATTCTAGAAGTGCTAAAAGAAAACCGAAGCATTAGCATTGTCCGATGTGAAGAAGTATCTAGATCAGAAATCTAGTAAGTATCTAGTTGCTGAGAATACACTAAAAAGAAGGATTTGAAGGTGAAATAAGCATCAAAGAAAGTTTTTTTCCTACTATATACAAAAATCTGTTGATTGATTTGATTGCTTCTGAAGATAAATTAAAAAAATGTGGGGAGATTGTTTGAATTTCTTTACATTTGAATCTTGGGTAGATGATATCATCAATGCTTTTCAAGATAGAAATATTTCTAAGAATGATATTGAAAAAAATTGATACATTAAGTTCAGGACAAGCAACTATTCTTTTTATATATTACGAAGCTTGTTTCAAGTATTAATCAAGGAAGCTTGATAATTTTTTTGATGAGCCAGAAACGTTTATGCATCCACCTATGGTTAAAGCATTTATTAGAGCTGTTTCAGAGTTAGTGGATAATAATAAAAGCTTTCTGTTTGATGGCTACACATTCACCAGTAATCATTCAAGAAATTCCTCATTGTAATGTCTATAAATTAGATTCTAATCACGAATTAACAAATATTTATTATAAAACTTATGGTCAAAAATCTAGACACCTTATATAAGAATATATATGGAGTTGAATTACAACAAACAGGTTATAATAGCTTCTTTAATGATCGAAAGAAAAAAATTATTGAAGAAGGGCAAGAGGATTTAGAAGATGTTGATTTGTTATCAGATAAGGACAGGCAATATCTAGGTGATGAAGCTTTTTCTGAAGTATCTTTTAGTCAAAGATGAGATAGAGAAAGTGGGTGAAGTCTTATTAAAAGAGTAGCTAAAGAATATCCGTCTATAGAAGAAGTGATAGCGGTATTACCAAATAATGTCGATAGAGATGGGCTTCGTAGTTTTTTAATAGAGTTAGATAAGGAATATAAAAGTAAAGCTAGTATAGGTTCATTGTATGAATTAGATGTTGATCTAATTCAGTCACAGTGTGAGATTGTACCTTCATGGTATAGAAATCATATCCGAGCAGAATCGAAAGGATTATTTCAAAAATTCCCAGTTGTGAAAAATAGTAACAATCAAGCAATTTGTCCTATTTGTGAAGGTGTGTTTTCAACTAAAGTAACACTCGAGCATATTATTCCTAAGAGTGAGAAAGAGGAAAATGGTAAAAAATTTGGCGAACCTAGACTTGCAATTTTACCAATTAATCTAGTCAAATGTTGCGAGGAGTGTAATACTTCTAAACATAGTGAAAAGTCTCTCAAAGAGGAAGAAAGTGAAATTAACCCTTACTTTGAAGAGTTTGCAATTGAGAAGTATTTTGAGGTGAATTTTAATGATACGAATGAGGTTTTTCAACCAAGTATTGTATTTCACTATAAAGACAATACCATGGATAAACGTATTCGAAATTTCATTAATAACTATAATATTGAAAAAAACATATAATCATAGAATAAAGTTAGAATTTCAAAAAAATTTTTGACCATATTAGCAAATAGTCCACTAACCTTAACAAAATCTATTTTAAAGTCTTACATAGAACATCTATCAGATATATATAGTAAGAATAGTGAATTTGAAAAAGATTGACGATAAGCATTGGTTTGATCAAAATTATTTCGGATTTAAAAATATGTGAGTATTTAACAAAAAAATAATAGACAAAGATATTTCTGTTATTTATAAATTAAATGAGGAGATAAACAAACGTCGTCAGCCTTCTCAATATATTGCTTTTTCAAATCCAGAATTTCAGAATGATATGAACAAAGTACAAACAATAAAGGGATTTAGAAATGTTTGTTAAAAAAATAACAAAGAAGACCTCATTGTCTATTACCAACAGATTAAAAAAACAAGGACTTTCTATTGATTTTTCCTAAATTATTTAATGTAGATGAAGATAGGTTAAGAAAAAAATGCTTAGATGATAAGTTAAGAAAAAAACGCTTAATCGAGGAAATTGTTAAGTACTATTTAGAAAGTGGGAAAAAAATTTCGATCATTTCGGAGAAGATTGTGCTTCTATAATTACTATTTAAGATGAAACTCAAAAATTATAGAAGAAAACGAAGTTAAGAATAATAAAAAAATTGGAAGAGATGAATCAAAAAAATAAGTTAAGGAAATAGTAAAGCGTGCCTCGGCAACTTAATAAGAAGTGAGAGATATTCTTAGAAAAATGCATATATGGATTATACGAAATTGGTTATAGATATCAAATCTGTTTATTAAAAAAATTGCATAGTCTTTTTTTATTTCGTTAATCAAAGCAGATACCACGCTTTCTATTAAAATTTATTAGATGAGTGCCCCAAAATCAGACTATAAATTTTGCAAAAAATGTGATAGAATAGACGACGGATAAAAAAACGGAGGATAGCATGCAAAATAGACCAATCATTATCGGAGTGACAGGTGGTTCTGGTGGAGGAAAAACCAGTGTTTCAAGAGCCATTTTATCGCATTTTCCTGATGAAAAGATTTCCATGATTGAGCATGATTCATATTACAAGGATCAGTCTCACTTGACTTTTGAAGAGCGTGTCAAAACCAACTATGACCATCCTTTTGCCTTTGATACAGACTTGATGATCGAGCAGATTAAGGAATTGTTGGCGGGTCGTCCGGTGGACATCCCGACTTATGACTATACAGAGCATACACGAAGCAACAAGACCTATCGTCAAGATCCTCAAGATGTCTTTATCGTTGAGGGGATTTTGGTCTTGGAGGACAAGCGTCTGCGCGATTTGATGGATATCAAGATTTGTGGATACAGACGATGATGTGCGCATTATTCGTCGTATCAAGCGCGATATGGAAGAGCGTGGCCGTAGCCTTGATAGCGTTATTGACCAGTATTTAGGTGTGGTTAAGCCTATGTACCATCAGTTTATCGAACCAACCAAGCGTTATGCTGATATAGTCATTCCTGAAGGGGTTAGCAATACAGTGGCTATCGATCTGTTGACGACCAAGATTGCAAAGATTTTGGAAGAAGCTCGAAACAGCAAATAATCAGATGTGGAGGCCTTGCCTCCTTTTTCTATTTTTCCCCTTATAATGGTACGTAAATGGAGATTTTTAGGCATATTTTTGGTATAATAATACCCATGAAAGAGCAAGAAAATGAATAGTAGGTGGAGATGGAAAAGTATTTATCGGTAACAACTTTGACCAAGTATCTGAAAATGAAATTCGATAAAGACCCTTACTTGGAACGGGTCTATTTAACTGGTCAAGTTTCCAATTTTCGTAAACGACCTACTCACCAATATTTCTCCCTAAAAGATGACCATGCAGTTATCCAAGCGACTATCTGGTCTGGGATTTATCAGAAATTAGGTTTTGACCTGGAAGAAGGAATGAAAATCAATGTGATTGGTCGTGTACAGGTTTACGAACCAAGTGGTAGCTACTCCATCATTATTGAAAAGGCTGAGCCTGATGGGGTTGGGGCGCTTGCGATTCAGTTTGAACAACTCAAGAAAAAATTGACAGAAGAAGGCCTGTTTCAAGAACGCTTCAAGCAACCTCTGCCCCAATTTTCTAAGAGAATTGGGGTGGTAACCAGTCGCAGTGGAGCTGTGATTCGAGATATTATCACGACCGTCAGCAGGCGCTTTCCAGGTGTGGACATTCTTCTTTATCCGACCAAGGTTCAAGGTGAAGGCTCTGCGGAGGAAATAGCACGGAATATTGCGCGTGCTAATGAACGGGACGATTTGGATTTGCTGATTATTGGTCGTGGTGGTGGCTCCATAGAGGATCTCTGGGCCTTTAACGAAGAAATTGTGGTACGAGCTATTTTTGAATCTCGTTTGCCAGTTATCTCTAGTGTGGGGCATGAGACGGATGTGACCTTGGCAGATTTTGTGGCAGATAGACGGGCTGCGACACCAACAGCTGCTGCTGAACTAGCAACACCTGTGACCAAGTTGGATGTATTAGCTCATTTGCAAAATCAGGAAAAACGGATGGCTACGGCAGTCCGAAATGTCCTATCGAAGAAACAAGAATCTTTGAAAAAGTGCAGTCAGTCTGTTATCTTTAGACAGCCAGAGCGTTTGTATGATAGCTATTTGCAACGCTTGGATCAACTGCAACTGCGATTAAACAAAGTTTGCGAACACGGATTTCTGATAACAAACAGCTAGTACAAGCAAGGACGCATCGACTGGTTCAATTATCACCTGTTACCAAAATCCAACGCTATCAAGACCGTTTAGGTCAGTTGGATAAGCTCCTACGTAGCCAAATGGCGCTGGTTTATGATGCCAAGGTTGCTGAAGTCAAGCGACTTTCAGAAGCCTTGTTGATGTTGGATACCAGTCGAATTGTGGCGCGTGGCTATGCTATTGTCAAAAAAGAAGAGTCAGTTGTGGATTCGGTTGAGAGTTTGAAGAAAAAAGACCAAGTGACGCTTTTGATGCGAGATGGTCAAGTAGAATTAGAGGTTAAAGATGTCAAAACAAAAGAAATTTGAGGAAAATCTAGCAGAACTGGAGACTATTGTCCAAAGTTTGGAAAATGGTGAAATTGCTTTGGAAGATGCGATTGCTGCCTTTCAAAAGGGTATGGTCTTGTCAAAAGAGCTCCAAGCGACGCTGGACAAGGCTGAAAAGACCTTGGTCAAGGTTATGCAAGAAGACGGAACAGAAAGTGATTTTGAATGAAGAAGCAAGAAAAATTAACTCTTGTCGAGTCGGCTTTGGAAGATTTTTATGGAGACCAGCAGTTTGCCTCTAGTTTGCGAGAGTCTGTTCTCTATTCCATTCATGCTGGTGGCAAGCGTATTCGACCTTTTCTCTTGTTAGAAGTTCTGGAAGCCTTGCAGGTCGCTATTAAACCTGCTCACGCGCAGGTGGCTGCGGCCTTGGAAATGATTCATACAGGGAGCTTGATTCACGATGATCTTCCAGCTATGGATGATGATGATTACCGTCGGGGATGCTTGACCAATCATAAGAAATTTGGTGAAGCTATGGCCATTTTGGCAGGAGATGCTTTATTCCTAGATCCCTATGCCTTGATTGCGCAGGCAGATTTGCCAAGTCAAATCAAGGTGGACTTGATTGCCAACTTATCTCTTGCTTCAGGAAGTCTGGGCATGGTGGCAGGCCAGGTTTTGGACATGGAAGGTGAACACCAGCATTTGTCTTTGGAAGAACTTCAGACCATTCATGCTAATAAGACTGGAAAACTACTAGCCTTTCCCTTCCAAGCAGCTGCCATCATAGCCGAATTGGCACCTGAAATGCAGGCAAAGCTGAAAACTGTTGGTGAATTGATTGGTCTTGCTTTTCAAGTTCGAGATGATGTGTTAGATGTGACCGCCAGTTTTGAGGAAATCGGCAAAACGCCACAAAAGGACCTGCAGGCAGAAAAGTCAACCTATCCAGCCTTGTTGGGCTTGGAAGAGGCTATTGCCTTTTGTAACCATACTCTGGATCAAGCTAATGCCAAATTAGAAGACATTGCCCAGCAGGTTCCTTTTGATATAGAATCGATTGTAAGTGTAGTAGAAAGTTTGAGAATCAATGGCTAAGGAAAGAGTGGACGTACTAGCTTATAAACAGGGCTTGTTTGAAACGCGAGAACAGGCCAAGCGTGGTGTCATGGCTGGACTAGTCGTAGCAGTTCTTAACGGAGAACGTTTTGATAAACCAGGAGAGAAAATTCCCGATGACACTGAGCTGAAACTCAAAGGTGAAAAACTCAAGTATGTCAGCCGTGGTGGCTTGAAATTGGAAAAGGCCTTGCAGGTCTTTGATTTGTCAGTGGATGGCGCGACCACGATTGATATCGGGGCTTCTACTGGAGGTTTTACCGATGTCATGTTGCAAAATGGTGCCGAGTTGGTCTTTGCAGTCGATGTTGGTACCAATCAGTTGGCTTGGAAATTACGCCAAGACCCAAGGGTTATCAGCATGGAGCAGTTCAATTTCCGCTATGCTGAAAAGACTGATTTCGAGCAGGAACCGAGCTTTGCCAGTATTGATGTGAGTTTCATTTCCCTCAGTCTGATTCTTCCAGCCTTGCACCGAGTGCTAGCTGATCAAGGTCAGGTGGTAGCACTTGTCAAACCTCAGTTTGAGGCAGGTCGTGAGCAGATTGGGAAAAATGGAATCATTCGCGATGCTAAAGTTCATCAGAATGTTCTTGAATCTGTAACAGCTATGGCAGTAGAGGAAGGTTTTTCAGTCCTTGGTTTGGACTTTTCTCCCATCCAAGGTGGTCATGGGAATATTGAGTTTTTAGCGTATTTGAAAAAAGAAGAGTCAGCAGGCAATCAGATTCTTGCTGAGATTGAAAAAGTAGTAGAGAGGGCGCATAGTCAATTTAAAAATGAATAAAAAAGAGAGACTTGAAAAAATTAGACGATTTGTGACAGATTATCAAATCGGTACGCAAGAAGAAATCGTAGAACATTTGAAAGAGGCGGGCATCACTGCCACTCAGGCAACGGTATCCCGAGATATCAAAGAGCTAGGTATTGTCAAAATTCCTTTGAGAGATAACACCTATGTCTACGAATTGCCAAAATCAATCGTAAAAAGTTTGCAACTGGCTGAAGACAATATTGAGTCAGCTGAATTGATGGATAAGATGATTAATCTCCAAGTTATTCCAGGAAATACGGCTTTGTAAAAGCTCAGTTAATCGAGACTTTTACGGACAAGATTTTTAGCTGTTTAGCTGATGATAGCTCGATTTTAGTCATTGCCAGAAGTGAAAGTCTAGCTGAGGAAATCTTTGCACAAGTAAAAAATTGGTAGGTCTATATGTTACTTGAAATTTCGATAAAAAACTTTGCCATTATTGAGGCTATTTCTCTCAATTTTGAAAAGGGGATGACAGTCCTGACTGGTGAAACGGGTGCAGGGAAGTCGATTATCATTGATGCCATGAATATGATGTTGGGAGCTCGTGCTACGACAGATGTTATTCGTCATGGTGCACTAAAGGCAGAGATTGAGGGGCTTTTCTCAGTTGAAAATAGTCGTTTTTTGCAGGAAATTTTTGATGAGCAAGGTTTAGAATTGGGTGATGAGATTATCATCCGTCGAGAAATCTTGCAAAATGGTCGTAGTATTAGTCGTGTCAATGGCCAGATGGTTAATCTGTCTGTTTTGCGTGCTATTGGGCAACATCTTGTGGATATTCATGGTCAGCATGACCAAGAGGAGTTAATGCGTCCTCAACTGCATATCCAGATGTTGGATGAATTTGGTGATACAGCCTTTGGGCCTTGAAAGAAACCTATCAAACGAGTTTTGATGTCTACCGTAAAATGCGTAAGCAGGTTCTGGAAGTCAAGAAAAACCAACAGGAACACAAGGCTCGTATTGAAATGTTGGAATTTCAAATGGCAGAGATTGAGGCAGCAAACTTGAAAGCTGGAGAAGATCTGGCTCTCAATCAAGAGCGTGATAAACTTCTCAATCATAAAAATATTGCGGATACGCTGACCAATGCCTACAGTATGTTGGACAATGAAGAGTTCTCGAGTCTGGCCAATGTTCGTTCGGCCATGAATGATATGGAAAGCGTCGAAGAGTACGACCCGGAATATCGTGAAATTTCAAGCTCACTATCTGAGACCTACTATGTCTTAGAAGACATTAGCAAACGTTTGGAAGCTATTATAGAGGATCTTGATTTTGACGGCAATCGTCTTATGCAGGTTGAGAATCGTTTGGATCTCCTTCATACCATTACCCGTAAGTATGGTGGGACTGTAGACGATGTCTTGCTTTATTTTGCCAAGATTACGGAAGAATACAATCTCTTGACAGGAAATAATCTTTCATCTGAGGACATGGAAGCAGAGCTTAAGAAATTGGAAGTCAATCTTGTCGATTTGGCAGGTCAGCTTGCCTCTGCTCGTCATGACTTGGCCCAGCAGCTCGAAGCAGAGATTAAACAAGAACTGCAAGACCTTTATATGGAAAAAGCCCAGTTTCAGGTTCGTTTTAGCAAGGGCAAATTCAGTCGTGAGGGAAATGAAATGGTTGAGTTTTATATTTCAACCAACCCTGGCGAAGACTTTAAACCCTTGGTTAAGGTTGCTTCTGGAGGGGAATTATCTCGTCTCATGTTAGCCATTAAGTCTGCCTTTTCACGTAAAGAAGGAAAGACCAGCATTGTCTTTGATGAGGTGGATACGGGAGTTTCAGGTCGTGTTGCCCAAGCTATTGCACAGAAGATTTATAAAATTGGTCAGCATGGGCAGGTTCTAGCTATTTCCCATTTGCCACAAGTGATTGCGATTGCGGATTATCAATTCTTTATTGAGAAGATTAGCAATGACCATTCAACGGTTTCGACTGTTCGTCTCTTGACGGTTGAAGAGCGAGTGGAAGAAGTTGCTAAGATGTTGGCCGGTGATGATGTGACGGAAGCAGCCCTGATGCAAGCCAGAGAATTGTTGAGAAACAGGGAGAAATAAGATGACAGACTATTATGTAATTGGAGATGTTCACGGAAAAGCTGGGATGCTAGAAGACCTTCTCAAAACATGGGATGGTCAGACCCAGTTACTCTTTCTAGGGGATTTGATTGACCGTGGTGAAGATAGTCGCCGTGTCCTAGAGATGGTTAAGGACTTGGTCGATAATCAAGGGGCAATCTGTTTGTCAGGAAATCACGAGTATATGTTTTTGACTTGGCTCGATAACCCAGAAGAAAGCTATGACCACTATCGTCGCAATGGTGGAGATACAACCATTAATTCTATCCTAGGTCGTTCCTTGGATGCCTCAGTTGACGGGGTTGAAGATGCTAAGCGTGTTGCTACTGAAGCGGCAGATTTGGTCGAATTTATTCGTCAAATGCCATTTGTAGTAGAGACAGACAAGTATATCTTTGTACATGCTGGTATTGATTTGACCTTGGATGACTGGCATGAAACCACAGATTACAAGAAAGTATGGCTTAGAAAACCATTCCACGAAGCAGAAAATCATACTGGAAAAAAATCATTGTCTTTGGGCATACACCGGTCTATGGTTTGTTACAGCAAGAGCGTGGTACTGCTGAGCTTTTGGAGTACAGAAGATGGCAAGATTGGAATGGATGGAGGAGCTGTTTATGGTGGTGTCCTTCATGGAATTGTCTTTACAGATCAAGGAATGACAGAACACTACTTTATCGAAAATGACGGCTTTGTTGCTGAAGATTAGTACTCCTAGCAGGGTATGGTCTTGTCAAAATGTCAAAAACAATTTATAATAAATAGATACCCTGAAAGGAAGAGAATCATGAACTTAGAAGAATTAAAAAAACGACAGGAGAAGATCCGTAACTTCTCTATTATCGCCCATATTGACCACGGGAAATCGACTCTAGCAGACCGCATTTTGGAAAAGACAGAGACGGTTTCAAGTCGTGAAATGCAGGCACAGCTTTTGGATAGTATGGATTTAGAGCGGGAACGTGGGATTACCATTAAACTCAATGCTATCGAGTTGAATTACACTGCAAAAGATGGGGAAACTTATATTTTCCACTTGATTGACACGCCGGGGCACGTTGACTTTACCTATGAAGTTTCACGTTCACTCGCTGCCTGTGAGGGTGCTATTTTGGTGGTCGATGCCGCTCAAGGTATTGAGGCTCAAACCCTTGCCAACGTTTATCTAGCCTTGGACAATGATTTGGAAATCATGCCAGTCATTAACAAAATTGACCTGCCAGCAGCAGACCCTGAGCGAGTGCGTACAGAGATTGAAGATGTGATTGGTCTAGATGCCAGCGAAGCTGTCTTAGCATCAGCTAAAGCTGGTATTGGGATTGAAGAAATTCTCGAGCAAATCGTAGAAAAAGTACCAGCGCCAACAGGTGATGTGACGGCACCACTTAAGGCCTTGATTTCGACTCGGTTTACGATGCTTACCGTGGGGTTATTCTTCAAGTGCGTGTCATGGATGGGGTGGTTAAACCTGGTGATAAGATTCAGCTCATGAGCAATGGCAAGACCTTTGATGTTACGGAAGTTGGTATTTTTACTCCGAAAGCAGTTGGTCGTGATTTCCTTGCGACTGGTGACGTTGGTTATATTGCGGCTTCTATCAAGACGGTTCAGGACACTCGTGTGGGTGATACTGTTACCTTGGCAACTAATCCTGCGGCTGAGCCATTACATGGTTACAAGCAGATGAATCCTATGGTTTTTGCAGGTCTCTACCCAATTGAGTCAAACAAGTATAATGACCTACGTGAAGCCCTTGAAAAATTGCAACTGAATGATGCTAGTCTTCAGTTTGAACCAGAAACATCTCAGGCACTTGGATTTGGTTTCCGTTGTGGTTTCCTTGGACTTCTCCATATGGATGTTATCCAAGAGCGTTTGGAACGTGAGTTCAACATCGACCTCATCATGACAGCTCCATCCGTTATTTATAAGGTTAATTTGACCGACGGCGAGTCTATGGATGTGTCTAACCCATCTGAGTTCCCAGATCCTACCAAGATTGCGACCATTGAAGAGCCTTATGTTAAGGCGCAAATCATGGTACCACAGGAGTTCGTAGGAGCTGTAATGGAGCTAGCTCAGCGCAAGCGTGGTGACTTTGTGACTATGGACTATATTGATGATAACCGTGTCAATGTTATCTATCAAATTCCACTGGCTGAAATCGTCTTTGATTTCTTTGATAAGCTTAAGTCTTCAACACGTGGTTATGCAAGCTTTGACTACGAATTGTCAGAGTATCGCCCCTCTAAGCTGGTCAAAATGGACATCCTTCTCAATGGAGACAAGGTGGATGCCCTTAGCTTTATCGTTCACAAGGACTTTGCCTACGAACGCGGAAAACTCATCGTTGATAAGCTTAAGAAAATCATCCCTCGCCAACAATTTGAGGTGCCAATTCAAGCAGCTATTGGACAGAAGATTGTCGCTCGTACTGATATCAAGGCCCTTCGTAAGAACGTACTTGCTAAATGTTATGGTGGTGACGTTTCTCGTAAACGTAAACTCCTTGAAAAACAAAAAGCTGGTAAGAAGCGCATGAAAGCTATTGGATCAGTAGAAGTTCCACAAGAAGCCTTCCTCAGCGTCTTGAGTATGGATGAAGAATAGAAGTATAAAGAAAAACATTTTATTGTTGATAGACTTTAAATATCAAACAACAAAGATAAATAAAAGAAGATCAAATGGTCTTCTTTTTTTATTCGTTTTACGAATAAATAGATGAGTAGAAAAAAAGAAATGGAGATATTTATGAAAAATCACAAACTATGAAATCTATAAGTTAAAAAAATCAGGTTTGACCAATCAACAGATTTTTGAATGTCCTAGAATACGGTGAAAATGTTGATCAAGAACTGTTGTTAGGAGATATTGCAGATATATCAGGTTGCCGAAATCCAGCTGTTTTTATGGAACGTTATTTTCAGATAGACGATGTGCATTTGGAGAAAGAATTTCAAAAATTTCCATCTTTTTCTATTTTAGATGACTGTTATCCTTGGGATTTGAGTGAAATATATGATGCGCCTGTACTATTATTTTACAAGGGAAATCTTGACCTCTTGAAATTCCCGAAGGTAGCAGTCGTAGGAAGTCGTGCTTGTAGCAAACAGGGAGTTAAGTCAGTTGAAAAAGTCATTCAGGGCTTGGAAAATGAACTGGTTATCGTCAGTGGATTAGCCAAGGGCATTGACACAGCAGCTCATATGGCAGCTCTTCAGAATGACGGAAAAACCATTGCAGTGATTGGTACAGGTCTGGATGTGTTTTATCCTAAAGCCAATAAACGCTTGCAAGACTACATCGGCAATGATCATCTGGTTCTCAGTGAGTACGGACCAGGCGAACAACCTCTGAAATTTCATTTTCCTGCTCGTAATCGCATCATTGCTGGACTTTGTCGTGGTGTGATTGTAGCAGAGGCTAAGATGCGCTCAGGTAGTCTCATTACCTGTGAGCGAGCAATGGAAGAAGGGCGCGATGTTTTTGCTATTCCTGGAAGTATTTTAGATGGATTATCAGACGGTTGCCATCATTTGATTCAAGAGGGGGCAAAATTGGTCACAAGTGGGCAAGATGTGCTTGCGGAATTTGAATTTTAAGACGAAATTTTACTTACTAGACAAACTTTTCTTCTATATATAGGAGCTAAGTCTTGACAGTTATGGCAAAATGGTTTACACTTTATAAAGTTTATTACTTTGAAAAGGTGTGATACTGTGGCTACGGCAACAAAAAAGAAAAAATCAACAGCTAAAAAAAATCTAGTAATCGTGGAGTCGCCTGCTAAGGCCAAGACGATTGAAAAATATCTTGGCAGAAACTACAAGGTTTTAGCCAGTGTCGGGCATATCCGTGATTTGAAGAAATCCAGTATGTCCGTCGATATTGAAAATAATTATGAACCGCAATATATCAATATCCGAGGAAAAGGACCTCTTATCAATGACTTGAAAAAAGAAGCTAAAAAAGCTAATAAAGTCTTTCTGGCGAGTGACCCGGACCGTGAAGGAGAAGCGATTTCTTGGCATTTGGCCCATATTCTCAACTTAGATGAAAATGATGCCAACCGTGTGGTCTTCAATGAAATCACCAAGGATGCGGTCAAAAATGCTTTAAAGAACCACGCAAGATTGATATGGACTTGGTCAATGCACAACAGGCTCGTCGTGTCTTGGATCGCTTGGTAGGCTATTCGATTTCGCCTATTTTGTGGAAGAAGGTCAAGAAGGGCTTGTCAGCAGGTCGCGTTCAGTCTATTGCGCTTAAGTTAATCATTGATCGTGAGAATGAAATCAACGCCTTCCAGCCTGAAGAATACTGGACAATTGATGGTGTCTTTAAGAAGGGAAACAAGCAATTTCAGGCTTCCTTCTATGGAGTAGATGGTAAAAAGCTAAAACTGACTAGTAATGATGAGGTCAAGGAAGTCTTATCTCGTCTGACTAGTAAAGATTTTTCAGTAGATCAGGTGGATAAGAAAGAGCGCAAACGCAATGCTCCTTTACCCTATACCACTTCATCTATGCAGATGGATGCTGCCAATAAAATTAACTTCCGTACTCGAAAAACCATGATGGTTGCGCAACAGCTCTATGAAGGGATTAATATCGGTTCTGGTGTTCAAGGTTTGATTACCTATATGCGTACCGATTCAACTCGTATTAGTCCTGTAGCGCAAAATGAAGCAGCAAGTTTCATTACGGACCGTTTTGGTAGCAAGTATTCTAAACATGGTAGCAAGGTCAAAAACGCTTCAGGTGCTCAGGATGCCCACGAGGCTATTCGTCCGTCTAGTGTCTTTAATACACCTGAAAGTATTGCTAAGTATTTGGACAAGGATCAACTCAAGCTTTATACTCTTATCTGGAATCGTTTTGTAGCGAGCCAGATGACAGCTGCTGTCTTTGATACCATGGCTGTTAAATTGTCTCAAAATGGGGTTCAATTTGCTGCCAATGGCAGTCAGGTTAAGTTTGATGGTTATCTTGCCATTTATAATGATTCTGACAAGAATAAAATGTTACCAGATATGGCTGTTGGAGATGTGGTTAAGCAGGTTAATAGCAAACCAGAGCAACATTTCACTCAACCGCCTGCCCGTTATTCTGAAGCGACACTAATCAAGACCTTGGAGGAAAATGGGGTTGGTCGTCCGTCAACCTACGCACCCACTATTGAAACCATTCAGAAACGTTACTATGTTCGCCTTGCAGCCAAACGTTTTGAACCAACAGAGTTGGGAGAAATTGTTAACAAGCTCATCGTTGAATATTTCCCAGATATCGTAAACGTGACCTTTACAGCTGAAATGGAAGGCAAGCTAGATGATGTCGAAGTCGGAAAAGAGCAGTGGCAACGTGTCATTGATGCCTTTTACAAACCTTTCTCTAAAGAGGTTACCAAGGCTGAAGAAGAAATGGAAAAATCCAAATCAAGGATGAACCAGCTGGATTTGACTGTGAAGTGTGTGGCAGTCCAATGGTCATTAAACTTGGTCGTTTTGGTAAGTTCTACGCTTGTAGCAATTTCCCAGATTGCCGTCATACCCAAGCAATCGTGAAAGAAATCGGCGTAGAGTGTCCAAGCTGTCATCAGGGACAAATCATTGAGCGTAAAACCAAACGCAATCGCCTCTTCTATGGTTGCAATCGCTATCCGGAATGTGAATTTACCTCTTGGGATAAGCCTGTTGGTCGTGACTGTCCAAAATGTGGCAACTTCCTCATGGAGAAAAAAGTCCGTGGTGGTGGCAAGCAGGTTGTTTGTAGCAAAGGCGACTACGAGGAAGAAAAGATTAAATAAGAGGATGAGCCCGAAAGTAAATTTCAGGCTCTTTTTGGTTAGAACTTGACAAAATTCATCATTTTATGCGAAACTAGAAGAAGATTATTTTAACTAGGAGAAGTTATGCGTCTTATCTATTTGATAATTGGTTTTTTATCATTGGCCTTGGCTATTATTGGGGTTGTTTTGCCCTTGCTGCCTACAACGCCTTTTCTTTTACTGTCTATTGCTTGTTTCTCAAGAAGTTCCAAGCGCTTCGAGAATTGGCTTTACCATACCAAGCTCTATCAAGCATATGTAGCTGATTTTCGTGAGACCAAGTCCATTGCGCGTGAACGTAAGAAAAAAATCATCGTTTCTATCTACATCTTGATGGGAATTTCCATTTATTTTGCCCCTCTTTTACCAATCAAAATCGGTCTGGGAGCCTTGACCATTTTTATCACTTATTATCTCTTCAAGGTCATTCCGGACAAAGAATAAAAAATAGTAACTATTTTCCTTGATATAAATAAAAGCATATTTACGATAATATGATATAATAAATTCAAAGTAATAATCAAGGAGAATCAAATGATTTACGAATTTTGTGCTGAAAATGTGACCTTGCTTGAAAAAGCGATGGAGGCTGGAGCTCGTCGAATCGAACTTTGTGACAATCTAGCAGTTGGTGGGACAACTCCCAGCTATGGAGTGACCAAGGCAGCGGTTGAATTGGCAGCTAACTACGATACGACCATCATGACCATGATTCGTCCACGTGGTGGCGACTTTGTCTATAATGACCTAGAAATTGATATCATGTTAGAAGACATTCGGTTTACAGCTCAGGCTGGAAGTCAAGGAGTTGTATTTGGGGTTTTAACTGCTGATAAGAAGTTGGATAAGCCTAATCTGGAGAAGTTGATAGCTGCATCAAAAGGAATGGAAATTGTCTTTCACATGGCCTTTGATGAATTGAGCGATGTAGATCAACTGGAAGCTATTGACTGGCTCAGCCAAGCTGGAGTAACTCGTATCTTAACTCGTGCTGGTGTGTCTGGGGACTCCTTAGAAAAACGTTTTGCTCACTATCACAGAATTTTGGAACATGCTAAAGGTAAGATTGAAATTCTACCAGGTGGGGGGATTGACCTTGACAACCGTCAAACCTTTATCGACCAGCTAGGTGTGACACAATTGCATGGAACCAAGGTTGTCTTTTAAAAAATAGAAAGGAACTGCTAGCCTTGGGTAGCAGTTTTCACTTATGTTTGAAATTTTTAAATCCTATCAGTTTAATCAAGAAAAAGCTCAAGCTTTTGGTTTTGTAGAAAATGGGGGAGCCTGGACCTATAGTTGCCAGATTTTGCAAGGTGACTTTGTCATGACTGTGTCCATCACTGCTGATAATGTGAGTTTTCAAGTCATTGACCAGGAGACTGGTGACCTCTATCCTCAAGTTCATATGGAAAGTTTTAAAGGAAGTTTTGTTGCAAGTGTCCGTGAGGCTTGTTTGGAGATTCTTTACCAGATTCGGAAGGCTTGTTTTGAGGTACAGGATTTTATCTGTCCTCAGACTAAGCGTATCATGGTTCAGGTTCAGGAAAAGTATGGAAATCGGTTGGAATATCTATGGGAGAAATCTCCTGATACGGCAGTATTACGTCATGAAGGCAATCAAAAGTGGTATTCCGTTTTGATGAAAATCTCTTGGGAGAAGCTGGAAAAGGGCAGAGAAGGACAGGTGGAAGCAGTCAATCTCAAACATGACCAAGTAGTTGATTTACTTTCAAAAAAAGGCATTTATCCAGCCTTTCATATGAATAAACGTTACTGGATTAGTGTGGCGCTTGATGATACTTTATCAGATGAAGAAGTACTGGAATTGATAGAAAAAAGTTGGAACTTAACCACTAAAAAATGAAATATTTCAAGATTTTTTTCAAGAGCTTTCAATTAGCAAAAATATTCTTTACTGAAGAAATTTTTCAGAAAATATTGGATTTTTTTCTTGACAAGTACTTTTTGCCTATGCTAAAAATACTAAACAAGATATCAAACGAAGGAGAAAGTCAAACATGAAAACAGCTAAGTTTAATCAATTCGCTTTGTTGTTGAGGTACTCGGGCTAGTGCAAAAAGCATTAGTCCTGTTTGGCTTACCAAGCGGGAGTGAATCAACATCTCGCTTGGACTTCTAAGCGAGATGTTTTTTTAAAACCACATTTGGAAAAGGGGAAATCTTATGAGAACAGTTGAATTTCTAGATACCAGCCTTCGGGATGGAGAACAGACACCGGGTGTTAATTTTTCAATCAAGGAAAAAATTGCCATTGCAAGACAGCTGGAGAAATGGGGCATTTCAGCCATAGAAGCTGGTTTTCCAGCGGCTAGCCCAGACTCATTTACGGCAGTTCAGGAGATTGCTAAGGCCTTGAAGAAAACAGCAGTGACTGGTTTGGCACGCTCTGTCAAGTCTGATATTGATGCTTGCTATGAAGCTCTCAAGGACGCCAAGTATCCACAGGTTCACGTCTTTATCGCTACCAGTCCAATTCACCGAAAGTATAAGCTCAATAAGAGTAAGGAAGAGATTTTAGAAGCTATTAAGGAGCATGTTTCCTATGCCCGTTCTAAGTTTGAGGTTGTCGAGTTCTCTCCAGAGGATGCTACCAGAACAGAGTTGGATTTCCTCTTACAAGTTGTTCAAACAGCGGTTGATGCAGGGGCGTCTTATATCAATATTCCTGATACGGTTGGATTCACCACTCCAGAAGAGTATGGAGCTATCTTCAAACACTTGATTGAGAATGTCAAGACAGATCGTCAGATTATCTATTCACCACACTGTCATGATGACCTCGGAATGGCAGTAGCTAATAGCCTTGCTGCCGTCAAGAATGGGGCAGGACGTGTTGAAGGAACTATCAACGGTATTGGTGAGAGAGCTGGAAATGCTGCTTTGGAAGAAATTGCAGTAGCGCTCAATATTCGCAAAGATTACTACCAAGCAGAAACTAGTATTGTTTTAAATGAAACCATCAATACGTCAGAAATGGTTTCTCGCTTCTCTGGTATTCCAGTTCCTAAAAACAAGGCCGTCGTTGGTGGCAATGCCTTCTCTCATGAATCTGGTATTCACCAAGACGGAGTCCTTAAAAATCCTCTTACCTATGAAATCATCACTCCTGAATTGGTCGGTGTCAAGAGTAATAGCCTTCCACTTGGAAAATTGTCAGGTCGCCATGCCTTTGTCGAGAAACTAAGAGAATTGGCCCTAGACTTTACAGAAGAGGACATCAAGCCACTCTTTGCTAAGTTTAAGGCACTGGCCGATAAGAAACAAGAAATCACAGATGCAGATATTCGAGCTTTGGTAGCTGGAACCATGATTGAGAATCCAGAAGGCTTCCACTTTGATGATTTACAACTACAAACTCATGCAGATACTGACATCGAAGCACTCGTCAGCCTAGCTAATATGGATGGTGAGAAAGTTGAGTTCAATGCGTCAGGACAAGGCTCTGTTGAGGCTATCTTTAACGCTATTGATAAGTTCTTCAATCAATCTGTTCGCTTGGTGTCTTACACTATTGATGCTGTGACAGATGGAATTGATGCCCAAGCTCGGGTCTTGGTCACTGTTGAAAACAGAGATACAGAAACCATCTTTAACGCAGCAGGTCTTGATTTCGATGTGTTGAAGGCTTCGGCTATTGCCTACATCAATGCCAATACCTTTGTTCAAAGAGAATGCTGGTGAGATGGGACGTAGCGTTTCCTATCGCGATATGCCTAGTGTGTAAAGGAGAATGCTATGACAAAGAAAATAGTAGCTCTAGCAGGGGACGGAATCGGCCCAGAAATCATGGAGGCTAGTTTAGAGGTTCTGGAAGCTCTAGATGAAAAAACAGGTTTTGATTATGAGATTGATAGACGACCTTTTGGAGGTGCAGGTATCGATGCTGCAGGGCATCCTTTACCTGATGAAACCCTCAAGGCATGTAGAGAAGCAGATGCCATTCTCCTAGCGGCTATCGGTAGTCCTCAGTATGATGGAGCAGTGGTTCGGCCTGAACAAGGCTTGCTAGCTCTCCGTAAGGAACTCAATCTTTACGCTAATATTCGCCCTGTAAAAATCTTTGACAGTCTCAAGCATTTGTCACCACTCAAACCGGAACGAATTGCTGGTGTAGACTTTGTCGTGGTGCGTGAGTTGACAGGCGGTATTTACTTTGGAGATCATATCCTTGAAGAGCGCAAAGCGCGTGATATCAACGACTATAGCTATGAGGAAGTAGAGCGGATTATTCGCAAGGCCTTTGAAATCGCAAGAAATCGCAGAAAAATCGTTACTAGTATCGATAAGCAAAATGTGTTGGCAACATCAAAACTCTGGCGGAAAGTAGCTGAGAAGGTCTCACAGGATTTCCCAGATGTGACTTTGGAACACCAGTTGGTGGACTCATCTGCCATGCTCATGATTACCAATCCTGCTAAGTTTGATGTCATCGTGACGGAGAATCTTTTTGGAGATATTTTATCTGATGAATCAAGCGTTCTATCTGGTACACTTGGCGTCATGCCATCAGCCAGTCATTCTGAAAATGGACCAAGTCTCTATGAGCCCATTCACGGTTCAGCACCTGATATTGCTGGTCAAGGAATTGCCAATCCTATTTCCATGATTTTGTCAGTTGCCATGATGTTGAGAGATAGCTTTGGTCGTTATGAGGATGCAGAGCGTATCGAGCATGCTGTTGAGACAAGTTTGGCATCTGGAATTTTAACGAGAGATATAGGAGGACAGGCTTCGACAAAGGAAATGACGGAAGCTATTATCGCAAGGTTATGAAGTTAGACGAAAAAATTACTCTAGTCCTTTTGATTTGGAATGTCATGGTTTTCTTGATTTATGGTATTGACAAATCCAAGGCAAGGAGAAGAGCTTGGCGCATCCCTGAGAAAATCTTACTTATTTTAGCCTTTACTTGTGGTGGTTTTGGTGCCTGGCTAGCAGGAATCATCTTTCATCACAAGACTCGAAAATGGTATTTTAAAACAGTTTGGTTTCTCGGGATGGTGACCACACTAGTAGCCTTATATGTTATTTGGAGGTAATGGATGGCAGGAAAATCGATTTTTGATAAATTATGGGACCGCCATGTCATCACAGGTGAAGAGGGGGCAGCCCCAACTCATGTATGTGGATCAGCACTATATTCACGAAGTGACCAGTCCACAGGCTTTTCAAGGATTGCGAGACGCAGGTCGCAGATTGAGACGACCAGACTTGACATTTGGAACCTTTGACCACAATGTCCCAACGGTTAATATCTACGATATTCGAGATGTCATTTCCAAGGCTCAAATTGATAAGCTGGCTGAAAATGTTGAGGAGTTTGGGATTGAACATGCGGCCCACGGTTCTGAAAAACAAGGAATTGTTCACATGGTTGGACCAGAAACTGGAAGAACTCAACCAGGAAAATTCATCGTCTGTGGAGACAGCCATACGGCTACTCACGGTGCTTTCGGAGCTATCGCCTTTGGAATTGGGACCAGTGAAGTTGAGCATGTCTTCGCTACCCAGACCCTCTGGCAGGTTAAACCTAAGAAAATGCTGGTAGAATTCACTGGAGTTCCTCAAAAAGGAGTTTATTCCAAGGATTTCATTTTATCCTTGATTGCTAAGTACGGCGTTGCTTGCGGCGTTGGCTATGTGGTGGAATATAGGGGTCAGGCTATTGATGCACTGAGCATGGAAGAGCGCATGACCATCTGCAATATGTCCATCGAGTTTGGATCCAAGATGGGAATCATGAATCCGGATCAAACCACCTATGACTATCTCAAGGGACGAGAATGTGTTCCAGAGGACTTTGAAGAGGCTGTGGCGGATTGGAAAACAATTATCAGTGATGATGATGCTGTTTACGATAAGGTTATCCAGATGGATGTCTCAGGATTGGCTCCCATGGTGACCTGGGGAACTAATCCTGCTATGGGTGTTGACTTTGACAGTAGCTTTCCAGAAATTAAGGATATGAATGATGAGCGAGCCTACAATTACATGGACTTGGAGCCTGGTCAAAAGCCAGCAGATATTGAACTAGGCTATATCTTTATCGGGTCTTGTACTAATGCTCGTCTCAGCGATTTGCAACTGGCTGCGCGATTTGTTGAAGGGAAGAAAATAGCTCCTAATTTAACAGCTATCGTAGTTCCAGGCTCTCGTCCTGTCAAACGAGCTGCTGAGAAGTTGGGCTTAGACAAGGTCTTTCTAGATGCTGGTTTTGAGTGGAGAGACCCAGGATGCTCTATGTGCCTAGGGATGAATCCTGATAAGGTTCCAGATGGTGTCCACTGTGCCTCAACCAGCAATCGAAACTTTGAAGATAGACAAGGCTTTGGTGCTAAGACCCATCTCTGCAGTCCAGCCATGGCAGCTGCGGCAGCTATTGCAGGGCGCTTCGTAGATGTTCGGCAAATGCCAGAAGCTCAGTAAGGAGAGGATATGGAGAAATTTACAGTTTATACGGGAACGACCGTTCCTCTCATGAATGATAACATTGACACTGACCAAATCCTACCCAAGCAGTTTCTCAAGTTAATCGATAAGAAAGGCTTTGGTAAGTACCTCATGTATGCTTGGCGTTATCTGGATGACAAGTATACTGAGGACCCAGACTTTGTCTTTAACCGACCTGAATATCGGAAAGCCAGTATTCTCATCTCAGGGGATAACTTTGGGGCAGGATCTTCGAGGGAACACGCAGCTTGGGCTCTAGCGGACTATGGTTTCAAGGTCGTGATTGCAGGGTCTTTTGGTGATATTCATTACAATAATGAACTCAATAATGGCATGTTGCCTATTGTACAGCCCAGAGAGGTTCGAGAGAAACTAGCCCAGCTAAAACCAACCGATCAGGTAACTGTGGACTTGGAACAACAAAAAATCATCTCACCAATTGGAGAATTCACTTTTGAAATTGATAGCGAGTGGAAACACAAACTATTAAATGGTTTGGATGATATCGGTATTACCTTGCAGTATGAAGATTTGATTGCTGCTTATGAAAAACAACGACCAGCCTACTGGCAGGATTAGACGAAAAATAGAAAAGGAAATAGAACTATGACAAAACACATTCAATGGAACGGAACACTTTCACAAGAAGGCTATGATATTTTAAAAGGTGAGGGTGGATGTATCGTTTGCCCTACTAAAGTTGGTTACATCATCATGACTAGCGATAAGGCTGGTCTTGAACGTAAGTTTGAAGCTAAAGAACGTAACCGTAACAAACCAGGTGTTGTTCTCTGCGGTAGCATGGATGAGCTTCGTGCTTTAGCACAACTTAACCCAGAAATTGAAGCCTTTTACCAAAAACATTGGGATGAAGATATTCTTCTTGGTTGTATCCTTCCTTGGAAACCAGAAGCCTTTGAAAAACTCAAAGCATACGGCGATGGCCGTGAAGAACTGATGACTGACGTGCGTGGTACTAGCTGTTTTGTTATCAAGTTTGGGAAAGCTGGTGAACAATTGGCTGCCAAACTTTGGGAAGAAGGCAAGATGGTTTATGCCTCATCAGCTAACCCATCTGGAAAAGGAAACCGTGGTAAGGTAGAAGGTATCGGAGAACGCATCGAAGGGGCAGTTGACCTTGTTATCGAGGCAGACGACTATGTGGCATCTATCCAGCCTGACAAAACGATTGAAACTCGCTACGAGCAAGGTGTGATGGTATCAATGGTCGATAAAGACGGCAAACTCATCCCAGAACAAGGAGGAGCACGCTCAACTTCACCAGCTCCAGTTGTAATCCGCAAAGGGCTTGACATTGATAAGATTATGATGCACCTGTCAGACACCTTTAACTCATGGGACTATCGTCAGGGTGAGTATTATTAAGATAAAAAAGAAGTCTAGTGTTATGAGGGAATACCCCACCCTACACTAGGCTTTTTCTTTTTATAGATATGATATTCTATATGTGAAATATATAGTTTTTTATTCGTACATTATTATAAAAGGAGTAAGATTGATGCTGAAAAGAAAAAGTTAGTTTGGAAGATTTTTTTATGATTGGTACCAAGAAAAATAAAATAAGATTAAGAGAAGATGCATCTAAATATAGTATTTACAATGAACAATTACGTGAAGAATTTCTTAAAGAGTGGCCACTTGATAGAATTTTTAACCATGTCTATTGATGATTATGTTATTGGGAAAGGTGCTAAAAGTAATTCTTTTTTTGCTATAGTCTTGAGAGGGGAAATACAAATCTTTATTTTTTTAGGTATTGAGAGGAGGCTCTTCAAAATTTGGTATTTATTGGAATGAGGATACCCAAAAGCTATAAAAAAATCAAGCTAATAAAATCATTCCTATATCTGAATTGGAGCAACGTTTTAATAAACTAAAAAGAGATCTGTATCAGATTATTCAAATCGGTAGTAAAGCTTGATTTTTGACAATCCTATATTTGATATGAAAAAAAGTCCACAAATGAATTTATTGGTCGTTCTGCTGTGGTGACAAAACTACTTTTGTATTTATTCTGAGAACAATTCTTTTTTTAGGAGTAAATATGAATAGTCAGAATGAATTTTGGAATAGGTTGATTCCTCAAAGTAATCAAGGAGGACCCTATCGTCAGAATCATGAGATTTGTAAACTATTTTCTAAAACCTATCCTGAACTAGAATCTTCAATTTTGGGAAGCATTTTATTTGAATATTCAACACAATTTCTAGACGATAAAGAAAAGAAAGAAGAAAAAATGTCTGCAGAATATAAGGTTTATCATCCATTGAGTCAAACTCTACTACAATCCAAAAACCTCATCCTACGTGGTGCTCCTGGTACAGGAAAAACTTATCTTGCTAAAGCAATAGCGACAGAGCTAACGGGTGGTAATGAAGATCAAATCGGCTTTGTACAATTTCACCCTTCCTATGATTATACAGATTTTGTAGAGGGTTTAAGACCGGATTCAAATGAGGATGGCAGTATATTTTTTTAAATTAAAAAGAAGGTATTTTTAAGAAGTTTTGTCAGAATGCTATAGATTCTAAGAAGATTGGAGGTCAAGATAATTTTGATGAAGCTTGGGATCTTTATATTGAGTATGTAAATAACAGAGATGAAAAAAAGAATATTTGACAGAATTTTTCCTATCTAACAGTAAATAGTCGAAATAATTTTAATATCAATTATGAAACTAAAGCCCAAGGAACTGTCTTAACAAAATCTTATGTTTATGAACTATATAAAGATGAAAACTATCTGAAACAGCCCTATTATCATAACCAAGGAAAAAAAGTCCTTGAAACTTTAAAGAAAAGATTTGGTTTGAAAGACTATATTTCTCCAGAAGAGGTTGAAACAGACAAGAATTTTGTCTTCATCATCGATGAAATCAATCGTGGGGAGATTTCTAAGATTTTTGGCGAACTCTTTTTCTCTATCGACCCTGGCTATCGTGGTGAAAAGGGAAGTGTTTCTACTCAGTATGCTAACTTACACAAGACTGATGACAAGTTCTATATTCCAGAGAATGTCTATATAATTGGAACAATGAATGATATTGACCGCTCGGTGGACACCTTTGATTTTGCTATGCGTCGTCGTTTCCGTTTTGTTGAAGTTACTGCTGAAAGCCAATTAGGTATGCTCGATACTGCTCTTGGTGATAAAGCTGAAGAAGCAAAAATTCGTCTAAGAAACTTGAATGCTGCTATTGAAAATATTCAAGAATTAAACAGTCATTACCATATCGGACCAAGTTATTTCCTTAACTTGAAGGATGTAGATTTTGACTATGAATTACTCTGGTCTGATTATCTCAAACCGCTTTTGGAAGATTATGTACGGGGTACTTATGAGGAATTTGAAACTCTGGAAACTTTGAAAAAAGCATTTGATCTGATAAATAACGAGCGAACAGAACCGCAAGATATTGGTGATAATGATGCGGATAACTGATAATCAGCATAGAATTGCTAAGGAAGACTTTGTCGCAGAATATCCCAAACTAAGTCAAGCAGTTCTTGATAGAACACTGGATAACCTTTCTAAAGAGGACAATATCTTTATTTTTCCAAATGATTTGAAGAATTCTCCTGACTTAGAGAAGGACCAAAAAATCTTTGAAACAGTTAATCAGAAAATCAAGACTGGAAATGTGATTGGTTTTCTGGGGTGTTGTCAGGAAAGATTAACGATTTCCTCTCGCTTTTCTAATGAGAGTAATGATCATTTTTTGCATTATCTCTTACACAAGGTTCTTCATATCAATCTCACTAGTTTAGATGTAGCTTTGTCACGTGAAGATAAGCTCTATCAACTTTTGATGTATCTCTTCCCCAAGTATCTACAAGCTGCTATTCGAAAAGGTCTTTATAAGGAATACCATCGATTTTCTCATAACGACAGTAATGTTAAGGGAGTGATTGATGTAAGAAAGCATCTCAAGAAAAACCTTCCTTTCACGGGAAATATTGCCTACACAACGAGAGAGTTCACCTATGATAATCCCCTCATGCAGTTGGTCCGTCACACTATTGAATACATTAAGAACCAGAAAAGCATTGGTCAAGGGGTACTAGATAATCTCTCAACTAGTCGTGAAAACGTAGCTGAAATCGTGCGTGTAACGTCTTCTTATAAACTAGCTGATCGTGCTAAGATTATTCGGGTAAATCAATCTAAACCTATACGTCATGCATACTTTCACGAGTACAGAAAGTTGCAAGAGCTTTGCATGATGATCCTAAATAGAGAAAAGCATGGTTTAGGATACCAAGAGCAAAAAATCCACGGTATTCTTTTTGATGTTTCCTGGCTTTGGGAAGAGTATGTTTACACTTTGTTACCAAAAGGATTTTTGCATCCTAGGAATAAAGAAAAGAAAGGAGGTATCCTAGTATTTTCTGATGGGAAACGAAAAGTCTATCCAGATTTTTATGATAGAGAACGAAAAATTGTTCTAGATGCTAAATATAAAAAACTGGAGTTCACTGAAAAAGGAATTAACCGTGAGGACTTGTTCCAGTTGATTTCCTATTCTTATATTTTAGAAGCTGAGAAAGCTGGACTAATTTTTCCTAGTATAGAGCAGTCAGTAAATAGAGAAATAGGAAAAGTAGAGGGGCACGGAGTCTTGCTTAAAAAGTGCTCTATCCAAATACCTCAGAAGGTTTCATCCTACAGTGAGTTTTGTAAAATGATGGAAAATTCAGAAGAAAAATTTAAAGCAAATATTGAAGAGGAAGTAGCGAGAAAATAAAGTTTTTTGTTAACTCTAGTGAGTTGATGAGAAATATAAATAACTTCCTCTTTCAGACCAAAGACAAACATCATTTTAGTGTTTGTCTTTTTATATCTTCAGCACTACTATCCTTAAAATGGGTTTGAATCTTTATCAAAACACTTTTCAGTGCAAAATAAAAAGGTTCCTAGATATCATTTAGCAGTTTTTGATATTTAGGTGTGCCAAAGCAAGCCCAACTTTTTCCTTCATTTTGGAATTGCAAACTTCTCTTGTATAACGTAGATTGTGGTATTCTTTGGCTGTACCAAAAAGTCTCTCCACCGTTTCTTTGAGTTTATGGTCAAATCCCTTGCTTCCCATTTGATGCCAAATTTCCTCACAAATCTCTAAATATTTCTTCCAAATATGGCGAGTAACGGGTTAACAGAGAACAAATTGCGCAAATATTAGGATTACTTTTATACTCACTATAGCCATCGAGATTTGTTGTGGTGTAAGATAAGATTTGATTTTCAGTGCAGAGGTAACAGTAATAGTATTCATAGTAGATAAAGTTCTTAGGGCGAATCTTCCATTTCTTTCAACGAGGGCGAGTATAAGTGAATACAGGTGTAATATCTTGGTCAAGGTGGGTTATTAATCTTGAAAATAACGACTGTAATTCTTTTCATAAGTAATAAAATGTGGAATATTATTGTTCAAATTAAGAAATCAAAAATTAGTGATAGGAGGTCTTGTCCTCAATGATCTTGATGATTTAGCACATGAAACGAATACCATAGAAATATAGGATGAAAGGCTTTTTGATTTAAACTAGAGCCTCCTTTATCATCAGAAGCCAAAGAAAAGCCCTTAGAAACTTGTAGACTAAGGGCTTTTTATTCTATTTTTCTATTCCCACTCAACGACTAAATAAGGTCGTCAAATCGTTTATATAACAGTGTTTTTAGCGTGTGGTTATGATTTTGGAGACAGTTTTGGAGACTCTCTCAGTATTGCTTGATTTCCATTGAAATTAACTTTTGTATTTTTAGCGTGTTGTATATTGATTAATCCAGTCATTTCATTAGCCAGTTCCTTATCAACTCCTGACCACATATGAGCATAGTGCTTCAAAGTGATTTCTGGACTTGAGTGTCCTAGTCGTTTTGAAACGATCAGCACCGATGCGTTAAGCTCGTTAATAAGGTAGGATGCGTGAGAATGTCGTAAACCTTTTGCTTGAATCAATGGGACATTTGCTAATTTGGCATAACGCTTAATGATTCTTGAAATGGTTGATTTAAGCATAGGGTTACCATCGTAACTTAAAACAAAATTTACTTTCCAAGTTCAGATTGACGTTCTTTCCATGCTTTCAAGATTTGGATGGTATCATCATCTAAAGTAACGATACGGAGGCCAGCATCTGTTTTAGTGTGGTTCTGTCTTTGCCAATTATTCTTATTAGTCATAATCAGCATATGAGCCACTCTGAGCTCTTTTTTCTCAAAATCAATATCGTTCCACCAGATTGCTGTTCCTTCGTTCACACGCACCCCGGTACAGAAGTAGAGCCACAGCATAACAAAGCATAAATGCTCATAGAAATCAGAAATGCAGATATTGCTAATAACTTCTTCAAAGTCGTTTTTTGTCCAATACTCAGCGATACTTTTCCCTTTTGGAATAGATTTTACTTTCATTGAAACATTCTTCTGTAGATATTGCATATCAACAGCGAAATCCAATGACTTTCTAAAAGTTCCAAAAGTAAGACCTGCATAGGCTTGCGAATAATTACCACCATTTTTAGCTAATAGCCATGTTCTAAAGTTCTGAACTTCACGAACAGTTATGTCTTTGAGTTTTTTCTTCCCAAATCGATTGAAAACAATTTTTAAGGACGGCTGACGTGTTGCATAAGTATGTTCGCTTACTTCTGACTGATAGTAAGGTAAATAAACTGTATTCATGAACTGCTCATAAGTCATATCGTAATTAGAGTATCCATCTGACTGAAGATAGTCATTTTTGACCCTAATCGCTTCTGTATAGGCTTCTTTTGCAGTAGTGAATTTTTTACCATTTGAGTCTTTACGAGACTTTTTCTTGATACGTTTACCAGTGATTTTATCGTAACCTAGGCTAACTTCATAGTAGAATTGACCTTTATCATCAATATACACATCTTGGAAGTTTGTTTTAGCCATAAATTACCTACTTTCTATTCGTTCAGTAACTTAAAGCCAAGAATCTCCTCAACAGCTTCGATTGGAACAGTTCCTAATCGTCTATTGTTGTAAATGGTATACCCTTGTTGTACCATATTCAACTTAGTTTGTCTAATAATTTGTTGAGCTGTAGCTTTTGCGTAGCCTAGTTTAACCAAATCATCAGAAGTAATAGTCAACAGATTTTTACTATTCATTTTCTTCCTCCTTCTTGATATTGTTACGCTGAGGATTGCAACGCCGAGAATCAAGATACTTAGCAAAGAAGTAGGTACGTTCAATGATGAGCCCAAGAAGGGGAGTATGATTCGCACGTGCATACCATACTAGCTCTTCAAACTCAGTGAAGTCATTCTGTTCAATGATATCCACCACCTCTTGCATGAAGTCATCTGAGTTCATCTCTACAAGGAACTTATCAAGGTTAAATCCACATCCTACCTCAATATCATTCAGATCATATTGCGTTTTATCCTTATTCTCAGCGTGGGTAAAGTAGTCAAAGAGTCCTTTTGGAGATTGGACAACTTCCACGTGAGAAGGGCCGTTCAGCTTATCTTTGATTAGTTCAGATACTTGTTTGTAGCTCTTGAGTGAATCGAAGAAGAATGCTCCGTGTTTGTGAGCCTTTTTCAATTCTCCTGTTTGGCGATTGATGTCTTTATCGTGCCACGGGCTTAAGATAAAGGGAATATGCAATTCTTCAAGAATTACAAGATAGTCTGCAGGGGCGCTCTCTTTGTAGAATAAGAATGTCCACTTGCTAGAACGTTGTTCTTTTGCCATTTTTCACCTCATTTCTGTGATTACTGATTATTGGATAAATGGGGAGTCGTAGTAACCCCCATTTATCTTGGTCAATAGAAAAGAAGGGAGCTATTTGGCTACTGCTAAACGCAAGCCATAGCCCCCCTCTTTTACCGTTTTTTACCAACTAACCAAAGGTTATTGCGACTCCGATTAGGTGCAGAGAAGTAGTAGTCAGGATGCTGACTAGATACTTCCTCTTTTAGTTGGGAAGTCATATCACTCAAGACTTTTTGCCCCTGCTGGTCTCTTGGGACTTTAATGAATACTCTGACTTCATCTTTTTGGATGTCTACAACACTCTTACAAGCACAACGATTGAAGCTGCCGTTGATTGGGTTGTGGGTTGTAATGGTTTGGTTATCTATTGTTGTGACTTTCTCTGATTTTTCACGTTGTGTCAGGAAATTACGGAGCTTGAAAGTGTGGTAGATGGATTTGAAATAGTTGAAAAGATTATCAAATCGAACACGATTCATGATTTCAAGCGTAACGGATGCAAACAATGCACCTAGTAAGTAGCTCATAACCGTATAAGAGTATTGGCTTCCCATTGTTAGATAGCTACTGACTTGCGAAAGGTCAAGGGCGATAGGAAGCGTTAGGGCAATAGTGCTCGCTAGAAAGTCTAATGACCATCCAAGAAATCCTGTTATAAGTGAAAAGAGAATCAAGTAGATGTTGAGGTTGTAAGTCCTCATGAAGAATGATTTTTTTATCATTAGAGAATACCCTCCGTTGTGTAGTATGTAGGACAAAGTAGTGGGAGTACCTGATAGGGATGCTCATTGTCAATGACCTGTATCAAGCCAGTGCCGTGTCCAGTCGGAATAACAATACCTTCAGGATTTAGGTCAGGGAACAAAAATTGAACAGATTTGCTATTTATATTTCCAATCTGAATTAGAACATTAAGCTGTTCCCGTACTGATACTGGAATCGTGGTGTGGTCAAATCGCTGGCTTACTAAGAGCAAGTGAATTTTTGTAGCTCGTCCAAGTAGAGCAATTTGTGACAAAAGAGAGAAAAAAGATTCCTTGATTGCCTTATTGACTCCCTCTGAAAGAGCCAGTACCTCGTCCATGACAATTGTGAGATGTGCGAATTCATGACGGGGATTGTCATATAGAATTGCTTGACGTTGTTGAATCAGATTTAGGCATTGACTTAAACGCTCATTGACCTCTGAAACGAAATCAGACTTAGAACGGTTCTCCACGGGATGAATGACTGCGATTTTGTGTTCGCGAGCCCAACGACTTGGGGAATCAAACTTAGGGTCTACGATGATGAGGTCGCTCTGATTTTTGAGAACGGAGAGCAGGTAGGTAAGGGCATAACTTTTCCCTGAGCCCGAGTTTCCACAGATAGCCATGTGGTTCACCTTATCAAGATTGAGAGTAAAATTTTCCATAATTGGAATCTGATTCTTTGGTAGGTTGGATGTGTACTTGTCAAGGTCAGGGATGACCAAACGTTTTGAGATACCCACCTTCCAAGGGAAGAAGAGCCCACGCTGAACATGAATGTCATCTGTCTTGAGAGGGATAAAGTAAGTGGCATTCTGTTTCAGAAGTGTATAGTGAGGGTACAAGGAAGCGTTAGCAATCAAGAAGATTTTGTTATAGAGTTCATCATCTAGGATGTAGGCACAAGGAAGCCTAGGGATGAAGATGAAGCCACCCTCTTGAATGACAATATTAAAGCTATTGGTGTAGCTTGTTTCCCCCTGCATCAGAGCCCCAAGAGCCATGTTGAGGCTCTGGAGCAAGTAAGATTGCAGGACAGTATCTGCTTTAGTTGCCATTATTTGACCTCCTTGATACCGTCAGCTTTGAAGTAGACATTGTAGCGAACCTCAACGGCTTGGAGATTTTCAAATTCAATCAAGCTTAGAAATTCAGGAAGTTTGACCTTGTCTTCAAATTTTACTTGGAAAGGTTCAAGCCCTTCTTGAACAAAGGTTGCCTTGTAGGCGATAATCTCACCGGTTGGCTTTCCATCTTCAAAGAGTTGTTGGGGTTCAAGCTCAGTGCTTAAACTGTGAATCGGTTTAGTAGGAATGACATATTCCGTTGCAGTTGTGGCTGAGTAGCCATCTTTCTTGTGTTTGGTTTTAATTGCCATGGGTTTTATCCTCCTTTATGGCTTAATTGTTTTGTTAGGGGGACGTGCTCAGTTTGAGTCGTGAGCTGGACTGTCTTAGCTAAGTACATATCTATGATAGACGTTTTAGACTTTTCTTGATTTCAAGATTTTTGAAAGTGTAGCACTCAAAGTTGTGCTACGAGTGAGACGAATTCGATTAACCATTCAACTAGGCTATCAGCAATTTGGTAAGATGTTTCTTCCTTTGGAAAATCAGGGAAGAAATCATATAAGTCAGTTGCCAAGGTTGAGAGATTTTGTTGAATACCTTTCTTTTTGGATTTGAAAAGATGCTTTGTAGAATCGTGTCCTTCAGAAAGAATAAGTTCTGTCAATTGAGTAATGAGCGACTTGCAAAAGTCAATACTAGGGAAGAAAACACTCTTTACATTAGGAAGATTTAGTGTTTCTTGCAAGGCATCTACAGTGTCTAAGGTAATATTTCGTTTACCTCTTAGGATTTGACTAACGGCAGGAGCAGAGATTTCTATAGGTTCATCAAAATTATAATAAAAGATACTGTTCTGAGCTTTACCTTGCTCAATCAATTCTTGTTTGATAGCTTGACCAAGTAATTCACAATAGAGAGTTTTAACTTTAGCTTTTAGCATAAGTTGTCCTTTCCTGTCCTCAGACGGAAAGAAACAAATGAGCTATTACAGTTACCGAGTAGATGCAAGAATGGCACAAAAAAGAAACGGTGAAACAGTAATATGCAAAACTAAACCTTTACCGCATAGTAATCATATTGTTTCGATCCGTCCTTTGCTGGCCAGCTTTTGGACTTTTTATTTTTTGAGATATAAATATCCCTGATATTATTATAAAGTCAAAAAAACGTGGTATAATTTAGGCATAAATAATTTATTTTTAATGAAAGAAATACCAGGTTTTTGTATGAAGTTCAAGAATACTAAGAAATACTTGCTCGATATTGCTTCCCTTCGGTTAGATTGTAAAGTGAGAGAGATAAATAGAGAACGTAAAGAAGTATCTTCTCAGGGAATACTATTGGGAACATGGTAAAAAGAAAAAAACAGAATCCAAAAATATAGCAAGTTGTCAAATGAAGAAATATATTCAAAAAAATGCCCCTTTAATTGGACAAATTCGAGGAGGAAAAATAAATAAAAAAATCCTCATTTATTTACCAATTCAGCAGTTAGGGCAATTTACAATAATTGTAAAATTAGTCCAACCGATACCGGCTTTTGGATTAAATGAAGAAGAACAAATCAATTTTAGAAAACGAAATATGATGTTCAAATCATATGACGAAATTTTTTTCGGAAGTGAGTCGGAACAGCGTACAATGGAGACGTTTTTTTCCAACAGCATTGATGCTAGATATTTTGTATGAAAAATATGATGAAAACTTATGGAGAATTGTTTTAGGTTATGTCCCATTAAATATTGTGTTTGAGAAAATAAAGCAAAATGTCAAAGATACTCAAAAGGTGTATAGCCTTCTTGTTAAGGATAACTAGGGAATTACTTATGACAGGTATTTTTAGAGCCAGTGAAAGATTTGGTACACATGAGAATTCTTTTTGAAGATATCTTTACATTGGATATAGAATACTTTGTAAGTTTTTATAATTCATCCTTCCCGAGTAGGCAGGAGGGAGAGAATAGATTGGCAAAGATTGAAAGAGTTTTATCTTTGTTTTATGAGGAGGTGTTGAAAGACAAGTTTGAGCAATTTATAAATGAGAGAGAAGGATTTGAATATCATAGTATTGAATCTATGGTTGCTATTCAAAAAGAAGCTCAGGGATATAAGAAGAGAATTATTGAATTTGAATCTTCGAAATTATTAGGAATTTATAGCTCTTCTTGGGATGATAATTTTTTAGACGAGCTTGAGGCTCTCAATGCAAAAGAAGAACTAACAGATGAATATTCGGATTTGCTCCATGTTACTAGGATATCCAAATTGATTGACAGAGTTTTTGAGGAAATGACTGTTTTACAGAGTAAACATGAAGACAGTAATCACTGGGGTGGTAACTATCTTGGGTATATCAAAAAATATCAAAAAGGGAATGAAATATTAGCTTATTTTTCCTCTGGTGACTCCGCTGAATTAAAGCCATTGATACTAGACAGCGAAAAACAAGCAGACCGATGGAACGAACATCTTAGAAGGAGATTATACATCAAAAAGCATCCTAATAGCTATTTAGCAAAAAGAAGAACGAGAGCAAATGGAATGGTTTAGAAATAGGAGAAATAAAAAACTTTGAGTTTTATGTCTCAAAGTTTTTTGGATATGTCTAAAAAATTATTGAAGACTGAATTTTTATCCTTAAATGGTATAATAGAGTGAATATGAAAAATTGGTAAAGGAGTACCCTTTAGTGCATTGCTCACACAATATACTAAATAACTATTAAATCCCTTTTGCTGATGAAATATGTGAGGTATGTGATGTTAGATAAGGGAAACAGTGATCAGTCTAACAAGACTGTGATGACACTAAAGGAACAGAACAATCAAGCAAATGAGTTTGTTGCACGTTGGAAAGATAGAGGGAATGAACGACAAGATTCACAGCCTTTTTGGCTTGACCTTTTGCAGTCAGTTTATGGCATTGAAAAGCCAACTGAGTATATCACTTTTGAAGATAAGGTTATGCTTGACCATACCAGTTTCATTGATGGCTATATTGAAAAGACTAAAGTCTTGATTGAGCAAATATGAAGAACTTATTAAAGAAAAATAATCTCCCTAAGACTGGACATACTGGTTAAGGGTAAGGGGTGTAGCGAGGTGGACAATGTACATAACCAACTGGATTAAAGATAGACTGAATCAGAAAAAAGAAAAACTAGAATCCGTTTCATATACGAATGTAAAAGAACTTGCATTAACTAAAATGTCAGATTCTCCAATATTGTTTGTTGACAACGGAAGAGAAAACATAGGTTACGATTACCAAACGTATGAGAATATTACTTATTTATTAAAAAACGGCGGTAGTCTCAACTACCTTATAGCTGATAGAGACATAAAAATTTCTTCTCATAAATTTGTACCCATTGAAGATAAAGGAAAAAATCTTTACGAATTAGATCTTGGTAAAATAGATGTATTCCTTAAGGATTTGAATTTAGGATATTTTCATGAACAAGACCACTATGGAGGAGCAACTTATACACTTTCATCATACATTTTAATGGCATTATGCTGTGACAATTACAAACATTACGATATTGAACTCAGTATATATCGAGAACGTGATGCAAGAGAAGCGTATGATGCAGGAATTGACATCTATTACTCAGTAATGAAGCAAAATAAAAATGTTATCCAAATTCTTCCTCGAAATAGCATAATCCTAAAAGCTGAGGAGCGTGAAAGTGATATAGTTTATTATAAACAGCTTATTGAAAAATCAGAAAAAAAGTTACTTTCTCTGCCTAGTAATAGAGTTTGGGAAACTATACCTACACAACCAATATACATTTTTCACTATAAAATAGATGCCCCAGCATTCAGTAGTTCTATAAGAAAAAAATTGAAATGAAGGAAATTGATAACTTTTACATTTCTAAGTCTGGAGAATACATTAAACATAGTGTAGTGGAAAGAATTGGATTAGAAGGTTATTCTTTGATTCACATCACATTTTTCTAGAGAGTTAAGCAATAAACAAAAAAAGAAAAAAATTAGACAACTATTTTTTTATAACGATTTTTTTCATTAAAAAAATTCCTTTAGATGATTATAAGCAAATTGCGACACAAAAAAAGTAAAAAAATTAAACGAGCAAATCGAACAAGGATTAGATATTTTTGAAATTATCTCGGGAAATAAATACTAATGTTAAAGCTACATAAAAAAAGAGGCAGGTGTAAATACCTGCCTTTTTGGATACTCTCTGTCAAAATGAAATAAAAAGAAGTTCATAAATAGAACTTCTTTTTGGAGACACTTTGGAGACAATTCAAATGAATTCACCCCATTTTTAAGACCAATTAAAACAATTTAAATGCTGTTAAATTAAGGTTTCTTAGCCAAAGTTACTCTTATATTTTACTCC
>BNJU01003930.1_pt1 | contig 79192 bp, 82 predicted proteins | sample 8539281 | NCBI WGS metagenome assembly BNJU01 (sample SAMD00202456, study PRJDB9452) | human saliva metagenome | isolation source: human saliva | place: Japan
CTCTGCATTTGCTTTTAGTTGTAGCGACCTAATGCAACGCCATATTTACCACCTGCACGAGAACCCGCACCTTCTGCGATAGCGCTCACCAGTGGCTTTGAGATTGCATACCGATAGCAATAGAGTTTACACCAGATGCAATTACTTTTGAGAGACCCTTTACCACTTTGACCAATAGCAATAGAATTGTCACCAGAAGCCTCTGCACGAGCACGACTACAGTAGCGCCAGAACCAGATGCAGTTGTTTCACGACCGATAGCAATAGTATCTAAGTGAGTTGCAACGTTGTCACGACCGATAGCGATTTGAGAGTTTTCATCTCTAGTATTCGCAGCATTTCGACCATCATTAGAAGAATCAGTCAAGTTATTTTTACCAATGGAGATACCACCCATTGTTTTTGCATTATTAAATTGACCCAAAGTTACAGTGTCTGCTACATGGGATGTATTTTCAGAACCAATGGCAACGGAGTTTTGACCGTTAGCATTATTGTTGTAACCAGCAGCAAAGGAACCTGCACCAGTAGCATTAGTATATACACCCATAGCGGATGCACTTGTACCAGTTGCACTGGAGTAATTACCTACTACAGTAGAATATTCACCTGCTTGTTTAGGTGTTGTTTGCCAAGACCCTTTGGTGTAATTAACATTATTGTAGGTACCAATAGCAATAGCAGCCTTAGCATCGGCATTATTTACATTACCAAGAGCAACAGAAGCTTTACCAGAAGCAGTATTACCAGCACCAACAGCTGTTGCCGCACCACCTGTAGCTTTATTTTCATTACCTACAGCTGTAGAAGCGTTATTTGTGGATGTATTTTTGGCACCGATTGCTACTTTACCATCATGACCAGCCACATCATCAGTAGTATTTTGGTAACCTACAACGATGGAGTTTTGACCAACGTTATAGTTTTGACCATTGCTTTTTGGACTAGTATCAGCCCAGATGTTTACATGACTGTTGCCAGTATCATAACCTGCTTGTGCTTCTTGTGGCGCAATACCACCCATAGCACCAGCTACAGCTAAGCCAGCCAATACGCTAGCCAAAACTTTTTTCTTGCCGTTATTATTTTTTGCAGTTTCAGGAACTACTACATAGCAACCTTTAGATTTGCTATAAACGACTTTAAAAACTTTATTCATAGAAACTATGAACCCTTTCTCTTTATAAGAAAAACACTGATGCCTTATATACACTTTTTGTTTCATGAATTGTTTATGACTTGTTTTTGACACACGTTCACATACTCTTCATTAAGATATTTATATAATACCAATTTATAAACTAAATGTAAATAGAATATCTTAGAAATGTTAAAAAGAAATTTTAGAATTATAAAATAAATAAAATTGAGTTTACTTTATGTGGGATATATACTCAAGCAATATAAATACTGCTATTATAATATAGTTATTATATATAATAAAAACCTTTATATAAAAACAACACTTTTTTCAAAGCAACACCAGTTTATATTATGTTAAATTCTATAGAAACAACTCATGTAATCTTCATACTGTAATTTATAAACAATATAAATCGAATATAATCAATAATCTAGTATTTATAATAGTCGGTAGTCCGTCTAAAACTTAATGAAAATAAACAAAAGCTGAGATATATGCAATTTTGTTTATATTTGTTTAGAAACAGCACTTTTAGTAAAAACTAAAAGTGCTATTTCGGTATGTAAGTGCTTTATAGATCTTAAAGAGATAGTAGTCCAATAAAAATAAATAGTATCAAGTCCATATGATACAAAAACAACGCCATACGCAAGAATGGCGTTGTTTAGCTATAAGATTGTGTGCCCTAGTCGGGGTTCCAGGGTACATCAAGGCCCCTATATGTCCTATATAAGGGCCATATGTATGTTGTTATTAATTTACAGATATTCCATCTGTACGCATCTAGGACTTCTTAGGGGGTATTAGCCTAAGAGTTATATGATTACAGTGATATTATTGAATCGCAGCGCGCAAGTCTACTTTTTTAACCTCTTGATTAGCTGGACGATTGATAGCTTCGCGAAGATTTACTACATGTTCATCTTGAACAGTAGGTTCTTCACTTGCTTTGTTTTTAACTGTTTGTTTAGCTGCAAACCAGATTGTTTCGTTCATGTAGTGACGAAGTTCTTCGTTAGAAACGTTTTCTTGGTCTTTAGCCATTACGTCCAAAATAGCATCTTCCAATGCTTGAACTTCGTCGTCAGTCATAGGACCGCCAACTTCTTTTTGTTTTTGGATGATTTCGTTGATTTGATCTACCATGCCGCGCAATACATTATAACCATAGCTGTTAGTGAAGCCATCTTTTTCATTGTATTTAGGCATTTCGAAAGTATTCGTATTCGTTTTTTTATTACGGTTTTCACCATTCCAGTTCAAGAACACTTCTTGACCATGGACACGACCGATGGAGTGTGTACGGAAGTAGTCAGCATAGTTGTGTTTATCATAGGAATGTAACCAGATTTTTTCAGCTTTTGTCATACGCTCATGGTTTTCGTATTTCACTTTAGCTTTTGCGATATTGATTTCCGCATTTTGCCAAGCTTTTACATAGTCATGAACAGCAGATACTGTTTGTGGGCTAGCCACAGGTACCAATACTACATTGCCCAATGCTGGAGCAGATACAGGATTAGGTAAGATCAAATTATCGTCATATGTTGGAGCGGATTGTGCACCTACAACACCTGTAGAAATAACAAGAGCCACTGCGATAAGCAAGTAATGTAGATTTTTTCATTCTATATTCCTCTTTTCTATCGTTAGATTATGGTGAAAGTCTCTTTTACACCTATTTTACATTCATATCTGAAAGCACTGCTTTCACAAATCATATGGAGAGGTACGCGCTACGCAAGGTAGCGCATACCAGCCATCATATAGTTAGTTTAGTGTACTCACAAATGATTACATACCAAGTTTTGCCATCATTGCGGCAATTTGAGCTTTCATTTGTTCGTTTTCAGCTTTCAAATCAGATACTTCGCTTTTTAATCCAGCGTTTTGTGCTTTAACGGCTGCCATTTCTTGTTGCATTGCATAAGCAGAGCTGATAGGGCCTTTGCGGTAACGATCTGCTACAGCAGCTTCGCTATCACGGTTGCCAACTTTCCAAGTTACACCAGCGTTTGCCATCATGTGACGGGAACCACCAGCCCAGGATACACCAGCATGCATTAATGTGGACTCGTTTTTGTAATGAGCAACGCCCATTGCAATAGCGGAGTTACCACGGTAGTTACCATAACCAGCCATGATTTGAGTTGGTTCTAATGGATCGTATTGGATAGGTTTCAACGCTGCAAGAGCTGCGCCTTGTGCACCTACACGACCGATTTCTTCACCCAATTCATCAACACGTGGGTCCGCACCAGGAACACCAGTTACAGACAAGTCGTAAACTTTAGCACCATTAGCATCTGTAGATTCAGTAATACCTACAGAGTTATTAGAGGATTTAACCTTAGTCAATTGACCTACAGTTGCAGCATCAGATGCATCTGTACCTTTCTTAAGATTAGTAATTTTGTTACCACCCATGTTAAGGTCGCCACCAGAGATTTGTACTGCAGGAGTATTAGTTGCACCACCAGGATTGCTGTTAAACGTAATGGAAGAACCACCGTTAGAGATCTTATTGATACCAGCTAATTCGTTAGCTAATTGAACTTTCAATTTACCACCGTCATTATTCACGCCGATGTTATTGTCAGTCAATTTAGTTTTATCTGCACCACCAATGATATCGATAGTTTCGTTCAATTTTTTGGAGATAACTTTAGTTTTATCTGTACCTTGAGCGTCATCACCAGCGTATTTTACGCCATCATCGTGAGTTGCTACTTCATGATCGTTACCATCTTTATCTTTGTATACGATACGAGTAATACCATCAGTACCATTTAAACCAGGTTGGCCTTCTTTAACAGTAATATCAGCCGTTGCATTTTTACCGTCTTTACCAGCAGGGCCAGTTAAACCAATGTGACCGATACCGTCTTTACCGGAGATAGATACAGCATCTTTGCCGTCTTTACCGATAGAAACTTTACCGTCAACACCATTCGCACCATCTTTACCAGTGATGGATACGCCGTCTTGACCATCAACGCCATCTTTACCAGGAACGCTAACAGATTCTAAACCTTTAAGGTTTTTATTAAGACCAATCTTAACAGTTGTATTACCAGCTCCATCTTGCTCGATGTTAGTTCTGATATTATCAGTGTTGTATTTATCTGCAAAGTTTTCGCCAGTACCGAGAGCACCTGAACCAGCAATAGTTACTTTAGAACCAAGTTTGTTTGTCTTAGGATCTTGGTTATTTGCATCGAATACAAGGCCTTTGTCAATAAGAGCATCAGATGTAGATTTAAGGTCAGATACGTTTACAGCACCATTTGGTGTATTCGTATTAGCACTATCCAACTTATCCAAGAATGTAGCACCAGTTTCATTTGCAATGGAGGAACCAACATTGTTCAACTTCATAGGAGTAGTTGAAGAATTATCAGCATTGTTCATAGATGCGATAACTTGATTAGCAGGAACTACTGTGCCAGTACCATCAATATTTGTATTGAAAGTACCATCTGGTTGTTTGTAAACTTTAGTGCCATCTTCCTTAGTATACACAACAGGAGTTTGTGCATTATTTACAACACCTTGGTTATTGATAGTGATGTCATATTGGTGACCCTTATTTGCATCATAACCAGGTTGACCAGCAACATTTTTGTCTACTACTTTGATGGAACTATCAGAAGATGTAACAGTTGTAACATTATCTTTCAATTGTTTTACGTTTACTGCATCTGTAGGATTTTCACCAGCTTTAACGTTAGTAATTGTGTTACCACCATTATCAAGACCTTGGTTAGTCAACTTAACATCAGTTGTAGGAGTTGTACCAGGAGCTGGAGTTGGTGCCTTAATAGTAATGCCATCGTTATTTACAACAGTATCACCCATTGTTACAGAGCCATCTTTAGTGAGGTTAAGATCTTTGTTCATCTTAACTGTTAAAGTATTGTCGCCATCTGCTTCAACTGCGATGTTGCCTGCTGCAGACTTGAACTCTTGGCCATTAGCTTCTAATTTACCAGCTGCATTTTCAGTAACGCCTTCACCTTGAACCTTCACAAGAGAATTCATTGGTTGTTTATTTTCTTTAGAAGTGTTGTTACCAGTGAAACGCAAGCCATCATCCATAGTCGCTACTTCACGTTTAATATCGTTGCCATCAGTATCTTTCAATGGGTTGCCATTAGCATCTTTTGGTACGTATACGATACGTTCAGATTTGTCATTGTTGTTAGCTTCTGGTTTCACAAGTGTTTGTGTACCGTGATCTGTAGAAATATCGATATTAGCACCAGGTGTACCAGGAGTACCTGCAGGACCTTGAGGGCCTTGAGGACCTGTTAAACCAATATGACCTACACCATCTTTTACCAGAAATGGATACAGCATCTTTACCGTCTTTACCAGCAATACCTACTTTACCGTCTTGACCGTCTTTGTAGCACCTGGCAGCACTTGCACCTTTTTGGACCAGTGATAGATACGCCATCTTTACCAGGTTGACCATCTTTACCATTTACAACAACTTTGTCTAAGTTAGTAAGTTCTTTGTCTAAGCTAAATGTATACGTTTGAGTTTTGTTAGTAGCATCGATATCTTGTTTTACAGTCAAGTTTTTGCCTGCTGCAAAGTTAACAGTACCACCACTTTCAACAGCTGTTGCCGCTGCAGGAGTTGTAGCATCATTTGCTACTGTACCACCATTAGCAGTTGCATTAGCTTTGAAGCCGTAGTTGTTGCCACCAGCTGGAATGTTCAAGTCGGTGAAGTCGATAACTGCTTTAGGACCAGTTACTGCCTTTACCATTGCCATCGTTATAATTTAATGTAACTTTCTTAGTCGTTGCATCGTATTTGTATACAGCAGTAGTACCAGTTACTGTACCACCTAAATCTTCTGTAGTACCTTCTGTTGGAGCAATATGCAATTCAGAAGCTTTCAATTCTTTAGCAGCGCTATTCAAGTCAGATACGTTAACAGCAGCATGTTTAGTTAAGTTATCACCAGCAGCTGTTTCTAAACGTTGTAAATATGTAGGGCTAGTAATTACCGTACCTGCAGTATCTTTCGCTTCATGACCACTAATAGCAGAACCAATGTTATTAACAATCATTGTGCCACCAGTTGTTGCACCTGGTGTAGTACCAGTAGCTGGTGTTTCAAAGGATGCAATTACTTCATTAGCATTAACTGGTGTACCAGTGCCATCAGCACTTGTATTCCAAGTTACTGCACCTGTAGTAGGATCTACAATTTTGTAAACCTTAGTGCCATCAGCTTTAGTGTACACTGCTGGAGTTACAGCGTTTACAGTATACGTTTTTTGACCTGTAGTTGCATCTATATCAGTTTTAACTGTTACATTATCACCAGCTTTTACGACGGAGCCAAGACCAGTGATTACTTTTTTACCATCATTAGAGATGTTGGAAAGATCAGATTTAGCAACGCCTTTGATTTTTGCAAATGTATTTGCTTTTTCAACACCATTGCCATCTGTATACGTTAATGTAACTTCATCATTTGCTAGCATTAGTACGTTTATGTATGCACCAATTGTATAAGTTTGTATCTGTCAATGTGTAATTCATCACCAAGGTTAGCTACTTTATTAGTAGTTGTTGCACCAGGAGCTGCACCAGGCGTTGTATCTGGAGACGTAATAGTAATATGATCACCATCAGTCTTAATTGTGTTACCACCAAGTTCAACACTATTCAAACCTGTAAGGTCTTTTGCCAATTGAATATTCAATGCAGTGTTGCCAGTTGTAGTATCAGGAACAGATGTAACACCGATGTTGTTACCAGTAGCTAATTTATTTGCATCTGTAATGCCGCCTTTAACATCAACTTGTTTGTTGAGTTTAACAGCGCCTACAGTACCCATGTCGCCACCGAATTTGAGGCCATCGTCCATAGTTGCTACTTCACGTACGATGTTCTTGTTATCAGCACCTTTAATAGGGTCGCCATTAGCATCTTTTGGAACATATACGATACGTTCAGCTTTGTCAGTATCACCATTATGAGCAGGATCACGGTTGATAAGAACTTGTTCACCTTTAGCAGATGTGATAGAGATATCTGCACCATCACGGCCATTGATACCATCTTTACCGTCTTGACCTTTAGGACCAGTCATGCCGATAGAACCCTCTTTACCGTTAAGAACTACGGAAGAACCATCTTTACCAGTGGCTCCAACAGAACCATCTTTACCATTAGCACCATCTTTACCAGCTGTGATGTTATCAGACAAGGAGAATTCTACAGTAGCATTACCGTTAGTAGTATCGTTAGTTTGTTTTACTACTAAGTTTTTACCAGATTGGAATTCTACACCTTTACCATCTGCAATGTTTTGAGCGTTTACATTATGGTTAACAGCAACGGCACCACCATCTGTAGTATTAGCAGAAGACTTAACATTCCAAGAGGATGCAGTTGTACCACCAGTATTCAATTCGGAGAAGTCAATAACTGCTTTAGGACCAGCTACAGCTTTACCATTACCGTCATTGAATGTCAATTCAACTTGTTTAGTTGTTGCATTGTATTTGTATGCTTGAGCTGCTGCGCCTGGGTTAGTATTACCAGATGCTACGCCACCTTTATCAGCATCTTTACCACCAGCAGTTGGAGCAATGTGCAATTCAGAAGCTTTCAATGCTTCAGCAGTGTTATGAAGGTCAGATACATTAACCGCTGCATTCTTAACATTAGAGTTATCATCAGCTGCTGCTTTCAATTTATCCAAGTATGTAGCAGTTTGACCTGCAGGCATTGTTGGAGTTTGGTTTTTAATAGCAGAACCAATATTGTTAACGATCATGCCGCCATCTTTTGTTGTTTGGCCAGCTGCTGCTTTAGGGTTTTTCGAAAGATGTGATGATATCGCCAGTATATTCAGCTGTTTCACCAACTTTGTGGAATTTACCGTCTTTATCTTTCGTTAATTTTGTACCATCTGGAGTTGTGTAAACTGCTGGAGTTACAGCATTTACAGTGTAAATAGTATGGTTATCTGTTGCATCCACATCTGAAGTTACAACTACATTGTCACCAGCTTTAACTTCTGTACGGTTTTCTTTCAATTGTTTTACGTTAACTGCATCAGTATTATTCGTACCTTCAGCAACATTAGTAATTTTGTTACCGCCATTATCAAGGCCAGTGTTTGTCAATTTAACATCAGTTGTAGTTGTACCAGGAGTTGTAGGAGCCTTAATTGTAATGCCATCGTTATTAACTTTAGTACCACCAACAGTTAAGGAACCAGCATTAGTCAAATCAACATCTTTAGCCAATTGAACTTTCAATTTGCCGCCATCGTTATTAACACCGATGTTGTTATCAGTCAATGTACCAGTAGCACCACCAATGATATCTACTTGTTGGTTGAGTTGTTTAGCAATTACTTTATTAGCATTTGTTTGACCATCATCACCAGCAAATTTCAAGCCATCATCCATAGTAGCTACTTCACGTTTAATATCGTTGCTATCAGCATCTTTCAATGGGTTGCCATTAGCATCTTTTGGTACGTAAACAATACGTTGAGATTGATTACCATTATTTGCTTCTGGTTTAACAAGAGTTTGTTTACCATTTTCAGTAGAAATATCTACAGATTTGCCGTTTGTACCAGCAGGACCTTGAGGGCCTGTTAAGCCGATTGTACCAACGCCATCTTTACCAGCGATGGATACAGCGTCTTTGCCATCTTTACCAGCGATACCAACCTTACCATCGATACCATTTGTACCAGGAATGCCAGGAGCACCTGTAGCACCTTGAGGACCAACGATAGTTACGCCATCTTTACCAGCAATACCATCTTTACCATTAACAACAACTTTGTCCAAGTTAGTAAGATCTTTGTCTAAGCTGTATGTATAAGTATGAGTTTTATTAGCTGTATCAATATCTTGTTTTACAGTCAAGTTTTTGCCTGCTGCATAGTTGATTGTACCGCCATTTGCAACAGCTGTTGCTACTGCAGGAGTTGTAGCATCATTTGCTACTTTACCACCATTTGCAGTTGCATTGGCACTGAAAGTATAACCGCTTGTAATTTGGTTAGCCAAATCGGACAAGTCGATAACTGCTTTTGGACCAGTTACAGCTTTACCATTACCATCGTTGAATGTCAATTCAACTTGTTTAGTTGTTGTATTGTATTTGTAAGCTTGAGCCTCTGCGCCTGGGTTAGTATTACCGGATGCTACGCCACCTTTATCAGCGTCTTTACCGCCAGCAGTTGGAGCAATGTGCAATTCAGAAGCTTTCAATGCTTCAGCAGTGTTATGAAGGTCCGATACATTAACCGCTGCATTTTGAGTTTTAATATCATCAGCTGCTGCTTTCAATTTATCCAAGTATGTAGCAGTTTGACCTGCAGGCATTGTTGGAGTTTGGTTTTTAATAGCAGAACCGATGTTGTTAACGATCATGCCGCCATCTTTTGTTGTTTGGCCAGCTGCTGCTTTAGGGTTTTCGAAAGATGTGATGATATCGCCAGTATATTCAGCTGTTTCACCAACTTTATGGAATTTACCGTCTTTATCTTTCGTTAATTTTTCACCATCTGGAGTTGTGTAAACTGCTGGAGTTACAGCGTTTACAGTGTATACAGTGTGATTATCTGTTGCATCTACATCTGTAGTTACAACTACATTATCACCAGCTTTTACTTCTGTACGGTTTGCTTTCAATTGTTTTACGTTAACTGCATCAGTATTATTCGTACCTTCAGCAACATTAGTAATTTTGTTACCGCCATTATCAAGGCCAGTGTTTGTCAATTTAACATCAGTTGTAGTTGTACCAGGAGTTGTAGGAGCCTTAATTGTAATGCCATCGTTATTAACTTTAGTACCACCAACAGTTAAGGAGCCAGCATTAGTCAAATCAACATCTTTAGCCAATTGAACTTTCAATTTGCCGTTATCGTTATTAACACCGATGTTGTTATCAGACAAGTCACCAGTTGCACCACCAATGATATCTACTTGTTGGTTGAGTTGTTTAGCAATTACTTTATTAGCATTTGTTTGACCATCATCACCAGCAAATTTCAAGCCATCATCCATAGTAGCTACTTCACGTTTAATATCGTTGCCATCAGCATCTTTCAATGGGTTGCCATTAGCATCTTTTGGTACGTAAACAATACGTTGAGATTGATTACCATTGTTTGCTTCTGGTTTAACTAATGTTTGTTTGCCATTTTCAGTAGAGATATCTACAGATTTGCCGTTTGTACCAGCAGGGCCTTGAGGACCTGTTAAGCCGATTGTACCAACGCCATCTTTACCAGCGATGGATACAGCGTCTTTGCCATCTTTACCAGAGATACCAACTTTACCATCGATACCATTTGTACCAGGAATGCCAGTAGCACCAGTAGCACCTTGAGGACCAACGATAGTTACGCCATCTTTACCATGCATGACCATCTTTACCATTTACAACAACTTTGTCTAAGTTAGTAAGATCTTTATCTAAGGAATATGCAACGGATGCATTACCAGCACCATCGTTAGTTTGCGTAACTGTCAAGTTTTTGCCAGCTTGCATTGTTACTGTTTTAGTGTCAGCAATATTTTGAGTAGTATCACCAGCGTGAGTACCTTCTGTAGCAGATACTACACCAGAGTTTAAGATTCCAAGTGGATTTAGCTACTGTACCAGTTGTAGATACTTTCAAGTCATATGTTACTTGACCTGTTGTAGAATTTTCATTAGATGTAACAGTTACAGATTTATCTGTAGATGTTACAACTGTATGCATACCTTTCAATTGGTTCAAGTTAACTGCGTCAGTGCCATCTGTGCCAGGAGCCAAGTTCACAATCTTATTGTTTTGTTGTGCCATCGCCCATGGACAAGTTGCCAGCCAGAAATAGTTACAGCAGGGAGTAGTTGCACCAGCTGGAACATCACTAATAGTGATAGAAGAACCGCCATTAGAGATAGAGTTAATATCTTTCAACGCTTTAGCTAAGCCAACATTAATTGTTGTGTTGCCATCACTATCTTGATCAATCTTAGTTCTAATATTAGCTGTGTTGTATTCATCAGCATATGCTTTACCCGCAGTTAATGTACCAGTACCTTGAACTGTTACTTTAGAGCCAAGTTTGTTAGTTTTTTCATTACCTTCGTTAGCATCGAATCTTAAGCCTTTATCGATGATTGCATCAGATGTATTTTTAAGGTCAGACACGTTTACGACTGCATTTTTTAACATTAGAGTTAGCATCAGCTGCTTCTTTCAATTTGTCAAGGTATGTTGCACCAGTTTGATTTTTAATAGCAGAGCCAACATTATTAACGATCATACCGCCATCTTTTGTTGTTTGACCAGCTGCTGCTTTAGGGTTTTCGAAAGAAGTGATGATATCGCCAGTATATTCAGCTGTTTCGCCAACTTTATGGAATTTACCGTCTTTATCTTTCGTTAATTTTTCACCGTCTGGAGTTGTGTAAACTGCTGGAGTTACAGCATTTACAGTGTATACAGTATGATTATCTGTTGCATCCACATCTGAAGTTACAACTACATTGTCACCAGCTTTAACTTCGGTACGGTTTGCTTTCAATTGTTTTACGTTAACTGCATCAGTATTATTAGTACCTTCAGCAACATTAGTAATTTTGTTACCGCCATTATCTAAGCCAGTATTAGTCAATTTAACATCAGTTGTAGTTGTACCAGGAGTTGTAGGAGCCTTAATTGTAATGCCATCATTATTAACTTTAGTACCACCAACAGTTAAGGAACCAGTATTAGACAAATCAACGTCTTTGTTCAAATTGTACTTAACAACACCATCATTACCGATTTCTGCTGTTGTATTTGTACCGTTTGTAAAGTCTAAACCTTTTTCCAATGTAACAGTTTTAGCGCCATTACCATTAGCTTTGTAAGTCAATGGAATTTGTTTAGCCGCTTTATTACCATCGAATGTAACAGCATAAGATGTATTGTGGTTAGTATCATCTTTAGTTGGTGTTACAGAGATAGGATTGTTTGAATCAGCTGTATAAGAACCATCAGATTTTGTAGTACCACCATTATTTACTGTTACTGCTTCACGAGCTGCATCTTTTACGTCGTTACGGGATACGCTTACTTCATAAGTTGCACCAACATCACCGAAGTTTTCACCTGTTTTAGGTGCCACTTTAGCGATATTTTTGTCGCTAGAACCAGCTACGTCTGCTTTAGCTTGTACTTTTTCAGTGGAAGTTGCACCGCCTGCTGCTGCATCGATTTCGAATACAGTTTTACCGCCTTCAGTTTTTTGATTTACTGTAACGGAGGAACCAGCTTTAGCTTTCACCAAGCCATCGTAATCAAATTTAACATTTACGTTAGCATCTTTACCGTTTGCATCGTTTGAAGATTCAGTTGTAACACGGTTACTATCGCCTTTAATGTTCAATTGACCATTGTATGCAAGGAAATCTGCTGCAACTTTGTTTGTACCGATGGTAGCTGTATTTGTATCCGCACCAACACGTACACCAACGTTTTTCAATTGTGCTACGTTAACTGCGTCAGTGTCTTTGTTACCAGCTGCTACGTTGATGATTTGACGTTTTTGATCATCGTTACCAACGGAAACAGCACCAAGTTGTGCACCACCATCCCATTTATCGCCTGCTGCAGTAACCGTTGCTTCATATGCACGATTACGAACTGCTGTGCCATCTACGAATTTACTATTAAAGCCAACATTTTCATTATCGCTTGTTTTACGAGCAACTTCAGAACCAGAACCGAGTGCTACACCAGCTGTTACATCAGTAACTTGAGCACCTGAGCCAATTGCTAAAGCGTCATACGCAGTTGTACCAGAAACTGTTGCACCAAAACCAATCGCTTGGGAACGAACATTAGCTGCATTAGATACGTTAGCCCCTTGACCGATGGCAACGCTTTCACGAGCTTTACATAAGAGTTTTGACCTACTACAACGCCATCGGAACCATTAGCATAGGAATCTTTACCAACAACTACAGAGTAATGTGCATTGCCTTCTGTTTTTGCACCTTTACCAATTACTACTGCTGCATTAGATTCATTACTTACAGTAGCGCTAGAACCAATAGCAATCTCATCACCAGATTCATATACTTTATTAGGATCTGGATTTCCTTGTCCTTGTGCTGGGTTAGGCGTAGCATCTGTAACAATCGTTTTAGTAGATGTATTAACCCCACCTACTACAGCACCGCCTGTACCAGAATAGGTGTATGTAGAAGATGTTGCTTGCTTATTAACATTTGAACGTAACCCCATAGCAATAGATCGTTCAGCTGCTGCAGTGGCTGCACCGCCTTGAGCGATGGAACGACCACCCGTAGCTTTTGCTTTGAAACCAACTGCTACAGCATAATCACCGGCTTCTACGGTACCGCCTGCTGAGGAATTCCCGATAGCAACTGCATAGTCACCAGTTGCATTGATACGAGAACCTAAACCAACAGCTCCTGTACCAGTAGATTTTACTTCACGACCAACTGCTACTGTATCAATATGTGTTGCTTCATTATCACGACCGATTGCGATTTGGGAATTTTGGTCGCCACGACCACCACCTGTTTTTGTGCCTTTATTAGTAGAGTCAGCTAAATTATTTTTACCAATCGCAATGCCACCACCAGTACTAGCAGTATTACTAGCACCCATAGTAATCGTATCTGCTGCTTTAGATGTATTTTCTTCACCTATAGATATAGCACGGTCTGCACTAGATTTATTATTTTTACCAACAGCTACAGCACCAGCTACTTGTGTACCGTCAATAGTATTACCAGTACCAACAGCAGTAGAATGATCGCCAGTTACTTTATTGTTATAACCAAAAGCACTCGCATTTTGACCAGTCGCTCTACTCCAACCACCAACAGTAGTAGAGTATTCACCAGCAGTCAAACCATAACCATCACCAGTAACTGTATTAGTCGTTTCATAATTAGTACGAGTACCAATTGCAATAGCGCCTTTATTAGTTGCTTGTGATAAATTACCAAGAGCGACAGAAGCGGCTCCACTAGCTACAGTATTACTACCAATCGCGGTAGCGGAACCACCCGTTGCTCTATTACTACTACCTAAAGCAGTTGAAGAATTGCCAGTTGCGGTATTATAGCCACCATATGCAACTGTACCCTCTTCGTTATTAGTTGTATTAGCGTAACCAACGACCGTAGAGTTCTTACCTACACTATTTTTTTCATTATTAGGAAGACCATCTGGTTGAATATTAACTGCACTATTATTAAGTTTAACTTCTGCTTGTACCGGTGTACCCATTTGAGCGCCAGCACCAACCATAGCCAAACCAGCTAATACGCTAGCCAACACTTTTTTCTTACCACCATTGTTTTTCGCTACTTCAGATACTACAACGTAGCATTCTTTTGTTTTGCTCCAAACAACTTTAAAAATCTTATTCATATTTCTATGAACCCCTTTCTTAACTAGACACAATTACAATCCTTATAAATAATAAATACAAAAGACTAAAAGTCCAAACGTCCCATATTTAATGGCTTTCCGCGCGTCTTTCATATTATTTTTCATTTTGTGTCACGAACAGAATATCATATATCGAAAATCTTGTAAATAGTTTACTTCATCTTTTTATCATAAATATCAAAGTTTATTCTTAAAACATTTATTTTTATTAAACAAAAATTTAATATATGGCCGTTTTTTTACTCATTTTTGACGATTTATACGTATTTTATAAAATCTAATCCATTTTATTCTATTCACTTCTATTATTTTCGATAATCGTATTACTCAATCTTATAAATAAAGGTTTAATCGATTTATAGAGATTGATTTTTCTCGATTTCAAATTCCATTTCTATATAATCTATAAATTTTGAGATTAAAAATCTATATATGAAATTCACTCATCTATTTGATGACCATTTCACAAAAGTATTCATATATTGTTTAGTAAATGAAGTAGGTATGAATTTATACTCCTATATATAATAGAAATTATGATATACTTAATCATAATGAGGTAAAATTTAACCATATAGTAACAATGAGGGTTTACCATGGACACGCGACCAAAAAGAAACATATAAAGATATACATAAAGAAACTACAGAAGACATACTAAAAAGGCAATAGCAACGAAGGCCCATCCATTAGTCCCCCACCGCATCAAGCGTCTATCGACCAAGCGGGCATTGAGGCATTAAAGGACTCTTATGATGATTTTCTTTATGTATCTAAAGCCTTTGCTAGTTGTTCTATTAATTCATTAATTGCAACGGCTCGCATCTACGGTCTTGATCCGGCGCCAATTAAGGGGGCTCGTGTCCTTGAGCTTGGCTCCTCTTGTGGCGACAATATCATTCCACAAGCGCTATACTATCCAGAGGCAACTTTCACAGGCATCGACCTGTCATCTGTACAAATCAAACACGGTAACGAATTAATCGAGTCCATGGGGCTCACCAATGTGACGTTATTAGAAAAAGATATTATGGACATCGATGATGACTTTGGCACCTTCGATTACATTCTCGTTCACGGCATTTGGTCTTGGGTGCCCGATATGGTGAAGGATAAAATCCTCAGCATTTGTAATCGCAATCTGTCGGATCGGGGCATCGCTTATGTGTCGTACAACACCTACCCTGGGTGGAAACGATTAGAGCAGATGCGTGATATCATGCTCTACTCTGAAAAGCAATTTAAATCTCAATCACTACAAGAGCGTACGGCTTACACTAAAAACGTGTTAAAACTCATTGGCGAAACGATGAAGATGGACGAGCGCTCCCAAAAACAATCGGGTTACAAAATCGACAATATCAATCGCGTCTTAGCGTCCAATGATTATTATGTGGGCCACGAATATTTAGAAACCTTTAACGATCCTAGTGTATGTATCTGAATTTATCGACCGTGCTGAACAGCAGGGCTGCGTATATATCGGTGATGAAAGCATCGAAAAATCCTTTATCACATGGCTCGATGATAAGATTGTGGATAATATCAAAACTCTTGCCAACGGCAACCATAAGGACAAAGAACAGTATTATGACTTTGTCTATGATACACAGTTCCGCATGGCACTATTAACGAAACCATGTAACAGAGATAAAATTGTGCGGGACGAAACGGTTCAAAAAGACATTCTAGACACGTTGTACTTTGAGGCGCCTTTTGAAGACCGCTTAGGCATGCCTCCGAATTGGACAGATGCGCTACGCATTACGCTCAAACAATTTATGCGCACGTTCCAACAATTTAATGTGCAAGATATTGTAGACTACATGGCTGAGCATCATCCAAATGAGGAATATAATAAAGATACATTGTACATACAGTTATTCTTGTTAACTATTTTAGGCCATCTTCGCGCGTATGGTGAAAAATATGAAAAATTACCATTTGTAGAAAATGTGAGCTACATTCCAGAGCGATTCATTAGATATGTCTCCACACTTATTGAAGGCAACGGCAAGCAATATATGTCCTTAGGCAATATGTTTAACCAAGAGGATCCTACTGTAGATGAAGGTCTACTGTACATCATGAAACAAATGGCACAGCCAACGACTCGTGGCGAACTAATTAAGATTTTAGATGAAACCCTCACCATCACTCGTACGAAAGCAGATGGTGAGACCTTCACTGTCCCAAGCGAACAATACCTCGATGAATCTATTAAACATTTAGTGGAGCTAGGCTATTTTAGACACCAAGCTTAAAACACCATTTTTTATTTTGATACGTCACTCTTAAGTTAATACATTACTTCTAATTAAGGTATGACATAGTTGCGACTTAATAAGAGAAAAAGTAAGCCTTAGTTTCACTTTCAAAAATTTAATCACACAAAAATAAAAGCGTAACTGGTATAGAGTGCAATTCAATCTATATCAGTTACGCTTACTTTAATTTGGCTACTACATAATGTATCTAGAAGTGTTAATCTACGTAGTAGCCAATTGTTATGTAAATAACGCTTTATATTGTTCTTTTCGCTAACAACTATGGTGTTGTTAAAATAATATATTTCGTTATTTGATAACCTATTTTATTTTTTGTTTACACGAACGCGTTCAATTGTTGGTTCGCCTTTAGCATTTTTTCGCTACTGTGTCCACGCGGAACAATGCCATTTCTGGGCTGAATTCAGTAACGAGGCGATCATCTACTGTTACGCCGTCTTGGATTGCACGGTATACGATTTGTGCGAATTCATAACGAGTTAACAAGCGGTCACCACCAAATGTGCCATCTGGATAACCCTCAACGAGACCACGGCGAGATAAATCGCTTACCGCTTCATATGCCCAGTGGTTTGCAGCCACATCTGGGAATAATGTGTGTGGTCAGCTTTCATATTAGTACCAGCTACGCCGTTCAATAATGCAGTCAATTTTTGAATTTGTGCATTTTGTTCAGCCTACAGTTTTTCTTAAGAGCTAATACTTCTTTACCAATCGCTACACGAGAGCGAGATACACCGTTATGAGCGCCTACTTTCCAGACACGCCAGCATTGAATACTGTTTCATCGCTGCCTACTGTGGAACCGATGCTAAGTTGTACGTCTTCGTTAGGACGGTAGAAAGCACCGATAGCTGCCGCATCACCACTGCGGTAATGACCATAACCTGCAGCAAAGTCCCATTTAGCATCTGGATCGAAATCAAGTGGATGTAAAGCCGCCAACGCTGCAGCACCTGCTACAGATTTATCGATACGTTTGTCCATCTTGGAAAGATCGCCTCTGAAGGAGTTCATGTTGTTATTGATTTGGTTCGTAATATCTTCGGACAAAGATACTTTGTAATCACGGCTATTACCATTGATTGTTGGTGTTACCGTAATGTGGTCACCTGCTGTTACTGTTGTAGTACCTGTAGCAGCGGTGATTTCGTCTTTCACCTTTTTAAGTTGTGCTACGTTTACTGCATCAGTATCAGCTTCACCGTTAGATACGCCATGAATTTGCTGACCTCCTACATCAACTTTACTAACAGAGAATGACATTTCTCTTAGTTCAGTAGTATCATCATCATTTTCGTGGCCCCATACGTCAATACCACCAGCATACGCGCTCATACCCTGATCATAATGCAATGTAGAAATACCATCTACATCCACAGAAGTTTTATAGTCACCAGATCTATTAAAACTGATGTGCTTACCGTCGATAGCAGTCAATTGCTCATTTTCACCATTTACTGCTTTATTATGAAGCTCAATAACACTACCATCAATCTTAGTTTCACCACGTTTATCTAAGTGAGACATTGTAGGGATAGATGTTAAGTGATAAAATTCACTATAATTTTCAGAAATGTCTTCAGCTTTTATACCATCCATTCCAGGGGCAATTCTAATACTTTTACTATCCTGATACATACTAATTAAATCAGCTCTAAATGTGCTAGATGCTGATAGATTTGGATGATTACGGTTATCTGTTCGAAAATATAAATCATGTGCATTGAGATAGGATGTACCAGAATTGCTATTATCAACATTTGATTTAGTATATACGAGAATATCAGAGTTGATATCTAGATTAGATTTTTCACCAAATGGACCAACATTCTCTTTAAATTTTGCAGATCTAATTTCTTTTAGATCTTCATTTAATGATACAATATATTCTAAATCAGTACCGCTTTTTACAAGTGCACCAGTCGACGTATCCCATCGATATGCATCTCTATCACGGAATGCTGTAGCGATATTTTTACCATCTCCTGAAATAATATTTACAGCTCTAGATGCGAATGCTGAGGTAGCAATAGAAGTTAGCACCATAGTAGTTAATAAGATTTTAGTTATTTTCATAATTAGTTCCCGTCCTGTTAAAAACTATCTTAGATAATAGTCCATATTACACATTACATTTTTCACAAAACATTCATATTTTTTATATGAGCATTGTAACACATATTTCAAAATTGTAAATAATTTTTTTATTATTTATTTAATTTTTACTAAATTAAAATCGACTGTTTTTAATATTATGTAACTATTTAATAGTATTTCTAAATATAGAGGGACATAATGATAAGAACACTATAAACGTGTACTAGCCTAGTAAGCACAAAAAGTGGATAGTTAATCAATCAGAGATTAACTACCCACTTTTAATTTGGAGATAAGGTGGTTTCTGATACTTGCCGTATGATATAAGTGTTATTGAGAGAGAGATTTAAAGTTATACTTTAATATAGTTATTAACGTAACTGGAGAGTAACTAGTTATGAACAATACTCATACGACATATGTAGAGGGGCTACATGTTAAGAGAATAGCTTTTAACAAAAGCTATTCTCTTCAGAACAGACAATACCAACACTCACCTTTCTCTACTTGAGTATATCATTTATATAACAATGATAATAGTTGATTTTTCATTAAATTTTCATTAAAAATCAATGAACCAAATGAATCACATAGCTATTCTAATTGTGAATGATATTATCAAAATTATTACTCAACCCAGATTGTATTATGACGTCTTACAAGGCTCAACATTTTGGAACGAACACTCATAGCACCCTCTACTCTGTGCTTACCACCGTACCAAGCTACAGGAGATCCTGCCAAACGAAACGTAATCTTGCCGTATGCTCCACCCGAGCTATGCTCAGGCTTGTTATAGCCCATATCGACAGACACACGTGGTGTGAGTTGCAACTCGGAACCAATGCGCAAACCATTCTTATCGGCCTGACGTTCTTGGTTCCAATGATATCCTTCTACATAAACTCTCGCCCATCGAGCATTTTTGAAAGTCTTGCCGTATTCAAGGGTATAACCATTGGCTACGCGCTCCAAGGTATGAAGGTTCGCATCTAGAACGCGCTCATCAGAAGCAGAACCGTACCAATTAAAACGGAATTCACTTTCGCCAGACATATATTCAAGACCTGTGCTGAGGCGGTCGTGATGACGCAAGAAGCGATGGTCATAGAATAGATGAGCCCCATAGAGACGGCGATCATCCTTGGAAATACGGCGGTACCCAACACCTACGTTAAGGGTTGTTCCAATATCGGAGGCCCGAGAAATACGCTGCTGCGTAAACCATACATCACGAGACTTATCATCATAATGTCCTAGAGGCTGAACAGTCTCAACAGAGTACAATGGTTTCCACCCCTCTTGGAACTGGAAGCTCAACGTAGTGCGTCGCATCCACGGTTTACCTTTAGCGCCATACATCGCATTGGATACATTAGACATAGCCACCGCGTTGATAGCGCGATTTACCGCGTCTACATTGCTGTACTGCACTGTCTTTGTCTCTTGGCGATCCATTACGAGAGGACCCCCTTCACCGATCACATGGTCTGGCGTGGCCGCAGGCGTAATGTGAAAATATTCGTTATTATGTAATTGTTGTCTTTCTGCCTCCGCAGAGCCCACACAACACAAAAGGGCGCTCAAGGCAACACATACAATACGTTTCATTACTCTCTACACATAATTCTCATGAACTAAAAATGAAATATGTATAAGTATAACGAATTGTGAGTACTACTGTCAAGAAAAGGAATAAACTAATATATAGAAGGCAAGTAGATTACATATAATGTATATATATAGTAATATCATATATATTATAAAAATATATCCTACTACAATGTTAGCAAATATCTTTTCCTTTGTAAAATTGACAAATACTACTCCCGTTTTAATTACTATTCTCACTGTTTATAAAATGTTCAACAGTCTCAATTAAATATTCCTACAATAGTACATAAAACTTTCTTTAAATATGCAATTATGGTGTATTTTTACTACATATTATACAAAATATTCATTTACAACATGTATATTTCGTATTATTATGAAATCGTAAGTGATATGAAAAGTTTTGTGAAGTCCTAATATGAAAAGGAGTGTATTATGATGAGTAAGAAACATTTTCTATTAACAGGTATTGTGTTTTTCTGCATTATCTATGGGATTGTATCAGCTGCGCCTGTAGCCCCAGTAAACATCGTAGAGGACAACGGCAACATAGGGGCGTTAGGAACTGTGTTCACTAATGATGGTAATGTGATTATCGGCAAAAGTGCTGGAGCAACAACTCGCACGCACCAAGTAGTAAATAGTGCTAATGCTAATGGCAACAATGTGGCCATCGGTGCTTTTCGCCGGTAACCAATCTAAAGGCGGCAATATTACCTTAGGTGGTAAAAGCTTCCAAAAAGGTACAGGCGATTTAAATGTCATTGCAGGCGCAATGGCGACAAACAATGCCAAACTATCGACGTCCATTATCATGGGTACCCAATCAGGTGAACAATCTGAAGGTGAAAAAAATGTTTGGCTCGGTCATTATCAAGGGACAAATAGCAAGGGTAGTAACTCCGTTCTTATCGGTTCTGGATCCTCTGTAAAGGGGAACTTCACCCTCGGTATTGGCCACTATACCAATATTAATGCTAATAGGGGCTTGTTATCGGATCCTACAACACCTTAACTAACAACACTACCGAATCTGGCGTATTTGGTCAAGGTAACATCGGTGAGAATGCCATCGACGCTAAGCGACTCCTATAGCATTGGTAACTACAACCACATTTCTGGAAACAACACCTTTGTTATAGGTAATAATGTAACTACCTCATTAGAAAATGCGGTAATCCTAGGCAATAACTCTACAGATGGAGACGTTGTAGGTACATCAAATTATACCTTTAAGAATGGCAAGACTGTAAATTATGCAGGCACTACTCCTAACTCTACTGTATCGGTAGGTGCTAAAGACAAGGAACGAACTATTACAAACGTAGCAGCTGGTCGCGTAAGTGCTACCTCTACAGATGCTATCAACGGCTCCCAATTATATGGAGTTCACCAAATGATCGATACCCTTAATCAAAGCACAAATGCACAACTACACGACTCTATTAATCGTGTAGAACAGAATGTACAACGTGTTGAATCCGAATCCAATAAAGGTGATGCTCGTGCTGCTGCTTTGGCTTCATTACATCCTATGGCGTATGACCAAGACAACCGCGTTCAATATATGGCAGGGCTATGGACATTACAAGAACGTAATGTCTCGCCCTCGGTGTTGGTTATTATCACCGAGATAATCTATTATTGACTACAGGTGTTACACTTAATAGCCATATCATGGCAAACGTAGGGTCACTTATAAACCTGGCAAATCCCAAATAAATAACCCTGGTCAAAATCTTTGAAGCTCGATGTACAAGCTTTTAGAAACACAAAAACAAAGAACTTCAAGAAACTGTACATCAACTCATGGCAAAATTAAACAAATAATATAATCCAGCCAGAACTGCATCTTATATTCTAATTGTTTATAAGGTGCAGTTCTTATTTATATGTTATACTATGTTCAACATTATGTACTAAAGAAATCATCATAGGGTAGTATATGAGCCAGAAAGACAGAGAACAAATAACAGATATAAAAGAAACTACAATCATAGCCAATAACCCAAATATATCTGAGGAATTACAGGTTAATATAAATGAGGTAAAGGATTCATACGATTCCTTCCTCTATGTATCCAAACCATTTTCTAGTACGAATATTAACAATTTACAAGCTAAAGCTAAGCTATACGGTCTTAATCCTGCGCCCCTCAAGGGTGCCCGCATTCTTGAGTTAGGTGCATCCTGTGGGGGCAATCTCATCCCGCAAGCACTGTACTATCCAGAGGCAACTTTCACAGGCATCGACCTATCAAGTGTACAGGTACAACATGGCAATGAGATTATTAAATCCATAGGCCTCACCAATGTAACCTTATTAGAAAAGGATATTCTCGATATTGATGAAAGCTTTGGCACCTTTGATTACATCATCGTTCACGGCATTTGGTCTTGGGTGCCTGACATAGTAAAGGATAAAATACTAAGTATTTGTAATAAAAACTTATCTGATAATGGTAGTGCCTACGTATCCTATAATACCTACCCAGGATGGAAACGACTAGAACAGTTAAGGGATATTATGTTGTACTCCGAAAAGCGTGCACACGATCAAAACCTATTAGAGCGTACATTATATACAAAAAATGTATTAAAAATGGTGGCAGATACCATGAACAGTGATGAACGGTCTCGTACGCAATCGGATTATAAGATCAATAATATTCATCGCGTACTAAACTCTAGCGACTATTATGTAGCCCACGAATATTTAGAAACCTTTAATGATCCTGTATACGTATCTGAATTTATAGAGCGTGCCCAAAATCAGGGATGTGCCTATATTGGTGATGAAGTACTACAACGGTCATTTATTACGTGGCTTTCAGATGATGTGGCGAACAATATCCGCACCTTATCTAATGGTCATTATATAGATAAGGAGCAGTTCTACGACTATGTATATGATACACAGTTCCGCATGAGTCTCTTAACTAAACAAGCCAATGAGTCTGTTATCAATCATGATGAAACGGTGACGATGGATATCTTAAATAGTCTATATTATGTGGCTAATTCTGCCAATGAAAAAGGTGTTCCATCGGACTGGACCAATACCGTCTACATTGCCATCAAAGAGATAATGGATACTGATAAACAATTTACAGTACAAGATATTGTAAATCATATCAACAGTACCTACCCTGGTTACAACATCGATAATAACCAACTCTATCAACGCCTGTTGTTCCTAATCATCTTAGGTAATCTTAATGTTTATGGTGAGTCCTATCCGCTCACTCCATTTGTTGAAAATGAAAGTTATATACCTGAACCTTTCATCAGCTATATGAAAACACTTATTGAAGATGGTGGCAGCCAATATACAGCTCTTGGCAATATGTATAATCAAATCGATGAAAGTATCGATAATGGAGTACTATATATTGCTAAATTACTAGCTAAACCTATCTCACGAGAAAGCTTAATACAGACTATGAATGATGATAATCTAACTGTACAGCGTACTACTAAGGACGGCTACACCATAAAGTTCCTACAGAACAATACCTAAATGAAGTTTTTAGTGCGATTAGAATACCTTGGGTACTTTAGAAAATAAATCAACCCATTCAATACAACCATATACATACAAAGAGCCCTCTTATAGATACACATATGGGTATATCCTATGTTCAAAAACGATAGGATTACTTCAAGCGTCTATAAGAGGGCTCTTTTGCATTGTATTTAAGAAGGTTAGTATATTACATTCAGACTAGGGTCTAAACATAATAAGATAGGCCATATACTTATGTGATACAGGGGGAAGTATAGCATCCGTAGGGATTGTAATTGCATGATAAAAAGGGAAGTTGCATATGGATGCTATGTATATGTATAGATAGATACGTTGTATATATGCAAGGGGTACTACATATGAAGGAAATATATATCTATACAGACATACAGCTATATGGCCATAGATAGGCCTGCACAAGGTCTCATGACCTTATGCATGATTGCCCATATATTAGAATTTGTGCGTGAAACCAGCGTTTACGCCCCAATCTGCTTGGTAGTCACCAGACAAACCAGTGGCAACATCAGCAAACACGCTATTGTTGCTATTGAAACCATAACGGCCGCCGAAGGTAAGTTCAGTCCAAGTGCCTTTAAGGTCTTGTTCTGTTAATTTCACAACACTGCCACTAGCGAATGCAGTTTTTACATTGCCTGTGAAAGCATGACCTGCAGCAAATCGTGTATAGATATTACCATTGCCGAATTGTTTACCCAATTCAAGACCAAGCTTACCAGAAGTGCTGTTCACACCAGATTGGTTAACAGATACATTATCTACATTGAAGTTACGGCCACCGAAGAATGTGAAATTCAATTGTGCTTGTGGTTCTACATAGAAGCCATTAGCGTATTTCAATGTTTTGCCATAGCGAACACCGATGTTGTACGCATTAGACTTTGCATCGCCAGACATGGCTTCACCAATTTCATTACGCGCTGTGAAGTCATTAGATACACGACCTACTTGCGTTTCTACATGTACATATTGATCCTTACCAAGGTCTTTCAAACCATAAGCACCAACGGAGAAGGATTTCACCTTACCAGAACCATCGAATACATAGTCTTCAGAACCGCGTAGGTAGGATACTTGACCACCTACAGTCCAACCACGGCTGATTTTAGCATCATAACCGCCTTGGATGCGTGTGTAATCTGTAGCTGTATCGATACCGCTGCCGGAATAGCTGTATTTACCGCCACCAATGCGAGCCCAAATACCAGTTGGTTCGCCTTGTTGCAATACGCGAGGACGATACATATCGTCAGCTACTGTACGCCAAGCATTGATATTACCTACTACAGCAGAACGAATACCACGCATATGAGGTGTATCGTACGCACCACGAACAACAGGATTAGGATTTACTGGTGTAACTGGTTTAGGATCCGGAGTTACAGGCGTAACTGGTTTAGGATCTGGAGTTACTGGCGTAACTGGTTTTGGATCCGGCGTTGCTGGTGTAACTGGTTTAGGGTCCGGAGTTACAGGCGTTACAGGTTTTGGTTCTGGTACCACATAGGAGCCTTGTCCATTACCGTCTTTCCATGTAATATCCCCTTCTTTTTGGTCTGTAGTCAATGCTTTTTGATAGCTAGACACGATACCTTTGGAAGCGATAGAAACAGTACCAGAAAGGTTTCTTTCACCTTTTACATAATTTTCATAATAGAATTTATGGGCCAAATTATCTAAAATCTTGTTTACATTGCTTTCAGAAGATGTATCAAGGTTATCCCCTGTTACATAGCCATGTACACCAGAGCCAGATGCAGCGGATTTTACAATGAAGTTACCACCCTCGATGTCAGCCGCATCAAGACCAGTTTTTTGAGAAGCTGGTTTACCAAAGTTTAGACCAGTACCTGCGCTCATATCATAAATAACATTGATATGACCATCTAGCTTGTTAACATGAATATCGCTGCGGGAATCTTGGGAAATACGGCTGAAAGCTTCGCGAGTACGAGTGCCTGTGAGGGTATTAATACTACTACGAGCCTCTTTACCATCGATCATGAAAGCCTCTAAGCCACCCATATTATCGTGGCTCCACATGCCCCCATCAAAGGTCATGTTGATCTCGCCACCTTTATCTTCTAAAGTATTTACTGCTTTACCAGAGAATTGGTTAGGACTATTATGAGCACGGCCTAGACCGATATTAATCACAGATGGTTGCTGTTGTTGATACGGAGGCATTGTTTTTATCAGATACAAGCACATTACCTTGCATATTAAATACTTTGTGTTTTACAGTACCTACATCATCAATACCGAGATTGATTCTACTATTATACGCAAAGGCTACTGGATATGGAGATTCCCATGGCGCAGTAGTCACGTCCATAACCCCACCATCTACTTGAACAGAACTGTTATCTAGCATGCCTGTGATGAAAGCTGGTTGACGATAGCGTTTAGGTAATTTATCTGCATTAGAGTGTCCAAGGAACCAATCGTAACTTGACCACCGTTAGACGCTACTACACCATTCACAGTCGTATTACCGGTACTTTTAAATTTACTTTCCGAACCTACTGCAAACACACGACCATCAGAACCAAGACCTGCTGCAGCCCATGTACTTAGCATAGCCATAGTAGATGACAATAATGTCATCATAACAGCAGATAATAAAAATTTATTTCTTGCTCTCATCCTCTTACACCTCAACTATAAATACAATTACAATCACATTTGTGAAAGTTCTTTCATAAAAGAATATATATCAGTAGGTTTATTTATTATCTTAAATAGACAGAAAAGATAGATATATACTCGCCTTATTAAGAACTTATGTCCAACACTTTTTAAAAATATGTTTAAAAATATTACACTATTTTTGTGAATTGTAAATGAATTTTGTAAATTTTATTTAAAATTATTTAAAATATTAATAGTTGAGTTATAAAAATAGAATATAAAATATATAAATAAGGAGCTGTAACAAAACAAGATCTAAGGTTTAAACGATTTACATAGAGGAACTGGTGCGCCTAAAAACAAAAATATCAAGAAAACTTAGGGTATTACAAACCCTAATTTTCTTGATATTTCTTATATTAGAAAGGGTCGCAACTAGAATATTGTAAAACCACATTCTGTTACAGCCCCAATTTGTTTAACAACGACCATATAGCTAAAAGAGAGAATATGGTATCCAGTAGAAATTGTAATTGCTTTGTAACTAGGAGTAATTGCATATATCTGGATACCTGTGTAAATTCATGTATAGTACGTGAGGGTTGTCTATATATAAACTGCTATACGGTCATGGGTATAGTATAGACCTATTAACATCAGTATTATGTGATTTTCATCACATTATTATAAATAAAAATGTCCTAAAATCAAAAGAGGCAACGACCGTCATCATTACCTCTTTTGTATATATTCAGTTATATACTCATTAGCGAATGCGTTTAACACGGTTATTGTTGTCACGCATAGCTTGTTGCAAGCTGTGTATTACCATTTCGTTCATGTAGAAACGCAATTCATTATTGTTCATGTTTTCAGTATTCTTTTCAAGAATAGCTAAGATTTGGCGTTCGTATTCAGCTTGGTTCATTTCGGATACAGTCGTATTATTCGTAAAGAATTCTTTTGTAATCCAAGTACAAGCGATCTAATGCTACACGAGCATAGCTATCTTTTTTATACCGATGGCTTGTGATGTACCAGCTACGGCGAACATTCATGTAGTACAAAGCATTGTTAGCATAACGTTGTTGACCAGACATTACACGGTTGTCATCTTTGATCAATGCATTGCGCATACCCAATTGGAACGCTGCGAATTCAGAGACAACTGCTTTTACCTCTTCGCTAGGAACTGCAAGAGAAACCTCTCGTTCGCTCACAGTCATAGGAGCAGATACTTGTTCAGGCATCATTAGTGGATCTTGAGCTGCATTAGCTTGACTACAAAAACATACGGCGGCAATTGCCATAACAGGTAATAATTTTACTAATTTCATAAGTTCTCCTCTCTTGAAGCGCCCTCCCCAGAGCTACTTCAGTTATCATACACTAGGTATTATCTATTTAGGAACTGTTATACCCATAGAGTCCCCATACTAATCATGGTAAATTTATTGATATAGTAAGCATCTATCAATAATAATTCTGGTAGCTTACAGTTTCATTAGTATACTCGATACATCGTATTTCGTCTATATAATTTATCTTAAATTTAGAAGATAAATACATAAGTTCTATATAGTTAATTCTATAACAGATACTATAAAAGCCGCCTAATAATAAAGTTATGACTCTACTATTAGGCGGCTTTATTTATGTTAACGATTGTACAAAGGATTATTTAATAAATCTACCCTTAGAATTTATGTGTAAATCCTGCATTTACAGACCACCCGGCTTTATAGTCGCCAGATAGACCTGTGCTAAGATCAGCGAAGATGCTGTTATTTGCATTGAAGCCATAACGGCCACCGAATGCTAAATCAGTCCAAGTACCTTTAATGTCTTCGGATGTGTATTTAGTAGTAGCACCACTTGTGTACGCAGTTTTCACTGTACCGGAGAAAGCATGGTTCACGCCAACACGAGTATAGAGGTTACCTGCACCAAAGTTTTTACCGATTTCAAGGCCAAGACCACCAATAGTGCTGCTCACACCAGATTGTTCTACATGCATGCTACCAGCGTTGAAGCTATCCCCACCAAAGTGAGTGTAGCTCAATTGTGCTTGTGGTTCAATGTATGTACCATTTGAAAGCTTCACAGTTTTACCATAGCGTGCACCAATTGTGTAAGCATTCGCTTTAGTTTCACCAGAAAGTCTTTCACCAATCTCATTGCGAGCCGTAAAGTCATTAGATACACGACCTACTTGAGACTCGATGTGGATGTATTGATCGTTGCCAAGATCTTTCAAGCCATACGCACCAACAGCAAAGGCTTTTTCTTTACCGGAGCCATTGAATACATAGTCATCGTTGCCACGAAGGTAAGAAACTTGACCACCTACAGTCCAACCGCTGCTAGTTTTAGCGTCGTAACCACCTTGAATGCGTGTATACGTTGTATCTGTGTCGATACCTTTTGCATTGAAACTGTATTTACCACCCCCAACGCGAGCCCAGATACCTGTTGGTTCGCCTTGTTGCAATACGCGTGGACGATACATATTATCTGTTAATGTTCTCCAACCGTTGATATTGCTCATGATAGCAGAACGAGTACCGCGCATATGAGGCGTATCAAAACCACCTAATACAACATGAATATGACCGTTGTTTTCAGGCTTAGGTGTTGGAGCCGGAGCCGGTTTAACCTCAGGTTTCGGAGTTGGTTGAGGTGTTGGTTTTACTTCAGGCTTAGGCGTTGGAGCTGGAACCGGTTTAACCTCAGGTTTTGGAGCAGGAGCTGGTTCTGGTTTTACCTCTGGCTTAGGAGTTGGCTTAGGTTGAGGTTTTGGCGCTGGTTTATTTTCACCATACACGTATTTACCTTGGCCATCTTTATCTGCTTGCCATGTAATTTCACCTTCTTTAGCATAACCTTCAGTCAATACTTTTAAAACGTGCAGACTCGGCACCATTAGAAGCAATACCTACTGTACCTTGAAGATTTCTTTCACCATTTACATAATTATGATAATACACCTTATGAGCCAAGTTATCTAAAATTTTATTTACATTATCCTCACTAGATACATCAAGACCTTTTTGAGACGTATACAAATGAGCAGCTGCATTAGACTCTGCACTTGTAATATGAATATCTCCACCCCAGAAGGATTCTGGAGTCAAACCATTATAGGTTTTCGTTGGTGGTGTGTATTCTGGATCTTCTGTATCGTCGTACTCACCATTAATATCGTAAAAGAAGTTTACATGACCAACTAACTTATCAATGTGGATTTCATTGTGCTCATTTTGCACTACAGCATTTTCAAAACTGCGATTTTTAGATCCTACTAATCGATGTACATGGCTTGGTGTTGTCATTGAGCTGTAGCTAGTGCCATTTAAACCGCCTTCGTAGAGATGATCCCAATACCCACGTTGACCAAGGTATACATTAATATGGTTTGCTTGTTTTGAATTTTTATCTGCTAAGTTAAGAGCAAAGCCAGTCCAAAATACTTCATCACTATCTAAACCGATATTAATTACAGATGCATAATTAGGGTTGCCATCAATACGGACATCACCTTCAATAGACATATTATGCCCAGTAAAATCACCTGTATTACCATCTACACCAAGATTTACAGTACCACCTTTAGAAATAACAACTGGATTACTACTACGACCAACTTGAAGATCACCATTCTTGATATTCACAGTACTACCATTTTGACTAGAAATAATAGTATTACGTTCATCGATTAATCTACCTGTTACGTAATCTGCATTAATGGTACTCAAGTTATCTGCATCAAGCCCATACATTATACCTTGCGGTGTTCCTAAATCTACAGTTTCACCCTTAGTCAAACTAAAAACAGGATATTCTGCCATTGCATAAGGCGCAACAGAACTGGCAATTGTCAGCGCAATCGCTAAAGATAAGTTCTTTTTGTACATGCGTTTCATAAAAGCTTCTCTCATTCACATACTATAAACTATATTTAAATAATTTAATTATAATTTATATTCAAATCATTGTAAATATGAGATAAATTTGCCACATAACTATAAAAATTACCACAAGTAAAAAAGCAGTAACTATAGTTACTGCTAACGTACTACGTATATATATTTTTGTATATTTCTATAAATAGATTCTTATTGATTCGCTTATATGTTCGCCATATAATAGACTTAGGATAGCCGGCGAGGTTGGGCCTCTCTTCGTTAATGAAGGGAGGGTTGTCTATGAGTGATTATGAGTTGATCATGATAATTCTAGAAGCAATGACAGTTGTCATTGCCTTTGGTGCACTTGTGGCGCTTATTTGTCTTGGAAAAGACAAATAGCCCTTCGTTATCCTTGGATAATTAGGTAACTGAAAGGCCATTTCATCAATTTTTTGTAACTGTGAGATGAGCCCGACGGAACCACTCGCTTGGCTATCTGTTTATATTATAGGGTTTATATCATATATCGTCAAATACAGATAAACAATACTAATATGTTGTATTATAAACCAAGAGGCAGCGACTAAGTCACTGCCTCTTATCTTTTTATCTTTATTTACGTGCCACGCGCATGGCCGCCATCATGCCTGGGGATTTCCAGACGGATTGACCATTGTCTGAAACGAGTTTGTTGTTATAGTAGAATACATCTGCATTGTAATAGTTACTATCGCTAGATGTTACCTTATAGCTAAGGCCAGATGTTGTATACACCGTAAAGTTGAGTACATCCCCTACTCTCTTCACAGAGTCTTGGTCCACATACCAACTGTTACCGTTATAAGTAGTAGCATACACATCTGTGCGAGCTTCTACATCATGTGTATTAATACCGATCAACACGAGTAGCTGCTAACATATATAAGAACTTACGCATTAGAATTACCTCCGTTTTATCGTTGGAATACTTGTTTATTATACCAAAAACGGTAAAATCCGCATTAAAATGGTACCTTCTGTACCATACATGATTAACTACTTTCAATATTAAGAATCCCAAAGTCTTAATCTATCTTTATATTAATATGTAACTCTACAAAATACCGTTGTTGATTATTACAATTTAAGTGCAAATTATAATGTCTTTTTAATTATAATTATTTATTACATGATACGCCTCTTTCTAAAAGTATATCTTTGATAACTATATACTCAAAAAGCTATTCGCTGTTTAAAACAATCTAAAACAGAAACAATTACACCATATATATTAAGGGCGCTTAATATAATAATAATTAACGGTATCGTCCATATCACATTAATTAAAAAAGTTATATATTGCTAAGAAAATCATCATTACAAAAATAGAACATAAAAACACCAAGCTTTATTAGTACCCTAGCCCCAAGTATGTTAATGAAAGCCACCCTAATAATGGAACGGCAAAGTCTAAACTGATTAGAAAAATCACTAACGGTGTTAGTATAGCCACATCATATGATGATAAATTATCTGAAGTAAAAATTTAACAATCTTATCTATATTAGATAAAAGAGCTCCTAAAACCCCTGCTAAAAGAATCTCTATCCATGAATAAGATAATCCTGCATTATACTCAACTGATTTATGACTTAATAAGTATAATAATCTATCTGTATCTAATTTTGAATATACATTATAACGTTTTTTTATAAAACTTATCCCAATATCTAGATATATAAGTTCCTTCACTGACAGAAACACGTAAATTCTGCCAGTCACTCCAGATACACTTAATATTTCTACTAAAATTACTAACTATAGATTTACTTATACTCTTTAAATTCATAGATACCTCTCATTTCAACTATATTACTATAAGTACAAATATATTATCACATTTAATGGAATTAAATTGTCTCAAAAATATCTAAAAGGATAATTAATAAAAGCAATACAAAAGAGTGTAGAACACAGTTCTCCACTCTTTTATAAGAATTTACTTTATAAGATATTAAAATTGATAGTTAAGATCTACTCGGTAGTAATTCGGAAGCTTATCGTTGTCACCGATGCTCTTATTTGTTTTTATTATTGAGCCATAGTAGCCTGTTACGCCTACATTGTCTTGCAATGCATAGTGAGCCGTTGCCAACCAACCTCTGTAACCACGGTAGCTAGTAACATAAGCTGGAGCACCATGGAAGTTAGGATCATAATAACGGTTTGTCGCATCATATGGTACTTCCCAACGAGAGGATTGAAGGGCAATGTTATCGCCAAAGTTGAAGTATTGCGCTTTTACATCCCATGTACCGCGTTTGGAGATTTTATAATCCCCATAGCCAAGGCCAGCAGACCAAGCTGTACCATTAGAAATACTAGCTGCTTTCACCCATTCGCCACCAACCCTAAACTTTATCAAAATTCAAGTCAGAGCTGAAGCCGTACATATTTTTAGCCTCACCATTTACGCGTTTATTAACACGTGTATAGAAACCACCGAGGTTTACATGGTCGTTAAGTTGACCTTTTAAGCCTATATAGACCATGGTAAAGTTTCCATTTTTATCAATGGTGTTTTGACCATACATATCGGTAGCAAAACCACCCTCAATACCATAACCATATGCTGCTTGGAAATTAAGCTTATGATTGCCTGCGTTGAATTGAACACCGTCAAAGCCATCGTCATAAATCAAGCCATTACCAATCATTTGATTGAAACGACCTGCTTTCACAGATACGCGTTCACCAAATTTATGATTTACATAAGCACGGTCGAAATGGATATTTGTTGGTCTATCGCGAAGGGATGAAGCAAAAGAGGATGTTTGGAAAGAATCACCTATTTCCATATTTCCTGTTGTAGTACGGACTACAACGTCGGTACGATTATTAACCTTTGCATTGAATTGTAAGCGAGCGCGCACATCGAATTGGGAACCTTTACTATAATCTAGGCCACGCATATTCGTACCAGCGTTTACGAATTTACCATCTTTTTCTTGAGAGCCAAGATAACGAAGACGTACATCGCCAGTTACCTTTACATTACCTACGCGGTCTTCTAAACGAGCCACACGAACGCCCAAGTTATTCAATTCGTTAGAGAATTCGTCAGCCAAACGATTAATCATCGCTTGTTGTTCCGCATTAGCACGGTCTTGATTAGCCATTGCTTTAGCAATCATTTGAGCCATTTCAAAACGAGTAATTTCGTTTTGCCCTTTGAAAAGTCCCATCTGGATAGCCATTCACAACACCTCTTTGCAGACAATTGAGACACCGCTTGATACGCCCAAGAATCTGTGCTCACATCAGAAAATGGATTGTTAGCAAATGCAGTTGTTGCGCCCAATACAGTAGTTCTTTTGCTAACATTGCGGTAATTTGTTTTTCATAATCTTACCCCATAAAAACACTAACTATACACGATTAAAATTAACAATTAATAACCACCATAAGTCATTATATACAGGTTATTATCATCAAAAATGTTTTTCATAGCATTTTCATGAATATAGAATGTAGAATCAATGAAGCACACCTTGATAGTCCTTCTTAGAAATTAGTAAAGTCCGGTAGCATTATCCAAGCTCCTTAATAGCTCTTCTAAAAATTAGTACACGCCTGTAGTATCGGTAGGCCCCTTTAATACTGCTCCTAAAAATTAGAACACGCCTGTTCTAATTCCGGAGAGACCATATTCATAAAAGCCCCAGAGTACTAACAGCTAATATACACCACTATTAGTGCTCTGGGGTTATTTTATATATAGACTATATTTTTCAGATTATTTTAGGTAAACTTAGTTTAGAACTTATGTGTAAATCCAGCGTTTACAGACCAGCCTGGTTTATAGTCGCCAGATAAACCTGTGCTAATATCAGCATAAAGGCTGTTGTTAGCATTGATGCCATAGCGGCCACCGAATGCAAGGTCAGTCCATGTACCTTTAAGGTCTTGTTCTGTAGATTTTACAGTGGAACCACTTGTGTATGTAGTTTTCACCGAGCCGGAGAAGGCATGATTAACACCTACACGAGTATAGATGCTACCAGCGCCAAAGGTCTTACCAATTTCAAGGCCAAGACCGCCAGCAGTGCTGCTTACACCAGCTTGGTCTACATGCATCGCTCCTGCATTAAAGCTATCTCCACCAAATCGAGTATAGCTCAATTGCGCTTGTGGCTCGATGTATACACCATTTTGTAATTTCACAGTTTTACCATAGCGAGCGCCGATAGTATATGCATTAGCCTTCGTTTCGCCAGATAGGCTTTCACCAATTTCATTACGAGCTGTGAAAGTATTCGTTACGCGACCAACTTGGGATTCAAGTTGAATGTATTGATCTCGGCCGAGGTCTTTCAAACCATAGGCGCCAACTGCAAAGGCTTTTTCTTTGCCAGAGCCATTGAACACATAATCATCATGGCCACGAAGATAAGACACTTGACCGCCTACGGTCCAGCCGCTACCAGTTTTAGCGTCGTAACCACCTTGAATACGTGTATAGGTTGTGTCGGTATCAATACCTTGTGCATCATAACTGTATTGACCGCCACCGATATGGGCCCAAATACCTGTTGTTGCGCCTTGTTGCAATGCACGAGGACGGTAAATATTTGTTAATGTGCGCCAGCCGTTGATATTGCTCATAATCGCGGAACGAGCGCCACGCATATGAGGAGTATCATATGCCGTTGTTTGAGCAGGTTGTGGGGTTGGTACCGGTTGCGGTGTTGGAGCCGGCGTTGGTGCTGGTTGCGGTATCGGAGCCGGCGTTGGTGCCGGCGTTGGTACTGGTTGTGGTGTTGGCGCCGGTGTCGGTGCTGGTTGTGGTGTTGGAGCCGGCGTTGGTGCTGGTTGTGGTGTTGGAGCCGGCGTTGGTTGCGGTGCCGGTTGTGGTGCTGGGGTTACTGTTGTATTGCCGTACACGTATTTACCTTGACCATTTTGGTCGGCTTGCCATGTAATAGCGCCTTCTTTAGCATATCCAGATGTTAATACCTTGAAGCGACCGGATTCAGCACCTTCAGAAGCAATGGCTACTGTGCCTTCAAGGTTTCTTTCACCAGTCACATAATCATGGTAATACACCTTGTGTGCAAGATTGTCTAAAACCTTGTTTACATTATCCTCAGTAGACAAGTCCAATCCTTTGCGACTGGTGTATAGATGAGCGCCAGAACTAGGGGCTGCACTTGTAATATGAATGTCGCCACCCCAGAAGGAATCAGCCGTTAAACCATTATATGTTGTGGTTGGCGGTGTATATTCTGGATCCTCGGTATCTGCATATTCATCATTAGGATCATAAATAAAATTCACATGGCCTTCGAGTTTATCAATATAGAGTTTATTATGCTCATTTTGCTCTACCATATTTTGAAAGTTACGATTCGTAGAGCCAACGAGTCGATGTACACGGCTAGGCATAGTACTACTATCAAGGTTAGTACCATCAAGGCCACCTTGATATAATAGCTCCCAATCCCCTCTTTCACCAAGGAACACATTGATATGATTATATTTTCTGTCATTTTCATCAGCTAAATTGAAAGCTAACCCAGACCAATTGGATTCCTCACCATCTATACCGATATTAATGGTTGAGCTATGAATTGGATCATGTTTAACTATAACATCGCCTTCAACGAATATTTTATCACCCGTAAATTCGCCGTGATGATCATGGACGCCTATATTAATTGTGCCCCCTTGAGCAAGAGCAACAGGTGTACTCACTCTACCAGAATTATATACACCTTTTTTCAATTTAATGTCTCCACCATTTTTACTGGTAGCAAATGCACTATGACCATAGCCAATATTAGAATACCCGTCTTCAATAATAACCATACCACCATTCGCTACTATAGAAGATATATTTTTATCGTATTCTGGGAATACACGTATCATATCATCACTGTTAGCTACAAAATCTGTATTATCAGTATACGGAGCGGTATAAGCCGCATCTACCACCATATTAGGCATTACAAATCCAGCAATCGCCAGTGCCACAGCTAACGATAGCTTTGCTTTACTTACATGTCTCATAAAAATCCTCTCACTCTCACAATATAAATAAACTATAAATTATCTTAAATTATAATTTACAATTTGTTATTTGTAAATATGAGAGAAATAAAATTAGTATAGACCTGTAGTATTGCCTGGACCCTTTAATACCTCTCCTAAAAAATAGAACAGGCCTATTCTAATTCTGGAGAGACCATCTCAGGCTATCTTACAAATTAGAACACGCCTGTTCTATTTCTAGAGACACTATATCAGGCTCGTCTTGCTAATTACTACAGGCGTGTTCTAATTTAAAATCCCCTTGATAGGTACCAAGATACTCATCAAGGGATTGTTTTAGTTATGGAAAAGACAAATAGCCCTTCGTTATCCTAGGATAGCTAGTGAGCTCAAGTCACATTTTACGCTTTAAATATAACGCCATTATGCTCTAGTTGTTCCACCGTTTTTTTACCAATGCCTGGTAGCATCAATACTTCTTGTTTAGTAACTGTTTTAAAATCAGCTACTGTGTATAGGCCAGCTTGTGAAAGTGTAATTTGTGCACCAAACCGTATATTGTCATATACCGGATTGCTACGCACAGCCCCGCCTTTAGCAACCTCTACGGGACTCATATGAACGGACTCGCGTTTTCCTATATAACTATCATTAGAGTACCGATTCACAACAATTAGACCGGTAACACATTCATACGCATCATATAAAGTCTGCCATAATGGGCTTTCAAAACTCACCAATTGAGTCGGTAAAAATGAGATAGCAGTATATAAACTTATTAATTCCCGTGGATCAAAATCTATATCAATCACTTGGTCTACCATATACATAATGGTCTCTAAGTGGTCTTCCACAAAATCGTTCCACCGCGTTGCATCTTGTAATAACCAATCAACATCTTCATATTCGTCAACAAGATCTGCTAATACATCATAGGCAATCTTACTTTCACCACACTGCAAAGCCAATAAAATATACAACATATGCATCGGCAACATGATATCCGGCGCCTGATTAAATGCATTTTGTATATCATCACAACATGCGAGATAGCGCTGATACACCTTGCGCCCACGATCCCAATTGGCAGCGCCACAACAAGCAACCATCATGTACACAAGGAATCCTGAATGATCTTGTTTGTCCCCGTGAAAGACAGGAGTAAAGCATGCAATCGCATCATTATACATATTGTATTCTAAATATATCATCCCCATATCGATGAGGCATCGCATATAAGGACGAGCCTCGATTATATGCCAATCCATTTTCTTAGGTTTTTTCAACGATTCTACTAGCTGTTTTAGCTGATGAAGTTGAAAACTTGGATGCAACTCAAGAGCTATAAGTTCCCGTTTAGCATCTACTTCATCAGGACATAACGCAAGAATCTTATTGTACAATTTCTTTGATTCCTCAGTCGTATCAGCCTCTTTTGCGACCTCGTATAAATCACGTAATTTCATTTCTATCGTATCATTAAAATCACCACGATTATATTGAGTCATAAATGCTTCTATCAAATCCTCAATAGATTTGAATTCAGCCTCATGTTCAGATACAAATTGTTTCTGTAAACGTAATAATAACTCACTTTGAAAGCTAAACATAGAGTGTCTCCTTATACATATGAACGTAAGAATACTACTTATCTGTAATATATCACGAGGAGATATATTAATTCTAGAGGTAAGGCCTTGTTCTATTAATATCTCATCTGAAAATTAGTACAGACCTGTAGTATTACCTGGACCCTTTAATACCTCTCCTAAAAAATAGAACAGGCCTGTTCTATTTCTAGAGACACCATATCAGGCTATCTTACAAATTAGAACACGCCTGTTCTATTTCTGGAGAGACCATATCAAGCTATCTTACAAATTAGAACACGCCTGTTCTATTTCTAGAGACACTATATCAGGCTCGTCTTGCTAATTACTACAGGCGTGTTCTAATTTAAAATCCCCTTGTTAAGTACCGAGATACTCATCAAGGGGATTGTGTTGAGTTATGAACGATACCAATCATCATATTAGAATTGGTAGTTAAGGTCTACGCGGTAGTAGTTGGAAAGTTTTTCGTTATCGCCAGTAGCCTTGTTTGTTTTGTTATTAAATCCGTAGTATGCAGTTAAGCCCACGTTCTTTTGTAATGCGTAATCAGCAGTTAATAACCAGCCTTTGAAGCCTTGGTAATTCAACGCACTAGTAGTGACACCAGCTCCAGTTGTAGCCCAAGCTGTATTAGTTAGGTCGTAAGCGATGTCCCATGTGGAGGATGTAGCGCCTAAGTTTTGGCCGAAGTTGAAGTATTGAGCTTTTAGATCCCAAGAGCCTTTTTTCGCTTGGTCATAGTTGCCATAGCCAAGGCCAGCAGTCCATGCAGAACCGTGAGAAACGCCAGCTGCTTTCACCCATTCGCCACCGACCCAAACTTTATCAAAGTTCATGTCTGTGCTGAAGCCATACATGTTTCTAAGGTCGCCACTGGATTTGTGCGCATTTCTACGAGCATAGAAGCCACCAAAATTTACATGTTTATTAAGTTGGCCTTTAACGCCTGCATAGGTGAAAGTTTTGTTAGATTTTTTAGTTAAGCCGTCAAAAGCACCTGCCACTGCATAGCCGTAGGCTGCTTGGAATTGAACCTTATCGTTACCTGCATTGAATTGAACGCCATCAAATGTGTCATCGTAAATCAAACCGTTGCCGAGCATTTGATCGAAGCGACCAGCTTTCACAGACACGCGTTCACCAAATTTGTGATTTACATAAGCTCGATCGATAGTAGCCGTTGCATTGCCACCATTAGTCGCATCGCCAAATTCAAAGTCTCCAGATGTTACGCGAACGACAGCATCTGTGCGATCATTCACCTTCGCATTGAATTGAATGCGAGCACGCGCGTCAAATTGGGAACCTTTGCTGTAATCGCCCACAGCGTTTACATAGTTACCATCTTTCTTTTGGGAACCAAGATAACGAAGACGCATATCGCCGGTTACTTTCACATTACCTACACGGTCCTCTAAACGAGCCACGCGAACGCCCAAGTTATTCAATTCGTTAGAGAATTCATCAGCCAAACGGTTAATCAAGGCTTGTTGTTCCGCATTCGCACGATCTTGGTTAGCAAGCGCTTTCGCCACCATTTGTGCTACTTGGAAACGAGTAATACCATTTTTCGCCTCTGAAAGTCCCATCTGGATAGCCAGTGATGATGCCAGTGCTAGCCAATTGAGACACGGCTAGGTAGGCCCAAGAATCAGGGGTTACATCGGAAAATGGGTTCGTCGCAAACGCAGTTGTTACATCCCAACACAGCTGTTGCTGCAAAGATAGCGGCAAATTGTTTTTTCATAACTATACCTCTCTCCAAAAAAGAATCATACACATCTGCAATTCGGCCCTACTAACACGTATCTCCCTAACCCCTTATAAGTGATAACCGTTATATACAGAATATAACATAAGTATAACATATTATAATAAATATTTTATATTTCAGAGAAAAAGTTAATTGGATTTTCATAGGATTGTAAAGGTAACCTCAACACCTGTAGAAAAAAACCGCAAATATAACGAAAAAGATGACGAAATATACATTTTGCCATCTTATTTCGCCATCTTTTTGCATTGTATTAAGTTGTGCCAATCTATTGAATTAGAATTGGTAATTTAACTCTACACGGTAGTAGTTAGCCAAGGATCGCTTATAACTAGCAAGTTCAGGTTTTGTTTTCCCCTTAAATCCAGCATATACACTAAAACCTAGATTATCTTGCAATGCATAATCTACAGTACCGAGCCAACCTTTATAACCATGGAACCATAAGTGACCACTATTTTCAGTTTGTGTAGAATCATAGGCAAGGTTCCATTTAGAGGACACAGCGCCCATCATCTCATCAATATTAAAGTATTGGGCTTTCACATCCCACGTGCCTTTTTTAGCTATGTCATACTGACCATATCCTACACCGGCAGTCCAACCTGTACCACGATCCGTATGGGCGGCTTTCAACCATTCGCCACCAATCCAAACCTTATCAAAATTAATATCGGTATGGAAACCATAAAACTTTCTAAATATGAAGCCCATATTATATGGTGAGTTCATACGAGCATAGAAACCGCCCATGCTGATATGTTTATTTGGCTGACCTTTAAGGCTAGCATAACTAACGGTATCATTCATATCTGCGGAGGTACCATTAAACATCCCTTTTAAGAAATAGCCATGGGCCCCTTGGAATTGGATTTTATCGTTGCCGATATTAATTTGAGCACCGTCAAACACATCGTCATAATAGTAACCATTGCCGATAACTTGGTTAAAGCGCCCTACCTTTGCAGATACATATTTGCCGAATCGATGATCCACATAAGCACGGTCGATGTAAGCTGCCCCAGTCATTTCACCTGTATTATCATCGTAAGTATTACCAAATTCAATAGAATCGGTCGTCATACGTACTACCGCATCCGTCTTGTCATTAATCTTCGCATTGAATTGGACACGTGCACGCATATCAAATTGGGACTTTTGGCTATACTCCCCCTTGAGTTCTTATAAAGTCAGGCCCCATCGCTTTAGTGCCAAGATACCGCAAACGCACATCACCATTTACTTTCACATTACCCACGCGGTCCTCTAAGCGATTGACGCGAACGCCCAAATTATTCAACTCATTGGAAAATTCATCAGCTAAACGATTAATCATCGCTTGTTGCTCTGCATTCGCGCGGTCCTGATTGGCCATGGCCTTCGCAATCATTTGCGCCATTTCAAAACGAGTAATGTCCTTTTGGCCTTTGAAAGTCCCATCTGGATAGCCATTAATAATACCTGCATTCGCCAATTGAGACACGGATTGATACGCCCAAGAATCTGGCGTCACATCGGAAAAATGGATTCGCTGCGAACGCAGTCGTTACACCTAACACAGCCGTCGCTGCCAACACAGCAGCCAATTGATGTTTCATAAAATACCTCTCTTATACAGAAACTATATGTTACACGCAATAGTCGCATGAATCAGTATATAAGTACCCTCGTTCCCTCTATATGAAAAACATACAACTATAATATTCCTTTCTAGTATAACAATGAGAGATAAATAATCGATAAGCAGAACATAAAAATATTCATATTATTTTTCATTTTTAAGCAAATATAAAACAAAAAGGCTATCCCAAAAATATGATTAAATCACATTTTAGGACAGCCTTATTACTATAAATTTTTAACTACGTAATACAAAAACTAATGACACAAATCATAGAGACCATATTTATCTCTCAAATCACGTATTTTTATTATATTGTACCTTCAACACATGAGCTGCTTCCACTAAATTAGTAACCTCAAATTCAAACACACGCTTAACTGAACCTTCCGTTTTTTATATCCCAATCGAAAAAGCCTTGTGCAAATTCAGATGCTTTAGGCTTAGGGTTTTGCTGATTATATGTTTTCCATTTATTTATATGTATAATGAATAAAATCTCAAACTCAGGGTACGTATATATATAATAAATAGGGATATGCCGAAACTCTCTGGGTAACGTAATTGTCTCTTTCAAACTATCTAATATATAAATGAGTGCTGGCGGCTTATCATAATCATTACGCAATATTTCCTGTAAGTGTTTAGAACGTTGTTTACGGGTGCTAATTTTCTTAAATTATCAAAATTACAACTGCTTACATCTAAGGTTAATTTTTCTTCTTCAGATAGCCACTTTAAAGCATCCTCTTCATTCCGGCCTTCACAGAAGAAAAATAATATAATGATTTGTACATATATCTGTTAATGTAGACATATTACACCTATTTAACAGTACCCGCTAACGCCTGCTCTCTTTGCTTTCATAGATGCATATTTAGGCACTGTCCCTTTAATTAAATTACCTAAAATAACATTTGATTTGAGTAATTCATTACGTTCAATTTCATCACTGTATTTAACAGCCTCTAATATTCCATCGCTACGTTTACGAGTAATATAAATATTATCTTTCCTTACAAAAGTATCCAATAATTCTGGGTAATGGGTTGTAAAAATTAAGCAGGCCCCATGAGGGTTATAATCGCGATTTTCAAATAAAGATAGAATCCATTCTACAAGACGTTTATTAATATGATTTTCTATCTCATCGAATAGAATGTACCCTCCTGCTTTTAATACGGATTGGAGAGCTGGAAAAAGTGCAATGCTTTTTACAGTACCAGAAGATAAGATAGATTCTAACTCATCATAAGATAAATCGTACTCAGAATCACCATCTTTTTGAATTTCAATTTGTATTTGTCTTTTTCCCTCTGACTGTTCAATACAACTAATTGCACTATCAAAACACTGTATAATCGACACATCTGGAATTGTAGGTCGTATATTCCTAACGGTATTATATTTTTCAAACGAACAAAGTACCTTTGTTGCCTTATCCTTAAACATGCTCGCAATACTCATGTCATCAAGTAAAAACTTAGCATCTTCAAAAATCGGTACGTTGATTAACAACCTTAGAGCGTACAAAATTAAATAGATTCTTTTTAGTTAGTTTTGTGAACGATCGTACTTTCAATATCTCATTCTTATAAATAAAATCATATTCATCGTCCAATGTATATCGTTTTATGATTGAAGATGTTAATTCTAATATTTGTTTACCAATTTCAAACCACATAACAAAAACTATTGGTTTCTCTTTTGTACCATCAGCACTTCCTATAATTTTTCTGAATAATTGGTTTAATATGAGGGTCATTCAACCTAGCATCATTAGCCACAATCTGTAACAATATCTGAATAACTTCTAAAATCGTGGTCTTACCTGTTGCATTAAGACCTGTGAAAGCTATTATATTTTGGGAATAAATAGACGCTCCACTATCAATCCCTATATGCCCTTTCTATGTTGTCATTATCAGTAAGTAATTGGCTTTACTTTGTCGGTGGCTACTAAATCAATATGTAAATTTTTACCAAACAAATTAGTATTATGTATTTCAAACCCTAATAACCGCACTATAACACCTCCTTTTTTTAATTATTATATCATAAAAACCTATTTAAAAACATTTATTTTTGTTTAAAAAGAGTATTACAAATCAGAACCACCCGTAAAACGGGTGGTTTGCTCACGAGCTATAAGCCCCGTAGTACTAAACCAGCGTCTAAAGGCGCTGGCTTTCACCCATTCAAGTCGCATAGCCATTGACTCGTAACGTTCCCCTTAAAGGGGATGTGTATTACTTGCTACCCTTAAAAGGGTCCTCATATTCTTTTACACTAAGTTTATCTTTCATTTGGTCATGTAACTCTTGCTCACGTATATATTTCTTTACTGTAGCCTCATTTAAACCTACTGTACTAACATAATAACCCTCGGACCAAAAAGTGTCTATTTCCAAATTTATACTTTTAAGTTTGCGTGTTTATCGAACATCATTAGTGCACTTTTCCCTTTTAAGTATCCCATAAAAGATGATACTGATATTTTAGGTGGGATTAATACTAGCATATGCACATGATCAGCCATAAGCTCCCCCTCTATAATCTTGACGCCCTTATATTCACATAAACGTCTCAATATTTCACGTAAACTATTTCTGTATTGATTATATATAACTTTACGTCTATACTTAGGTGTAAATACTATGTGGTATTTGCATAACCATTTTGTGTGCGCAAGGCTCTGTGTCTTTGTTGCCATATAAAATCACCTTTCTTTTGCATATAATGCGGCTTGAACACCTACATTATACTTAAGCAAGGTGATTTTTTGTATAACTTTCGTTGCCGCACCCGCATAGCGGGTGGTTTTTATGATTCGCGACTACGTCACGAACCAGTCTAAAGACAATAATAAAAAGCTACCCACCGGCTTAGCCGGTGGTTCTTCTTTACGCCTATAAGGCGAATGCTACCGGCTGCGCGTGGGAGCGCATGTCGATCCGTCATCTGCAATCTAATACTAACTACCCGTTAAACGGGTCTTGAAAGTCTAAAACTAATTGCTCTGACATCTCGTCTTGCTTTAATTGATTCGAAATATACTCCGCTATCTTTTTCTCATTTTTTCCGACTGTATCGACGTAATATCCTCGACACCAAAATTGTCGGTTTCGATATTTGAATTTCATATTCCCCCATTTCTCATATATCATTAAACTACTTTTACCTTTTAGAAATCCCATAAATGATGAGACTGACATTTTTAGGTGGAATTGCTACTAATATATGAATATGATCTGGGCATGCTTCTGCAGACAAAAGCTCTACACCCTTCCATCTACATAATTCACGAATTATACCTCCGATTTCAAATCGCTTTTGTCCAAAAAATACTTTTCTTCTATACTTTGGTGCAAATACTATATGATATTTGCAGTTCCATTTAGTATGTGCTAAACTCTGATTGTCATACATTATATGGCCTCCTTTAGGGGTCTTAATTGCAGTTGACGGACCGCAATCTAATCTTACCCTAAAGGAGTAACTTTTCGAAGACGCAACGCTAAAGCTTTTACTGAACCCCCGGACTATCCGGGGGTTTTCTATACTAAAAAGATGGCGAAACATGCGTTTCGCCATCTTTCTACATGTACTTAAACTACACTAATCTCCGAGATTAGAATTGGTAGTTAAGGTCAACACGGTAGAAATCGTTTTTGATCAGCACCGGCTGATCTTTCCAATTGAAGCCATAGTAAGCAGTTAAGCCAACATTGTCTTGTAATGCATAGTCAGCAGTTGCCATCCAACCTTTATAACCAGCAGTGTAAGCATGATCCCAAGTACTGGACAAGATAGGAGCATTAGCTTTTTTTGGTTGAAGTATTGAGCTTTTACGTCCCAAGTACCTTGTTTAGCTTGGTCATATGCGCCATAACCAACACCTGCAACCCATGCTTGAGATTTTTTTCAATGTTAGAAGCTTTTTAACCATTCGCCACCAACCCAAACTTTATCGAAAGTTAATGTCTGTGTTGAAACCATAGATATTTTTGTAAGGTTTTGAGCTGAGCTGTAGCAGGAGCTTTTCAAATCTTCACCATTTACACGTGCGTAGAAACCGCCAGCGTTAACGTGTTTACCAAGTTTGCCATTTCAAACCAACTACAGCAAGTTGAGAGTTTGTTTTAGTATGTAGCACTACACCTTCAATAGCATAACCATAAGCTGCTTGGAAGTTAACTTTGTCGTTACCAGCATTGAATTGAGCACCATCAAAAGTATCGTCATATGCTAAACCAGCACCTAACATTTGACCAAAACGACCAGCTTTAACGGATACGCGTTCGCCAAATTTGTGGTTTACATATGCGCGGTCAACTTTTACAGTTGTATCAGCATTAGCATCACCAAATTCGAAATCACCAGCAACCACACGAACAACTGCATCAGTACGATCGTTTACTTTTGCATTGAATTGCAAACGTGCACGTGCGTCAAATTTAGAGTTTACCTTGTTCATCATCTTGGTAACGAAGACGAGCATCGCCAGTTACTTTTACGTTACCAACGCGGTCTTCCAAACGAGCTACACGAACGCCCAAGTTGTTCAATTCGTTGGAGAATTCATCAGCCAAACGATTGATCATAGCTTGTTGTTCAGCATTAGCGCGGTCTTGGTTAGCCATAGCTTTAGCAACCATTTGAGCCATTTCGTAACGAGTGATATCGTTTTGGCCTTTGAAAGTGCCATCTGGGATAACCGTTAACGATACCAGCATTTGCCAATTGGGATACAGCTTGGTATGCCCAAGAATCAGGAGTTACATCGGAGAATGGGTTAGCTGCAGAATGCAGTAGTTACACCCAAAACTGCTGTTGCTTTGCAAAAGATTGTCTGCGAATTGTTTTTTTCATAATACAATACCTCTTCTTTACACTAAAAACAATTACTATACGATCTTGCAAAAGCAATACGCTTATCCCTATGTGTCCATGTTTCCATACAAATAATACGTATACCTTTACAAGATATACGTATACTGTATCATATAGAGATTAAATATCATTTAAAATATTCATGAAATTTTTATTTATCTTTTATCTATTAACATATAATATATCTTTTTATCATCGAATCATTAATAATTTGAATCAGCCCCATACAAAGCCATCTTGATAGTTCTTTTTAATACCCTCAATACTCAACTCATTATAGTCAAAAACACTATATAGACGTAGATACACTATAATAACTCTTATCTACAAACCAAACTTGGTCAGTTCTTATAGAGCATCCAATATATCTATATTATGTATAGTTGCAATGAGTTGCGTGCCTGTATCATTCCATTCATTAAAAAAAATACGTAATAGGATATTAACTAATTTAGGGATGTAAAAACAATCAAAATCATCAATTAAAAAAATAGCTTAGAATTATGATGATTGTCCAAAATCATCATTGATAAAAAAACAAGAATATCCGATGACTGATACTTTCTGCTTTCATAATCAATAGTAAAGCTTCTTCCATCTTTACATTCATATTCAAATTGAAGCAATAATCTAGATTCTAAATTTTTGATTATTTTTCTTGTATTGGTATGAAAAGATTCTTGTATTTTAATATCTTTTTATATGAAAATCTGCGACCTTCAAAAATACAAAGACTTTTTCTTTTTAAATCAGGATTTAGTATATAACGGCTTAAATAATTCCTGGTTGCATAAAACATTATGTCCTAAACCAAGTATAAGGATATCTTGTGCAAACCATTCATATGACTCTTTAGCTTCTGGTACATTATTTGATTGAGCAAAAAAATAGCAATGGCTGATTAGCTCTTAATGCGCCCTTTAAACCCCTTTTATTGATGACGACATAATGATATCATCAACAGTCCTATTAAAAAAATGATATTATCATTCATAATTAAACGCTCTTCATTAATACTATGAGCATCATAATCTAATTCATAAGAATATAAATTTCCATTTTTTTAATAAATCGAATTTGTGAAATAAGTATTACCTTCTCCATTGGCAAAAGAATCAACAGGTAAAGCCTCTAACTCAGAAGATGTGCCATGAACAATAATAGCTCTAAGTAGTTGGAAAGCTCTAATCACATTAGATTTTTCCAGATGCATTACCTCAAAAAAATAAATGATGATTTAACAACATCTATATCTCTGGATGATATGGTATTTTTCTTTAGTATACTCAACAATACCTTCACCTACCTCCATAGAAAAGGTAACTTCTTCTTTAAATGATCGAATATTTTTGAAAGTAAAATCTATTAGCATATTCCTGATATCACACAACTATGTATTTAAGAAATATCATTTCGAACTCTAGTTGCATTAAATCTTGTAATTTATCAAAATTTGATGCATATGTTGATATTTACATAATCTGCTAGATAAATCGTTTTGAATTAATAAAATCTAAATAAAACCTTCTATATTTACTTAATATGTAAATATAGAAGGCTTCACTTTATTTATACCTGGCTATAAACTCTTCAATTTTAGACCAATACTTCATACTTTCAAAGATTTTTATCATCATCCCATTTCCACCATTTCATGAACAATAAAGATTCTACTATACTATCAGAAAATCGTTGTTTTATAACTCGATTACTACCTACAACAACTGTGTATGGCTCTACATCCTTTGTAATGACACTACCTGCTCCTATAACGGATCCATCACCGATAGTTACACCACTTCTAATAATACTATGAGCTCCAATCCATACATCATTACCAATTCTAATACTTCTATCCGCGTTAGGCATATCTTTCTTGTAATCAAGAAAATTTCCATATGTACTTACATAATTAATATTATGACCATTTTGAACAAGATGTTGATCAATACCTATCGAACAAAAACTACCTATTGAATGCATTTCTCTTTCTTGATAAGAACGATAGCCATATGTGAATTTTTCCAATTGGTATACCAATATATTTATCAAACCAATATCTAGATAAATTATCTTTCCAGCCATATTTCTTTTTTTGAATATTTATATAACCATTCAGGAGGATTACTTGTCCCTCTAATTTTTTTCGTATACCTTCCAAATAGAGTTTTTTTCCCATTCCGTAATCCCATATTTTTTTCTACTAACTCATCCATGATTTCCTTATTTATGCATTAACAAACTCAATAACTTTATTAGCAATCATTTTTACATCATCTTTTGTTAAATACATATGAAGTGGCATGGTAATAATTCTATTAGACATTCTATGCGCATTAGGGACATTTACCATTATCATAAGAATACATTTCATACTCTGTATTATCACGATAATGAACACCCAGGATAAATATCATTTTCTTGTAAATATTCAAGTAAATCCATCTCGATCATCTACAGCAATTTCATAGATATGATAGGAACATTCATCGGCATGTGGTGCACCGATGATTTGAATTTTTGGCTCATTTTTAAACATCTCATCATAGCATCTAGCTAATTCACGACGATATTCATTTGTTTCATCCAAGTATTTAAGCTCTACTAAGCCAATAGCAGCCATGATAGAATTACCATGATCTTTTATAACCCAAGGTACTCTACATCATATTTCCATTTATAAGAACCCTTTTGTCCCACTATTACGAGCATACGTATCCTTATTAATACCTAACCATGTCAATTTGCGACAAATTTCATCATACTTTTTATTATGGAAACAAATCATACCACTATCAGCAGTTGGTAAATTTTTAACAGCCTGGAATGAATAGACAGCTACATCTATGCCATCCCATGTACCTGGCATTTGTCCATTTACACGAGTACCAGCCATATGTGACGCATCAAGAATTAGTTTTTAGATTATGTTCTTTACAGATTTTCAATAATTTTATCTAATTGACCAACACGTCCCACCATAACCAACAAAAATAACAGCTCTAGTTTTATCATTAATTTTTACGTTTTTACATCTTCAGGATCTAAACAAAGGTATTCATCTACATCAGCAAAACGAGGTACTAATTTTTCATATAGAATGGCATGGTTTCGTAGAAACAAAAAGTAATCGGTGTTGTTATAACTTCATCACCGTTTTTCCCAACCATTTTCTTTTTTTAAGATTTCTACCGCTAAATGTAATCCCAACAGTAGCAGAATTTAAGAAATGAGCATTCTCATGACCAGTATATTCTTTCCATTTATTTTTCAAATTCTACTGTTTTAAAACCAAGACCAGTCCACCCTATTTCAAGACATTCTCTGATTTCGTTTAAACATTCTTCTACATGATATTTAGGTTTTAATACTTGAATTGTCATGATAACCACTCCTCTATAAATATTATGATTATTACCTGTCTCTACCATTTAAAATTAATAATAGTATCTATCTTATTACTTTATCTATACTCTATTTTTTTCTAAATCTTTCTTTATCTTTGTAGTTGATATTTCTTTTGTTCTAGGTAAATAAATTACCTCACAATAATCTTTTTAGAAAGTCAAATTTTTCCCTTCCAATCATCTCCCATGACAAACGTATCAATTCCAAATTCTTTAATATCATCAATTTTCTGATTCCAATTATTCTCAGGAATAACCAAATCAACATAGCGAATTGACTCTAATAATTGTTTTTCGAATCTCATAACTAAAATAACATTCTTTATTTTTTTACTATTCTTATTAAATTCATCTGTAGAAAGGCAAACAATTAAATAATCTCCCATTTGTTTTGCTCTCTTCAATAAGTTAATATGCCCATAATGTAGTAAATCAAATGTTCCATATGTAATAATTTTTTTCATAATAACATCTTGCCCTTAATTTGTTCTTTTTATATTCCCCACTAATAATATGTTCCCACCAATCTTGATTATCCATATACCATTGAATGGTTTTCTTTATTCCCTCATCAAAAAGATGTTTTTGAGGCAACCACCCTAATTCATTATTGATTTTTAGTAGGATCAATAGCATACCGTTGGTCATGCCCTGGTCGATCTGTAACATAAGTAATTAACGATTCATCTTTTCCCAATGCAGATAAAATCGTTTTTACTACGTCAATATTAGCACGTTCATTATGACCACCAATATTATAAACCTCTCCTACACGACCTTTTCTAAGGATTAAATCAATGGCCTCACAATGATCTTCTACATATAACCAATCACGTACATTCTTTTCCATCCCCATATACAGGTAATTGTTTTATTATTAAAAAGCATTAATTATCATCAATGGAATCAATTTTTTTCTGGAAAATGATACGGTCCATAATTATTTGAACAACGAGAAATCGTTACAGGTAATCCATACGTTCTATGATAGGCTAATACTAATAAATCAGTCGATGCCTTAGATGATGAGTATGGACTCGATGTATGAATCGGTGTCTCTTCTGTAAAAAAATAAAGTCAGGTCGATCTAGTGGTAAATCACCATATACTTCATCTGTAGAGACTTGATGATATCGCTGAATTCCATATTTACGACAAGCATCCATTAATACAGCAGTTCCCCATAATATTCGTACGCAAGAATACTTTCTGGATTCTCAATGCTTCTATCTACATGAGATTCAGTATGCAAAGTTAATAACTATATCTGGTTTATATTGCTCAAATATTTCATATATAGCTTGTCTATCTGCAATGTCTGCTTTCACGAAAGAAAAAAATTAGACTTATCTTTTACAGGTTCTAAAGTTTCTAAATTACCTGCATAGGTTAGTGCATCAACGCATATGATATGATCCTCTGGATACTTAGCTACCATCATATGTACAAAGTTACCACCGATAAACCCAGCACCACCAGTTACAATAATATTCATATGTTCACCACCCTATTGTCCACTATCTGCCATTGTAAAGGATATCTTATTCTCTAATTCATCAAAAATGGTGATTTGGTATCCTTCTCAGATAGGATAGGGTTTTCTATTCCCCAATTAATAGCTAATGTGGGGATCATTCCATCGAATACCTCCATCTGCTTCTGGTGCGTAATAGTTATCTGCTTTATACATAAACTCAACATGATCTGGTTAATGTTACAAAACCATGTCCAAAAGCCACGAGGATTAGAAATTGTTTTTTTGATTTTTTTCTTTCACTAAGTTCAACAGCTATACCATTGCTTTATATGTAGGACTATCCTTACGAAGATCAACTGCTACATCGAGCACAGCACCACGAACACATCGTACTAATTTGGCTTGTGCTTTATCCCCATATTGAAAGTGGATGCCACGCAATGTACCTTTTACAGTAGATGATGAGTGATTGTCTTGTACGAAAATTATAAAATAAAGCCTGCTTCTTCCATAGTTCGCTTATTCCATGATTCCATAAAGAATCCTCTATGATCACCAAAGACTTGTGGCTCAATAATCACAAGACCCTGGTATACCTGTTTCTGTAACCTTAATCCCCATACTATACACCCCCTATCCTTGTATTTGCCCCTCTGCTACACGTCGTAAATGTTTACCATATGGTGATTTTCCATATAGCTTTGCACTCTCTAGTAATTGTTCTTTACTAATCCAATTATTACGATAAGCAATTTCTTCTAATGCAGATATTTCAATACCAGAACGTGTTTGAATAACTCGAACAAATTCAGATGCATCACTAAGAGAGTCCACAGTTCCTGTATCTAACCAAGAATACCCTCTACCAAGTGTGTGAACACGTAAATCACCACGTTCTAAGTACATCTTTATTTAAATCTGTAATTTCTAATTCTCCACGATCAGATGGTGTTACCTTTTTAGCCAATTTCACAAACATCTTTATCATAGAAAATATAACCCTGTAACGGCATAATTTGATTTAGGATGTTTGTGGTTTTTTTCTTCAATAGATTTTACTAATCCATTTTTCATCAAATTCAACAACACCAAAACGTTCTGGATCTTCTACATGATAACCAAATACGGTAGCACCACTCGTAGCCTGTGCAGACTTCTTGCAATTGTTTTCTCATTCCCTGCACCCATAAAAAAATATTATCGCCCAAAATCATGGCACAAGAATCACCATCAATAAATTCTTCACCAATAATAAAAGGCTTGTGCTAATCCATCTGGGGATGGTTGCTCTTTATATTGTAAATTAATGCCATATCTAGAACCATCACCTAATAAGCGTTCAAAATTAGGTAAATCCTGCGGTGTTGATATAATCAAAAATATCCTTAATACTCTGCTAACATAAGCATAGATAATGGATAAAAAAATATCATTGGGTTTATCATAAACAGGCAATAATTGCTTAGATGTTACTAATGTTAGTGGATATAGACGTGTCCCTGATCCACCAGCTAAAATAATCCCCTTCATACTATCCCTTCTCTTTTCTTCTAAGAAAAAAATTAATTTTAATGCATTTGTCAAATTATATTTTTTTCTCTTATAATACAACCACCCGAATAAGCTATTTTTATTTCTTTCAAGTTTCATGTTCAAGATAATATTTTATCTTCTCAACTAATTCATTAGTATCACTATAACAATCAAAATGTACTAATTCCTCTAACTGTAAATCATACTTATTTTTGGATATCACTTAGAGAAAATTATTATTACCCATTACCTCAAAAGGTTCGACAATTATAACAAGTATGACCTTCTATATGGATATTTAGATTAATTTTTGGTTCGTTTTATAATATTTAATAACTTCTTCTGGTGATAGCACCTTATTTTTGACTACTTTAGATAAGTAAAGAGTATTTAAGACCAAATTTAAATTTACCTATAATTTCCTGATACCAATGATGACTATGCCATACACGACCTAAAACTAACATCTTATAATTATTCTCATAAGCTACCTTAGCAGTTGCTTCTAATAATTCTAATCTTTTTTAGATCCTGCAATAGTTCCTATAAAAAAGATATCCAAATCTTGTACATCTGTTACCTCTCTAGGGCGAAGAATAAAAATTCTGGGCCTGCATATAAAGGTAAATAATGTGCAGTAATAGAACAATATTTTTTTCTAATTGAATTACATCATTAATCTCAATAGAATAAATATTTGAATATAAATTAATATGATTACCCAATGATTGTACATCATGAATAGAATCCCAAACCCATAAACGACAATCAACCTTTTTTTAGCTATATCTTCATTAATAAAATATAACTTATTTGGAAAACGAAAATCATTAAGAAATAACGCTAATTCTATATTATTTCCATCTATAAACTCCAATAAACGTTTTTCTTTCATCTTCTATATTTTTTTATCATAATTTAATTCAAATATATAAGTATTATTACCTAACTGATGATTTGCTTCTATTAAATTATTAGAAAACATAGCACTATTTCTATGATTAGTTACAATACAAATATCCATTTATTTTTCCCTAATTTATAACGAATGTATAATATTACTTCCAATATGCTTCAACATTATGACCTATCTGTTGTTCCTTTGGTGGTAACTTCATATAATCACCGTATGTTTGTTTTTAGCATATCATCATACGCTTTTAATAATCGGTAATTTATTATTTTCAAACTCTACTTCTATAAATTCTTTAAACCAATCATATTCATAAATAGACTTATTAAAATCAGTTTTTCTTTTGATAATCCTGAGTTAATGATACTAATGATGTGCATTGTTTATTATATTTATCCTTACACTTCATTAATAATCTTGCCATCATATCTAAATCAGGTAAAGGTAAGTGGTATTTACGTACGAATTTATTCCACTTTTTTTAAAAGTGCCGTTGAAAGTGTTGAATCCATTTCCAATAAAATCTAACATCCATAAATAATTTACGTTGTTCATTTTTTTCAACAGGAATATGATCTAATACAAAAAAATATCAATATACACACCATATTCAACTACTTTTTCCCTTTGAAAAATGTTCATATAAAACAGTTTCCGTATCAAAAAAACTTAGCACAAAAATGCCATAAAGTAATTCTCTTCATCCATTTCAGGCCATAGTTTATAGCGATCTGTACTATTTAATATATATTGTTTCCAAGCTTTTTTCAAATTTTTTTCATATTCTGGGCGCATCATAATAACATCAATATCATCGTCCCAAGGGATAAAAGCCTTTTATGTCGAATAGCCCCCAATGCTGTTCCATAAGCAATCGTATATTTAATATTATTCTTTGTACAAAAACTCATTAAATCGTAATAAAGTTTTTCAATAATACAGATTTGAGTTCTTTCCCCTTTATTGGTTGATTCATTATACTAAGCAACTCCTATTTTTTTATCATACTGAATAATAGCTCTTCCCATTGAGACCATATAATATCTGGTGTAAATCGTTTCATCGAATCTACTGCTTGTCTTCCCAATGCAGAACATAATTCAGAATTCCCCATAAGCTTTTCTAAACCTAGTGCTATATCTATAGGATTATCTTTTACTAAGATTCCATTATATCCATCTTGTACCATATCTGATACACCAAGCCATGTATCACAAGCTATAACCGGTAACCCTTTAGCCATCGCTTCAGCCATAGATAAACCAAAACCTTCTGATGCACTCATCATGGCATATATATCCCCTGTTGATAAAACAGATTCTACATCCTTAGTAATACCTTTAAATAAGATCCTATCTGATAAATTTGCTTGTTTTATCATCAATTCTAATTGTGCTTTATAGGCTTTATTTTCATCGGCCCCCCACAATTCAACAATCCAATTTGGAAATTGATCTGCCACTTTAGAAAAAGCTTCAATTAATAAGTGAGGTCGCTTATGTCCCTTTGCCAAACGACCTATAAATAAAATTTTATGTACATCTTTTGGTTTTGTTAAGTCTACTTGATTAGTAAATTGTGGTACTACATTTCCTATAACCACAATTTTATTATTAGGAAGATGTCCTTCTAATACTTTTTTTAAATGATGGTAATAGCACTTGATTTACATCAGATTGCTTTTACAGCTTCTAAAAGACAAAACAGGATAAAAAAATCAAAATAATCTTCTGGATTACCATGACTCATAGTAATAATAGGTATATGATTATTAATATTTAAATCAATTATCAAACTTTTAGATGCACCTGGAGTAAATGATACAATAATATCTGGATTTATTGCTTTTTATTATTTGTCCCATATAAGGGACAAATATATTTATAGTTAAAAATCGTTATTTACAGTACGTGCTTTTTTTGTTTACTAAATAATCGATAAAACTCACGTTTTTAAACGTAATGAAAGAGGATATTTGATTCGTTTTCCATCCTGTAGACGTACATCATAACACTTTATATCCTCATCAATAGGAAAGAAAAAAATCACCACTACGTTCATCAGCATAAATTACTGATACTTTATGTCCTCGTTTGTGCATTTCATTAGCAAAAAGCACTCGTTACTTTTTGCTAACCCACCTGTATCTCCAACCATCTTTGTTGTATTTACTAATAAAATATTCATTATCAAACCCCATATGTATAGCTAATTAAAAGGTGTTTACTGACTATAATAATTACATTTATTATAGCATATATATACCATAAATACGGATAAACTCACACTCTATTCATATATTACATTATTTATCTTGATATTTATTTTTTTAGATATTTTATAGATAAAAAGAACTTCTACCCTACATATAATCATGTTCGATAGTAGAAAGTTCTATTTATATCAATATTCTACTTTAAATACGCCTTCAAATTTTCTTTAATTTGTTCTTCGTACTGATCCAATAATTCATATCTCTTCCGATATTGACTACGTTTTTGTGATTTAATTTCTTCAATCGGTTTTCTATATTCTTCCAATGGAATTTTGAAGAATCGTGGATCTTGTGTAACTGTACCGCCAATGTCTTCCCACAACGGATCGAGTTCAGCTACTTTTGCTTTATGGCCACGTACCATGTGTGTATTGGCATAGAAACCTTCGTCAGATACAGCATACATGGATTGCACTTTACAGTATTTAGCGAGTTCCCGAATCAAAGAATACGATAAAGTTTTTTGGACGATAGCCAAACATTTTCTTTGTAATATGTTTTCGCATTATCAAGGCCATCTTTATACCCTTGGATGGTGCCAATCCACAATGCTGGTTCCCCTTCTAAACCTTTGCCGAGACGGATATTCGCATGGTATACGCCCTGATCACCTAGTTGTAACAGAATGGTAAATAAACCTTCTTTACGTTGACCGGTCATAAAGTTAAGGTGTGCGGTCATATTTAAATCAGCATCTTCCCAAAGTAGAATGCCTTGTTTTAATCCTTCCGGTTTTAGTTCATCAGGATTATATAGCATTTCGATGGTCTCTGGCGTAAATACGTCTTCTAAAGCTGTAAAGTGATTCTTTACCGCATCAATGCGTTCACGCAAGGTAGATTCTTTAAACAAGAAAATACGGCTCATCAACTCATAGAGGCCTTCTTGTTTATCTAAAATATGTTGATCTGGTGCGTAGCTTTCAAAAAAAGACTTATATTCCATCATCTCTTGCTTGTGGCCTACAGTTCGCAAGAAATGCAAGATTACACGACGTGTTTCACGCCATGATTTTTTCCCATAAATAGCTCGACCATTAGCCCATTGGTCCTTTATATATTGAAACATACACTCTCCTTACTTATACATATTTCATTTCAAAAGATTGTCAAAAGATTGTCAAAAGATTATTTTTTTGCTACAAACTCTTATTTTATCTATGTTTTTTTGGATTTTTCTAATCTATCAATATAATAATTTCAAAAGATTATCAAAAGATTATTTCAAGAATTTATGTATAGTTATACATTAATAATCGAATCGATCATCCGTTTATGTCCAAAGTCTTCATTGGCTTGTACCAAATCCGCCTCATATATGTCTGGATGTTCAATCATTTTGTTTACGAATTGTTCTAATCCAGTACGAATCGTATCCACCGAGGATATGTCTAAGCTTTCACCAACATGATAATCGCGCAGCACCTCAGGATTGATTTCAGGCGATACCAAGGCCGGTTTATAGAACCCAATAGCCGTATAAAGCATGGCGCTCCAGTGATAGCGATACCGTTCAGCACCATATGGCATCAAGATGGCATCTACGTCTAGTAAAGCCTTATCCCAATCGGAACCGATAAGGTTCGCATGTAGGAATGAAAGCCCTGGCACGTCCTTGTATTCGTCAGCGATGGCATCGAATAGTTCGCCGTCCTCAGGTTTTGCCGTTGCCCCTTGTACCAAGAGTTCCACGGGACCTGTAAAGGTAGCTGTTTTAAAAGCATCCAATAATGGGATAATATTCTTTTCTTTGCGGAATTGACCAAAAAATCCAAGACGAAGCGGCGTATGTGTAGAGAAGGTTGGCGTTTCACCCGTCGAAGGGGTAAACACAGGCGGCAGGATAGGACGTACACGCGGTAAATCACTACGCAGCATATCGTCGCGCAAGGTGATAACATCTAGGTAAATATTCGGATATCGATTGGCACGTTCCGCCTGTTTCAAGAACCGTACGTTTTCACCCTTGCCAATGCCATGGAAAATAAAATGAACTGGTACCTTTGCATTTTTTAGAGGCGTATCCAATAGTGCTTTTATATAGCGATACGTGGAGGTAGGAATAATCAAAGCATCACAATGATGTTCCTCTAATTTCTTAGCAGCCGAAGTAAACCATGCACGACGGCGGCGTTCGCGTAATATAGATAAGAACGGCTTTTTCCATTTCGATGCACCTGCATAGGTCACTACCTCTCCGCCCTCAAGATAGATAACGTCAACGCCATAATCAACCTTAAAGGTAAAATTCTCCGGCACCATCAATACCGGTTCATGACCTTGGCGTTTTAATTCATTGATGATCATGCGGTCAAATTCCACCTCATGACCAGCAGGCATAATGATGCTTTCCAAAATGGCTACGCGCATTGTGGTCCTTCCTTTCTCTACTAACACTCATCTGTTATCTAGAATCTGTTATCTAGAATCTATTATCTAAATCTGTTATAGTTTCCCATTGGATTTCAATAAATAATATAGTTTTACGTACTTAATCATGGTATAGAAATAATGGTTTACGGATAGGATAAATCCCATTTTTCCATCTAAAAAACCTCTATCTAAAATGTACACCTTGAAAAAAGCCCAGCTTGGACGGATAAGAATATCCTTTACAAAGGAACAGGATTTTCCGTTTTCCTTATATTTCTTAGCCGCCAATGTCGTATAATTATTGAATTTATTAAAATACTGATGCCAATTATCGTAAGTATAATGATACATTTTTGCCATGTAATTTAGCCTCAGGATAGGTGCTGGATATAGTTTCATGTACAAAGCCTTCTATATTCGTACCCTCTTTTGGCATAAATCGCAACACGTAATCAGGACGCAACACACCATGAGTGGCCTTATTGTGATGGAACACATTGGACCGTTCAATCCAGTATGCTTTTTTCTCATTCTTAGCCAGCACATCTTGTACTTCTCGTTGTAATTCTGGCGAAATGCGTTCATCCGCATCGAGGAAGAAAATCCATTCGGACCGAGCCTCTTCAACGGCAAAACGTCGTTGTTGAGACCAATCGCCATTCATAGCATGATGTACGACGCGGGCCCCCATAGATTCAGCAATCTCTACCGTTTTATCCGTGCTGCCGTCATCGATAAGAAGCACCTCATCAGCAAATTGTGCAGATGCGATACAGTCTTTCATATGTTGTTCTTCATTTTTAGCCAAAATAATGACCGTTACTGTTGCCATGTATGTCTCCCCTATTGTACATTAGCATAAAATTTCATCATCCACGCCGATAAGGAACGCCAGTATTCTGCGTCTTGCGCGTGGTTATCGATTGGGCGTATGTATTCGGATGATTCCGCCGTGTAGGCTTGGTATTGTCCGTAATCGCCGAGCACATCCCCTACCATGTCGCTTGTGATCCATTGGTATGGTGTTACATGCACATCCGGTTGTTCATCAAATGCGGATGGCACCGCCGCATAATATTCGAACCCTTTTGGCGCGATGGCCTCTATGATGGTTGGCATGATGCTTAGATGCGTGCCAATAGATGCAGGTAGTGATGTTTGTGAAAGCTCTGGATGTTGCATATAAAATACGGTATTACGAATTTCACGCATCGTATAATCCCGATGCAAGAAGGATGTATTATTAAATTCACCAAATAAATTGGAATGGTCACCCGTTACGATGAACAAGCTATCTGGGAACTTCGCTTTCATAGCATCTACGAAATCAAAGATAGCCTTATCACAATATTTGTAAGTTGCTAAGCCCTTATTGCCATCCTTGCGATTTAAAATATCATCGCCAACGCCAGGCAAATCGCGGCGTGCATCGAAATCAAGGTACTTATCTTCTAATTTATAGGGACCATGATTAGTCGTTGTATATACAAAATGGAATGTCGGTTCGTCCATATCCACAATGCGTTTTGCCGCCTCTTCGAGAAATACGTGATCGTATACGCCAAGCCATGTTTGCGGTGCTTGAGGACCACAGAATTCGGTAGCATTTTCAATGCGGTCAAAGCCTTGAGCCTTGCCGTATTTCGTAAAGTTACCACTCGATGAGTTACCACCGTACCAGTAAATGGTTTGGTATCCTAATTGTTTTATCTGTGCTGCCAGAGCAGTTGGCAATGTATTGTTCCAAAAAATTTCCTTTTCATTTAATTCCATGCCGCTATCGTAGATACCGCTTATGAGGCTTGAAATAGAAGGACGTGACACATTACCGGCTGGCAAGAAATTAGGCACACACGCCGTATGCACATCAGCCACAAACTCACGCAATCCTGGACAGATATTAAAATTCATATACAACGGATCCATGGACCACTGAGGGATGCTTTCACCAACAATCAAAAAGATATGCTTAGGTTTAGCAATGCGAGTACCCTTTGCTATGCGTTTAAAGGCATGCAATGGATTATCCAAGGTTTGCCAATCACGGCACGGCATAAGATGATTCACATCCTCTACGAGTTCCTCATCCGATTTCATTTGCGCCGCTGTCAACGGCGTTTTGCGAACCAATTTGAGAGCCTCTAAATCGTCAATGGTGGCCTTTGCAAAAAAGATATCCTCCTTAACGATGGTTGGCACCACATCCCATTCCGGTTTATTGCGGTGATTCAAGGTTCCACCATAATGAAGCCAGTAGTAAATCACCACATAGATTACCAAAAATCCAAAGGCACTAGCGCCAGCTGCGATATTGCTTTCAAAATGAGGATACGGAATGGACGGAATCGCAGACAATAATGTGCTAGCCCCATAGCTAATGGTCGCTATAGGAATGAATCCGGCGAGCACCCACCAACCCTTGTCTTGATTAAAGAAAATATCGATGAGGTTTTTCTTATCCGCATGCTTACCATAGTGCAACATGTAGTTATAGGTATCGTTAAAATGCTTGTAGAACTGCATCTTACCGACAAAGGCAGCATATATAATGCAGCTCAACACCGTATTTAAAACGATGGCTGCCATCATGTAGTAATCTGGAAAAGCCAAGAACGGCAAGGTTCCAAGCACAAGCAAAATCAATAGCTGGTAGGCGTTGATGTCCATGCCCCACCAAAATCCAAAGGTAAAGCAAGTACGAATGATGTGTCCCTTGCCCTTTAGCGTTTCATATGGATGGTACACGCCGATAAAGATAGCCCTAAAGATAGCACAGAGTATAGGCATCCAGAGGAATAGTTTAATATTTTGTTGGAGGGATAAGAAAAATTGTTCACCCATGATAGTTCCTTTTGTAAGTAAACAAACCCTATATATTCCCTGACAATATGGAGTTCATTTTGTTAATGATATAAATTAAAATATTACCCTATTGGATACTATCCCCATGTTTTAGTACGCCATGCTAGCTAGTTCCGCATAGTCTTTTCATTAGCGTTAGCATAGGCTTGAGGCATTTTTGTGCATCGTTCCATAAGTATATCCAGTCTTTATCCATGCATAGAGTCGGTGATTGAATACGAACTGCCCTCTTGATGTAAATAGACTTGGTACCATAGCCTCATAAGTTTGACCCGTGCGTCCCTGCATAGTTCAGCTAATGTTGGAATGATTTGAATACTCATGCCAAAAGCGTCTTGTGAGCGAGCCAGTCTTTATGGATGCCTCGTCCATAGAAAATAATCGGAATCGTGGATGCTACATTAGGGACCCTTCCTCATGAGCAAAGTTAAATCGTTCACTGCGATGGTCACCTGTGATGACGAAGATGAAGTCGGATCAGCTTTGTTTCCTCGTTACTAATAAATTCACCCATCACATGGTCTGCATACCATATATGGCCCATTTCGTTTAATTTGTTTATCCGTCATCGGCAAATGGAATCTGGCAAGATCTTACGAACCTTACTCCGCATCATAGCCTTCCTTCGCTACATTGACGCTATACGAGGATGATTCGACGTGGTCATGATGACATTGATGATTTTTTCGCCCTCGATGTTTGATCCATGTACGCATTGAAATCGCCTTAAACATAGTCTCCATCGGCTACGCCCCAGGCATTCTGTCTTCGTTCTAGGGCATTTCAGACGCATCGTGGAATTCGTCAAAAGCCTTGAGATAGAGCAAAGTTCTTGACATTTTGCCAAGTACTAAAAGCCGCCATACCAGAAATACGGTTTTGTAGCCTAGCTTTTTCATAACAGAACCAATGCCCGACCATACGGTTGTTTGAAACTTTCACCTTCATAGTTAGGATATAGGCCTGTGTCAGGCATACCTGTTAACAAACCATTGATAGCAGGCATGGTGCCCGTACCTTGAGCAAGGGCTAGCTGCGTGCTCATCGCTTGAGGACTGGCAGCATATTTACGACCTTGTTCAACGAGGTATGCACCAGGTTCGTTATATTCACTGAGGAATGGCCACAAACCATAGGATTCACCAAGAACGATATTGATGGACTGCGGTTGCTCCGCTAGGCGCTCTGTCGTAATCATTCTTGTGAAAGAACCATCAAAATTAGTGCCATTAGGTTTACCACCTACAGCAGTGATTTTTTCGTTTAACTCCTGAGGTGTTAAATTAATAACCTCTAGCTCAGCCGTTCGTTTTGCAATGCTTTTAACGCGATACAAGGCCTGCACATCATCGAGGATATTTTCGTTCAATAAATTAGAGCTTAGACGCGCCGCGCTTTCCCAGTTAATGGAATTCGTATAACTGAAAGCACCGCCAAATCTAAAGAATAGACCTAGTACGGCGATAACTACAGTGAGCCCAATGCCCGTCATCCACTGCGTTTTCTTCGTCTTTGGATACCATGTAGGACAGCTAACTTGTTCACTACCACTCAGGTCATTACCAACATAATCGCTATAGTTCTTCGCACCCCATCCTAAGAAGCGAACGAGGAACCAGCAAAGAGCTGCGCTCAATACTACGGCCCCAACGATGTACATGAGGGCGTTATATTCGTTGATTGCCGTATTTACAATGGCGCTAATATCATCGTTTTTACCATTGATGAGCATCGCATTATAAGAGGAGTTAAATATTTTGTAAAACGGAATGCGACCCTAAGAATAGGAAGGTCAACAGTACAGTCGTTATGGAATAGAGAACTTGTTTAATGCGTAAGGACGGCCATTTAGGTACAAAGGTATACACCAACGTACCTCCTAAAAAGCCTAGTAAACACAAAGAACCGACGGTCTTGAGACTCAATCTAAAGCCTAGCCACAAGGACGTGAGGATATTCTCCATCGTCACAGAAGCTAGTTGTGATTGAAATACTGCAAGAAACACGATTCTAAATGCAGTCAACAAAGCAGAGAAAAAGATAAACACCTTAATCTCTGTTCGTATGCCTTCAAATAATCGCTGCCATCGGTTCATCATTAACCCCTAACTGTTGTATCTTATAACCTAATTGTTATATCACATGATTCAACTATATTGTCACACATATAACAAAACTACATAACTATACTTCCTAAATGATTATCAAAACATCATAAAACCAAGCATAAATGCCATGTAATATTCTACTAATTACATAACTATCAATTATCTTGGATATTTCTTACATTTAGGCCCTTACATCGTTTGCATTTACCGCATCCACGGTCGATAGTTCCAGCACCTGCCGATTTCTTTGCACTAGTACTCCTTAGCCCCCTGTTCAGAGGCCTTACTATTCCATACGGAAACTATCGTTTCTGCTTTTTCGGATCTATCCTTTTCGGACTTTTTATCCTTTTTCTTATCTTTCTTCTTATCTTTTTCTTGAAAGTATCCGCCAAAAATACTGTTTTTTTAACTTATCGTTCAAGACTTTAGCTTCTTTTCAGCCTTATCTTTCTTTTTCTTTAACTTTTCTTCGTCCTTAGCCTGTTTTTTTCTTCCTTGGACTTTTTGTGTTTTTCTCTTTTTTTATCTTCCTTAGACTTTTTATCCTCTTTTAGATTTCTTATCTTCTTTAGATCGTCCTTAGATTTCTTTACGTCAGAGCCGTTGATCCGCGCCCATTCATCATCAACGCGTTTCAATTGCTTCTAAGAATCTTTTCTAGCTTCTTATTTGCTTTATCGGACTCTAAACCAGCTTTACCAAATAACAATGCATTTACCGCAGTATATGGATCAATAGAGGACATATCCTCTTCATCCAATACATCTTCTTCCTCTAATTTCTTATCTTTTTTAGATTTTTTATCTTTGTTCTTAGATGCTAACATTGCTTCTAAATCATCATTATCAAAAGGATTTTCCTCGTTTAAATGACGAACTTCTAAGCTTTCAACGCCATCTAGTGGATTTACGTCAAGGTGCTCAATAGTCGCATCCTCAAGATCAACGATTTCCTTAACGGAGCTTTCACCAGAGCCTGTGAAAAGGCCACCTATAGAGTTTAATTCGTTCAATTTAATGTGGTTCATGCCCACTGTGGAATCATGTTGTACTGGTACATCGGACAATTGCACCTGTTCCATAGCGTACACGTCGTCGTTATGACTAGCGCCCTTGCCAAGATACGACGTATCGGACAGAATAATGTCTTCCTTATCGTCGCCTAGTACATCACCAAACAAATCTTGCTCAAGAGATTCGTAGGTATGCAACAAGGAGATCCGTTTTTGAACCTCTTCTATTTGGTTCCACAAATCAACGAGAGTAGATGTATAGTATACTCGTTCCTTTACCTCTAAATAGGCTTGGTAAACGATAGCCAGTTCAGACTCATTAAGGCCCTCTTCGGCGCCGATTTCTTCAATCATTTGTTGAATTTGTTGATCTCGGTCGTAACGTTTAATTAAGGCCTTGCGAATGCGTTCAATCAATACTGTATCGATGAGTTCCACGGGTACCTCCTGTATTCAATACACTCATCCCTACCCACTACTATAGCGCATCACGAATCAATGTATAGAACTGTAAAAATGAATTGATTTTTATAATCTCTAATATATTATTATAGCAGAATTTATCTGCTTTTTCCTTAATAATATAGGTGAAAGTCCCATAAAAGTAGAATAAAAATTAAAATAAAAACCTCGATTCGAACAATCCTTGGTACTGTAAATTAGCACTACTAAAGGATCATTTAAATCGAGGTTTACTAAAGAATCATTAAATATAGGTGTAGTTATTTAAAATAGATTAACGGAATAGACGAGAATTCGTTCCTTTACATCCTTTTCTTCAAAAAGATCGGCGCAGTCGATAGGTTCTTCTTGTTCTAATCGCACATGGTTATTTAAGAAGTTTTCTACCTCTTCGTTGACGTAGTAGAAAAAGAGCTTAATCTCTCGAGGATGATGGTACAAGGAATCAAAGATATTTCCTAGAACGCGCTTAATCGTATGGAGTGCAAAGGGATTAAAGAAAAAGCATCGATCTGCTTGATCTGGCAATTCATAAAGCGCCGCATCACCGAGCACGAAACTCACACGATTGCGAGCTGCTGGGCTTTCACCATTAATAACAGCCTTTTCATAAAGTCGTTCATCGTATTCGATACCGATAGAATGACAACCCGTTTGGTACGCCATAAAAATGCTGACACGGCCCTTGCCACTACCATAATCGATGAGGGTGTTTTTCTTTCGAATATGACCGCTATTCGCCAAGCGCTCAAGGACGCAATAATCCGTCGGTTCGTACGGATGATGCTCCGTATCAGACCGACTATCATCACGGCCTGCTGTCTTTATTTGTAAAACCTGTTCCCATTCCTGTTCACTTGTCATATATCATTCCTACTATGCTTATTTTCTACCTTATATAAATCGTAATATATTAAGTAATATCTAGTTATATCAACTATTGTATATGCATATAATATTATTTACAAATAATACTAAATTGTGTAATATAATTATAGATAAAGGAAATAAATATTTTGCTAGCATTTTTAATGCATGCAAAACAAAAAGAGGAGGTGGCGACCCTCCTCTTTTTGATGCTAGATTACCAGCCTAATATCTATCTAGCCACTTGCAAATATAATATCCAATTATACTTGCTACGATAGATACTGTGAAGGAAATAAATATTTCGAGCATTTTAATACACCCCCTTCCTGTTACCAGTCTGGGGCGGTAACACCTATATATATACCAAAAGTACCCTTTTTATATATAGGGTGCTTTTGTTGTATCTAATCACTTATCGATGCCAATATGGTATACTATGTGTAATATATTTATTATTCTCATGTGCAGAATTATATGTCATTAAAAAGGAGTGTCTACTTACATGGACAGTGATCTGACCTTAGATTTTATAATTATCGTCGTATTAATCATCGCCAATGGCTTATTCTCCATGACGGAGTTAGCCATCGTCAATGCGAAAAAACGTAAGCTGGAAGAGTTAGCAGAAGCGGGCAACGAACGTGCTAAAAAGGCCTTCAATTAGCAGAAAATCCTAATAATATGTTTTCTACTATTCAAATTGGTATTACCCTTGTTGGTATTTTAACTGGTTTGTATTCTGGTGCAACCTTCTCTGGTCCTTTAGAAGAGATTTTAGTAGCTAATATTCCAAGTATTGAGCCCTATGCAGCAACCATTAGTTCCTTACTCATCGTTACGGTTATCACCTATTTATCCCTCGTTATTGGCGAACTTGTGCCGAGAAACGCAGCTTTTGAATAGTCCTGAAAGCATCGCCGTAGTAGTAGCAAAACCGATTTACTGGTTATCTGTAGCGTTAAAACCGATCGTGAGCTTCCTAGGCGTTTCCACAGAATTCCTTTTTAAAATTACTAGGGCGTAACTGTGAAAGAAGAGGCTCCTGTTACAGAGTCTGAAATCAACAAGATGTTGACCGAAGGCGTTGCTATGGGTGCTTACGAAGAAGAGGAACCAATCCTCGTAGAAAATATCTTCCACCTTGCAGATATGAATGCTGGCGACGTGATGACGCCGCGTACGCGACTCAAATGGATCGACCTTAACGGCACCGAGGACGAAATCATGGATGTCCTCAAAACTGCCAACCATTACCGCATTCCTGTTGGTACCGATTCCTTAGATGAACTTAATGGTCTCGTTACCGTATCTGACGTATTAGTTCAAATTATGCAACGTCCTAGTGAAAGTTCCATTCAAGATATTATTAAGTCTTGTCTCAAGGAACCTGTCCTCGTTCCTGAATCCATTCCACTCATGAAGTTATTGAACGTACTTCGTACTGAAGGCGTTCACGAGTCCATTATCCTCGATGAGTACGGCGGTTTTACTGGTCTCGTAACCTTGCATGACATCATGGAAGAAATCGTAGGCCTTATGCCTTCTGGTGAAGATGAAATCAAAGAAGAAGAAAAATAAAATCATCGAACGCGATGGTGCATGGCTCGTAGACGGCCTACTCGACGTAGATGAATTTAAAGAATTCTTCCATATCGATGAAGAATTACCAGGCGAAGAAGATGACTTGTACAAAACTATGGGCGGTCTTTTGAATCTGCTCTTCGGTCGTATTCCAAAAGAACTAGACAAGGCAAAATGGAATGGCTATACCTTTGAAGTCATCGATATGGACAATACCCGTATCGACAAAATCCTTGTTACCTATGAAGAACCTATCATAGAACAAAGAAGAAAAATAATAACATATACATACTATTATTAACGATTAAAACCTTAATAATTAGGGTGTTTAAAAGATAATTAAGCCTTAATAATTTAGGGTAAAGAAGATAACAAACAGTATATAAAAAGCTTATAAATATGTGTAAAAGAGTGAGTTCTCTAGGAGGGCTCACTTTTTATTCTAACAACCCAACAACCTAACAACCTAACAACCTAACAACCTATAATTTTTAAAATAATAGGCATATGTTCAAAATATACTACAAATATGTCAAATAAGTATATAATTCTTTTTATATTCCGCATAAAGGGTAGAATTATATATTTAAATATAGTATTATTAAATTGTATAAAATATATAAATAGAATAGTATTTCTATTACCTATCTTGTGTATGTGTTGAGATATACTAACAATAAAAGTCCTATGATATTTAGTTGTAACGAATATGTTGCACCTTTCATAGGGCTTATGCGTAGTAGTAGTAAAAGGAGAGATTCATGAATCAAAGAGTCATAACAAATCATAGGAGCACTCTTAATCAGGACTTCCATCATAAGTGGTTTGCGGATCAGAAAAAGTCACTGAGGATACTACTCTCAAGGTACGCACCATCACCATCGGTCAGAATCAGGCACTACCAGTGCTGGTTATGCAGGCACCATCCACAATAAGACGGAAACTAAACTAGCCTTTCAAATTGGAGGCGCGTTATCAACAAATTTGTCAATGTTGGTGATGTGGTAGAAGCAGGCCAAATGATTGCTCAAATCAACGGTTCTGATACGGCAGCACAGATGCAAAATGCAGAAGGCGCCGTAAAAGCAGCTCAATCGGCTTACGAATTAGCAGAAACCAATGCTAACAGATACCGCGAACTCTATGCGCAACAAGCGATTAGTAAATTGCAATTAGACCAAGCGGAAAACCAATTGAATGCGACAGTCGCTCAACTACAGCAGGCCCAAGCAAGCCTCAATTTGAGTAGCAATCAAAATAGCTATACTAGCTTAACGGCTCCAGATGCGGGCATTATAACGGCTCTCAATCTTGAATCTGGCCAAGTCGTAGTGGCCGGTCAAAATGTAGGTACCTTAGCGGCTGGTCACGATCCAGAAGCAGTTATCGCTTTACCGGAACAAGAATTGAGTAAAATTCACGTAGGTAGCCCCTGCTACTATTACCTTCTGGGCGTTGCCAGATGTAAAGGTGCAAGGCGTTGTACGTGAGATTTCACCAGTCCCAGATCCTGTAGCGAGAACGTATAGCGTAAAAATTGCCTTACAAAATGCACCTAGTGAAGTACAACTAGGTATGACTGTTAACGTAAATCTAACTACAACAGATACCAGCAATATTACGATTCCATTGACGGCTCTCGTGAAAGACTCGAACGGCAACAATGCAGTCTACATCATCCGCGATAGAAGGCTCATCTCGTATCTATCAAAACGGCGATTTTGGTCAAAAACTCAGTTATCGTCACATCTGGCTAGCTAAAAAGCGACATTGTCATCACCGCAGGTACCCAACAGTTACAAGAAGGGACGGCGGTTGAGTCAATGAAACAGTTTAACAGCCGAATGGGCTCTCAAACACTAAGTCCATTATCTACTACTTCATGGCTGATGCTCCTCACCTTTGGTATCTTCTCGTACTCCCAAATGGGCCGTATGGAGGACCCGGACTTTTACGATGCGCACCATGGTGGTCGGCGTTGTAGCCGGGGCTTCCCCGCAGAAAATGTCGGACCAGGTAACGGACAAACTAGAAGAAAAATTGCGCGATCTACCTGGCGTGGATTATGCAGAAATCTTTTCACAGACGGCGACAGATCGGTAATTTATATTAATCTGAAAGAAGATTTGCCATCTGATAAAATTCGTCCCGCTTGGGAAGAAGCGCGGAATACGATCAACGACGAATGGAAATCACTGCTCAAAGGCGTTCAAAGCCCTACCATCAACGATCGATTCGACGATGTATGCGGCATCATTTACGCTATCAGTGGTGATGAATATTCGTATGAAGAGCGGCAACAAGCAGAAGACTTGAAACGTCAGCTTTTATCAGTTCCTAATGTTAAAAATCAGCCTCATTAGGTGCAACAGCAAACCCTTAATGTAACGATCCAGCAAGGATAAGCTGGCATCTTATCAAGTCAGCACGCAACAGCTATTAACGGCTATCAAACAGCAAAGTATGATGGTTCCAGCTGGTATGATTACGACAGATACAAACAATGTATATCTCCGCGTTAATGGCCTATTCAGATAGCCCCTCAAGCGGTACAGATATGCCTATCCGCATCAATAATCAAACATTGCGACTCGGCGACATGGCTGATGTTACTATGACCTATCAAGATCTGGCAATCCTCAGTTCTGCTTTGACGGTAAACCAGCCATTGGCATTGCCATCTCTATGGATGCGAGGGGGATAATATCGAATTTGGCGAGCTATCGATAAAAACTGGCGGAATTAAAGAAAACCATTCCTGCAGGCCTCGAACTCAGTCAGTATCGAATCAGCCTCACATTGTTAAAGAATCCATTAGCGATTTTTCTCAATCCTTATTTGAGCCATCGCCATCGTATTGCTCGTAAGCTTTGCATCCCTTGGCTTTGACGAACAGGTGTCGTAGTAGCCCTCACCATTCCAGTCGTTGTGTCTACGACATTCATCTTGATGTATGAAAACGGTATTTACTTGCACTGGTTAGCCTAGGTGCCCTCATCTTGGCACTGGGCCTACTCGTAGACGACGCCATCATTGTTGTAGAAATGATGAGCGTTAAACTCGAAGAAGGTTGGGGACACTTTAAAGCGGCCACCTTTGCTTACCAATCGACGGCGTTCCCTATGCTATCTGGTACGCTTAGTTACCCTGTGCAGGCTTCTTGCCATTAGCACTAGCAGAAGGGATGGTAGCAGAATTTACAAAATCTCTATCCATCGTTGTATTTATGGCTCTCATCCTATCCTGGTTTGCTTCTGTTCTCGTCAGTCCTGTTCTCGGTTATAAAATCATCGAAAATAAAGAACCAAAACCTGAATCAGAATGGACTAAACGAGACCATATCATGCACAAGCTAAGCGTGACCTTCAATGAAAAGTTTGAAAAGCTTTTACATTGGGCACTAGGTCACCACAAAGTTGTATTACTGGCTACTTTAGTCATATTCGTATTATCTCTACTTTCACTACCATTGATTAAACAGGAATTCTTCCCGTCATCAACGCGTAATGAAATTATCGTGTCCATGCAGTTCCCTCAAAGCTCATCCATTGAGTACACCGCTAACCAAGCAAAGATCATCGATGAACATTTGCAAGGGGACGAACGCATTGCAACGTTCTCATCCAATATTGGACAAGGTTCTCCTCGTTTCGTACTCACCTTGGAACCTGAATTGCAACGAAACAATTTCTTACAATATGTAATCGTTACAAAATCCTTAGAGGACCGAGATAACCTATATAATGAATTAACGTCTTACTTAAATACAGAATTTCCATCAGCTCTTGTAGAATGCTCAGTTTGTACAAATTGGTCCTCCATCTAAGTATCCTGTTATGCTCCGCGTAGCAGGTCCTGATCAAGGTGGTAAAAGACATTGCAAACCAGTAAAAGCCAAAATGCAAGGCGACAGGATTTTAAAAATATCTCTTGACTGGCCAGATACAGAACCAGTAGCCAATATTCACATCGATCCAAACAAAGGCGCGCCTACTAGGGTATCGATAGCTACGCTGTATCCTTGCACTTACAAAGTCTATTATCTGGTACTAAAATCAGGGTGAATATTACGAAGGCAATCAAACTATACCTCACGTTACCCGTTTAGGTGGCAAACGAACAGCATAATTTAAGTGCTCTTTTCGTCCTTACCGATTCAAACAGGCAACGGTTCCTACATGCCACTAACCAAATAGCAACTATTACCATGACGCAAGAGGATGGTATTGATTTTGGCACCGTAACATGATGCCTACCATCAGTGTGTATGCTAATGTAAAACCTGGCGTCTGAGGCAACGCGAAAAACGAAAAGGGTTTATAATCCCTTACAAGACATTTCGCGATTCCGCTGCCACAGGCTATACCATTGAGCTAGACGGTCGTCGCTGAAAAGAGCGTAACAGCGGTTCAAAGATTATTAAAAACCAATGCCGATTATGCTCTTTTGTGATTATGACAATCCCTCATGTTCCAATTGAAGCGTATCGCCCTCATCGATAATGGCTTTACTCCAGCCCCTCTAGGCCTCATCGGTGTCGTATAGCACTGAATATTGCGAGAACGCCGTTGAGGCTTTATGGCGATTCTAGGTATCATCGCCCTATCGGGTATGATCATTCGTAACTCCATTATCTTGTTAGACCAAATCGAAATCCACAAGGCAGAGGCCAAAAACCTCGTGAAGCGATTATCAACTCCGCTACACTTCGTTTCCGCCCTATCATGCTCACCGCTCTCCATGACGATTTTAGGCATGATTCCTCTCATGGGATCTGATTCTGGAGCCCACTAGCCATCGCCTTTAGCGACGGCCTACTCAGTGGCAACAGTGCTAACACTTATCGTACTACCAGTCATGTACGCAAGCTGGTACAAGATTAAATAATTACAAATATACCTACATTTGTAAGATCTAATATGTACTAGAACTTTATTTCCTTAGAAAAAATCCCTAATCTTTGTAAAAGCTATATAGCTTTATACATTGATTAGGGGATTTAATCTAAATAAAGTAACATAAAAACAGCAGGACTAAAGCCTGCTGTTTTTAATCTGAAATACATTGCAACCTACTTATTTCCCTTAGGATTATATTAACAGTTATATCTCAACGTAGTCTACCATCTATTAAACTACTACAGCTGTACCATTGCATGTAATCATAAGCATGCTATTTTGTAGCACCTACTGTGCTGTATTGGAAGGATACGCCAATAATAGCATTAGCACCCAATTTAGAAGCACGTTGAGACATTTCATCGAGAGTCTGCTAGCGAGCACTCATCAAAAGAATCTTCATAGCTCGCCATCACGACCACCTACGATGTCACGAATACCAGACATGAAGTCTTTAACGAAGTTACGACCTTCTACTACTTCACCAAATACAATACCTTTTGCTACTTGTACAGGTTTGTTTTTCAATATGAAACGTTGTTGTAATAATCATAATTCTCTCCTCATTATCTATCAAAGTCGCGGTCTAAGTTAACTTCTTTCAACGGCACAACTTTGAGTTTTGTTGATATTTTGTAACCCTAGGTAAACTGCAAAAGAAGATTGGCAGCCAATATACGCAACGGATACGCCGTACCAGTCGATTGTTTCGCCTGTGGCAGGGTAGTTTTTGACCAGCGATGATGATGACGCAAAGAATGAACGCCAAGATTGGACCTACTGGGAATAACCATGCTTTTGTAAGGCAATTCGCTAAGATCTCTGCCTTGTGCAATGAAGGCACGGACAGACGATAGTGAGATACTGCGATACCAAACCCATGCGATGAAGTAGCAAAGACCGGAGATATTAACAATCCAGTATACGCAGTACCTTCGCCTGATGAAAGCTATGAGGGAATGCAAATAAAACCAATTGCTGTAGTTAAAATTAACGCTGGCACTGGTACGCCACGGCTAGTAAACAGCAAAAGATTTGAGGTGCTTGACCTTCTTTAGCGAGTGCACAGCATACGCGTAGAAGAATATGAACCAGAGTTACCAGCACCGAGTACTGCCGTTAAAATGATAGCATTGATGAAGTTAGCGGAAAAGGCAAAACCAAAAGCAGTCAAATACGAGTGTAAATGGAGAAATAGAAACGTTTTCCACACTAGCATTCAAAGAGATTTGGATCAGTGTATGGAATCAAGAAACCGATAACTGTGAAAGCACCGATATAGAACAATCAGAATACGCCAGAAGATAGAGTTAATCGCTTTGGCACGTTCTTTTCAGGGTCTTCTGCTTCACCAGTCGCCACGCCAATAAGTTCAGTACATGGAAGGAGAAACCAGCTACCATGAAGATGAGCGAGGATGGATTCCCAGCCACCTACGAATGGCGCTTCTATTGTCCAGTTTGTAAAAGCCTGGAGATGTGTCAGCAATGCCAAAATGAGCATGGATCACAGAATAGGAATACGAATACAGTAATAACCTTGATGCTAGAGAACACATATTCACTTTCACCAAAGGAACGAGTCGATAAATAGTTCAAGCCGAATAAAATGAGCAAGAACAGAGCAGACCATACGATGGCAGGCACATCAGGAACCAATATTTCATGATGAGCGCCCTGCTAATACTTCAGCGACCAAGGTAATAGCCCAGTTAAACCAGTAGTTCCAGCCTAAGGCAAAACCAAAGGCAGGGTCTACATAGCGTTTTGCATAAGTCCCAAAGGAACCAGGAATCGGTAAGTAAGTAGCTATTTCCCCAGAGAAGTCATGAGAAGTAAACCATGAGGCCAATGAGGCCGTAAGCTACAAGAGCACCACCAGGGCCTGCAGTGTCACTACTTCACCACCGGCAACGAATAAGTCAGTACCGATAGCACCGCCAAGAGCGATCATATTCATGACGCGCTTTCAGGGTACGTTTTAGATGTTGATCTTTGTTGGGACGTAAACTCTACGTTATTATTTTGATTATCAGCCATGGTGCACCTCTTACAAATCTAGATTACGCACGTATTTTGCGTTATCTTCAATAAATTTACGACGAGGTTCTACCTTATCACCCATGAGAACGGTAAAGATTTTATCAGCTTCGATGGAATCTTCTAAGCTAACTTGTAAAATCGTACGATTTTCAGGGTTCATTGTAGTTTCCCATAATTGTTCAGGGTTCATTTCACCCTAAACCTATCGTAACGTTGGATAGTGATACCATCACGGCCTACTTCATCAAGCTTAGCAGTTAATTCCGCATCAGAGTATACATACCATTGGGATTTACCCTTCTTGATTTGGTACAAAGGAGGTTGAGCAATGTAAATATGGCCTTCTTCCACCAATGGTTTCATATAGCGGTAGAAGAATGTTAATAACAAGGTACGGATATGAGCGCCATCAACATCCGCATCAGTCATAATGATAATCTTGTTATAACGGGATTTTGTAATATCGAATTCTTCCCAATGCCAGTACCGAAAGCGGTAATCATGGAGCGAATTTCGTTGATTTCGCCAAAAATCTTATCAAGGCGTGCTTTTTCTACGTTAAGGATTTTACATGCAACGGCAAAAATCGCTTAGTAACGACAGTCGCGACCTTGTTTTGCAGAACCGCCCGCAGAGTCACCTTCGACTAGATAAATTTCAGTCTAGATGTATCTTTTTCGGAGCAATCTGCCAATTTACCAGGAAGGCTGGAAATTTCCAAGCATTTTTACGACAGAGTTAAGTCGCGGGCTTTTACAGTAGCCTCACGAGCACAGCTAGCCATTGTTGCTTTTTTCGATGATTTTCTTCGCATCTTGCGGATGTTCTTCAAAAAGAATGTTTTAAGACCATCAGATACGATAACATCTATAGTACCTTTAACTTCGCTATTGCCAAGTTTAGTTTTTGTTTAGCCTTCAAATTGAGGTTCCAATACTTTACAGAAACAACAGCTGTCAAAACCTTCACGTGCATCTTCACCGGAAGATTGGACTCATTTTTCCTTGATCAAGCCAGCTACGGCCATAATCATTGAGGTACTGAGTCAAAGCACGACGGAAGCCAGAAAGATGTGCACCACCGTCAATAGTGTTGATGTTATTTACGAAGGACAACAAGTTTTTCAGCTGTAACTATCGTTATATTGCAAAGCCACATCTACTACTACATCATCTTTTGTATTTTTCGATGTTGATAACAGTTGGATTAACAACTTCTTTTATTTTCGTTCAGAAGGTAATGAAAGAACTCAAACCACCTTCGTAGTGGAAACTTTCAACACGAGGTTCCTCTTGGCGCAAATCACTCAATGTAATGCGAAGGCCTTTGTTAGGAATGCCAATTCTTGTAAACGCATTTTCAATGTATCAAAGCTAAATACTGTAGTTTCAAAGATTTCAGCATCTGGCTTGGAGATAACAGTAGTACCAGTACCTTCTGCTTTACCAATTTCATGCAACTCAGAGTCTCTGTGACCACGAGCAAAGGAAATTTCTTGAACGATACCATTTTGAGCTACTTGAACTTAGTCCATTCGCTCAACGCATTTACTACGGAAATACCTACGCCGTGAGACCACCAGATACCTTGTAGCTACACCGCCGAATTTACCACCAGCATGCAATTTAGTTAATACTAACTCTACCGCAGACATACCAGATTCATGCATCCCTGTTGGGATACCGGCCATCATCCACAACAGTAATACTGTTATCTGGATTGATGGACACTTCGATGTGTATGTAGCGTAACCAGCAAGCGCTTCGCGTCTACGAGAGTTATCTACAACTTCGTATACGAGGTGATGCAAACCGCGGGCAGACGTACTACCAATGTACATACCGGGCGTTTACGCACCGCGTCGAGGACTCCTCAAGAACCTGAATATTCTGAGCGCCATAATTTTTGTTCAGGCATGAACAAACTCCTCCTAACAATCTATCTCACTGTGCATACTAGAATTTGTATGACAGCATGTACAGATTAAACTTATCTCTTTTATTATACTATAAAAATTCATCAATTCGCCTCATTAAAGTCTTAATACTAATACCAGATCCATAAACGCAATCATCAGTGACCACATAAAGTCTTGAGTTTGCTCCTCTGTCACCATGGCGATATACTCTAAGCTTTCATAGTGATGAATAGGACTTTTATGGGACTTTCCGCCCTTAGCATGCACCATAGTAATGATGGATTCAATCGGTACGGAAACGGTATCTCCAATATGAACGTACATAGGAATGCCTCCTCTACTTTTCTAATGTCCCATTTAATGAATCAATTTTGCGCTGTTCCTCTTCAGCAAGGAACTTTGATCGATATTTATTGCACAAATTAATCAACGTGCTGATCCGTTAGCTCATCAGGCTTCTTATGAGTGATGAGCATAGCCAACATATACATGTGACGGCGATTGATGGACCCTTTATAAATTTTATCTAAGTAAAAGTATATAGATTCCCGCATCGCTTCTGCAAAATCTGGGAAGGTACACTGTATAAACTGCTGACAGTCGCTATATTTAAAGTACGGATACTTTCTAATAACTGCCTTAATGTCCTTAATATGAGCACGATGCAATTCATATTCGCAAGTGGGACAGATTTCTTTTTTCGATTCCATGTGCATGCCACATCGACCACAACGATGATAGCCATGCTGCTCTAAATAGATTTCACGCTTTCGAGCCGTAATTTGTACTTTTTCTGAAAGCGACTTTAATTCTTCGTTATCCGTTTGTTCTAAGGATTTATCGATGGCGCTCTACGTCTTCTTTTTGAGCTACGATGTCTGCAAAATTAATCTTTTTAGATTCCCCTATTTTGTCAGGAAGAGATATGGGACGTATTAGTGTCTCTGCTTTCACATAGCTCTGACGTTTTCATAATAAAGCGAATATCTTTGATCACCTCTTGGCGGTAATACTTGTTTATGGCCTCGATAATACGCCGTTTTTGCATCTGTAGTTCCTGCATCCACATGGAGTTATCTGCACTAATCACCATATCTGGAGGATTGATAGACACAATTTCTCGTATGGTCTGCAATGACATCGCCCACTACATGACGCCAATTGTGAACGAGGGTATTTAATTTATATTGTTCCAGTAAATTCCAGTTTTGCTAGGCCTTTGGTGACAAAGATCAGGCTGTCCATACTGAACCTGCACCCCTTCACAATAAATAAATTGAACCGATTTCAAATCTTTAAAATCGTGAATATCTGTAGTAGTAATAAATGTTTGAATGCGTTTATGAATAAACTGTAATAAATTCGACTCGTCTCGATTCATCAAGTTCGCTCAATACATCATCTAATAAAAGAACTGGATATTCCCCAACCTCGGACTTGATAAACTCAAGCTCACTCAACTTTAAGGATAGTACAGCTGTTCGTTCTTTGCCTTAGGATCAAATTTCTTTAAATCCATCGCATCGGAAAAGAATCGTAAATCATCGCGATGAGGACCCTACGCTGGTCGTTAATCGATGACGATCCCTAGCAACGCTTCGCTTTAATGCGCTCGTAAAAAGCCTTCCTTTGTATATTCTAAGGATCCGTTGTCCATATAAGGCTGTTCATAAACCGATGATTTAAATTCTCGAGACCACCCGTCAATTTACGATTCATCAAATCGATAAGAAGGTTAATTTTCTTCAAGCTCTCTAACGTTTCTTTTACTATAAAGCTCGCCATGTCAGCTAACTGTAAATCCCATTCTTCAAGAGAGATGTTATTCTTTCCTCTATATTTCATAAGGACTGCATTTCGTTGCTGTAATAGCCGATTATACTGCATCAACTGATGATAGTAGGTAGCACTCGTCTGAGAGATTTCCATATCGAAAACGTCTACGCCCCGATGGAGTACCTTTTAATGAGCTGTAAATCCTCTGGACGAAGATAACTGTATTTAATGTACCTAATCAGTTTCCTTTTTGCGATATTTTAGTATCGTTTAACCGAATATCCTTAGGACCTTGGCGGAATAACTTAATATTTTACCTTTTGAGGCGTATCCTTTTCTCAAACTTAACGACAATGCCTGCTTCATCAGCATTGAACACTGAGCATATCCGATGTATCGTTGGTCCGATGGCTTTTACCAATGGTACCTACATAGATGGATTCGAGGATATTCGTCTTACCAGCTCCATTAGTACCATGCAAAAACGATAATCTCCGGATTGAACTGAATCGTTACATCCTTATAATTACGAAACTGGAATATTGCAGTGAGTCAATTCTCACGATTATGCCTCCTCTTGAGTAATCACGAGATCATCGAGACCTTCGCAGAAATCACGTCAACACGGCATTTGCTTGCGCTTTGTCTGACAACCAGCCATGGTCTGTGCAAGGATGCCTTCATCGAGTAAAGGATTTAATGGACTACTGTTTTCGCTCACGCCTGCAACTTCTCAACAACTGGATTCAATTTCTGATATACTTACATGTAGATCGTACCTACTCAACTGCTGTTTCTACAACGTCACTCCCATGCGTGGACAATTTCGCTATAATCAGGAATTAGGTAATGACTTTTAATCATCATTACCTAATAAAGATATGTGTATTAATTCAATAAAGTCACGTATTTGGTAATGAACTGATAGTCTATTGTTCGACGAATGACAATGAGAACTGTTTTGCTCTTAAGAAACAAGGAAGGTTACCAGCAGACGATTAGACAGATGTAGCGTACTATTGAAGGAGACAGGAAAGGTGTTCCTTTAATTAAC
>BNJU01002907.1_pt1 | contig 79183 bp, 127 predicted proteins | sample 8539281 | NCBI WGS metagenome assembly BNJU01 (sample SAMD00202456, study PRJDB9452) | human saliva metagenome | isolation source: human saliva | place: Japan
GGAAGTTTACATTGCTTTTTCCTTGTTGTCTATCGCAAGATATGTAAAATCTACCTCTCTTCCTCCCAAAATCTTCCGATCTCTGCTTCATCCTCTCAAAGCTGAAAGCATGTCTCATGTGCAGTCCCTTCTGTCTATTCTTCCTTCACATACAGCTCGTATATGGCATCATCCATAGATCTGCATACCGTCTTTCTTCTCTGTCTGGATGAGGGAAGGTATCTGGTAGGTCTTTCCTTCTCTGATAAGGTTCCTTATGGCGTGGGTGGCTATCATAGACTTCGTAGGCAATAAAGTCTTCCCTTTCCTTCTATCCTTGAAAAGACTGCTGTGACAACACCTTCAAGTACTCCTGCAAGCTGAACCCTTGTCTGCTGCTGCTGGTGTGGAGAAATACGTCTATCCTACGCTCTGTGGAGTCAGCCGCGAGAGTTGGTAGTGAAGAGTCAGAAGACAAGGTGTCCGGTCTCAGCCGCTGTGATAGCGATGGCGATGGTCTCGCTCTCATCTCCTACCGGGATGACATCAGGGGTCTTCTCTAGGGGCAGCCTTCAGTGCTGCTGCGTACGAGGTGGTATCCGAGCCTATCTCTCCTGGCTTACTATACATCTCTTATGTGGGTGGAGGTACTCGATAGGGTCTTCAAGTGCTGATGATGTTCTTGCATCCCTTCCGATATCTCTCCTATAAGGCTTGCAGTGTGGTGGACTTACCGCTTCCTGCTCAGCTCCTGTAACCAGCACAGAGCCCCCTCTTCTTGTGGGTAAGCTGCACCACAGAGTGTGTGCAAGCTTTTTCAGAGTAGAGTGTCTCAAAGCTAAGTATTCTAGTGCAGCCATGACAGGTGCCTCTCTGGCTGAATACATTTACACGTACTCTAAAAAGTCCGGAGGAGGAGGCAAAGTCAAGCTCTCCTGCCTCCCTTTGAAGGTTACATGTGCTCATCTTCGCTCATTACGTGGAGATTGCCCCCGGGTCTCTCAGTGTAGATGGTAGCTCGGTCCGTGGAACCATCTCCATCTATTCTAAACATAAGCGGGCTTCGAGAGAGATGTATGTCTGATGCTCTTTTCTCCGGGAAAGTCTAAGTATTTCTTCTATCGTCATATTACCCTCACATTTCTATTGTACAGTTTCATTACTGCATTTATGGATATTAGTCTGTTATATCTTTCTGTATCACAAAGCTTCACTGCCTAAGTCCTTAATCATAATCTGTCATATCTTTTCTGTATTACAAAGTTTTCGATTCTCTCCTGTATCACAGGCTGTCATATCTTTCTGTATTCAGGGCTTAGTTACCCAAGTACTGTATTAGTTCTCAAATGTTGTTTTTTATCATCTCGTGGACTGAGGTTATGCCCTTGATTACCAGCATAGTTGCACTCTGCCCATAAAGATTATGTATACCTCACGCATTCCCATTTGCTTTAGCTCACTTTACGGATGCATTTTGATATCAGCTCCTTAAGAGGAGGTGTGATTTTCATTATCTCATATATACCGATACGCCCTGAGTATCCTGTGTTGTCGCAGCGCTCACAGCCAACCAGCTCATATATCTCGGGTTTACATCTGCCCTTATGCCCATTATCCTTCTTTCGGTATCAGTGATTACAGTGAGGCTTCTTACAGTCGGGCAGAGCCTTCTTACGAGTCTCTGTGCTATGATTCCTACCGGGGAGTCTGCAAGGAGGTAGCCCTCCACTCCCATGTTGATGAGACGGCTGATGCTTCCTGCAGCTGAGTTTGTATGCAGGGTGCTGACTACAAGGTGTCCTGTGATGGAGGCCTGTACCGCTATCTGAGCTGTCTCTCCGTCTCGAATCTCTCCTATCATGATTGATGTCCGGGTCCTGTCGAAGGATAGAGCGGAGCGCACTCGCAAACAGGTAAGTCTCAGCCTTTTGCATTTTACCTGTACCTGATTGATGCCGTCAATGTTTGCCTCTACCGGGTCTTCAACAGTAACTATGTTTACATCTTCTTTGTTAAGCTCTGAAAGTGCGGTATAGAGCGTGGTAGACTTACCGCTTCCCGTAGGCCCTGTAACAAGTAGGATACCGTTAGGGTTCTTAAGTATGTCGTCAAGTAGCTAGCTCTGATGGGAAGAAGCCCGATCTCCTCATGTCTGGTGAGTGCCTTCTTCGGGCAAGTCGCATAACACACTTTTCGCCGTATACTGTAGGAAGTACAGACACTCGGATCATCACTCTCTCTTGTCTACCATGATGGTGAACCTTCCATCCTGATGCTTTCTCTCTCTCTGCGATATCCATACCGCCTATTATCTTAAGTCTTGCCATGATGGCAGGAAGGAGGTGGATGGAATAGGTGAATTTCTCATAAAGTGAGCCGTCTATACGGAAGCGTACACGTACAGAATCTTCTTTTGCTTCTATATGTATATCGCTGGCTCTCTGTCTGGCAGCCTGCTCTGACCATAGAGGTTACAAGCTGCACTACAGGAGAGCTTTTGTACGTCCTGCTAGACAAAATCACCTTCTGCAAAGCTTATGCCGGGTCCTCCCTTTCTCTGGCGTATCTCTGGGCTGCCTTTTATAGTCTCTGTATCTCCATAGTATCTGTCAAGGGGCTAGTGAGATGTCACGTGAGTATGCTACTGATGGTACTACGAGGAGATTGGTCACTATACTAAAGTCATCTATGGCTGACATGTCCATAGGGTCTACCATGGCTACCTTTACCTGATTGATGGTATTAGGTACGAAGGCATAAGGTATCATCAGATGCTTTCTTAGTACGCTTTCGTTTATGAGGCTAAGTACGTTGTCGGGTATATGAACTGATGATAGGTCTCACGTACTCAAAAGCCCAACTGTGAAGAAAGAGCCTCAGCTATGTCCTGCTCAGTAGCAAAGCCTAAAAGTCAGTTATAGCCTCACCTATCTTCTTATTCTCTGCTTTGGCTGCCTTAAGAGCTTCTTCAAGCTGTTCTTCTGTAAGTATCCCCTCTTCTACCAGAATATCGCCTATTCTCTTCTTTCCCTTACGTACCAGCATTACGCCCCTCCTATAGTATCACTTTATCGTATTCTAATATCTCTTCCTCCCTGTGGTTCTCCCTGTAGTCCTCTATATAGTACATTTCCTTTTCATTTCCGTATACGCTAATTTGACGTAAGCCCCTTGAGGAAGGCACGAGGCAGAATAACTCTAATATGTGGTTCGGCATCTATTCGTCTTCTATTAACATCTTCTTTATAGAAATCTGTATATAGCCTCTTTTCTACATATATAAGCATACCAATATTGAATAAAAGAATATGCTGATACCCTTAAGTTATATATAAGTATTATGATATAAGCACCAAAAGTATAAAAATCAGGCGTGCAGTACTAGCTTGAGGGAGTAAATATTATCTTTTGACACTTGTATCATATTATCAGTATAATACCGTGTAACTGCACCCAAATTCAATGTATACGTATCTTTATAGCATATTTCGGTTACAATGTGGTTGCAAATTAGTTATTTAATGTTTATTTATATTTTATGAAACTTATACAATTATATGGACTTTATTTTCAGATATTTCGCTAATATGTTATAGCTATGTTGATTCCAGCTTATTATGTGTAGACAGGTGCTTGTATACTTATTTTTATGTGGATATCAAAAGTATGTGACATCCACTGATACAATATTGCTACAGCTTCGCTTTTCATATCGTGTATTCAGCACTTGGGCTTGACAAATTGTTATTCTTATGTTTTTAATCATCATTACAAATCTGAAAGGAAGAAGTAAATCAGAGGTTCACTTACAGAGATTAGCCGGTTGGTGAGAGGCGAAAGAAAGAGTCTGGTTGAATACATCCCGGAGTTTCACACTGAAAGCGTTGTTTAGTAGGCTGTGACGGCAGACTTCCGTTAGAGAGTCAGGGTATAGACTGTTGTACCCGTTTGAGGCAGATATATTCTGTGAATTAAGGTGGTAACACGAAGCTTACGCTCTCGTCCTTTAGGGGATGGGAGCTTTTTTAGTACTTTTAGTGGCATTTCTGTCAGAGAGTTTAATGGTAGGGAAAAACTATGACGGTTTACGAGGAACTTAAAAGCAAGGGCTGATAGCCGGTGTAACTAACGAGGAAGAAATCAGCAAGATGAAAATGAGGAAAGGCTGTATTCTATATAGGCTTTGATCCCTACTGCAGACAGCCTATCATGGGACATTTCATGGCACTCTGCCTGATGAAGCGCCTCCAGATGGCGGGTAACAAGCCTATCGCACTTATGGGTGGCGGTACCGGTATGATAGGCGACCCTTCCGGCAGGAGTGATATGCGTACCATGATGACAAGGGAGACCATAGAGCATAACTGTGATTGCTTTAAGAAGCAGATGGAGCGCTTCATAGACTTTGGCGAGGCAAGGCTATCATGGTAAATAACGCTGACTGGCTATTAAACCTTAATTATATCGAGTTTTTAAGAGATATAGGCACTCATTTCTCTGTAAACAGGATGCTTGCAGCGGAGTGCTACAAGCAGCGTATGGAGAAGGGGCTTAGCTTCCTTGAGTTTAACTACATGCTTATGCAGGGCTATGATTTCTATATGTTATATCAGAAATACGGCTGTAATATGGAGTTTGGCGGAGATGACCAGTGGAGCAATATGCTTGCAGGAACTGAGCTTATAAGGAGAAAGCTTGGCAAAGATGCACACGCTATGACTATCACTCTCCTGCTTAATTCTGAGGGCAAGAAGATGGGTAAGACTGCAAGCGGTGCTGTGTGGCTTGACCCCGCTAAGACTACCCCTTATGAGTTCTACCAGTACTGGAGAAATGTGGATGACACAGATGTACTTAAGTGCCTTAAGCTCCTTACCTTCCTGTCCTATAGAGGATATCCTTGCCATGGAGTCCTCGGAGGGTGCGAAGTTAAACGAAGCAAAGGAAATCCTTGCCTTCGAGCTTACTAAGCTAGTGCACGGAGAAGTGGAGGCAGCGAAGGCTCAGTCTGCTGCGAAGGCTTTGTTTGCAGGAGGCGGAAGCCTTGAGAATATGCCTTCCTTTGCTATCTCAATGGAGGATGCAAGAGATGGTGTATTTGACATCATTACCCTGCTTCACAAGTCAGGTCTTGTGGCTACCCGTTCAGAGGGCAGACGTGCTGTAGAGCAGGGAGGAGTGGTTGTAAATGACAACAAGGTAACTGACTTTGCCGCCACCTTCACTCCTGATGAGCTAAGGGGCGATGGACTTATAGTAAGAAAGGGTAAGAAGAAGTTCTGCAAGGTGGTACTGGAGTAGTACTTGTGATTGAGCTGCAAAAATCCCCTGGCCTTGGGCCGGGGGATTTTTAGTTTATTTTATTCTTTGAGGAAGAACAAACAATTTAATGTGGTGATTAGTAGGTATATACGATGTCCTTATAATCACTGAAGCTCTTGTACATGCTGTAGCTTCTCTTTGCTCTGTACATCTGTGCATCGTAGGTTGCATCAACTACGTTCCACTTGGAGTTGTCATATACATTGTTCCAAGCGTGATATACTGTGGCATTGACGGTATATCCTGTAACTACCTTTGTAGGAACTCCCACGCTTCTTAACATCGAAGCTAAGAGCACTGAATAATCGTAGCAGATACCTTTCTTATCTGTATATATCTTCTTGATGTTTGGAATGTACTGTGAGTACTTTGCTATCTCGTTGATGTTGTTGGCTTTGTCATAGTCATAAGAGTAATTCTTAACTACAAAGTCATAGATGTACTTAATCTTCTTGCTTCCGCCTTTCTTTGCTAACTCCTGAGCCTTTTTGATGGCTTCATTGGTAGTATTCCAGTCTATAATGAGGTTAGATGAAAGGAAAGCATCATTGTCACTTGAAAGTCTCTGGGTAACGCTTACTGTCTGCACTACTGCATATTTGGTACCTGAGATATTTCTACATAAGATAAGCTTGTACTCACCATTTCCCTGAGTAAGAGGGATGTTGATGTCTACATTTCCCTAGGGATGTCATACTCATACTGTGTGCTCGGTAAGCTGAACAAGAAGCTTAACCCTTGCGTCATTGTCGTTGTTGTAGACAAGTTTAACTGTTCCATCGTTTGCGTTCTCTATAGTTGCGCTGTCTGCGAGTGCCTTATCGGGGTTTGCCAGAAAAGCCAGTAACAACAGGCTTAACGCAAACAAGTATTTGTAAAGTCTGTTCATACGTTTTTCTCCTTTTTGGTTACGTTTTTAAGATTTGTTTGTAATATAATATACCATTTTGAAACCAAATGCAAGTACTTTTTAAATTATTTTAAAATCTTGCTTTTTAAAATAAAAATAAGCCCAAAATGCCGGTTTCTGTTTTTGACTCTAGCGTTTACTAGGTGGGCAACCGCACATACTCATCTGCCTTCCACCGAAATGAGTACTGACATCAAAAATATGGATATAGGAATCCCTTTTTTAAGTCATGTAGGTTCAAAATATCAGAAATTATCGAACATTCCGAGGCTTATCTAAAGTCATCTTTGTCCTGTTACTTTGATTATACTCGAAAAAAGTAAGATTTTTCAAGGATAATTAATCCAAATTTTTCTTATGGTTTAACAAGGTGAGTATTTACTTTTTATCCTTTCGCAGTCTTCACAGTCACATTCGACTGCCGGAGAAAAGCGTTTGCCTGTAAGGTTCTTTCCTGCCATGGTTATGATAAGCTTTCCATCCGCAAGCTTTATCTGCGTTCCTCCCATATGGTCGGTTCTTAGTATCCTGCCGCCTTCTTCCGTCATCCTGGATAGAGCATCTCTATGAGGATGTCCATAACGGTTCATAAGGCCACAGCTTATAAGATAAAGCTTTGGACTGACTTTCTTTAGGAAGTCATCTGTGGAAGAATTCTTGCTTCCGTGATGGCAAACCTTCAAGATGTCACAGTCAAGTGTGTCTTTGTCAGAGCCCTCAATTATCTTTTCCTCTGTAGAGCCTGCTATATCTCCTGTAAAGAGCATCGACAATCCCTTATAATCCATCCTCATCACAATGGAGGCTTCGTTCTGATCTTCAATGTCTTCTTCTCCTGTCGGATAGATACATCTAAAGCTAATATCTTTACCTACAATTTCATCTCCTTTTTTCATGTAAAAGAGCTTAATATCACGCATTTTAGCCAGCTCCTTTAGCTCTTCAAGCTCTGCACAGTTAAGCTTATCTGATTTGTAGCTTGCGGAGATAATTATTCTACCAATAGTTATTTCGGCACATTTAAGCAAATCATTTACCCCATTTACATGATCTTTATCCATATGAGATATAAAATCGTGTCTACCTCCCCAGCCTTTTGACTTTAAGAAGGGTAAAAGCCTTGTTTTACCTACGTTTTGTACTGTTGTACTCCCACAGTCCGAGATATAAATATCGTTATTGCCATCATTTACTACGAAGCAGTCACCCTGTCCTATATCTAACATATTGATGGAGAATTCTCTTGGTTTATATGCAATAATTAAAAAGGAGGTAAAGGTCATAAGCCCTGTAACTACTATTCTTTTGGATGTATTATATTCTTTAGACAGATTGTTCTTTAGTGACCGAAGCTTATTTTTCCCTTCGCTTTAGTGCTAGAAGGTAAAATACTATCACAAGTATTAGGTAGTACAGTACTATCTGCCATTTATCAGGCTTTCCTATGATTAGTCTAAGGAAGGTAAGCCTGTCACCCAGCCTGCAAAAGAGGGTGTATAAGTTTAAGATATAATGTGTGATGCCAAGGAGGAAGCTTCCCATAGTCTCAGATACAAGTGCCACAAAGCCTCCTAAAAGCCCTGTGATAACAACCAGCGACATAAGAGGAATAACTATAATGTTTAGGAGGATTCCTGTAAGTGAAACCTCATAAAAGTTATTTGAGTATGATGGGGAGTGTAGCAAGCAGAATGCTTATGGAAGATATGATGGAGGCAAGAAGGAGGTGTAGTCCTTTTATTATCCCTTTTTTATGGTAGATATCGACCTTAAAAATATACAACAATTCAGGCATTATATAGAATATTCCTATAACCGCAAAGAACGAAAGTAAAAAACCACTTTGATATATGACTCTATGATTCATTACAATAAGTATGAGAGCTGCAAGAGCTAACCCACTGGGCAAGTCATAGCTTTTTCCCTATGACGAAAAGAAATAAACAGTACGCTCATCATAATAATGGCTCTTGAGGTAGATACTGAAAACCCGGTAAATGCTCCATAGATAATCAAAATAATGCTTGATGTAATGAGTGGGAAGCTAAAGCTGACCTTTAACCTTCTTAGAAAGAGAAAAACTGCACCGCCTAACAGAGAAATATGCAGACCTGAGATTGAAAGCAGATGGCTTATTGAATTTTTCTTGATATAGTTCTTTTATTTCTTCGTCTAGACCTCTTTTGTCACCTAAAACCATAGCCGAAAGGCTTTCTGCATTTTTATCACCAAGAATCTTCTTATATTTTTCAGAAATTGCCAGATTTAATCTATGTAGATATATATCAGGAGAAAAGCTCTCCTCTTCTTTCACAATCCTTATATCTTTTGCATCCAGAATACCGGTATAGCCTTCATTTTTATAGTAGGCATTAGCGTCAAACTGTCCGGGGTTTAGCTCTCCGTCAAAAGCTTCAAAGCTTCCGGTGCAGCTTATTTTCCTGCCATATAGAATCCTAGAAAGCTCAGATAAATCTATATCCACGTCATTATAAAGGTTACAGCCCGCAAACAGGTCACTTTCTTTTATTTTAAGGATGAAGGCGCTTATCTCATCAGAATCGGCTTTTACCTTCAGCCTATAGCTTCGCTCACCAAAGGGCACATCGTAGCTTTTTATCTCCTTTATCTTTCCGGTCAGGCTTAGGGTCTTGCCAATATAGGCAAAACCCGTATCTTTACTTAGGCTGTCATAAGCCATTATCAGGAGTATAACAAATAGTACCGCAGCTACAAGCGGTCTTTTAATTCTCAGCAATAATATCTAACTTCCTTTCAACAGGTAAATCAATAGGGATGGTCTCTCTATAAGAGCTAACAGGCTTGCCATCTATAAAGAACTGAACCTTTGTCACAGAGCTTATTTCAGAGAGTGAATTGACTACAGAATATACTATGACCTCATCAGATACTCCTTCCCTACCCTCAAGAAATTCTTTGCTAAAGTCCACATAGCAGATACCATCCTTAAAGGTCACCTTGTTTAACTTGGTTCCGGGTGGCATAACAGGTGCAAGCTTATCATTATCAAGTGGTCCTGCCATAAGCTGTCTTATGACAAGCTCTTCTAATGAGATAGTTCCATCAAATTCTACGTTGTGTCTGGTCTGGTAAAGCTTCTTGCCATCAGCATTGGTAAAGTAAAGGCTTATCTGAACTGTCTGGTAGTAAGTGGTCTCACCACCTGTATTGTCTATAAAATCATCAGCAGACATAGCTCCTACAGGATTTAACTCAGAGTACATAAGGGGCTGATTTTCTACCCTGTACTCTACCTTTTTAACTTCCTTTATCTGGCAAAGAGTCTTTACTACAGATGCACGCCTTAGTATCTCGGATATCCCTGTAAGCTGGTGATAGCTTTCTGAGAAATCAAGAGTAAGGACGCCGTCTTTAAGGCTTTTGCTCTTTAAGTCCACTGAATCCGGTATCGGTTTTTTAAGAGCAGTTCCATCAGGGACATTGTTAAGCTGCTTTATAAGTTCGCCTATTAACTTATTAGTCTCTTCTTCCTTTGCCACATAGTCCTCTGATACCAGTTTGTCTTCTGAACTACTTACATAGTATATCTTATATGTGTTTTCTGCTTCTTTAATATTATCATTTGCACTGCTGCCACAGCCTGTAAGTGCAAGCGAGAGGCAAAAAAGGCAGAACAAGAGCTTAAAAGGCTTACAATCTGGCAAGTCTAAATCCACCACCTTTCTTCTTGGCTGTATGCGGCTTTGGAGGGATGTAGCTTAGAGGGATTCTTACGGTAAATGTAGTTCCATCATCTTCCTTGCTATATAGGCGAATCTCTCCGTGGTGCATCATCACTACATTTTTAGTTATGGAAAGACCAAGGCCTGTTCCTCCGGTTCCCCTGCTTCTCGCCTTATCGACTCTGTAAAACCTCTCAAATATCTGATCCTGAAACTCCTCAGGTATGCCTATTCCTGAATCAACCACCTTTACAAAGAAGAATTTGTGGTCAGCATTTAGCGATACCCTGACCCAGCCATCCTCTTTGTTGTATTTTATAGCATTTTCTATGAGGTTAGACAGTGCAAGTGAAAGCTTGACCTCATCTACCTCTGCGGTTACAGCTCTAAAGCTCTCAAATATCAGCTCCACGTGGTTTTTAACTGCAATGGGGCGAAGCCTCTTAAGTATCTGCTCAAGAAGCTCGTTAAGGTCTGTAGGCTTCACATTGATAGTACCCGTTTTACGATCAAACTTTACCAGGGAGAGGAGGTCATTTATTATCTTGTCTTCTCTCTCTATCTCATTGTTGATATCCGTAAGAAATTCTCTGTACATCTCAACACTTGCATCCGGCTGGCTAAGCAGCGAGTCTGCAAGCACCTTCATAGATGTCATAGGAGTCTTAAGCTCGTGGGATACGTTTGATACAAACTCCTGTCTGCTTCCCTCAAGCTTTTTAGCCTTTTTTAGCATCTTGTTAAATGAGCTTGATACAGCTTCAAGCTCTGTGTAGCTGTATACAGAATCAATCTCTTCTATGTTGCCATCAGTTATCTTGTCTATTTCTGAGGAGAGCTTATTTAGAGCCTTAGATACACTAAATGCATATCCAAATGCAATTATCATTACTATAGCACCTAGAATCACAAGTATAGTACTTGCGGTATACGACAGCTTATCTCCTATAGACATAGGTGCCTTAAGAGAGAAACTAAACACCAGTATGCCGATAACAGATTTGTCGTTTGTATTGGTGATTGGGAGGATGAGCTCTACATAGTTTTTGTCGCTGTTTCGATATATGCTTTCCTTGCCGCCAAGACTGGCAATCGCATCTTCTGATATAAGTGTTTTATCCTTTTCAAGACCGAAGGTGTCAAAAAGCACCCTCAGGTTCTTGTCTATGACGAGAGTTCGTCCATCATACATACTGGAAAAGTACTTGATTTCAGATTCATACTCGGTAATTGAGTCCTTCGTCACAGAGCCCGGTACACTTAGGTTATTGGCAATCGTAGTTCCGTACTCCCTTATAGTTGACACTCTGTAGTCATAGGCATTCTTATCGTAGGATGCCATAAGTATCCTTGAGTATATGATAAGCGAACACAGAGTAACGAAAAACACCACCATAAAGCCCTGAAACTTTAAGCTCCTTACAAACTGGATAAGCGGTTTAATTCTTGAAATAATAACCCACCCCCCACTTTGTATGGATATATCTAGGCTCACCCGGTGTCTCTTCTATCTTCTCACGAAGTCTCCTTATATGCACATCAACGGTCCTTACATCCCCCGGATAGTCTGAACCCCAGATTATGTCAAGGAGCTTTTCTCTTGAGTAGACCTTATTTTCATCCTTTACAAGAAGTTCCAGGAGATCAAATTCCTTGGCTGTAAGGTTGATTTCGTTATCTTTGATATAGACTCTCCGCCCTTCAAAGTCTATGGACAAATCCCCATAAACAGACTTGCCTGATGCTTCCTTGACTACCTTACTTTTTTCATTTCTTCTAAGGATTGCCTTAATTCTGGCTTTTACCTCAAGTATGTTAAACGGCTTGGTCATATAGTCATCAGCGCCGTATTCAAGCCCCATTATCTTGTCTATGTCATCTCCCTTGGCAGTAAGCATAATGATAGGCACATCTGAGAACTCCCTTATCTGCTGGCATACTTCAAAGCCGCTCATCTTGGGGAGCATAAGGTCTAAGAGTATCATATCATAAGAATTAGCCTTCACATACTCCAAGGCTTCTTCTCCGTCATAGGCGGCATCTACCTCCATACCATCCTGCTCTAAGCCGAATCTAATCCCCTTTACAATAAGCTTTTCATCATCTACAACAAGAATCTTCCTTGCCATATACTGCCATCCTTTCCATAATGCCAATTAAAATGCCAATTAAATGCATAATTTAAATACCGGTTAAATACGTATTTTAATGCTGGTTTAATAAGCATCCACGATGTCACTCAAATGCATATTTTTATCTTTAATTTTTATCAAAAACTTTCTGTTTAATGCCCTTAATCTTCATAATATCTTTAATGTCCCTAAATCCGCCCTTTGCCTGCCTATAGGTGATAATGAGCTCTGCCTTGGCTTCTCCCACGCCATTTAGCTTCATAAGCTCTTCTTTGGTGGCAAGGTTAATATTGATAAGTGCATCTCCTCCCTCACCAGAGTTAGGCCCCTGTGAAGAAAGACCTGTACGCACTCCTTCCACTCCTATGGATGCGAGGGCTCTGTCCGCACCATTAGTCTCTTTCTTTAACTCTGCCTTTGTTGGCACATAGACCTGTACTCCGTCTTTAAGTGCCTCTGCCTGATTGATGCCATAGCTTGCAGCCTTTTTAGTACAGCCGCCTGCTGCCCTGATTGCATCTACCACCCTTGCATCAGGCGGAAGTTCGTAGACTCCCTCTCTTCTCACGGCACCACAGACGTGCACAAAGATTCTACCAGTCACTACATTTGGACTTTCTTCAGCCGTAGGTTGTATGTCTACGCTCTTACCCTGGCCGTTCTTAGCAAACTCCTCTTTTTTATTATCTACATCTGTCAAGTCCGCAGTCTTATCATAATCAGACTTAGAGTAGTCTGCTGAGCCTTGCGATATGTCTTCTACTACCTTAAGACCTGTCTCTTTTCCTTCATTTTTCCCGGAAAACATAAAAACAGCCCCGGCTATCCCAATAAAAAGCAGAACCACAAGTACTTGCAGCCTACTTTTCATTCTTCCTCCTTTTTAGCCAAAAGTAGGCAGAAACAAAGCTATTCCCTGTTTCTGCCCAACAAAAAGTAAAGATTACCTCTCAGGCAATCCCAAAAATCAAATAACAAACATCTATATTGTACCTTAAATCACTTTGAAATACAAGTATCCTCCCTGCTTTTTCGAGATTTTTTTGTGAGATTATTTTCTTACTTTTACAGGGCTATTTCACTTGCAACCCATCTTGTATTTTGGTATATTTGAATGAGATTAAAGCTAAAAGGAGAACACATTGTTAACATTCATAGTAATTGGGCTAAATGTGGTAATATACATAGTACTTAATATGTTTTTACTTCAAAATGGAATAGACGTGATATCTCACCTGGAGAATTCCTGGATGGCCGTTAAGTTTCACGGAGAATACTACAGGATCTTTTTACTTCTATGTTTCTTCATGCTGATTTGGACCATCTTCTAAACAACATGTTTATACTTTTCATAATAGGCAAAAGGTATGAGGACAGCGAGGGGAAAGCCCGCTTTGCTTTGGTGTATTTTCTAGGCGGAATCCTTGCAAGCATAGCTTCTTTGTCTTATAATATGTATATGGGAAATGAAATCGTCTCCCTTGGGGCTTCAGGTGCAATATTCGCCCTTATCGGGGCTTCTGTGGCATCCGTAGTAAAATACAGGGATAAGCTTAAAACGATAACAAAAAGACAAATGATACTGTTTGCTTTGTTCTCTCTTTATGCCGGCTTTAGAAGTACAAGCACAGACAACATAGCCCATCTGGGTGGATTTGTTGCAGGCTTTTTAATCGGTCTTCTTATAACAGGACAATCAGACAGTCAGGAAGGTATTTGGCATGAATATTAACATTTATTATGGCGGGCGGGGACTCATAGAAGACCCGACCATCTACGTATGTGACAAGATAACTGAGGTGCTTAACGAGCTTAGGGTACAGGTTAAGAGATATAACCTCTATGAAGAGAAAAACAGCATAAGCATGCTTCCAAAGACTCTTAAGGAGGCAGATGGCATTATCCTTGCTTCAAGTCTTGAGTGGTTTGGAATAGGCGGTTATATGCTGCATTCCTTGATGCGTGCTGGCTTTACGCAGACAAGTCAAAGATAGCCGGTACTTACATGATGCCTGTGGTCACTTCCACAGCTTTTGGAGAAGATGAATCTTATCTAAGCCTTATAAGAGCCTGGAAAATCCTTGGAGGTAAGACCTGTCAGGGCATTAGCTCCTACGTGGAGGACCATACAGAGTTTGAGTTAAACGGGCAGTATACAAGAAGGATAGAGAGGCTGGCTGAAGACCTTTATAGGGCAATCAATCAAAACCTAACCGTATTTCCTTCAAGTGAGTTAACCATAAGGAGCAACACAGTGGTAGGAAGCAATCTTCCTCTCACTCCTCAAGAGAGTGAGCAGCTCTCTGTCTATGTATCTGATGACAACTATGTGAAGAAGCAGAAGGAAGACATAGAGGAGCTTTCTCAGATGTTTAGGGAAATGCTTGGCAATGAAGGCACTGACCAGGGAGACAAGATAAAGCAGTTTAGAAACCACTTCAGGCCTCAGAAGGACTTTAAGGCTACCTACAAGATAGAGCTGTCTGACCAGTCACGCTCTATAATAGTGGAAGTTAACTCAAACGAGCTAAAATGCTACTATGGAGAGCTTGACAATACAGATGTTTCTTCAAGGACGACCACCGAAGTCCTTGACAATATAATAGCCGGAAAGATTACCTTCCAGAGGGCATTTATGTCCGGAGACCCGCTGCCAAGGGTAATTTTAAGACACTTAGGATGTTTGATACTATATTCCAGTTTCAGAAAGAACAATAAGGATTGAAAGGGTGATACTATGAAGGATGAAAATTGTATTTTTTGTAAGCTTGCTAACGGAGACATACCTACTGCTACTGTATATGAGGATGAGTATCTAAGGGCAATAATGGATGCTGCCCCTGCCAACAAAGGGCATATCATTATCTTACCTAAGTCACACGCTGCGGATATCTGCGAGCTTGATGACGAATATGTAAGCAGGGCTTTTGTACTGGCAAAGAAACTGGCTGTGGCACTTAAGAAGCTCACAGGCTGTGACGGTGTGAATATCCTTCAAAATAATGGCGAAGCCGCAGGACAGACTGTATTTCACTTCCACGTACACGTAATACCACGCTTCAAGAATGATGATTGCACTATAGTTTGGAAACCTACTTCCTACGAGGATGGTGAGGCATCAGAGGTTGCTAAGAAGATTGCTGAATTATTATAGCTGTTAGTTGTAGCAAGATGGCATTAGTTCGACATACTGCTGTTAGACTGATGACTATATCTTTACAAGTTTCTTTGATTATAATAAAACAGTTGCTATGGCGCTTAGAATAGGATATTCCAAGGCTTTCCATAGCAACTGTTTTTCATTTAGGAGTGTATTTATGGTGGTTTAGCTGATGTCTGATTTAACTACTTTTAATCAGATACAAATAAGCTGATTATCACACATTTAGTCAGTTTATTATCAGTCTGATTTTGTCAGTTTCTTGATAAGCTCCATTATGATATTTATCGCATCCTTTTGAGGGCTGTTTTTCATATTGTCTATGTATTCCTGTCTGTTCTCATAGGTTCTAAGTATGATATCAAGCAGTCCTTCCTCAGTGATATCCTCTTCATATAAGACCTCTGAAAAGCCCTGCTTCTTAAAGGAATCCGCGTTAAGTATCTGGTCTCCCCTGCTTGCCTTAGCAGACAGCGGTATGAGTACATTTGGTATCCTTAGTGCCAAAAGCTCACAGATAGCGTTGGCTCCTGCTCTTGAAAGTGCGATGTCTGTTATCTTAAATATGTCCTTCATCTCGTCACTTACGTATTCAAATTGCACGTAGTCCCTTTACATCCTTATACTCATCTTTAGCCTTACCCTTGCCGCATAGGTGGACTACATCGAATCTTTCGGTGAGCTTAGGAAGGATATTCCTAACAGCTTCATTTACCGCAGAGGCACCTAGGCTTCCACCTACGACCAGGAGGACAGGCTTCTCTCCGCTAAAACCACAAAACCTTAGTCCCTTTTTTCTGTCTCCCTCAAAGAGCTCCTCTCTTATAGGAGTACCTGATAATATACCTTTATTCTTAGGGAGCTTTTCTAAGGCTTCAGGGAAGTTTGCAAGTACATAGTCTGCCTTTGGTATGCATAGCCTGTTAGCAAGTCCCGGTGACATGTCTGATTCGTGGATGATAGTAGGTATCTTACAGGTCTTTGCTGCAAATACCACAGGGACGGTGACAAAGCCTCCTTTAGAAAAGACCACATCAGGCTTAAGCCTCTTAAGTATCTTAAGGGATTCGCCAAAGCCTTTTAGCACCCTTAACGGGTCTGTAAGGTTCTTGACACTCTTGTATCTTCTTAGCTTCCCTGAGGAAATGCCTATGTAGTTGATGCCAAGGCTCTCAATCATAGACCTTTCCATACCATCATAGGTGCCTATATAGTGTATCTCATAGCCTTCCTTTTTAAGTGCCGGGATAAGTGCTATATTGGGGGTTACGTGCCCTGCAGTTCCCCCTCCTGTAAGTACTATCTTCTTCATCTCATACCTCCAAAGCCTGATTCTATGATGTATGTGTCGATGGCATCTGACACTCTATGATACAGGATTGCTACAGCTGCGCTTTTTACACCCATCATATTATGTGATAGATATTTGTATCAACAATTTGAATTAAGTATATAGCTTTGAGGTATAAAATACAAGCTAGACGAGGTATTTAAATTCGTATCTCTTTCTTGATATAACTATGGAATCTCCTTTATTTACCCTCATTCTTCCAAAAGGCATAAGCCTAATGCCATTTAAGAAGGTACCGTTGGTGGAGTTAAGGTCCGTAAGCCATAACTCTTCCTCTTCTCTGTCTATCCTTGCGTGAAACCTGCTTACTGTGCTGTCCTCTATAGTGTGATGTGTTTTATCACAGGACTTGCCTATAAAGAACGGGAATTCTGTAAGCAGTATATTATCATCGTTTGTATCTTCGGGCTTTAAGCAGTATATGCCGTTTCTTATCATAGCCCTGCAAGAAGGGTGGTAGCCTCACTAACATCACCGTCTGACTCTGGCTTTGGCTGTCTAACCTCTCTCACATTATAAGAGATCTCATTCTCTCCCTACAGCCTGTAGTTCAACAAGCTTTTCAGGTTTACTTCCTATATCTGAATTAAGATAATCCCATACCTTTTTAAGCTTTGACTTAACAAACAATGTCTTATCTGATTTTTCTTCCTTCTGTCTTTTTCTTAAATAGTGAAGGTTTTGCTTTAGGTGTCTCTTCTATGTCTGCCTCTGTGACCTTGCCTTCTTACTCTCTGCTTCTGCCCTGTATCTTCTTGCCATACTGTCTGCACCTTCTATCTCTTGCCTGCAAGGCTTATCTCCAACCTCCGCTTCAAAGCCCTTTAAACTCTTGATACTGTTTCTTTCATTTTCCGCCCTAATTAGTTCCCTGGCCCGCATATCAAGGCTCATATGTGGAGCTGATAGTATCTCTTCAGCCTTTTCCCTTATCCTTTGGAGGCTTCCACCTGTATTTACGCCCTGTATACCTTCACTTTCTTTTGCAGCCTGATATAGTGAATATATCATCTTTACTGCACTGTCATCCTTATAGTCAACCCTGTCAAGAAGTCTCTCAAACAGCCCTGTAAACGTACAGTTCCCACTATCAATACCATATATCCAGTAGAATTCGTCTTTTTTGCCTAAGCTCTCATAGATGTAGGCTTCATCAGTAATTAGTCTGTCAAAAGGCAGGAGGAATTCCTCCATGCTCTTTGCTACTTTTATAATTGAGCGTAAAAAGGCTTCTATCCTGTCTACTGTCAGCTTATTCATCTCAAAGCTTTGGTTTATAGGTATAAGCCCATTCATATTGTAACAAAAATAATTCTCAAGGTTCAGGCTCTTAAAGCTAACCGGGACAAAAGCAGGGATATCATTATGAGCAAACATTCCTACAATGTAGTCGACTTCTCCAACAGGCTCTGACTTAAGATAATTCCTTCCCCCGTCTTGTACATAGCTAAAATTCTCCATCTTACCAAACTACCTCCATAAAATACCATAATTAAGCAAACACCAATATCTTGATTGTTCATCTTCTTTTTGTGCATACACTTTTTGTACATCCACCTTATTACAAAGCCACCTCGTTACTCATCCAGCTTGTTAATCATCCACCTTATTGTGCCTGGGCAATTGTTATATCTAACTTTTTCGCCATTCCTATCAAATGTGCCTGATACAAGTGTTTAGCCTTATGGCTGCTCTTCATCACTAAGGCTTTCCAGAGCCCCAATTCTTCTAACAAACTCTCCGGGTACATATTCTTTATACTCTTCCTTAAAGCTTCCATCTGTTAAATCCCTGTCCAGATATTCAGACACAAATGGAAGTATCTTAAATTCCACATCTGCATTTACCTGCCATTTCCCACCTGACTTATAGCTTTTCATGTCTTCATAAGTTAAATAAAACAAGGTTTCCCTGCCTTTCTCAGAGAAAGTCCACTCTCCCTCTGTATTTTCCGCTGTATGCCTGATAAGCTCACTTCTTACTTCACTTCTTAGAACCACTATGTCGTGTTCGTAATACGCAAAGAAAATGATAGCAAACATAGCTATAATAACAGTCGGAAATATAACTGCCGCTTCTATTACCAGACTTCCCTTTTAGCTTCATACAGCCTCCTTTAGAAATAGCTTGGCTATGATATATACGGCGCAGATAAATGGGATGAGTGGAAAGCTTCTATTCCTTTGCCTAAAACCATACTTTGCTACGATAAATACCAAAAATAATAAGTCTGACAGAAAAAATACCATAAGCATGTATATGACTCCGCTCTCAAAGGAAATAAGAGATAAGACTATGGCATCGGCCATACCAAATGCCTGCCTTGTAATCAGGCTTAAGCCTATTAGTATAGCAGCAGCCGCTATGGCAGTGATATCCACTCCATTGTTATATACCGAGGTAACAAGCCAAATAAGCGTTATCGGCAGGATGATAAAAATATGTATCTCTTTTTTCACTGCATCTATGACGCCAAGTAAACTTAATAAAACTATGTTAATCATGTACACTCCCACATCTTGTGCAGGGCCTGTAGCCTGCTGCCTCTGCATCTGCCTTCTTCATCGTATTTACACTCCTTTTGATACCGGAACAGTTTTTATCCTTATGTATCCTGTTTCCTTCATCAGTTATATATACTATCCCTGTCAGGTCCCCCTTTGCACAGTATTCACAGGGGTAGTATTTTGCCCCACCCTTGTTTCTAAGGCTATTTACTAAGGTATAGTCTACCTCCCTTATGGATAGACTTATATGACTGCACATATTGTTTGTATGATATACCTCTCCTGTCTTTGTGACAAATACTATCCTATTATCTTCTGCATTATCTGCCTCTGCCTCACTGTAATACCTCCCTGTAAAAGGCCTTGCTACAGCAAGCCTCTCAAAATAAGCTCCGTTTAGCAGCTCTCCCTTTGCTATTTCTATAAGCTTAGGGCTATTGCCATCTTCTTCCTCAGTTATGTATGCAAGCTTCGCCATCTCTCTTGCTTTATCTGCCGCCCTTGCACTTAACTCTGCCTGAGTCTGAAGGAAACTTGTCCAAAATATGATTAGTGTTATGGCAAGTACAAATAACGGCATGACTAGCGCTGCCTCTATAGTGAGGCTTCCTTTTAACTGTTTCACATTATTACCTCATATTATTCATCTCTTCTGCTCCAGACTGCTCATATACTTATAAAATATAATCGAATATTTTACTTGGTGTTTGTTTGTTTATTTGATTCTACTTTTTATTGATTTAAATTTTTATTTTTAGAAAAAGAAAATAATTTTTTCACCAAGAAAAAGGTAAAGCAAAATATTCTAATGTGGTTTAGGCGACTATTCCTGATCCACCAACAACTAGCTCCTTTCTTTATTACTATATATGAGCACTCTGCAGCAGCCTTTACTCTCTGCAAAGGCTTTGCGATAACTGTAAGCCTGCTTCCCAGTTATCTGTTTTTTTCTTTGAACTATGCCATCGAGGAAGGCAAGCCTGAATATCCTTGGCATGGTTTTTACGCTTACTTCACCGTTCACCCCGGCATACATGCTGTCAGCCCTAAATCCTTGATAATATCTCAGCTTGATATTCTGCTCTATTAGCTTTACCATTCTTACAGGAAGTTTGCCTGAGGCAATTACAAGAAATGAATCTAAGAAGCTTTTGGTATTTTTAGTTTTACCCTTCTGATTTACCCGGGTAAAAGAGGGATGTCATCTCCCTTTAACAGGCTTTTTACCTCTTTTCTTGCCTCGTCCATCGACCAGCCCATGACAATGCCGTACTTAATTATCTCTATGGCTGCAGGAAGTGCCAGCACACTTGCAATGGCAGCCGCAATAGCCTCTGCTTCCGCCATCTTATCCTTCCTTGTAAGGAAATATCCATACCAGACTATGGTTCTAAGTCCAAATATTCTGTTGGCTACAGAGCTTAGATTGGCTTCATCGCTTTCTTTGCCGGCTATAAGGTACTCTAATCCATATCTAAGAGCCTCTTTTTTATCATCTTCCTTTGTCTTTGATAGGAAGTTCTTAAAATGTGCCTTAGCATAGAGAATCAAAAGCCCCTTTTCTACCAAGTCGGTCTTTTCTTCTTTTTCGGTCTGTACTTCACCCCAAGCTGTAGAGCTAATCTTTCTCTTTGAGATCTTCTTGTCACCTGATATAAAGAAGCTCAATGTTCCCTTGGCACTTCCATCTCCTGTGGCATCATCCAGGTTTTTCTGGCTTTCCTTGTACTTTTTCTTAGCGTCTGCCACTTCCTTTTCAGTGTACTTTGGGGTATCATCCTGCACTTCTGACTTTTGTACTTCTATCTTCTTTGCCATAGTCTTAGGCTTTTCGACCATCTTTGTATGTATCTGATTGGATGATTCTGACCTTTTGGCCTCCTCTATACCCAAGTAAGCCTGACTTAGACTGAGCGTGCACCTCAGTGCCTATGATTTCCTTTATATTTTCTGCACCTTTTTTAATATCATTTGCCTTCTCCTCAAGCTTTTTCTTCTCTCTTTCAAGCTCGATTAACTTCTTCTCTGCTTCTACTTTGATTTTGAGGCCTTTTCTTAGGGTGTCTGTACCGTCTTCCACCGTTTTAATGAGATTTGCATTGTTAATTAGCTTCTTACCTACTCCTGCTGCAGCACCATACTTCATATAGGCTGCTGCCTGCTTTGCAAAAAAGTAACAGTCATTCTCTGTCATATTTTCCTTAAAGCTAAGGCTTGTAAAACTAGCTGTAGTCCCCAGATAATCTCCTTTTCCACCGGGCATCATCTTATCCATATAAGAATTGGCAAGCTTAACTGCTCCCTCCTCTCCATTAAGTAAAGAGGCGTCTACAAAAAACACATGGTAATCATTCCACAGCTCTCTTTGATACTCGGCAAGGATGTTCTGCTCAGCAAGGTAAGAGTTATCTAAGGCAACCTCCCCTGCAACTGTTACCCTTGCCGACTCAAGCAGGCTTCCTATTAAGGCTATAACAAAGAGGAGAGCCAAAGATAAAAATATGGTTATGCTTCCCTTAACCCTCATTCTCCCCTCCTTAGTCTTAGTGCAGAGGTGCTGTTATCTGCCTTTGGCTTCCCCTTATTTTCAGAAAGATTTCATCAATCATCTCTTTTAAGTTCTTCCTAAAAATAATTATGAGTCCAAGTACAATAACAAGTATCAGGATAATCTCAATAACCGCTATACCTCTATTGTCATCCTTTGCTTCTTCTAATCTCTCTTTTGCAAGCATTTTCTTTACTTCCAAGCTGTAAAATAAGTCATTTGCCTTTGTCTTCATCATATCAATAACCTTCATATCTTCTCCTTTCACACTGCCAGTAAGGCAGGCACCATAATAATCAACATAATCAGTACAAGCTGCAGCATCATAGGCATAAGCATCTTGGTGTCAGCCACCTCTCCCATGACCTTAGCTTTATTTCTTCTTTCAAACATAGCAGCTTCCGACTCTGCTTCAAGCCTTGATAAAAGCTGTCCTTGACCTAGCTTTAGGCTTTGGTTAATTACAGAGACAAACTTTGCATACTGTGTTCCGCCTATTCTTTTACCAAAGTTTTCATAGGCCTCCCTTTCAGTCTTGCCATTGCCCACCTCCCATAAAGTAAGCCTTATCTCTTCTGTGAGGCTTTTATTGGAAGCAAAGCCTGTTTCAAGCTTTCTCCATATAGCAGGTATATTAAGTCCTGCTCCAAGCAGTATCACAAACCGTCCCACAAACTCTGTATAGCCATTTTTTAGTTCCTCCTCTCTGTCTTTAATCTTTCTTTTATTGTTTTCGTTAAAAACTACAAAAAGACAAATGATAGTTGCAAGTGCAAAGCCTACGAGATTTCCCGTTATTTCTTCCTTAGGGAAATATGCCCTCACTCTTTTTCCGTCCACTTCTGCCGGCAGGGTAATGGTCTCATTTTCTCCGTCAGCAAAGGCAGAGTCTAGCTTTTCTTTGACTGCAAGCTTGACCTTCTCCTCCTCAGTAAGCGTCCTTGGATATACAGTTATTACAAGGCTTCTGCTCATCTCCCTTTCCCCATAAGATGCTGTCAGCTTAAGAGTTACCGACTGCTTTTCTTTAATCATCTCAAAGTTTAGGTCGCCGTTATCAAGCAATATACCTCCCTCGTCCGTACTAAAACTAATGTCCACAGGGTTATTCGCAAGCCTCACCGGGATGTTTAATCCTGTAAGCACCCTCTCTTTTCCTTCTCCCTCTCTGTACATATTGGCTTCAAGAGTGTCCGAGGTTTTCTGGATAGATATTCATCAATCCTTTCCCTTCTTCAAGCTTCTTAACTCCTATCTGTCCCTCGTAGGTAAGCTCTTCATCAGCTTTAATTCCATCTACTTCAACACCAAAGCTTATGTTCTCTGCTTCTTCATACGGCTTTGGCCTGGTAATAGTGGTAAGCTCTACCCTTGTTAGCCCACTGTCATAGACAATCCCTGCTATAATGCAAAGAATGGATATCACAGCAGCTATTATAATGATTAGTCTTTGTTTTTTTATCAAATGATTTGTATATACTCATCTCACACCTTTATATCAGTTATTTTGTCAAACCAGAGGCAGCAGAAACCATAGCACACAAGTACCACGCTCATTATGATTCTTCCCAGCGCCCCATCATACAGGCTCTTCATCATGTCAGACATTGAGAAGTTTAGATATAATAAAATGGCAGGAAGTATTGCTGTCATAAACTTACTTTCAAGCTTTTTACCGCTTATTAAGGCAGTTATCTCTCTTTCCATCTCATTTTTATCCACTATACACCTAATGGTATGCTCCATAACCTTTATAAGATTGCCACCTGCCCTTTTAGAAATCTTGCAGACTTCGGCAAATTGATTGATGTCCTCTATTCCACTTCTTTTTCCAAAGTCATATAAAATATCTTCTATGGGAATGTTCATTTTGAGACTGCTTTCCATAGATATCAGTTCTTTTATTATCATAGAATCTCTATCATATAGACTATATAGTCTCTCCCTCGCTGACAATACCGCCCTTTCAAGAGATGAGCCTGCCTTTAGTGATGTCATTATTACCTGTAAGAATTCTACAAACTGAGAAGACAATTCGTTTTTTCTCTTTTCTATAAGCCTTTTTCTATTCACTTTTTCAAAAACTATACCCAAAGGGAAGAATGATTAAAGCACCCATCATAGATTGGTAAAAAAAGCAAGCCGAAACTTACAGAAATAGCAAGCCAGATGGCTATAAGCTTAAGCCATTCAAGCTTAGTCCTTTTATATACCAAATAATTCATCTTTGTTAAACCCTGCCATTTCAAACTTAGACATTCTTTGTGGAGAACCACACCTTATAAGCCCCTTATCAGCTTCGTATTCAAATATCTGATTAAGTGCTATATTTCCTTCATCATCTTTATATACCTCGCTAATTTCAAGGACTTTACGTCTGCCGTCTTTTGAGCCTTCCCAGGTAGACTATGTAGTCTATGGCAGAGACTATCTGTCTCTTTGCAGCATCTAGTGGGATATTGGCTCCTGTAAGTACAAGGGTTTCAAGCCTTGAGATGGTGTCCTCTGCTGAGTTTGCATGAATCGTCGACTCTCCGTAGTGACCTGTGTTAAAGGCATTAAGCAGCATAATTGCAGCCTTTCCATCTCTTACTTCTCCTACAAGGATTCTATCAGGCCTCATTCTAAGGGATGACTTTGATAAGGTCTCCTATCCCTATTTCTCCCCTTCCCTCGACATTGGCATTTCTGGTTTCCATCTGCACCAGGTTAGGTATGCCAAAGAGCTGAAGCTCTGCAGAGTCTTCTATTATGATTACTCTTTCCTCCCTCGGAATATAATCCGCCAGTGCATTAAGAAAGGAGGTCTTGCCTGAGGAAGTGCCACCGCTAACTATGATGTTGCAGCCTGCTTCCACGAGTATCCTAATGAAGTCAGCAGCCTCTTTTGATAAGGTCTCGTATTCAAGGAGCCTCTTTCATTGTCATAGGCACCTTAGGGAATTTTCTGATTGTAACTACTGCCCCGCCAAGTGCTACAGGCGGCAGCACCACGTTTACCCTTGAACCATCTTGAAGCCTTGCATCCACTATGGGTTCAGCCTCATTTACGGTACGGTTTACCTTTGCTACTATCTGTTGGATGATATCTTCAAGTTCTTCCTCAGAAGCTATCTTTCCATCGAATTTTTGAATATGTCCTTCTCTTTCGATAAATATATTATCAGGCCCATTTACCATAATCTCAGATATGCTCTCATCATCAATTAGCTGCTGAAGTACCCCCAGTCTTCTAACAGAATTAAATATCTCTATACATAGGTTCTTCTTTTTCAGTAATGCTTAGATATTCTTCTGTATTTAGATTTAATACTCTTTCTTCAATCTCATTTAAGACCTCTTCATCAGTTAGTTCCCTTGAGAAATCCAGTCTTTCAAGCAATTCTTCTTTTATTCTATATCCAAGTGTCTGTTCCAAATTCTACTATTTCAACCCTTCTTTCTACATCCTTCATACCCATAAGCCTTTAAGCTTTGATATGAAATTCTCTGCACTTTCTCTGTCTCCCCCTTGAGTAGTTACGACTATTTCCACAAGGCTTGATGCCTTCATAAGCTCAAATGACGCAAGTGAGATGATTCCAAGATTTATAAGAATGAAATCATATTCACTAAGCTTATTAAGAAGATTTAACAGCTCCTTTGCATCCTCTCTTGTCAGCTCTGCCAGGTCAAAGGGGCTTGATACCGGTAGTATCCTGCCTGATATATCTTCTCTTTCAACCAAAGATTTGAACTTCCACTTTAGCTTGTCTCCACCCTGCTTAAGAAAGTAAATCAGCTCTGATAGTCCTCTGCCCGTTCCCATTCTACCTGCATTGCTGCCATTAAACGGTTCCATATCTATGTAAAGTACCGAGCCTTTGTTTTTAAGGTCATTTAATAGGAGGTTAACATACTCTCCCCGCTCTATACTGCTTTTCGTTGAAAATACAATGCGTATATTGTTGTCATCAAGCAATGCTTCATCTTCACTCATTATTATTGAGCTAAGTTCACCTACTATTGCTTTTGCTGACTGATACTTAAATATCCAGGACCCGTTTTTGTCATCTTCCCTAGTAGTAACCAGGCTTATTATCCTGTCTTTGTCAACCCTTCCTTCTATCCTATGTATGTCAAAGCCTTCACAAACTACAACAAAACCCGGTTCTGCACTTTCTATATGCTTAACAAACTTATCCGCTTCTGAAAAGGCAACAGTCACAAGCCCAAGCTCCATGTTATTATTGAGATAGTCTGAAAGTGCCTCTACATAAGCTTCTTCCTTATCATAAATAGTAAGAATTCCCCCCTGCAATAAAACATCACCTCTCTTTAACTGATTTTTGGGTACACTAAAAGAACCTATTTTACAATAGAATGATTAAATGCTATTAAGTTTCACTGTTGGGCTGTTTTTTTGAATAAAATAATTCATATATTGCTTTAGAAACACCTAACAACTTCTTAATCTATTACTTTAGATAATATATGTTAAACCTAAGGGGACTGAATTAACAGTCACCCTTATGTTTCTTTATTATTTCCTGATATCTTCTGGCTGAAGCATTCATTTCAGTATCTTCCGGTTCTTTTTTCCACTGCTGAATGTTCCATCTCTTCAAGCTCTTCATTTAATAACGCTAAGTCTTCTGCACTGAAAAAGTTATCCATATGAATTCTCTCCTCCTTTTTCTTTATGCAATTAGTATATACGTTTGTCACAATTATTGCAATATGTAACTTTGTTGAAATTCATTTTTGATTTTTGTGAAAGTCGTACAAGTTAATTGGTAAAAATACCCTGATTTTACCAGTACCAAAATAAACCTACTCTTCTTCCTTATCAAGCATCTGAGAAAGGGTTCTCCAGCCAAGCACTGCACACTTTACTCTGGCAGGCATATGGGATATATCCCTAAGCGCTATGGCTTCATCAAGCTCTTCAAGGGCTTCATCCTCTTTAACTTCACCCTTTATCATGCTCATGCAAAAAGCTCACCAAGCCTTAGTGCCTCCTCCTTATCCTTACCTATAATGAGGTCCAGCATCATGTCAGCTGAAGCCTGTGATATGGCACAGCCTGTACCTGTATAGCCTCCGTCAACTACCACGTCTCCATCCAGCTGAAGCTTAAGTGTAATATCATCACCACAGCTAGGGTTGACACCTCTAAGCTCAATGGTTGGATGCTCTATCTCGTGCTTATTGTTTGGATGCATATTATGCTCCGTAAGTATTTCGTTATATATGCTTCTAAGCTCCATAACCTAGCCACCCCCCTTACCTTTGTCAAACTATCTAAAAATCTGTCAACCTCTTCCTCTGTGTTGTAAAAATACAGACTTGCCCTTAGGGTTGAATTAAAGCCTAAGAACTTCATCAGAGGCTGGGCACAGTGGTGTCCTGCCCTCACACAGATGCCTGCTTCATTTAAGATTGAAGCCGTGTCGTGTGGATGTACATCATCGATTGTAAAGGTCACAATTCCGTGATGCTCATCCGCTTTGTCTGAGCCTGCGATATTGATATAAGGTAGAGCCCTCATCCCTTCAATAAGCCTCTTTGTAAGCCTAAGCTCTGTCTCTTCTATACAGTCAAAACCTACCTTGTCGAGATAATCCATAGCAGCGTGAAGTCCCGCTGCACCGCCCACGTTGACAGTTCCTGCCTCAAACTTATGTGGAACTTCTGCATAGGTGGCTGAGTCAAGCTCCACATACTCTATCATCTCTCCTCCCGTAAGGAAAGGAGGCATCTTGTTAAGAAGCTTCTTCTTACCGTAAAGTGCGCCAATTCCCATAGGTGCAAGCATCTTGTGGCCTGAAAATACATAAAAGTCTGCATCAAGCTCTGTTACATTTACCCTCGTATGAGGTACTGCCTGAGCTCCGTCTACAACCACAACCGCTCCAACTACGTGAGCTGCCTTTATCACCTTTTCTACAGGATTCTTTCTTCCAAGCACATTTGAAATATGTGCAAGGCTTACAAGTGCTGTCTTTGACGTAATCTTTGCCGCTATTTCTTCATCTGATATAAAGCCTGTCTTATCCGGTGTTAGAAAAACCAGGTTAGCACCTGTCCTTCTTGCCGTCTCCTGCCACGGAAGGAGGTTGCTATGATGCTCCATAACAGTGAGCACAATATCCTCTCCCTCTTTTATAAAGGCTTCTCCGTAGCTTCTTGCTATAAGGTTAAGGCTTTCGGTTGCATTTCTTGTAAATACAATTTCAGAAGGAGATGATGCACCAATAAACCGAGCGGTTCTTTCCCTTGCATCCTCATAAACTGTCGTAGCCTTGACAGAAAGGTCATATACACCACGGAGAGGATTGGCATTCTCACTCTCGTAGTATCTTACCATTCTTTCTAGTACCACATCTGGCTTTTGGGTTGTAGCAGCATTGTCAAAATAAACTAAATCAGGATATTCCCTGAAAAACTTAAAGTCCTTCCTAAAATCACTGCTCATCGTTAAAAACCTCACTTACATACTTTATAACTTTACCCTCAGTTTCGTCATCACCAATTTGCTCGGTAACTGCATTGATATAAGCCTCAGTCATAAGCTGTTTTGCAGCCTTTTCGTCTATGCCTCTGCTCTTTATGTAGAATAAAAGCTTCTCATCTATTCTGCCTATGGTAGCACCATGGTCGCCTTCCACATCTTCCTCGTGGCAGAGGATAAGAGGAACTGACTTATTGATAATATTAGGGCTAAAGAGGAGGGTATCTTCTTTTTCAAAGCCGCTTGCGCCCTTTGCTCCTTCCTTAAAATCAATGGTTCCACGGTAGACCTTGGTGGAATTGTCAAGAAGGACACCGCTTGCATCCATGTTTGAGGAGACCTTCTTTCCCCATTCATTGGTGACAAAGTTCATGTCAAGAAGGCTGTCTCCCTTACATAGGTAGCCTGTGGCACTCCTATACTCACTTTTTCTTCCTACAAGCTCCGTTCTAACTCCCACGTATGAGCGCTTTCCTCCAAGCTCAAGCTGTACGAGTTCAGCCTTTGCATCATTTTCAAGGTGAAAGCCCAAATCATCAAAATGGTCCGTACTCTCAGAAAGAAGATTCACTCTTACAAGCTTAATACTTGCATTTTCGCAGACATACACTCTGGTCTGAAGTCCAAGAAGGTTCTCTTTATTTTCAGATTCAAATACTTCAATAAGTGTAAGCTCTGAGCCTTCGCTAACATATATAATATGGCTGTTTAAGGAATTATCCTCTCCTGCCCTGTAGGTTATCTTAACAGGTTTATCTACCTTTACTCCTTTTTTGGTGGTAATCACCTTAAGAGGGATGCCCGCCGCTTTGATGGCATTTCTTACTATATCTGTAGATGGTGCATCCTTTACTTCCCTGTCTCTTCTGTTCTCATCTTCAAGGCTGTCTCCACCTGCCTTTGAATCAAGGTTAAGAGCCTCCATACCTGTCTTTACAAAGTCTGCCTTAGCTACTATCTCTTCAAAAAGAGCACCGCTTTCAAGTACGTCTACTCCCTCCTGAAGTCTAAGGTCTATATCATTGTTCTTATTTATCTCATAGTTAAAATCTATATCCGCATAGCTGTTCTTCATCTTGCCATAGGTTATGGCAGGAAGATAGTTTACAGCTCCCTTTAATTCAAACTTCATTACATACCTCCCTTCATTTCAAGCTGAATGAGGTTATTCATTTCAACTGCATATTCAAGTAGAAGCTCCTTGGATACAGGATTGGCAAAGCCGCTAACTATCATAGCTCTTGCCTCTTCCTCGCTTATTCCCCTTGACATAAGGTAAAATACTGCATCATCACTGATTCTTCCTATCTTAGCCTCGTGTCCGATGTCTGCATCGTCAGTTCTTATATCCATAGCCGGTATGGTATCGGAACGGCTGTCGCTGTCAAGCATAAGCGACTGGCAGGATACAAAAGCCTTGCTGCGCTTTGCACTTTCACGAACTGTAACCATACTTCTGTAGGTGTTGGTTCCGCCTCCCTTAGATACTGATTTGGTATTGATGATGGAAGAGGTATCCTCTCCTATGTGTACCATCTTTGCACCTGTATCGAGGTTCTGTCCCTTTCCTGAGAAGGTTATTCCTGTAAACTCGCTTCTTGAGACCGTTTCCCTTTAAGATGCTCATAGGATAGAGGTAGGATACGTGTGAGCCAAATGAACCTGAAACCCACTCAATCACACCATTTTCTTCAACTATGGCACGTTTTGTATTGAGGTTGTACATGTTCTTTGACCAGTTCTCTATGGTAGAATATCTAAGTCTTGCATTTTTCTTGACAAAAAGCTCTACACAGCCTGCGTATGAAGGTTTCGCTACATTGTACTTAGGTGCCGAACAGCCCTCTATGAAATGAAGGTCTGCTCCCTCATCAACTATGATCAGTGTATGCTCAAACTGTCCTGCTCCTGCGGCATTAAGCCTGAAATACGACTGTAAAGGTATGTCCACCTTGACTCCCTTTGGTACATATACAAAGGAGCCGCCTGACCAGACTGCACCGTGAAGGGCTGCAAACTTGTGGTCTGAAGGTGGTACCAGCTTCATAAAATACTCGTGTATCATGTCGCCGTATTCGCCATGCATGGCTGATTCAAGGTCTGTGTATATAACACCGAGGGCTGCCACCTCTTCACGAACATTGTGGTATACAAGCTCAGAATCATACTGAGCACCTACTCCTGCAAGCGAAAGTCTCTCTGCCTCTGGTATTCCAAGCTTTTCAAAGGTATCCTTGATGTCCTCAGGTACTTCTTCCCATTTTCCCTTCATATCTCCTTTATGACGCACATAGGTCATAATTGTATCCATATCAAGCCCATCAATTGAAGGTCCCCAAGCAGGAACCTTTAGGGTATTGTATATGTCTAAGGACTTGAGTCTGAAATCACGCATCCACTCAGGATCATTTTTCTCTTTAGATATCTGAAGTACGATGTCCTTTGTCAAACCTTTGTCAAGTTTAAGAAGTCCTCTTCATTTTCGTCATATCTAAAGTCGTAAAACGAACTATCTATATCATCTATTACAGTTTTTCATTCTTTTCTAATTCAGCCATTTTTTACTCCCCTAATTTCTCAAAGCGGGCAAAGCCGTTATTGTTTATCTCTTCTACAAGGGCAGCATCGCCTGTTTCCACAAGCTGCCCTTTACAAGTATATGTGTATAATCTACCTTTAAGGCTTCTAAGATTCTTGTGCTGTGAGTAATGATTAAAAGAGCACCGTCTCTATTCTTCTGATAAGCCTCTATACCTTGGCTAACTGTCCTAACCGCATCCACGTCAAGTCCTGAGTCTGTCTCATCAAGGATGGCAAGCTTAGGGCGAAGCATAAGCATCTGTAAAATCTCAGACTTTTTCTTCTCACCACCTGAAAAGCCTACATTAAGGTCCCTTGTAAGGTAGGATTCATCCATCTGTAAGATTTCCATAGCTTCTTTTAAGTCCTTCTTAAACTGCATAATCTTGAGCGGTTTGCCTGTAATCTGTCTGATTGCATTTCTAAGAAAGCTCTCAAGAGAGATGCCTGCTACCTCATAAGGGCTCTGAAATGAAAAGAAAGAGTCCTTCTTTGCCCTAACATCTGTATCCGTCTTCTTTGATGCTCTCTCCTTCAAGAATAATATCTCCGCTCTTTATCTCGTATAGCAGGGTTGCCCATAAGGGTGAAGCCCAGTGTTGACTTTTCCTGCACCGTTAGGTCCCATAAGTATGGGTTTCACCTGTCCCTATAGTAAAGTCGATATTCTTTAGTATTTCCGTATCATCTATTGCTACAGATAAATTGTTAACTTTTAATAATTCTGACATAATGCCTCCTAATATATAATCAACGATTTTAATTCCTACCATTTTAGTACGAATTCGATTTTTATATTATAACCGTTGTTGGATAAAGTTTCAATAAGTTAGAAGTGACTAATATAGGCATTTTTAAGTTTTTTTATTTTTGTCCTAAAATACATGCAAAAGAGAACCCCGTATTAGGATTCTCTTTAAGTAAGTTGTTCTTTTAAACAGACCTCAGGTATTTATTTGGTTACAGCCATGGACGAGATGGTGTCAGTCAGGGCTTTTGAAAAATTAATGCCAAGCCTCACGCCCAAATCATTGGCCCATTTAGGAATATTTAAGGTCTTTTTAACAAGAGTCGTATCTCTTATGTACTTTTCTACATCTACCATTACCAGCGTAACAAAGCCATCATCACAGCTTAGTTCTTTAATATTGCTTGGTTTTGGAATGGCTTCACCTTTTTCAAGCATATCAGCAAGTGTCATTCCAAGAACTTCTTCAGCCATACTCATCCCATAGGCAATATCATCTTCATCTATACCTGTATAAACTCCGTCTATATCAGGACATTCTATAAAATATCCACCATCTTCTTCTTTATGAAATATAAATGGAAAAGCCATATTTAGATTTTTATCAGCCATATCACAACCTCCCCATATAAACCTGCATCTTTTAGTATTCACACTACGTGTCTATACGTATGTCAACAACATTTATACCTCTCTTAGGTATTCCCCTGTCAACTGCCACTGCCTTCATGGACTCTTTTTTATCCATTCCCTTGTCCATATAGAGCTTCATATGCTCGTTTATGTCCATTTCCTTGAAGGAAGCCTCTTTTTCCTTCTTTAATTCTTCTATCTTCTTGCCCTCTATAACTAGAACATATTCCCCACGAGGCTCATTTTTCCTCGTAATAAGCAAGAGCCTCTTCAAAGTTTGTCAAAGAAATACATTTTTCATGAAGTTTAGTAAGCTCTTTAACTGCAGTCATCCTTCTGTTGCCAAGTGCGGAAAAAAGCTCATCTATAGTCTTTTTAAGCCTGTGAGGGGCTTCGTAGATGATAATAGTCCTGGTCTCTGTCTTTAACTCCTCTAGGATGGCTGCCTTTTTCCTTTCTTATCGCTTTGGTAAAAATGCTTCAAAGGCAAAGCGCTTGTGAAAGCCCAGACAGAGTAAGGGCAGTTATACAGGCAGCGGCACCGGAGCAGAGAGGTCAACCTCTATTCCTGCCTCGTAGCACTGTTTGACTAGCTCTTCTCCAGGGTCAGAAATGCCAGGTGTGCCAGCATCTGTTATAAGGGCTACATTCTCCCCGCTAAATATCCTAGATACAAGGACTTTGGCCTTGTCGTATTTGTTAAACTCGTGATAGCTGGTAAGAGGAGTCTTTATTTCAAAATGATTAAGCAGCTTGATAGAATTCCTCGTATCCTCGGCAGCTATCACATCTGCCTCCTTCAAGGTTCTTATAACCCTGAATGTAATATCTTCAAGATTGCCAATTGGTGTGGCACATAGATATAACTTTCCGGCCATTTTCATCCTTTCTAGTATCTGTAATCCCTCATCATTTCTTCGCTGTACTTCATATTTTCATCATAGACAATTAGTGGCTTCTCTATGGTAAGTCTTGGATTGCCGTATTTTACAGCCTCTATAAGTACCATATTGGGCTCTTTATCAAGCTGAGGATGTACAAGTCTCATCCTCTTTGGCTCAAGTCTGTATTTTCTAAGATTTTCAAATATTTCAGGCAGTCTAAATGGCCTGTGTACTATGAAAAATCTTCCGTTAGCCTTAAGCAAATAGGCAGCCGCCTTAACCACATCCTCTAAGTTGCATAGAATCTCGTGTCTTGCAATCTGCTTAGGCGCATCAGGATTGGCTATTCCGTGCTCACTTATCATGTAGGGCGGGTTTGAGGTAACCACATCGAAGCTGTTTCTCTTAAATAAGTCCTCTACAGCCTTGATATCGCCTTCCACTATGTCTATGTTGCTAATCTCATTTCCTTTTACGCTCCGCCTTGCCATATCCGCACTTTCAGCCTGTATCTCAAGGCCTGTAAAGTGCTCTCCCTCTGTCTTGCCCACAGAAGAAGAGGGAAGGATGGCTGTACCGGTGCCCAAGTCTATAACCCTGCTTCCCTTTTTGGCATAAGCAAAGCCTGATAAAAGTACTGCATCCATACCAAAGCAGAACTTATCAGGCGATTGTATAATATGAAGTCCGCTTATCTCAAGGTCATCCAGTCTTTCTCTGTCCTTAAGTTCAAATTCCATTATTCATCCTTCTTAGTCCAAACGTGTCTTACTTTCAGCTCTTTCCAGTGCTTCAAGAGCCTTTATCTCAGAGGATTCGACTTCTTTGTCACGTTTTCTCTTTTTAGGCTTAAATGTAAGCTCGCTAGCCTTATATTCTCTTATTTCCTTGTCTCCGTTTTCATTTTCAACTATGAGCTTCACGAGCTGTTTAAGGGCACTTACAGAGCTAACCTCACCCTTAATTCCGTCTGCAGTAGTCACAACGTCTCCAACATCAGGAAGAGTGGAGTTAAGATATTCATAGGCTGCTTCTTCATTTTTAAGGCAGCACATAAGCCTTCCACAGACTCCTGATATCTTGCTTGGATTGAGTGAGAAGTTCTGATCCTTTGCCATCTTTATCGATACAGGTATGAACTCAGATAGGAAGGTACTGCAGCAAAGAGGTCTGCCACATATACCTATTCCACCCTTCATCTTGGCTTCATCTCTGACGCCAATCTGTCTAAGCTCTATCCTGGTCTTAAATACATATGCCAGGTCCTTTACCAGCTCTCTGAAGTCTATTCTTCCATCTGCAGTAAAATAAAACATAACTTTGTTATTATCAAAGGTATATTCGCAGGCTATTAGCTTCATTGCAAGCTCATGCTTTTTTATCTTTTCAAGGCAGATATCAAAGGCTTCCTTCTCTTTATCCTTGTTTTTTCTGTCTATCTCGTCATCTTCAGGCGTAGCTATCCTAATTACTTCTTTAAGAGGCTGAACTATCTTTGTCCTCCTCTATCTCTTTTCTTCCAAGAGCAACAAGTCCCGTATTCTATGCCTCTTGCAGTCTCAACAATTACGTGCATCCCCGCCTTTATATCAAGATTTTCAGGGTCAAAAAAGTATATCTTTCCTGCCCTTTTAAATCTAACTCCTATTACTGTAACCATATCTCCATTCTATCCAAATTTATTAAAAGTCCTGTAAGGCTTTTAAACTGAAAGCCTCACAAAAATGACTCCTGCTATTTATCCTTCATATACATAAACATAATCTCAAGAGCGGTATCAAACCTTACATTTGCATCTAAGCGCTTCTTGGTCTTTTTCCATACTTTCTATGGCTCTTTTCTATTGAGTTGTATTCACGCTTTGCTATCTGTTCATTTAAGTACTTATATTCTTCTCTAAACAACACCCTGTTCGCATCTCCTGTAGCCTTTAGCACAAGCAAATCCCTAAACCAAAGTATCATAAGGTCTATGCAGTCTTTTATTTCCTTCTTATAGCCTTCAAGGTGCATTATTCCAGCTATCTCATCAGCTATGCTGTCCTTATCAAGGTTCCTTAGTATCCTTACAACTACACCTTTCATCTCAAGAAAGTCTTCGCTGCTTGCATATCTTACTGCCCTGCCAACATTGCCTGCTGAGAACTTAGCCGCAGTCTCAGCTACATAGTCAACTATACTGTAATTATCTATTAGATACTGTTTTATCTTTGCTGTATCAATAGGCTTCACATCAAGGGTCACACATCTTGACCTGATTGTAGGCAGAAGTCTCTCTTTATTGGCTGAGAGCAGAATAATTATAACATATTCAGGCGGCTCCTCGATAGTCTTAAGCAGAGCATTTTGAGCCTGCTCATTCATCTTCTCTGCCTCTTTTAACTATGTAAACCTTATACTTGCCATAAGGGAAGATATCACTTGTTCCCACAAGCTTGGTTCGTATCTCTTCTACGCTTATGACTGTAGGCTTGTCGGGCTCTATGTAGATAATGTCGGGGCTGTTACCGTTTTCTACCTGTTTGCAGACAATCTGCCTCTCCTCTTCGGTTTCCTTTCCGGCGCAAAGTATCAGCTTGGCAAACTCCTTAGCTATAAAGAGCTTCCCCATTCCTTTTCTCACCCTCAAAGATATAGGCATGTGAAAATTCTTCCTTTGAAGCAGCTTTATTTATGTATTCTACAAGGCTTTCCCTGCCCAAAATATTTGTATTCATATCCGCCTCCTATCTAGGTAAAGATGTCAAGCAAAAGTCCCTGAATTTCATCAATCTTTCCAAGTATGCTTATTGCATCCTTTTCATCTTTTACAAGTTCCTCCGCAAGTTCATCAAGTTCTTTGTCTATTACCCTTATTATACCATATACTCTGTGTCTTCCACGCCTGTCAAGGTAATTCTCCCTTGAAAATTCATGGCTTCTTGAGAGGACTTCATTTAAGAATTCTTTGATAAGCCCTCTGTAATGCTTCATGTCCCTTATATCCATGTGTTTTTTGAGCTTTTTACCCTCCATGGTGATAGAGCTCATTACTGCATTTAATCTCTCTGCCAAAGAATTATCTTCTATATTCTTTTATAAGGGTGAACTTAAATTGCCCGTCATCCTGTTTGACTGTTTTTCCACTTCGGGAGCCTTAGGCAGGGTGAGTGGATTAATCTTTATATCCATATCAGTTTTCCTTTATAAAGCAGTTATTTTCCTTCGTGCAGATATTCAAATTATTATTTTTGAAATCTGTATTTTTATCAATACCTGAGCTTGATAGATTTTCCTCACTAAAATCTGCATTATCGAGAGGAATCTCCTGCAAATCTCGGCTACATTGGGGTGTTTTTGTTTTTCTTTCACGCCTTATGGCTCTTTTTATAAGTTCAACGTCAGAAACCTCTATGTAAATCGGTTAACCTTATCCTCTCCGAAATAGCTTTTTACCTGATTATAGCCTGCCAAGGTATTGATGCATATATAGTCAGCCTTAGAGAGGTCCATACTGCCGTCATTCACTGTAAAGTAATACCAAGGTCCGTCTATAGTGTTAAAGCAGCGCTCTTCTATAACCTTTCCTTCTTTTCTAAGCACTTCAAGTTCGGCCTCAGTCACAAAGTTGTACTCTAATCCATTTACTTCCCTTATACGCATAGGCCTTGTAGTGTAGATAACAAACTTTCTTAAACCAAGCCCCGCATCTCCCAAGAGTCTTCGATATATACTGTCCTTACCTGTTGCACTCTTGCCCATCAGCACATACAAATATCCCATTTCCGTCTATTCCTCCATACACCTCTATACCGGCAAGCCTTGCAGCCTTTATATGTCGAATAACATTTTCTTCAATCACTTCACCAGGCACCAAAAGTGGAATCCCCGGCGGATAGAAATATACATAGTCTGCTGAAGTTAAGCCTCGTGACTTCTCAAGAGACACCTTGTACTTGCCGTAGATATCGGCTAATCTTACAGCTTCAAAAGGAATGTATTTTCTTTCAGGCAAAGTCCCCCATCTTCTGTCCATTAAAGTATAATCAAAATTTGCTTTATTATCAAGTGTAAAGAATGTTTCATCACTGTCAAGTTCTGTAAGTGCCTTTAATAATCTGTAAAACCCTTCATCAGTATCGAAAATACTTGTCATGGCAATCACATAATCCTTTGACTTCATTTCCATAACAAGATGATGGTTATCATATAGATATCGGTAAAGTTTAGCACCGAGATTATCCCCTGCGGTTATGACAAGCTTACCATAGTCATAGTTAAAGGCATTTAAAGGCGCGTAAAGCCTTATATTCTTAAGTGTAGCTACACCCTCTCTAAAGCTTATAAGCCTTTTTTTGTAGTCATCAAATAATTCTCTTCCATGGTCTTTAATTAGATTTAGAGAGCCTTCCATGCCTGCAAGAAAGATATAGGAAGGGCTTGAGGTTTCAAGCAGGTTAAACTGTCTTCGTATTTTATTTATAACGTCCTCGTTGCCGTTACAAATGTGAAGTACAGCAGTCTGAGTATAGGACGGCAGGGTTTTATGAAAGCTTTGGACTACAAAGTCTGCACCAAGGCTTACGGCAGATGCAGGAAAGTAGTCATCAAATCCAAAGTGAGCTCCGTGAGCCTCATCCACAAGGAGAAAAGCACCATATCTGTGGCAGATATCTGCTATACGACATATGTCAGAGACCACTCCTTCATAGGTTGGAGAGTAATTACAACCAGCTTAATCCCTGAATTATTCAGCTTTTCTAGCATTTGCTTTCCTTTGTCTAAATCTTTACAGCGAAAAGCAGATGTTCTTGGCTCTCCACTCTTCGGACTTATGCTTTGGTATATGCCAGCTGTCTGTCTCTCCTTCAAGGTAGTAAGGAACAAGTCCATAGAGTTCAACTCCGTGATAGACTGACTTATGACAGTTCCTTGCCATAAGCACTGCTTCTCCCCTATCTATAAGGCCAAGCACAGCTAGTATGGCTCCTGTGCTTCCATTTACAGAGTATACTGCTCTCCTTGACTCATAAAGCCTTGCAGCCAGCCTCTCTGCCTCCTTTATTATCCCTTTCAGGGTTATGAAGATTGTCAAATTGTCTATTTCCGTGATGTCAATGATCATAGGGAGTAAGGCATTCATCCCAAAGTCCATATCTTTTTATAAGCTTAGTATTTCTCTTATGTCCCGGCATATGAAAAGGGTAAAAAGTCACTTCGCTATGATTTTTAAGTTCATATATATACTCATATTGTCTTTCCTACGTACAAGAGACCGAAGGATAAGCTTTTCGGTCTCTTGTATATTCTGCGTTTAATATATAGTTATGAAACCTTTTCCAAATTCCTCAGCTCCACGTCTTTTCTCGCCAGATAAAGTGCATCTGAGGCTGCAAAATCATCAAATATTCCCCATCCATAGCTCTTGTCTTTGCACTCTTCCTCTACCCTTACAGGCTTAGAGGCGGCATAAGGAGAAGGAGCCGCTTTATTTGTGGCAGCTTCCTTTGCAGGCTTAGGCTTTTTAGCTTCATTTTGAGCCTTTTTATTCTCATAAGACTTAGTAAACTCGTTAATTACATCAACCGTAGCATCTCTGTTTACTACTGGCTCATTTACCATCTGACTTGTCTGATAGGTACTGATTTCCTTAAATGCGTTGGCTGATTTTTGACTGTTTCCTGTGTGGCTGTATAGTAAGTGTTATTATTCTTAGGTGTAACATTGGCTCCGCTTTTATTTCCGATATTCTTGTTTGCATTATTTTTATTTGCGTATTTTACCAGTGCAACTATAATAAATACAAGTATTATTATCAGTTTCATATTATTCTTCCTCCATCTTAATAAGCTAGTTTATTTAACCAGATACCCTTTTTACCATAACAAAGCCTAATCACACATTTAATAAGGCTTTACAAGCTGTACAAAAGGAATACCACAACAATGTAAAGTGGTGTAAAATGTACCAATACATAGGCTACAGGCACAGATACTACACACATAAATACACTGTCAAACAAAAACGTAATAAGAGTCTTGCCTCCCGAACGTATCGTGAAATAACAGCAGGTTTCAAATGCATATATAGGCATACAGGCTGCTGCAACTCTGATAAATGATGTAGCAAGCTCCTTAATCTCGTCAGTAGTATTGTATATCATTGGAAAAAAAGGTGCAAGTAACAATAAGAGGGTCGAGGTACCTATACAGATGATTTCGGTGAAAAATATCAGCTTGACTGAATATTCCTTTGCTTCTTCCATCTCTCCTGCACCTAGTCTCCTGCCTAATATTATGGAGATTGCGTTGCCCATTGCGATTATGCCTACATTGAAGAGGTTGGATATAATCTGTGATATATTAAGGGCACCAACTACAGCAAGTCCTCTGACTGAATAGTTCTGAAGAAGGGCCGCTACGCCCATCGACCAAAGGGTCTCATTAAGAATGAGCGGCATACCCTTTGCCAGCATGTCCTTTGCCAGTGAAAGCGGTATCTTAAAGCTCTTAAATGCACCATCAATAAAAGGCTGGCGCCTGCTGTGGGTATGTGTCCATACGACCACATACGCCATTTCAACATATCTTGCTATGATTGTAGCAATGGCGGCACCTGCCACTCCTAGTGCAGGGACACCGAATTTACCGTAAATCAGCACATAGTTGAGGGAGAGATTGACAAAGACTGAGGCAACTCCCGCCTTCATAGGTACTATGGTTTCTTCCGAACATCTTAGAGTATCTCCGTAAGCCTGAGCTATGGCAAAGGGTGGAAGCCCTATAAGCATATAGCTAAGGTAAATCTTTGCATGGTGAAGAGTTTTGCAATAGCACTCCTCCGAGCCACCTTCACCGTGGAGATAAAAGCTTTAATCAGTTCCTCTCCAAAGCCCTAGAAAAATGGCTATGCTTAAAGCTGTTATTACTGTTATTACTATTATCTTATAAACGAAAGGTGTATCTGATGCCCTCTGTATTTCTTGCTCCGTGAAACTGTGCGGTGAATATCACGCTCCCGCTACTCCTCCAAAGATACAAGGTTAAATACCATAATAAGCTGGTTGACTATGGCTACTCCGCTCATTTCATTGGTTCCGACACGTCCAACCATTATGTTGTCTATCATCTTGACAAAGTTAGTTATACCGTTTTGAACCATAATAGGCACCGCTATAGCCAGTATCATAGTATAAAAACCTCGGCTACCTGAATTTTTCTTCAAACTTATATTATTCATTTTTTCCCTGTTGTCCCATAAATTCTTCCATAGTTGCAGAATTCTCACTGCTTATTCCATCTCTTTTTACAACCTTAAGTGCTGTCATAAGTATAATCTTAATATCAAGCACAAGGCTTAGATTGTCCACATATTCTACATCATATCTAAACTTTTCTTCCCAGCTTATGGCATTCCTACCGTTTACCTGGGCAAGTCCTGTAAGTCCGGGCCTTACCTCGTGCCTCCTTGCCTGAGTTTTATTGTACCTTGTAAGGTACCTGACAAGAAGGGGACGCGGTCCTACTATTACCTATGTCGCCCTTAAGTATATTGATTAGCTCAGGAGTTCGTCAAGAGAGGTATTTCTAAGGAATTTTCCGTAATAAGTAAGCCTCTTCTCATCGGGAAGCAGCTCTCCTCTATCATCTCTTTTGTTGTTCATACTCCTAAATTTAACCAGCTTAAATATCTTGCCGTCTTTTCCCGGCCTCTCTTGTGTAAAAAAAGGGTTGCCTCCCATTAGAAAGGCTCCTATGACTGTGAGCAAAAGAAGTACGGGAGAGAGGATAATAATGGCTGTCAGGGATAGGATAAAGTCAAATACCCTCTTAAATAAGCTCCTATACATACTTTTCCTCCAAACAATTATTTTCTGATTTAAGAACTATCTGTACATCTGTAGCTATAATCATAACCAGTACCCTTACCCTGATATTTAGTTATCTCGTATCTGTCAGGAAAGGCTCTAAGAGCTTGGAAGCTTTATAAATCGAAGGTACGCACATCAAAGTCAGGACGTACGCTTTATAAACTGCCCTGCAGAGCTTACATTTACATAGCCCTCATCATCCTGATACTTATCCCAGGCTATCTTTAAGAGATTGTGTATCTTCTCGATATCATCATCTTCTTCGGTCTCATAGTACTCTTCCTCATCATCATCTTCTTTAGGAATAGGGAGTTTAAGTTCATTTGTCCTTCCCCGAGTTCTCAGAAAAATAAACTCATCACAGCTATTTCTAGAAAAGCCTCAGTGTCTTCTTCTCACCCTCCCTATAACGTATACTCCGGATTCGTGGAGATTGATAGCAAGAGGTGTATAGTCGCTGTCACTTGCAACTATAACGAAGCAGTCATATATGTCTTTATGTAAGAGATTCATAGTGTCTATTACAAGAGCCATATCTGTGGCGTTTTTACCGTTTACATAGTCAAACTGCTGCTCTGGCTTTATAGCAAGTCTCTTAAGCTCTTTTTCCCAGTTCTTAAGTATGTCTTTGCGCCAGTTGCCATAAGCTCTCTTCACCACTATTCTTCCATGTGTTGATATTTCCCCAATTACATCTTCAAGCTTACCTATCTGTGTGTTGTCAGCATCAATAAGCATAACTATTCTCTGTAAGTTCTCCATAAGCTGTCTCCTTTATATATCTTTCAGTATGCCTTCAAAATATAGTTCTTCATAGTTTCCCGCCTGACTTAGCATTACGGCCCTGCTAGTAAGCTCCATTGCCTCTTTTACGGATGTTTCAAAGCCCCTATCCTTAAGAAGTCCGTCAAGTAAGAGTGCTGCGTAGACATCACCTGCTCCGCTATAATTCTTGCTAACCTTGTCAGTCTCGTATGTATAGATATCACCACAGTCATCTATAGCCATTACCATCAGCTTATTATCCTTTGCATCAATACCTGTAATTATGACCTTTTTACGGTAGGTCCCATAGATTCTAAGTAATATCTCCACTATATCGGTTCTATCATAAGGTCCTTCGTGGTAAGGCTTCTCCGCCAACATAAAGGCTTCGGTTATATTGGGAGTAAGATAATCATAATGCTTAATTAACTCTTTCATGGCTACAGGATAGTCCTCAGGAAGCTTGCTATATAACTTTCCATTCTCAGCCATAGCAGGATCTAATATTACAATCTTAGGCTTTTTCTTTTCCAAAAACCTGGTAAGAATCTCAAGCTGCTTTGTCCCAAATGAATAGCCAATTAGAACTGCATCATAGCTTATATCCATAGTCTCCCAGGAGTCTATTATCCCCTTCATTCCTCCTGAAAAATCTAAAAATGCAATATCTGTGCTAATGCCTGATGCGCTGAAAATATGGCCGTAGGAAGCAGGTTTACTTCAAATCCTGCCACTGAAAGTATGGGAAGGGCTACAGTTGTAGAGCACTTTCCATAACAAGAAATATCTTCAACGAGTAAAACTCTTTTCTGTCTCATATCATCCCCCAAGACTGTACGTTATATGTAATACCTATATCTAAGCTTAGATATAAGCGTCATCTATTCATTTAGTCTAACACAAAAGCTTCAATTTTACAATTGTAAACCCTGACATTATCCCCTTACATCTGAGTGTCTGACCACCTTATACTCGTCACCTGACCTGTAGTAAGGACAGTCCCTAAATTTACTCGACATTACCTTATAAAAATCGTCCTCGTCCATATCCTGGACACAGATGTAGGCTTCTTCATCTTCATCATAAACGTAGTTATTACAGTCCTCGCAGGCATAACCCATAGAATATTTCCCTCCTATCTTAAAAAGTGGTGCAGACAGAAAGCCGCACCACTTGATTATAAGTCTATGTCATTATTGTTTTATTTCTCAAGCTTCTTCTTAACAAAGAGATACCATAATGTACCTGTAATACAGATAGATGAATAGGCACCGCAGATAAGTCCCACGATAATAGGAAGTGAGAACTCTCTTACTGAGCTAACACCCATAATAAAGAGTACAACAACCATGATAAGTGTGGTAACTGTGGTATTGATACTTCTTGAGAATGTCTGTGTAATGGATTTGTCAACTACCAGAGCAACTGTATCACCACGTCTCTTCTCGGCAAGATTCTCTCTGATACGGTCGAAGATAATGATGGTTGCATTGATAGAGTAACCAACTATGGTGAGCATGCAGGCAATGAAGGTATTACCTACGTTCATTCTTGTAAGAGCGTAAAGTGTAGCTACCACAAGAACATCGTGTATAAGAGCTAATACGGCACTTGCACCAAAGGCAACGTTTCTAAATCTGATAATGATGTAAATAAGCATACAGATTGTAGCTGCAATAACTGCCATAAGAGCTGAAGTCTTCATCTCACCACTTACTGCACCAGAGATGTTCTCGTTGTTGATATCATCCTTAGATACCTTGTATTTATCAACAAAGGCCTCACGAAGCTTTGTTCTCTCCTCTTCAGTAAGTGACTTGGTCTTGATAACTACGGCATCCTCACCAACTATCTGTGTTACGTCCGCATTTGATGAAGGAATAACCCCGTTTACAAAGTTTCTGATTTCATCATTTCCCGGAACCTTACCATTATTAAATACCACTTCTGTAGATGTACCGCCTGAGAACTCAAGGGCATAGTCAAATGCTCCTTTGCCTGAGGCTGCATTTACCGCCATAGTAGCAATACCAATACCGATAACTACAAGTGAAAGAACATATGCCTTAGGAGCAAACTTAAGGAATGGCATGTTCTCCTTATCAACCTTAGTTCCATAACTCTTCTCTGAATCAAATCCCATATCATAGAATGAATAAAGCAGGAATTTGGTTATGAAAAGAGCGGTAAACATGGAAATGATAATACCGAGAGCAAGTGTGTATGCAAAGCCTTTGATTGTACCTGTACCAAAGATACCAAGCACTATGGCTGCAATGATTGTAGTTACATTACCGTCAATGATGGCTGAAAGAGCCTTATTAAAACCATTTCCGATAGCGGTACGAACTGACTTGCCAAGACCAATCTCTTCCTTGATACGGGTAAATATAATAACGTTTGCATCTACCGCCATACCGATGGACAGCACGATACCCGCAATACCCGGAAGGGTAAGTGTAATCTGTAAGAGCTGTAAGAGTACAAGCTCGATTACCACATAGGCGATGAGGGCTAAGCTTGAAGCAAGTCCCGGAATCTTATACATGACTATCATAAAGAGGAATACTATGATAAAAGCCAATAAGACCGGCTAAAAGTGAGGTTTCAAGTGCTGTGTCACCAAGCTTGGCACCTACCACGCTTGAACGAACTTCTTTAAGCTCAAGAGGAAGGGCACCTACTCTGATGATAGAAGCAAGTCTCTCAGCTTCTTCCATAGAGTCCTGACCGGATATCTGAGCCTTACCGTCTGAAATTACATTCTGTACAACAGGGGCAGATATTACATTGCCATCGTATACAATAGCTATCTGCTTGCCGAGATTGTCCTGTGTAGCCTTGGCAAACTTATTTGCTCCCTTGGCATTTAGTTCAAGCTCAACTATGTACTGAACACCTACTCCTGCATCACCTTTTATAGACTGAGCCTTAGCTGTAGATACATCAGCACCGTCTACGGATATTTTCTTCTCTTTTGCAAGCTCTTCAATGGACTTATTTAACTTATAAGTTCCATCTGCCTGTCTTGTAATATTACCTTCAACAGGAATAAACTGGATAGAGCCGGCTGAACCGAGCTGTTTAAGTACAGCATCTGCATCTTTAACATCCGGAATATCAACTACTACTCTGTTTAAGCCTTCCTGATAAACCTCAGACTCTGTACTAAAGATCTCTGCACGGAGTCTCATTTTTTCAATGGTATCAGCCATTTCCGTAGCTGTAGGCTTAGACTTTACTGTCTCATAAGTAATACTAACTCCACCTGCAAGGTCAAGTCCTCTCTTAATTCCTTGCACTGCCCACCTTATTGCCAAATGCCAGAGTGCAACAGCCGCCAAAAGCGCTATCACCACGATATAGCTAAATAGCTTGACTATGCCGCGTTTCTTGCTATTCATTGTAAATTCACCTTTCTTTTTTATTTCTTTATTTTTCAGGAGAAACTCTCCCAGAAATCAATATAATTTCACTAATTCTGACAGACTTCCTCTTTGTCTGTCTCCTCATCCACTGTAATCATGATGGCACATTCGATACGCTTTCTCTGGAGCTCAGCTATCTCATACACATCATCAATGTTGCCGCTAAACTTATATGAGTTAGCCGCACAGCCTCCACTACAGTAGTATCTTGCAAAGCAGTCTCTACACTTAGGCTTTTCATATACGTTCTGGTGCTTAAAGCCTTCCTGAAGCTCAGTCGCTGTGATGCCGTCATATACATTGCCTATAACGAAGCCTTCCTCACCTACAAACTGATGGCAAGGATAGATGTCGCCCCAAGGTGTGAGCAACGTACTCTGTACCTGAGCCACAGCCTGAAAGACGCTTAGCTACACAAGGTCCTCCGGCAAGGTCTATCATAAAGTGGAAGAAGGTAAAGCCATTTCCTTCTCTTCTTCTCTTGATGTATTCTTTTGCAAGCATATCATATTGTTCTTTAAGATAAGGAATATCCTCTTCTTTTATCGCATAAGGCTCAGTAGGAAGTGAAACCACAGGCTCAAGCGATATTTCCTTGAAGCCTTCATCTGCAAGATGAAGTACGTCAGCCGCAAAATCAAGGTTCTTAGCTGTATAAGTACCTCTTACGTAGTATTCTTTATTGCCGCGCTTTGCTGCAAAAGCTTTAAGCTTTGGAAGAATAATATCGTAACTGCTTCTGTTTCCTCCTCTTGTAGGCCTCATATAGTCGTGTACACACTTACGGCCATCTATACTGAGCACAACATTGGTCATCTCTTTGTTGCAGAAATCGATAATCTCATCATTTAAGAGAACTCCATTGGTAGTAAGTGTGAAACGGAAGTTCTTATCGTGAATCTTCTCAAGCTCTCGTCCATAGGCAACGAGCTTCTTGACTGTATCCCAGTTCATAAGAGGCTCACCGCCGAAGAAGTCTACTTCGAGATTCTTTCTGTGTCCTGAGTTCTTGATGAGGAAGTCAAAGGCTGCCTTTCCTACCTCATAGCTCATCATTCCTCTGTCACCCTGATATTCTCCTTCTCCCGCGAAGCAGTAACGACAAGCAAGGTTGCAGTCATGGGCTATATTCAGGCAAAGTGCCTTTACCACTGTATTTCTATGTTTGAAATCTTTAACGTATTTCTCGTATATATCCTCTGTGAAAAGCTGTCCATCTTCCTGTAATTCTTTAATCTCTGATATAATATCATTAAAGTCTTCTTCTGTTACAGGTACTTCCTTATATTTCTCAAGTATGATGCCCTTTATCTCAGAAAGAGCAGCATCCTCACTCTCTCTTCCTTCTATTACTTTTTCATTGTATAAGGCTATACAATCATAAGCAGCCTCATCTACTACGTGTACTGAGCCACTGTTTACATCTAGAACTATGTTATATCCGTTACTTTGAAACTGGTGAATCAAGTGTTTGGTTCCTTTCTACGAAAGATAAGCAGCGACTAAAGCCGCTGCTTAAACTTTGACTTTTTAGTAAATGCAGGAATTGGTATTACCTAGCCTCACAGCTCTGGTTACCAACAGTACATGAAGTCTTGCAAGCTGACTGGCAAGAAGTCTTGCACTCTCCGCAGCCACCCTTCTTCATAGATTCCTTAAGATTCCTTGTAGTTAAGCTTTTAATATGTTTCATATCCTGCTCTCCTTACTTTAATTATTTCTCTTTGCACAATGCTGAGACTATTATACCACATTGTTATGAACTTTTTAAAGAGCTGTAAAATTGATTTTTGAGAAACTACAAGTAAATTTCATCCCTGATACAAATATTACATAACTGAATAGAACAGTATGGTGGTATAATTTTTGTTTTTGTGCAAGTTTATCTTTCACAGAGACAAAGCCAAGCCCCTGTCTTATACCTGCAGTTTATTTATCTCTCCAGATAATTCTTCCCTTAGTTAAATCATAAGGGGACATTTCAAGAGTTACCTTATCACCCGGTAAGATACGAATAAAGTTCATTCTGAGCTTACCGCTGATGTGTGCAAGTACCTTATGTCCATTTTCAAGTTCAACCTGAAACATTGCATTTGGGAGCTTCTCTATAACTGTTCCCTCTATCTCAAGTACATCTGCTTTAGACATTTGTCTCCTTTCCGGTGTCTGTCACCATTTTCTTGTGAGACCTTATTGCAAGAGCAATATTCTCATTTCTTTGTTATCTTTTTATCTACATTGTTGATTACATTTGTATAATCTATATGAGCAGGCTTCTTATGAAATCCATAGCTTACCTCTACAAGGTTAATATCTCCGGTTCACCGTCAGTTATTAAAATCGTATTCTCATAGTGGGCTGAAAATGAATAGTCCGCAGTATACACTGTCCAGTCATCCTCTCCCCATTCTACCTCGTACCCTCCCATATTTACCATGGGCTCGATGGCAAAGGTCATGTTCTTTTCAATTTTAATTCCCTGCTTTTTCTGCCTGAAGTTAAATATATCAGGTGCTTCGTGCAGGTTCTGCCCTATGCCATGTCCTGCAAGTTCTCTTACAACAGAGTAGCCATGGCTTTCAACATAAGACTGGATAGCGATAGATATATCATTTATGTGATTACCGGGCACAGCCTTCTTTATTCCCTCAAAAAAGCTCTGTTTAGTAACTTCAATAAGATCAGTAAGTTCAGGAATAATTATTCCTACAGGAACAGTTCTTGCTGCGTCTGCATGCCACCCCTTATAGATGAGGCCTGCATCAAGACTTACTATATCACCTTCATCAATATAATGCTCTTTAGCAGGTATTCCGTGTACAACCTGATCGTTGACGGATACACAAATGGAAGCGGGAAAACCATTATAACCAAGAAAAGAAGGAATTCCATCACATTTACGAATCAGTTCTTCACCTTTTTGGTCTATTTCATAAGTTGAAAGTCCCGGCTTAACATAGGCTTCAAGCTCTGAAAGCACAAAAGCTAACCGCTTGCCGGCCTCTCTCATCAAAGAAATAGCGTTTTCATCCTTTATTTCCACTTCCATAGTCTCTCCTCAGCCTCTTAATCAGCCTAATATCTTACAAATGTCCTCAAATACTTCTTTCATATCCTTTGTGCCGTCTACTTCTTTGTATACGTTTCTTCTCTGATAGAACTCTTCGAGCGGTTTTGTCTGAGTGTGATATACCTCAAGACGCTTCTTTACTGTCTCAGGCATATCATCAGGGCGCTGAATGAGATCCCCGCTGCACTTATCGCAAACACCATCTTTCTTTGTGTTGTGTACACAAGATGATAGGTTTCACCACAGTTTGGACAGGTTCTTCTTCCAGACATTCTCTCAATTATCTTCTCATCAGGCACAACCACATTTACAGCATAGTCAATTTTCTCGCCTAATTTCTTAAGAGCCTCTTCAAGTACTTCAGCCTGTGGAATGGTTCTTGGATAACCATCAAGGATATAGCCCCTAGCACAGTCATCTTTTGATACCCTGTCTAAGAGAATGCTTACCGTAAGTTCATCCGGAACAAGCTGCCCCTTATCGATGTACTCCTTAGCCTTTAGACCAAGCTCCGTATTGTTTTTAATGTTATATCTAAAGATATCGCCGGTTGAGATATGTGGAAGACCGTATTTTTCAGCAATTTTAATTGCCTGTGTACCTTTGCCGCCCGGAGCGTCAAGCATAACAATTTTCATATAGACCTCCTTAATAAAAAGTGTGTGCTCGCACACAATAGGGAACTTCCTATTAAAATAAAAGCTGTAGCCGGACTATAACATTCATCTGTCATAACCTGCTACAGCTCGATATTAAATGTAACTCTTAATCATTTAAGAAACCTTTGTAATGTCTCTCAAGCATCATTGACTCAATCTGCTTCATTGTTTCAAGTATAACACCTACAACGATGATGAGGGATGTTCCACCAAACGATACATCTGCCCCAAATACTCCTGAACATATAATCGGAATGAGTGCTGCAACTGTAGTATAGCTCCGATAAATATGATGCTATTGAAGTACCTATTGAGAAATCACTGGTAGGACGGTAAAAGGTCTGATACCCGGTATAAATCCACCCGACTTCTTCATGTTGTTTGCAATCTCAAGCGGATTGAAGGTTATTGAGGTATAGAAGTAAGCAAAGAATATAATCATAACCACATAGAGTATAAGTCCCAATGTGTACTTTGCCTCTCCCCAGCTAGTAAAGTTACACCAAGCCTGCTGGTTTAATACCTTCAAAATCTTCTCACCCTAAGGTTGCACCTGCTCCACTCTTTGGCTGTATTCCAAGGAATCTGCAGATAATAATAGGTGTCTGGAGGATTGAACTTGCAAAGATGATTGGCATAACACCGCCGGTATTTACCTTAAGTGGTATATTTGATCCTGAACCACCTACAAGTCTTCTTCCCTGAAGCTTCTGTGCGTACTGCACAGGAATCTTTCTAATTGCATCATTTAATACAATTATATAAACAGTAAGCGCAACAATTATTGCTACGATGAGTATTGCTGCTATAACCTTATTGATAACAGTAGTTCCGCCTACAACATAAGTCTTAAAAAGATTTATGATATCTGAAGGCATTCTTGAAACTATGTTTACAAGAAGGATGATTGATATACCATTACCAACTCCCTTGTCAGTAATCTTTTCACCTATCCACATAAGGAAGGCAGATCCTGCCGTAAGAGTAAAAGTAATTACTACAACTGAAAGCACAGAGTAATTCTCCAAATATCCTGAACGGCCAAATCCGATTGCCATAGCTATACTCTCAATAAGAGCAAGTGCAACTGTTACATAACGTGTAGCGGCACCAATCTTCTTTCTGCCTTCTTCTCCCTCTTTCTGTATCTCCTCAAGCCTTGGAATGGCTATTGTGAGAAGCTGCATAATGATGGAAGATGTGATATATGGTGTAATACTAAGTGCAAATATTGATAACTGTTCAAATGACCCACCGGTAATGGCATTCAGAAATGAAAGCTGTGTAATCTGGTTCAAGAACTCAGATATCCTGCTACGGTCAATTCCCGGAATAGGAAGCTGTGATCCAAGTCTGACTACTGCAAGACACAGAGAGTGAATAAAATTCTCTCTCTTATATCTTTTACCTTAAGAGCATTACGAATCGCTTTTATCATTAGATCACCTCAGCAATCCCGCCAAGATTTTTAATCTTTTCTTCTGCCGAAGCACTGTAAGCGTTTACTTTAACTGTAAGCTTCTTTGTAAGTTCTCCGTTTCCAAGAATCTTTACGCCGTCGCATACCTTTTTGATTACACCTGCATCAAGGAGAGCCTGAATTGTTACTTCAGTTCCATCTTCGAAGAGGTTAAGCTCAGATACATTGATAGCTACAATTTCCTTAGAATTTCTGTTGTGGAAACCTCTCTTAGGAATTCTCCTGTAAAGTGGCATCTGACCACCCTCGAATCCCGGTCTTGGAGCTCCTGAACGAGCCTTCTGTCCCTTATGTCCCTTACCGGCAGTCTTACCATTTCCAGAAGCATGACCACGGCCTCTTCTGAAATTATTACTCTGACGAGAGCCCGCTATTGGCTGTAAGTCTGTTAAATTCATGTTCACACCTCCCCTTCTTTAGATTTCTTCTACCTTAAGCAGATACTCAACCTGCTTAATCATTCCTCTTGTTGCCTCATTGTTAGGAAGGGTGTTGCTACGGCCTGTTTTCTTAAGACCAAGAGCTTCAACTGTCTTCCTGTGCTTTGGTATACGTCCGATAACAGACTTAACCAATGTTACTTTTAATTTATCAGCCATTTTATTATCCTCCTATGTTTTATTTACTATTATATCTTAGCATTTACAGATCAGATACGGAAATGCCACGAAGTCTAGCAAATTCTTCAGGAGTCTTAAGCTTTGATAAACCGTTGATTGTTGCAAGCACAACGTTCTGCTTATTGTTTAGAACCAAGAGACTTGGTTCTGATGTTCCTGTAACCTGCAAGCTCAAGTACGTTACGAGCAGGACCACCGGCAATTACTCCGGTACCATCAGGGGCTTTCTTAAGAAGAACCTCTGCACTTCCAAACTTACCAACATAATCATGAGGTACACTTCCGTTTTCATCAATTGGAAGTGAAACCATATTCTTAATAGCGTCTTCTTTACCCTTACGGATAGCTTCAGGGATTTCAGCAGCCTTTCCAAGACCTGCACCAACTCTGCCGTTCTTGTCTCCTACAACTACGAGAGCTGAGAATCTCATGTTGCGTCCGCCCTTTACAACCTTGACAACGCGCTTGATGGCAACTACTTTGTCAAAAAGCTCATTGTTCTCAGTATTATTATCTACTGAACGATTCATGTTTATTCCTCCTTCTCTTAGAATTGAAGACCTGCTTCTCTAGCAGCGTCAGCGAGTGCCTGTACTTTACCCTGATAAATGAAACCACCTCTATCGAAAACGACTTCCTTAATTCCCTTTTCAAGTGCCTTTTTAGCTATAGCAGTACCTACTGCAGAAGCAGCAGCTACATCATTGGTATGCTCAAGACCGGACTTAACATCCTTTTCAAGTGTGGATGCAGCAACTAAAGTAGCTCCAGCCTGGTCGTCAATGATCTGTGCGTACATATGGCTAGTACTTCTGAATACAGCGAGACGAGGTCTTGCAGCTGTACCTGAAAGGTGTGCACGCATTCTTCTATGTTTCTTTTCGCGAATAGCGCTTCTTGATGCTTTACGAACCATTCTTTTTCACTCCTTTAATTATTTTTTACCGGTCTTACCAACCTTACGTCTGATAACTTCATAATCATACTTAATACCCTTGCCCTTATATGGCTCTGGCATTCTCTTCTCTCTAATCTCAGCTGCGTACTGTCCAACTTTCTCCTTGTCAATACCTTTAACAATAATCTTGTTAGTACCTTCAACTGTTGACTCAACTCCCTCAGGATCAGTCATAACTACCGGATGAGAATATCCTAAGTTAAGGGTAAGCTCTTTTCCTGCTTTAGAAACTCTGTAACCTACACCGTTTACTTCAAGTGTCTTGGCATAACCCTCAGTTACACCAACAACCATGTTATTAATAAGTGTTCTTGTAAGTCCATGAAGAGATTTCATCTTCTTCAATTCATTAGGTCTTGTAACAACAATCTCACCATTTTCAAGCTTGATTATCATTTCTTTAGGAAGCACTCTCTCAAGTGTTCCCTTAGGACCTTTTACAGTCACTTTATTATTTTCTGCAATATCAACAGTAACTCCTGCCGGTACTGCGATAGGCATTCTTCCTATACGTGACATGCCCGCACCTCCATTTTTATTTTTTTGCAGATTATTCTGCTTGTTATCAGATACTAATTACCAAACAAATGCAAGAACTTCTCCACCAACTCCAAAGCTTCTAGCCTCTTTGTCAGTGATAACACCCTTGTTAGTAGATACGATAGCAACTCCGAGACCACCAAGAACCTTTGGAAGGTCTGCACAGTTAGCATATACTCTATAACCAGGCTTTGAGATTCTCTTTAATCCGTTAATAACCTTTTCATTCTTATCCTTACCGTACTTAAGCTCGATGTGGATATTCTTGAAACCATTAACCTCATTGATAGCAAAACTCTTTATATAACCCTCTCTTAAGAGGATCTCTGCGATTGATACCTTCATATTGGAAGCAGGTACATCAACCTCATCGTGTTTAGCCGTATTTGCATTACGGATTCTTGTAAGCATATCAGCAATTGGATCACTTGTTGTCATTTATCTAACCTCCTTCCTAATATTACCAGCTGGCTTTCTTCACGCCTGGGATCTGTCCTTTATAAGCTAATTCACGGAAGCAGATTCTGCAGATTCCGTATTTCTTAAATAAGCATGAGGACGGCCACAGATTTTGCAACGTGTATATTCCCTGGTAGAGAACTTTGCAGGTCTTTCCTGCTTAAGTTTCATTGATAACTTAGCCATGTTTCCTCCTTAATTACTTTGCAAAAGGCATTCCGAATGCTCTAAGGAGCTCTCTTGCCTCTTCATCTGTTTCAGCGGTAGTAACGAAAATTACGTCCATACCTCTTACCTTGTCTACTTTATCATACTCAATCTCAGGGAAAATAAGCTGTTCCTTAAGACCAAGTGCATAATCACCTCTACCATCAAAAGCATTAGGATTAACACCTCTGAAGTCACGTACTCGTGGAAGTGCAAGATTGATGAGACGGTCAACGAACTCATACATTCTGTCACCTCTAAGAGTAACTTTACATCCGATTGGCATTCCCTCACGGAGTTTGAAGTTTGCGACAGACTTCTTAGCCTTTGTATATACAGCTTTCTGTCCTGTAATTATTCCAAGGTCATTAGCAGCTGTCTCAAGAACCTTAGCGTTCTCTTTAGCCTCACCAACACCCATATTGATAACTACCTTATCAAGCTTTGGAATCTGCATTACATTCTTATAACCGAACTTTTTCTGTAAAGCAGGTGCAATTTCCTTATCGTAGGTTTCTCTTAACCTGTTCACTATAAATACCTCCTTCCGTTTTAGTCAATGATATCGCCTGTTGCTTTAGCTACGCGGACTTTCTTATCACCCTGCATAGTAAATCCAACTCTTGTTACCTTGCCCTTTGCAACATACATAACATTAGAGATATCTATAGCAGCTTCCTCGTGTACGAGACCGCCGTTAGGATTGCTCTGTGATGCTTTCTTATGCTTTGTTACCATGTTAACACCTTCAACGATTACCTTACCTTCCTTAACGGAGATAACTTTTCCTTCGGTGCCCTTGTATTTTCCTGTGATTACCTTAACGGTATCACCCTTTTTAATCTTACTGGTAGCCACTCTTACACCTCCTTATAAAACTTCCGGAGCAAGTGATACGATCTTCATGAAGTGTTTCTCACGAAGCTCTCTTGCTACTGGTCCAAATATACGAGTTCCGGTTGGTGTCTTGTCATCCTTTATTATAACTGCTGCATTCTCATCGAACTTTATGTAAGAACCGTCTTTTCTACGGCAGCCCTTCTTAGTACGAACTACAACAGCCTTTACAACGTCACCCTTTTTAACAACTCCGCCTGGTGTTGCATCTTTAACGCTGGCAACGATTATATCGCCTATAGCTGCATATCTTCTGGTCGAGCCACCCATAACACGAATGCAAAGAAGCTCTTTTGCACCGGTATTATCAGCAACTGCCAATCTGGTTTCCTGCTGTACCATTACTAGCACTCCTTTCAAATATTAAAAGATGGGATAATTATTTTGCTCTTTCAACTATTTCAACAAGTCTCCATCTCTTTGTCTTTGACAGAGGTCTGGTCTCCATAACTTTAACTCTGTCACCTACATGGCACTCGTTGTTAGCATCCTCAGCGTAAAGCTTACGAGTTCTCTTAACGATCTTACCATACAGTGGGTGCTTCACATTATCTATAACTGCAACAACGATAGTCTTGTCCATCTTATCGCTAACTACCTTGCCGGTACGCACTTTTCTAAGATTTCTCTCTTCCACGAGTATGTCTCCTTTCTTCGGATTAATTACCTAAGTTAGTTAGCCTGTCTTGTTAAAACAGTCTGAATTCTTGCGATATTCTTTCTAACTTCTCTAATACGGCTTGTATTATCAAGCTGGTTGGTTGCATTCTGGAATCTTAAGTTAAAAAGTTCCTTCTTTGCAGCAACCAATTCTTCATTAAGCTCAACCTGTGTCTTACCATTAAGGTCCTGAACATACTTTGTACTTTTCATTATTCAGCACCTCCTTCTAAATCTGCTTTAGATACTACTTTACACTTAAGTGGAAGCTTGTGCATAGCGAGACGAAGCGCCTCTCTTGCTATTTCTTCATCAACTCCACCAATTTCAAACATTACTCTGCCAGGCTTAACAACTGCTACCCAGTAGTCAAGGGAACCTTTACCTGAACCCATTCGAGTTTCAGCAGGCTGAATAGTAACCGGCTTATCAGGGAATATCTTAATCCAAACCTTACCACCACGCTTAATGTAACGAGTCATAGCAATTCTGGCTGCTTCTATCTGATTTGACTTAACCCAAGATGGCTCAAGTGCAACGATACCGAACTCTCCATTTGATATAGTATTGCCTCTGTGAGCAGCGCCCTTCATAGAGCCACGGAACTGCTTACGATGCTTTACTCTTTTAGGCATTAACATTATTTATCGCTCCCTTCCTTTTTGTTGTTTCCCTTAGTAGGAAGAACTTCTCCAAGGTAGATCCAGCACTTAACACCAACCTTACCATAGGTTGTGTCAGCCTCTGCAAAACCATACTCGATGTCTGCACGAAGTGTCTGAAGAGGAATAGTTCCCTCGCTATAGAACTCTGTACGAGCCATATCAGCACCGCCAAGACGACCGGATACGCTTGTCTTTATACCCTTAGCACCATTCTTCATTGTTCTTCCCATAGCAGACTTCATTGCACGTCTGAAGGAAATACGGGCTTCAAGATCTTAGCTATCTTCTCTGCAACTAACTGTGCATTTAAGTCAGCCTTCTTAATTTCTTTAACCTTAAGGTCTACCTTCTGCTTGCTTAACTTCCGAACCTCTACCTTTAATCTGTCAACATCTGCACCACCCTTACCGATTACGATACCCGGCTGTGATGTGCTAACGATAATGATAACTCTGTCAGATGTTCTTTCTATATCAATACTGCCTACTCCTGCATCATAGAGTTTCTTCTTAAGAAATTCTCTAATCTTATAATCTTCTACAAGGAAGTCTGCGAAATCTTTACCGGCATACCATTTTGATGACCAGTCTTTGATTACACCAACTCTTATACCGTGAGGATTAACTTTCTGTCCCATTTGGTCTTAACTCTCCTTTCTTATTACTTCTCGTTAAGAATTACAGTTATATGACTCATTCTCTTGAAGATGCGGTATGCGCTTCCTCTTGCCCTTGGCTGTACTCTCTTCATCAGTAGGGCCATCTCCTGCGAAAACACTCCTCAACGAAAAGGTTGTCGCGGTTAAGACCTTTAACCTCTGCATTTGCAATTGCAGATTTAAGTAACTTTTCTATTACTGTTGAAGCATATCTTGGGTTGTATGCTAATATACCGAGTGCTGTATTTACATCCTTGCCTCTGATCGCATCAAGAACGAAACAAGCCTTCTGAGTTGAAACTCTGGCATAAGATAACTTTGCGTGTGGTCTCATTTCTCTGTTGTTCTCATTTCTTTCTCTTTTGATCTGGGATCTATGTCCTTTTCTATGGATGTACCTCCTTTCAGTTTTATGGAAAATATTTTATTACATTCTCTTTTCGTCTTTACCATGTCCTCTGTAAGACCTTGTTGGTACGAATTCTCCAAGCTTGTGTCCTACCATATCTTCTGTAACATATACAGGCATATGCTTTCTTCCGTCGTGAACAGCTATTGTGTGTCCAACGAATGAAGGAAAATTGTTGAACGACGTGACCAAGTCTTAACTACGCTCTTATCACCGGCAGCGTTAAGAGCATCTATCTTCTTTAATAAATGTCCATCAGCAAATGGTCCCTTTTTAAGTGATCTTGCCATGATTAAACCTCCTTATAATCTATTATTTAAGTCCCTTACCATCGCGTCTTCTTACGATTAACTTATTGGACCTCTTATTGCTCTTTCTTGTCTTAAGACCAAGACAGGTTTACCAAGGTGTTACAGGGGCCCTGGACGACCAATTCCTGTTTACCTTCACCACCACCGTGTGGATGGTCGTTAGGGTTCATGATCAGAACCACGAACTGTAGGTCTGAAACCTTTATTACGTGTACGTCCTGCTTTACCAACATTTACAAGTTCATCTCAATATTTCCAACCTGACCGATAGTAGCACGGCACTCTACAGGTACCATTCTCATTTCTCCGGATGGCATTCTAAGTGTAGCATACTTGCCTTCCTTAGCCATAAGCTGAGCTGCATTACCTGCTGCACGAACTAACTGTCCACCCTTGCCAGGATATAACTCTATATTGTGAATATTTGAACCAACTGGAATAGATGAAAGTGGAAGACAATTTCCTACTCTTACTTCAGCCTCAGTACCGTTCATAAGTGTTGTTCCTACTGTTAAGCCTACAGGAGCAAGGATATAAGCCTTCTCACCGTCTGCATAATGTAAGAGTGCTATGTTTGCTGTACGGTTTGGATCGTACTCAATAGCAACAACCTTTGCAGGGATTCCATCTTTTCTTCTCTTAAAATCAATAATTCTATAAAGTCTGCGTGAACCGCCTCCTCTATGTCTTACTGTAATCTTACCCTGATTGTTACGGCCTGAATTCTTCTTAAGTGATACACACAAAGACTTCTCCGGAGTTGACTTTGTAATCTCTGCATAGTCTAAACCGGTCATATTACGTCTGGAAGGTGTATATGGGCCGAATTTCTTAATTCCCATTATAAAACTCCTTTCATCTTAAGGCTTTCGCCCTAAGTCGCTGTTATCGGCTGCGTGCCATACTATTTGTTAATTATAATCCCTGGAAGATCTCGATATCCTTGCTATCCTCTGAAAGCTTTACATAAGCCTTCTTTGTCTTAGCAGTTCTTCCGTAAGTTACTCCACGTCTCTTAACTTTTCCGTCTGCATTTACTGTGTTTACCTTAACAACCTTTGTTCCGGCGAACATCTTCTCTACAGCTTCCTTAATCTGAGTCTTGGTAGCTTCAGGATTTACAGAGAAAGCATATTTCTTCTCTGCCATGCCGTTCATACTCTTTTCAGTGATGATAGGCTTCAAAATAACGTCATAATATTTAATATCTGCCATTATGCGTATACCTCCTCAATCTTTGAAACAGCATCCTTTGTAATAACAAGGCTGTCATGATTTAAGATATCATATACACTGATGCTATTGGTCAAAGTTGTTGCAACTGACTCAAGGTTTCTAGCAGAAAGAATTACGTTCTCTTCCTTCTCACCAAGAATAATAAGAGCCTTGTTAGCCTTAATATCCTCTAAAACCTTCTTTAGCAGCCTTTGTCTTAATCTCACCAAGCTTGAACTCATCAAGCACGATAAGCTTATTCTCATTTAACTTTGTTGTGAGTGCTGAGCAGATAGCTGCCTGCTTCTCTTTTCTATTCATCTTAAATGAATAATCTCTTGGCTGTGGTGCAAATACAACACCGCCGCCCTTCCACTGTGGGACTTCTGATAGATCCCTGTCTAGCGTGACCGGTTCCCTTCTGTCTCCAAGGCTTTCTTCCGCCTCCACGAACTGCCGCACGTGTCTTAGCACTCTGTGTACCCTGACGGTTGTTAGCAAGCTGTAAAACAACTGCTCTATGCATCAGATGCTCTTTTACTTCTACTGCAAAGATTGCATCATTAAGTTCTAATGTTCCAACTTCTTTGCCTTCCATATTTAATACAGATATGTTTGCCATTTATATTTCCTCCTTCCCGTCAGGTTATATTATTTACTTTTTCTTGTAGTGTTCTTAATCATTACAAGTGCCTTCTTAGAGCCAGGAACAGCTCCCTTAACAAGGATCATGTTCTTCTCTACGTCAACTCTTACTACCTCAAGATTCTGAACTGTAACCCTAACGTGTCCCATATGTCCGGCCATCTTCTTGCCCTTGAATACCTTACTAGGGTCAGAACAAGCACCGTTAGAACCAGCGTGTCTGTGATACTTAGAACCGTGAGTCATAGGTCCTCTGTGAAGACCGTGTCTGTGAATAGCACCCTGGAAACCTTTAGCCTTAGATGTAGCAGTTACATCAACCTTATCGCCTGATGCAAATACATCTGCTTTGATTTCGTCTCCAGCCTTGTAATTCTCAGCATCCTCAAGTTTGAATTCTCTTAAAAATCTCTTTACAGGAACGCCTGCCTTAGCAAAGTGTCCTTTCTTTGGCTTATTAACGAGTTTCTCGCGAATCTCACCAAAACCTACCTGAACTGCGCTATAGCCATCATTCTCTACTGTCTTAACCTGAGTTACTACAGCAGGATCAGCCTTTAATACAGTTACAGGAATTAATAGACCATCTTCAGCAAAAATCTGTGTCATACCGATTTTTGTAGCAAGTATTGCTTTCTTCATCTCTTTACCTCCTGTTAATCTACAGCGGACCGGAACCCTCCGGTCATCCTAGATGGCTTAAATAGGAGTTTTCTCTCTATCCATAACCCTAAGGATCTTGCTAATTTTGTTTCCTACTTATTCTTCATGTTGATTTTGATCTCAACACCAGCAGGAACATCAAGTCTTGATAACGCGTCAACCAATTTCTGGTTAGGCTCGAAAACATCGATGAGTCTCTTGTGAGTTCTCTGCTCGAACTGTTCTCTGGGTCCTTATGCTTGTGCACCGCACGAAGTATTGTAACTATCTCTTTCTTTGTTGGAAGAGGTACAGGACCACTAACCTTTGCTCCAGCCTTCTTTACAGTATCAACAATCTTTGCTGCTGAACTGTCGATGAGCTGATGATCGTACGCTTTTTAATGTAATTCTCATTACTTGACTTGCCATAAAAAGTCGCCTCCTTTTCGCACTTTCGTGAATCATCACGTATTTAGTACGACAAGCGGTGACTGTACACACACCCGGGTGTTTCATAATCATAAACATACTGATAATCACACCACGCCCTACTCTGTAGAACATATTAGTTGTTTTTCTGTACAGTGACTTGTCGCCGGGGTTTACAGACCTTTCGGTCTCTTGACATTCGCTCACGAAAAACCCAAAACCCACTTTTTGCGGTATTCTCGAGCAACCTCCGCTTCTTAGCTATCATCACAACATTGCTATTATACGCCAAAGATGGCGTATTATCAAGCTTTTATTTAATAAAAATATAATTTTTAGTTATTTTTCTACAATTATTTTTATTATTTTATCAAATAAATTGTCATATATTTTCTTGCTATAATGTAGACCGTCACTAGTCTCATTTTTATAGCCCTCAATACTTTCTACAATTGCATAAGCATCAATATATCTTATATTTGTATCCTTAAGTTCATCTTTCATAAGTGAATTGAACTTTAGTATGTCAGCCAAAGATATGTGGTATTTTGACTTATCTATATATGGCAGGATAGATATATAGCTAACTTTTGCTCCTGTAGTTTCGGAGATTTTCTTAAGCTTTCCGCTCAAATCCTTGGCATAACCGTCACCAAGGCTGTTTACTCCAAGCATTACCACGATATTGCCTATCGATTTCTCTCTTATTTCTTTTTAAGACATCAGTCTTATCTGCTGTTGTTAGGAATTCTCTGTATAGTCCGGATTAACTAACCCTAAGCTTTACAACCAAGTCGTCGCCAATCAGCCCCGCTCCTGCACCACTTTCTGCAAGCCAGTACACTTTTCTGTCATACTTCTTTTCATATTCCCTTTTGTTGCGGCTCATAAGATAAATATTACTATCACCTATAATAAGTACTGCATCTCCATGGTTTTTCCAACCTTATCACTGCTAACATAAGAGGATATTTCATCCCCATTATTTTTCATTCAATGTAGCACTCTTACCCTCGGGCTTGATTGTCTCAATGTAGAATTCAGGCTTGCCCTTAAAGAGCCCTGTTCCAACAACATTTTCATATAAGAAAAATCCCAAACACATTTAATATCGTAATAATCAAAATGAGCTTAAAAAGCTTGTATCTCTTGTTTTCATTCATGCAGACACATACCTCCTTAAGCCCATACTTTGGTCAATCTTTTAATACATTGCTCACTCTTTCTATCTGTCTTTTCTTCTTACCTTTCTTTTTGGCAAGAAGGGTGGCCTTGGCCTTATTCTTTTCTATAACAGAAAGAATTGCCTTAAATACCGGATTATGCACCTTTTTGGAATAATGAATTCCATCCCAGGTACAATTTCTGTAATTCTTCACCGACTTTTGCAATACCATATGCATCTATATAAACGATGTCTGTATTCTTAAAGCCTTCTCTCGCAGTGCTGTTATGCTCTGCCATCAGCCGTGACTTATCCTTGTATCTTCCTTTATGTACATAGGGAAGAATGTTTACATAGTAAACTCTGCAACCGCTTTTTCTTTGCCAGCTTCTTAAGACAGTTCACGGTGTTCTTTGCAGCCTCTCTACCAGTACAGTGGCACCAAGCACTACAACAATGTCTTCTATCTTCTTTTTCTTTACTTCCTTAATAAGGTCAAAATTTCTCGTATTAGTAAATGTGTTAACAACCTTCTTGGCATTTTTCTACCTAAATGAGATCTTAAAAATCAGGATATATAAAGTTGATGGTTACACCACCTCAGTACAGCCAATATACTTTATCAGGGTTATCCACTCCCGTACCGTAGTTTTTACCAAGAGCCATTCCGTATGCGATGCTGTCACCCAGTATCAAAGTTGTCTTTGGTTTTGCATTTGCGCTTGTCCTTGTCTTAGTTTTTGCCTCTGCTGTTATGCCCGGGAACTGTAAGCATAATATGCATGCAATCAGCATTCCGCATAGGAAAGAAATTAACTTATACTTAGAGTCCCCTCTCATAGCTCCATTCATATTTAGTTACTTTCCGAATATTCTGCTGAATGTAAGAAAGTAAAGTGCGGGTAGTATTTAAGCCAAGCCTTTCCAACAATTTTTTCTTTCTTTACATTCTTATTATCCCAATACCTTGCATCCTTACTTTCATCCCTATTGTCCCCAAGCATAAAGTAACATCCTTTTGGAACTGTATAAGTACCCAAAATCTCCCATTTGGAGGATCGTTAAGATAAGGCTCTGACAAAAGGCTCTTTTACTGTCATTAATATAGACAAGTCCTTTTTTAATCTCAACCTTCTCTCCCGGAAGTCCTATGATTCTTTTTAGAGTAATTTTCACTTTCATCGTCAGGATAAGCAAACATCACTATATCTCCCCTTTTAGGGTCTTCAAAAAGGTAAGCCAGCCTGTTTACTATCAGTCTGTCACCCGGTTCAACGACAGGAAGCATAGAGCCTGTTGGAACTTCTGCATTGCATATACAAATTTATTCATCAAAAATGCTAATACAAAAAGCCAGCGCAATTAGAAACACATAGTCTCTAATTTCTTTAAAACAGACTTTTTATCCCATTTCTTTTCTTTGATATCTTCTGTATTGTTTTTCCATTATTCTCCCTATCCACCTTCCCGATGCCCCACAAGGAAGCACCAAGCCATTTTTCTTTACCGGAAGTCCAATCTCTTCAGCCATTACCTTGCCGCCAAACTTGTCTGTGATTGCAGTATTAAGCATATAGCTACACGCAGGCTGAAGACCGGTCGTGTAACTGTTGATAAGGAAGAATTTGCTCTCCTTATGTAAAAAGTTCCGTACACTTCTTAACAAAAGGATATACAGCCTCTTCGATCTTCCATATTTCACCCTTAGGTCCTCTTCCGTAGGAAGGAGGATCCATTATTATTCCATCGTAATGATTGCCGCGTCTTATTTCTCTTTCTACAAATTTGACACAGTCATCCACTATGTAGCGAATAGGAGCCTCTTCAAGTCCTGAGAGCTTTGCATTTTCCTTTGCCCCAGTACCATCCCCCTAGCAGCATCTACATAGAACTCACTTCGGCTCCAGCCTTGGCGGCTGCAACTGTCGCTCCTCCGGTGTAAGCAAAGAGGTTTAGAACCTTTAGTTTTTTCCTGCTCTTATTTATAATATCGGAAAACCAGTCCCAGTTTACAGCCTGTTCCGGAAAGAGTCCTGTGTGCTTGAAGCTAAAGGGACTTCAGATTGAAAGGTCAAGTCTCTGTAATGAATATTCCACTGTTCAGGGAGGTTAAAAACTCCCATTCCCCACCTCCACGAGTTTACTTCTATGGTAGTGGGCAGATGGTCTTTTCCACTCCTTAAGTATCTTTTCTGTATCCCAAATCACCTGAGGGATCAGGACGAATAAGAGAATATCCACCCCAGTTCTCGAGCTTTTCTCCTGACGAACAATCCAGGACTTCATATTCTTTTCCAATTGTTAGTAATCACATCAAATAACAACTCCTATTTCTAATAAAACAGCCCACATCCGGTTAAGTTTAAGTACAAAATACCCATACCAAAACCTCCACCTGATGTGGCAAAAGTAAATTAAACCTTAACTCAAAGTAATTTCTCTTATTCAGCTTTTCCTACTGAACCAAAGGTTCCATCTTCTCTTTAACTGTAGCCTTGATAGCTTCAAAGCCCGGAGCAAGCACCTTGCAGGTCAAATCCCTTACTTGCCCTTATCCTTGTTTGCTTCAAAAGTACTCCTTGTTGCTGCTGTAAATGATATCGGCACTCTGTATTAACATTAATCTTAGATACACCAAGCTCGATAGCCTTTTTAATCATGTCCGCAGGAATGCCTGAACCGCCGTGGAGCACAAGTGGAAGGATTCCTGTCTTCTTCTGAATAGCGTCAAGAGTTTCAAATGAAAGACCCTTCCAGTTTGGAGGATATACTCCGTGGATGTTACCAATACCAGCTGCAAGGAAGTCTACTCCAAGGTCAGCAACTCTCTTGCATTCTTCAGGATCAGCACATTCACCCATACCAATTACACCATCTTCTTCTCCACCAATGGAGCCAACTTCTGCCTCAATGGAAACACCCATCTTATGAGCAGCTGCAACGAGCTCTGTTGTCTTTGCTACATTCTCATCAATAGGATAATGTGAACCATCAAACATAATTGAAGAAAATCCTGCATCAAGACACTTGTAGCAGCCTTCAAATGAGCCGTGGTCAAGATGAAGAGCTACAGGTACGGATATCTTAAGATCCTTAAGTAAACCATTTACCATACCTACAACCGCATTGTATCCACCCATGTACTTTCCTGCGCCTTCAGATACACCAAGGATAACGGGACTTTTAAGTTCTTCAGCAGTCATAAGGATGGCCTTTGTCCACTCTAAGTTATTGATATTGAACTGGTCTACAGCATAATGTCCTGCTTTTGCCTTAACTAACATATCCTTTGCTGATACTAAATACATATTATTCTCCATTCCGCATCAGTATGATGCTATTAAATTTTGTTTGCTTTAACTGCCCACTTTTATCACAACAGACTATAAATGTAAAATAAAAAGTTTTTTTAAGCCTTACTATATTGTCCGTTTAAGAAATTAGTGAGTATATCCTCTACTTCACCCTTAAGTACAGGAACTGAAGCCATTTACATTGTCTGCAAAGGGGAAAGCCCTAGATGCTTATCAATACCACTGCAGATAACCATATCCACGCCTGCTTTTTTAAGTACAGCTACAGCTTCCTCAGGTGAAGCTGCCTCAAGCGTAGTCCTTTCAAGGATTTTCTTACCCTTTGTATCTGCAATGACGAACCTATGAGCATTTGCAAGCTTACCTACAAACTTTTCATTCTCATCAAGAGCGATTGCTACCTTGATGTTCTCTCCGTATTCTTCTCTATCTAAACTGTGGTCAACATTCCTTAGTAAAAACTCAATTGTATCTGCTGTCTCACCAAGCACATCCAGTTCAAGTTCTTCAACCTTACCGTTGTCCATAGCATCCGCTATCCTGCTGTCCATTGGAAGTCTTGAAAGCACCGGAATGCCGTATTTAAGGCCAACATCATCCGTCTTTCCTTCTCCAAACGGATAGATAAGCTTACCGCAGTCCGGGCATTTGATATAGCTGTAGTTCTCAACTATTCCAAGTACAGGTATTTCCATAGCATTAGCCATATTTACAGCTTTTCTCAACTATCATCGAAACCAGTTCAGAAGGAGAGGTAACGATGATTATGCCGTCAACAGGCAGTGACTGAAAATACAGTAAGCGGCACATCACCTGTTCCGGGTGGCATGTCTACAAACATATACTCTACATTTTTCCAGTCTACCTCTGACCAGAACTGCTTAACTGTGCCTGCTATTATAGGTCCTCTCCAGACAACAGGAACTGATTCTTCGTCCAAAAGCAGGTTCACAGACATTACCTGAATTCCGCCCTGGTAGCTCCGGCTGTATTCCGTTTTCATTTTGCCTCTGCCTTATTTTTAAGCCAAAGCACCTTGGAATGGATGGTCCGGTTATATCCGCATCAAGAACTGCTGAATTGTAACCTTTCTTTTGAAATATCGCCGCAAGCCTTGAGGTGACGAAGGACTTACCTACTCCACCCTTTCCGCTGACTACACCAATTACCCTCTTTACAGATCCTTCATTTTTTAAGTCAATAATCTGACTTTGTCCATTATCACGACTCATAGATGTATATATACCTCCATTAATCTCATCATTTTTCATTAATCTTTATTTTACCACTTTCAGCTAAAATATTCAAATTTTCTGTGCCCTTCATTTTAAATTGTATTGGATTTTAGTTTATATTTGTGGTATAATTACAAATGTTTACGCTCAAAAAAATTAAGAGTGAGTTGAAAGGAATGGTGCTAATGGCTAAATGCTAAAAATAAAGAAAGTAAAGTAGAAACAAAAGAAGTTAAAAAGAAACAAAAAGAAACAAAAAGAAACTGCTGCAAAGAAAACTACTAAAAATCAACTAAGAAAAACTGCTGTGGCAGCTGAAAAGCACAAAAACCTGAGAATACCACCGCTGTGTCAAAGGATGATTTTTAACAAAATTAGAAGGACTTCTTCAAATTGCAAAAAGAACAAAGATGTAATCGAGTCCGATAAGTTAAATGATTATTTTAAGAGTCTTAACATTGACGCCAGCCACTACGAGAAAATCTATGCACTATCTCGAGAGCAACGGCGTTACCATTATGAACATCAACGATATGGATGACGATCTCTTTGATGATTCACTTCCTGAAGTTGATGACGAGGCAGACCTTGATAGTAGGAGATGACATTACTCTATCTATAATGTCAGATGATCCTGTGAAGATTTATCTTAGGAAATCGGTAACTATCCTCTTCTAAGTATGAAGAGGAAGTTGAACTTGCAAAGAAAATAGCCCAAGGTGATCAGGATGCTTCAGACAGGCTTACAGAGTCCAATCTCAGGCTTGTTGTAAGTATAGCAAAGAAGTATGTAGGGCGTGGTCTTTCCTTCCTCGACCTAATACAGGAAGGAAATCTTGGACTCATCAAAGCAGTAGATAAGTTTGATTATACCAAGGGCTATAAATTCAGTACTTATGCTACCTGGTGGATAAGGCAGGCAATCACACGTTCTATAGCGGACCAGTCAAGAACAATACGTATACCTGTGCATATGTCAGAGGTTATCAACAAGGCTTACAGGGTATCCAGAAGCCTGCTTCAGGAACTAGGGCGTGAACCTACTGAGGAGGAAATTGCAGCACAGATGAATCTTCCTGTAGAAAAGGTGCGTGAAATAATGAAGATTTCCGCTGATCCTATATCACTTGATACTCCTATCGGAGAAGAGGACGACAGCCATCTTGGCGATTTTATCAAAGATGATACCATAATGGGCCCTGAAGAAGCTGCTACCTACACTATGCTTCAGGATCAGATTAAAAAGCTTCTTACTACCCTTTCCGAAAGGGAACAGAGGGTACTCGTGCTTAGATTTGGCCTTCTTGATGGAAGAACCAGAACTCTTGAAGAGGTAGGCAAAGATTTAATGTAACCAGAGAGCGTATCAGACAGATAGAAGCAAAGGCTCTTAGAGCTCCGCCACCCTAACAGGGGCAAGGATGCTTAGAGGATTTGATTCTTATTAAATATCGTACAAAAGGGACAGCTCCTTATTGGAACTGTCCTATTTTTTATTCTCAAGCTCACCTTTCTCACCTTTGTGAATCTGCAATTATGATATTGTTATATAAAGTTTAGCCGTCGTTTCTCCTGTCTTCCTTCTTCATCCATCAACTTACCATTATAGTAAAATTTCTGGGAAAACTTGATTCCAAGTGCCTTTTCATACTTTTTGATGAGAGGAAGTTCCCTCTCTGTAATGATAATCAAGTTCCTTCCTACCCTGCCAGCACGCCCTGTCCTACCTGCCCTATGAAGATAGGTATCAGCGTCCTCAGGTAGATTTACATAAAAACTGTATCCACATCATCAAACTGTAAGCCTCTCGCAGCAGGTCCGTAGCTATGAGATACTTTATCTTACCGTGCGAAAAACCCTGCATAGCCTTCTTTCTTTCTTCCTTATTACGCTCTCTCCTATAAAATCCACCTGATACTGGTGGTAGGCAAAGCTTCTTGTAGGTTTCTTCTATATCATAAGTACCATTTACAAAGATAATCGCCTTCCTGGTCCTTATTGCCCCTGTAGTACCACGAAGAATTTCAAGCTTGTTTCTTTTTTCACAAACAATATACCAATGCTTGATATTGGCTGGGATTTCCCTTCCTCCGTCAGCACTAATCTCCTCGATATTCTCCGCCCAAGCCCTTGCTCCCTCAAGAGCTGCCTTTGTCGAAGTCGCAGAGAACAATAAAAGCTGCCTGTCCCTTACGAGGCATTTGATAAGTGCATCCGTAGTCTCCTTATTGTTCTTATCAAAGAGTCTGTCGCCCTCATCAAGCACTAAAGTTTTTACTAAATGTGCTGCAATTTTTCTTTTTCTGATTAGCTCTATTATCCGTCCCGGTGTACCTACAATAATCTGAGGCTTATTTTTGAGATTTTCAATCTGTCTTATTATGCTTGCATTTCCACCAAGACAGACTGAATGAAGTCCAATCCCGGTATTTCCTCTGACAAGCTCAGCCTGTCTATGTATCTGCAAAGCAAGCTCTGTGGTAGGAGCGGCTATAATAACCTTGTTCTCCCTTTCCACATTTTTATACTTCTCGAATAAAGGAAGTAAATAAGCCAAGGTCTTGCCCGAACCTGTAGGAGCCTGCACAAAATAGCTGCCCCCCTCAAGCACCTTGGCATAAACCGCCTCCTGAACAGGTGTTGGTCTCTTAAATCTAAACTTTCCTATGCCTGAGAGTATCTTTTTTATCACTAATAAATTCATTAAATTCCATTACTTGGTAAACCAACTGCCTTTCATACTATGCTTATACACCCTGTAAGCCTTTTTCTTGTTCTTAAAACTATAGCTTGCAAGCTTATATCCATCCGGATTGTACTCCTCAAAGCTACCGCTTCCAGTAGAAGTAGCTATAAGATAACCCTGATTAAGGGAAACACTTCCATTCTCAGCGGAATAAGGAAGTTCGACGCTGTTTTCAAGGCTATACGTCATCTTCTCACCATCTACCAGATACTTGTAGCTAAAGGAATTCAAACCGCCAGAGTTATTGTCAAATACTATCAGATGATACTGTTTCTTACCAAGCTTTTTCGCTCTTATCAACATAGGTAGTACTTTTGCTTTTTCTGACTGACAAAGTCTCCATCCTTACTGTAGAACACATCACCATAAGCTGATTTTCAGGTCATTGGTGCCTGAAATAACTCCCTTTATCTTGGGATTTCTGAATACATTGTTAATCCTGACAATGGACGAGTGTTCTTCTCACTTACAATCAAGTCATTATCATTAATAAACTGCACTGAGGTAAACTTTAACTTGGAACCGCCTTTCTTATAGTAAGCAGAAAAAAGTTTGTTAAAGTTTACTATTTCCTTGAACTTGCCCTCTAAGATATCTACTGAGAAAATCCCGTCATTTCCATTTCTTCTTGACAGAGTTACAGCCTTCCTTATACCCGTATTTAGGTCCATATCTCCAGTGCATAAGCTCCGCCTTCAAGCGGGATAAACTTCTCGACCTTACCAAATCTGTCAATAACAGCAAACCTGTTACTATCAACTGCGTAAAAAGCTTGTCATCAATCTATGCTATATTGGTCTCAGCGGCTCCTCCACCTTTAACAAGCGGAAGCTCAGCCCTCAAGATGCCGTAGTTATCGTAGAATAATATATGTTTTTCTTTCCTGCCGTTATCATCGAGTCCAAATACAGCAAATAACCCATCCGAAAGCTGGGTAACCTCTCTTTCAAGAGAAGCTTCAAGAGTCTTCATAGTCACGGTTTCCAGCCTCAGGAATATCTAACCTGTACCCTGCTTTTAGCTATCATTTTATTGTTTTCATCATAAATGTATACCGATACATAATTTCTCTCTCGGTACCATTCCTATGATTATGCCTTCCTGCTCAGCAAGTGGCATCCCGGTAGTATTGGTATATAATGCTCCCTGAAAGTCCTTTGTATTTGCATCTTCCTTACCGTCAATTTCCTTTACGTTAACCGAATATATGGTATTTACTCTAAACTTGTGCTTAAAATAAATATAAAGACCTGTAGTATTGGTTCCATAAGGATTTACGATAAGAAGAGGCGCATCTACAGTATAGTTCCCCTTTTTCTTATAATTCTCGATTATACTCTTTGCAGCCTTTTGATACTTCATAGAATATATATCAGGCTTCTTCACCTTAAGCTTCTTTGCAACCTTCTTGTACATGTCTTTTGCAGATACAACCTCCGGCTTTACAAACTCCACCCTGTTTGGTACAGTTGTTTCCTCTTTTTATGTCATCCTTCTTAGTCTTTGTCAAATAAGCTGCAGCCAGCAAGCACTGCAATAAAAACAGTGAAATTATAAGTGAAATTTTTAAAAGCTTTCTTTAACATATCTACCTCAACAATCTGCCAATATTTGCATCCTCTGCGAAGTCCGGCGTACTGTAAAGTACCAGTAAATCAGTGATTTTTATTTTTCATCAATGTATTTTTTAAGACTTTTATTAAAATATCTTAAATCAAGCATTATTATTCTATCATAATCCTTTATCAAAAATGGTGCAAGACTATGAGCAAAACTATCTTTTAATTAAAAGCAGTGTCTTACCTGTGTTGTTATCTGTCTTAATATCTGTAACACTGTGGTTGCCCCAAAGAATACCAGTGTACTTATCTTTCCCCTTCAAAGCACTTTTGCATATAGATACTGTCATAGCTCTTTTTCCTTGTCATTATCCCATACCATCTTTTGCTTTGTCTATTTCTTTAGAAAAATATAAGGTAATATCATCAGGTATTACCCCTCCAATGACTACCTGTATTTACCTTAGAATCATAGGTTCCAGGAAAGTCCTTAGTAACTGTATCAGCCTTTAGTTTATTAAGAGGCTGGTACGTAAGCCCAGTCCAGAAGCAACAGCCTCATAGCCGTAGTAAGCTCCGAGACTGGTCCAGTGATGGTCTGTCCTATAATAGATGTACTCATTTGCGTACTTTTTCAGATTGTCACCTAGGTCAGTAACATATTCATCTCCGGCTTCATTTTTTATATCCTCGATAAATTTTGTCTGATTATAGACAGGTGCAAAGGCAGGCAGCTTATCTCCTAATATCTCAGAAGAGAGGGTGCCAGTGCTACCTGAAAATGTCCCTTGCCAAATTTGTCTGCGTAAGCTTTTCACAAATTCAGCTATTGTTTTTCATTGTTCTTTGCAGTCTCCGACTCAAAAGTGAAGCGTCATATTTCCCGAACAGATAGCCATCTTTTGCCAAAATACACGCCATTGTCATCTGTTCTTCCTCGGAGTCTCTCTACAGCCGTTTTCACACCCATAAAAAAGCTTCTTTCAGGAAACTGGTCTGTGATAAAGGTCTCGTAGTCCTTCATAAAGCTTCCATCAAAGAGCTTTGCTGTAGTAAACTTAGGACTGCTGCTCCAAATATCTGTTCTCGGACTGTGAAAACTCGGTAGGCTTATGAAGCACAGCTCCAAAGAAAAGTGCAGCTAAAGTCCCAGCCAAATACAGCTATCTTAGCATTTTCAAAAAGTAAATATTTTCATACATATCTCCCATTAGAACCTAAAAATACAGGAACGGATTGTAGGGTTGATGCTACCCGAGTAGGCAACACATATTCCTAAAAATCACTTCAAGTAAAATTATACCGGTCACCTTAAATATCGGTTTGTCCTTGGCTGCCAGTTTTTCTATCCATCTCTTAGTCACATCGGTACTTGCAACTACAAGTATTATTAAAAGCACAAGGTTATTAAGTAAAAGATAGATAAATTCTTTGTTATGACAGAATAACCGCCTAATCCAAACATTCCTGCTATAAACTCTGCACCCTTCTTAAATGAATCAAAGGAAAAGAGTACCCAGCCAATGATAACCAAAAACATTGTATAAAGATGTCTGACAACCTTAGGCATCTTCTCTATTATTTTCAATAGAAAAACCTTTTCAAAAATCAGGATAACACCATAATACAGTCCCCAGGCAACAAAGTTCCAGCTCGCACCATGCCAAAAGCCTGTAAGCATCCATACAATAACGATATTTCTTATCTGCTTGGCAAGGCCTTCCCTATTGCCACCAAGCGGAATATACACATATTCCTTAAACCAGGTAGAAAGTGATATATGCCACCTTCTCCAAAACTCAGTGATTGACTTAGCCATATAAGGATAGTTAAAGTTTTCATCAAAATGGAAACCAAACATAAGTCCCATACCTATAGCCATATCCGAATAACCGGAAAAGTCGAAATAAATCTGGAAGGTATAGGCAAGTATTCCAAGCCAAAAACTACCTACTGACATTTCTGAAGCAGTCAGTGCATTTACACTGTCCCAAAGAAGTCCTGCGTTATTGGCAAGCAGCACTTTTTTACCAAGGCCGAAGATAAAACGACTGATACCCCTTGCAAAATCGGCTCTGTTTTCTACCCTTCCCTGCATTTCCTCAGCCACTGTACGGTACCTTACGATAGGCCCTGCTATCAGCTGTGGGAAAAGGGTTACATAGGTTCCAAAGTCAAGGATGTTTTTCTGAACCTTGGTATCACCCCTGTACACATCAATCACATAGGAAAGACTCTGGAAGGTATAAAATGATATTCCTATTGGCAACGCCAGCTTAATAGCCGCTATCCCGCCCCTGTAAGCGAATTGATTGTACCAATGGTAAAGTTAGCATACTTAAAGTAGCCAAGCAGCAAGAGATTGATAGCTACTGCTGCTACGAGCGAAACCTTAGCCTTGTTTTTCTTACCCACTGATATTTGTTTATCTATAATAATTCCAAATACATAGTCTACAGTTATGGTAAAGCACATAAGTAATATGTATACAGGTTCTCCCCAAGCATAAAAAGTATGTGACAAAAACAAAACAAGATTCCTTATACGCTTTGGCACTATGAAGTAAATAGCTAGTACTAGTGGCAGGAACCTTGTAATAAATAAAATACTGGAAAAACCATTTGTGTTACTCCTTTTTACTCAGATAAGCACACATATCATACCATATTTAATCTTAAAATGAAAGATAAAAAGATGATACTCTTAGCGATATAAAATATCTGATATTCTCTCACGGTTATTAGCGTCAAAATAGTCATAATGAAGTCTCTAAAGGAAATATACGGTCTTGTATCCCACTTTTCAAAATATAATTTAGACGGGCTTTCCCCATATTTTCCTTCAGTGTACTTTTCTGAAACTTCTATCCACAGTCTGTTTTCTTTTATCTATTTTTGCTCTATTGTCATATATAATCATCCCTATGTTATCCGGTTTCATCCAAATGCCTTATATTCATCATTCCTACTTTTAGAACCCTGAATAAAACCAATAATACAAGTGTCAAATGCTTTTTAACTCGACATCACCTAATTATAATAAAAGCAATAAACATAGTCAATAAACAGACTGCGAGCCTTAACCCTCGCAATCTCCTTGTAACTAATTAAGCAATTTTTGATTGGATATTTTGTGAAGTACTTTCGCTCTTTCCATAACGGTCTTAGCTTCTGCTTTTATTAGTACTTCCCTTTGTTCCGGAATTATTGTTTGAACCGTTAGTTGATCCGGATGATTTACTCTGCCCTCCTTTCATAGTATTCTGATTGTTTGAGTGTCCTTCGTTGTTGGTCAGTTTCTGCGTCCGCCATTTGGAGGGCTCCCTCAGGTCTTCCCTGTGAGCCTCACGTTACCCTGGTACTCCCGAAGTTACCGCCACCTAGCCCTCCGTTACCCTGTGGACCTCCCGAAGTTTCCGTTGCCACTAGGCCTCCATTCATTCCGTTCCCGAAGCCTCCCCAGGTCCACCTTCATTTCCGCCAGGTATCCCGTTACCTCCCCGTGCACCGTTACCTCCCCGGACCACCATTACCTCCCCGGACCTCCACAGGCCTCCCCTGCATCTGCCACCCATTCCGCCTGAGCCGCTTACTAGCTGGCTAAGAGTCACCCTGCTGTGTTGTAGTTCCTGCTGTCACTGTATAGGTCTCACCCTGTGTCATGCCTTTTGTACTGATGATAACACTGTTATATTCTTTGGCTGGTGTGTAGCTTGCAAGTACATTACCCTTTGAATCAGCAATGCTAACAGTGGTTCCTGCTGCCTGATTGGATACACTTAACTGTACAACACCCTGAGTTGATGAAGAACCAAAGTTCTCAGTCATACTCTGAATCTCTGTTACTATGAAGGTACCGCCTGTGATTGTACCTGTACCGTTATAATCGATACCTCCGTTACCGCCCCTGGTTGGACCACTTACATAGGTCTCACCACCGCTTACTGTGAGGTCGCCGTTAGAGTCAATTCCATCTCCTTCCCGCATTTACTGTAATCTTACCACCTGAGATATTGATGCTTGCATCTTCTGCCTGCATACTTTCCTTCTGTCCTGTTGTAGCAGAAGCTGTTGCATTGATACCATCATCACTTGACACCACATTTACTTCACCGCCTGAGATATTTACATCCTTACCTTCAAGACCTTCATTACTTTGGGTAATGTTAATCTTACCTCCAACTATATCGAGGTTCGTTCCTGCGTGAATACCGTCATCTGCTGCATTTATTGTAATAGTACCACCTTCAATGTATACAAAACCCTTGCTTGTATCATCACTGTTTTCAGAGTGAATACCATCTGTACCTGTTGTAATGTTGATAGTACCATCAGCTATTCTTACACTGTCCTTTCCGCTGATGCCCTTCTTTGTGGATGTTATGTCAATATTTCCACCTGTAATTACAACGTCATCCTTACCCACTATGCCGTGAGCGGTAGAGCTTATCTTAAGAGAACCGCTTCCATTGATGGCAAGGTCTCCCTTTGAGAAGATAACACCGTCAACATTGTTGTCATCAGTAGCTACAAAGGTTCCTGAAGTTGTAAGTGTACTCGTAGTACCATCCTTTAGTGTTACGAAAACCTTGTCTGCCTCTTTTACATATATAGCAGCACTGCTTTCATTGGTATTGTCACACCATCAAGTACAAGTTGAACCTTAGCAGTATCCGCCACATTGACAATTATCTGACCTGAATAGGTTCCTGAAAGGATGTAAACACCTTCCTTGGTTATAGTATAGGTCGAATCCTTTATTTCACTTAGATTAACCTTGGTAGCACTTGATTCATCGTAAGACGCATCTTTGTCACGATCTGTAAACATATCTGCCTTCACTGTTCCTGTCGCAGTAGAGGAGGAAGTTCCTGAAGATGCAGTAGTTGTTGTGCTGCTGGTTGTAGAGCTGTCAGTAGTTCACTGGCACCGCTTGTGGTACTCAAGTGAGTAGTTACCACAGTTTTTGGAAAGCGGTGCTGCTATTTGCAGCACCTGCTTTGTTACAAGCTGTTACACTAAGTAAAAAGCCCACCTGTTAAAAGCTATCATCATTATCTTCTTTTTCATAATTTTGGTTTCCTTTCTTATAAGCTGTTTATTGTTATTTTTCTTGTTAATTAAAGTTCTTCTCCACCCATTCCGGGACGGTTTAAGCGAATTTCCAAGTTACCGTTTTTACATCTAAGTGCATCAATAAACTCTTTTCTATTCCCTCCTTATTCAGGGTAACATCATAGCTAAGTTTGAATAAGCTACCCATATTGGTTGTCTTTACACCAAGTAAGTTTGAGCTCTTGGTATATTTATTAAGTGTCTCTGTAAATACATCTGTAGTCAAGATTTTTCAGGTATTGTAATTATAGAGACTCTTCTGCAACTTAGAGCCTGAAAAATTGTATATCCCAGTTTTGTATAAATGAGTGTTACTGTTCCCATTATGAGAGCAAATGCTGCCGCATATCCTGCAAATCCCATACCTACTACTGCAGGTCCTGTAGCCATTGATAAAAGGTGCTCCTATTTCCTTCGCCGTACAGGTACCGAACGGAATCTTACAAGTCCGAACGTTCCTGCAACAGCTACTCCTGCTCCTACATTGCCATTTACCAAAAGTATTACCATACTTACTGCAGGAGCATTGCCAGCGTAACCACAAAACTCTGTGAATATCTGCTCTTATAGGTATGAACCAGGGCTAGAAAGATTCCTAGCACAGCGCTGCTCCTATACAGATAAAAACTGATACAGGTGAAACTGCTGTGGTAGTTCCACTGCTAAATAAACGTAAACATATCCATACTCCAACCTCTCTTTCATATTTTCTTCGTTGTTAAATTCTACCTCCCTTGCAAATAACCATCTTCTGTTCTTCAATATCTCTGTGTAGGCATTGCCGTACTTTGAAAATGAAACTTTGTAAATGCCGTATTTGCTAAGAACTTCTACCAACCACAACGGAAAGTATCTGCTGATTTTATTTCTAGTAGGACTCTCCGTCTTCAAGTATTGGTTTTCCATAAAGCCTCATTGGTTAGACTAAGTTGTCTTCTCTCCAAAGAATGTTTTCATCAAATGTCATTCGAAAAGTCAGGATTGTCTTTATCGAGAACGCCTGTCTGTCATAACTAGAATACTTTTGGCTCTATATCACCATAGAAGTCCAAGAAATAATCAATTTCCTTTCCTATCTGGCTTTCTTTCTCAAAGCTTCTTTCCCTTACAAAAGGTAATCCATTGCTTCTTTTTCTTTAGCTTCAATCCTCCTTTTGTAAACTATTCCATCAATTTCTTTTTGAGTTCTATGAATACCTTATCCTCTTCATTTACCTTTTTATAACTTCTTACCCTAAGCTTTTCTTTATAAATTGGCTTATCAAGAGAATGTCTTATGAGTAAAAATCAGGTTTGTCAAAAGTAGATATTTCTTATTGTACTGTTGCCGTAACTGTCTGCCTTCATGTAAGGCTTCATTACTTCAAGTACTGCTTCCTTTTGTTCTTTACTTAATAAGAACTTTATTTCAAATCTTTGAAATGTGCCCCTGTCCCATAAGTTTTCCTCCTTTCATTTTTATTATTTTCTCTGTCTATGTGATTTATTTTATGAATACATAATAAACTACGAACCTAAAATGAACCTTAAAAAGTTTAAAAGATTTTTAAAAGAGCGTCTTGCATTGCTGTAAAACGCTGTATAATTTCATATACCCCAAGAGCTGCTATCTCTTGGGGTTTTGAATATATGCTATTGATAACCTTTTCGCCTGTTCACATTACTAATACAGATTTATATAAAAGTCAACATCTCACTTTATTTTATATAGCGGCAAAACCACCTTCAAAGGTCTGCTATTATATCATCTATATGCTCTGTTCCTATTGAAAGTCTGATTGTATTTTGCTTAATGTTCTGCTCAGCAAGCTCCTTCTCATTAAGCTGTGAATGAGTTGTGGTTGCAGAGTGGATAACAAGTGACTTTACATCAGCCACATTGGCAGGAGGAGAATATCTTAAGGTTATCTATGAACTTCCAAGCCTCTTCCTTTCCTCCTTTAATCTCAATCGTAAATATGGAAGCACCTCCATTTGGAAAATACTTCTTATAAAGCTCGTGGTCAGGATGTTCAGGAAGTGATGGATGGTTAACCTTTAGAACCTTAGGATGATTCTTAAGAAGTCCACAACCTTCTTGGTATTCTCAACTTATGTCTGTCAAGGCGAAGTGAAAGGGTTTCAACTCCCTGTAAGAAGGAAGGCATTAAATGGAGATATTGCAGCTCCTGTATCTCTTAAAAGGATTGCTCGTATATAGGTAACAAAGGCAGCAGGACCAACAGCATCATAGAAGGAAATGCCGTGGTAGCTAGGGTTTGGCTCTGCAATATTGCCATACTTTCCGCTAGCCTTCCAGTCAAACTTACCTGATTCAACAACTACACCGCCCAAAGTAGTTCCATGTCCTCCTATGAACTTTGTAGCTGAGTGTACTACTATGTCTGCACCATCTCAAAGGTCTGATTAAATAAGGAGTTCCGAAGGTATTGTCAACTACTACAGGAAGTCCATGTTTATGAGCAAGCTCAGAAATCGCATCAATATCAGGAATATCACTGTTAGGATTGCCAAGAGTTTCAATAAATATTCCTCTGGTGTTATCCTAATTGCTGCTTCTACCTCAGCAAGATTATGTATATCTACAAATGTTGTCTCGATTCCAAACTGAGGAAGTGTGTGTGCGAGAAGATTGTAGCTTCCTCCGTAGATTGTCTTCTGTGCAACTATATGTCCGCCGTTTGCAGCCAGAGCTTCGATAGTATAAGTAATTGCCGATGAACCTGACGCCAATGCCAGAGCAGCACTTCCACCTTCAAGAGCAGCTATTCTCTTCTCAAGTACATCCTGGGTGGAATTGGTAAGTCTTCCATAGATGTTACCCGGATCTGCTAAGCCAAATCTATCAGCCGCGTGTTTGCTGTTATGAAATACATAAGATGTGGTCTGATAAATAGGTACCCGCTCTTGCATCTGTAGTAGGGTCTGCCTGCTCCTGTCCAACGTGTAACTGTAAGGTCTCAAATTTGTATTTGCTCATAATGTTAATCTCCTTTTCTTAATCAATGATAACCTCTCTACCGGACATCTCTGCTTAATGCATTAGCAATATCCGATTGGTGTCTGTTCTTTTTGATGAAGTTATAATACCACTAAATATCTCATTTGAAAAATCGTTTGATTTTATGTATTGTTATAAGTTTTAACTATGCTATCTGTTTGCTAGGTTTTATCTTATAGAGTGATATTTTCCTCTTAACCCTTAAAAGGAGCCGGCTAACATGCCGACTCCTTTAGACATTCTCCTATCTTCAATTCTTTTTCTCTTAAATACAAAAGGCTGCTGCAAATAAAAAGCAGACAAGCTGAAATTAAGTATAAATGGTCAAAAGATGAAGTTCTTCCCGATATTTCGATGATTCCTTCACAAGGAAACCATTTGCCAATACTGCGAGTGCGTGTTAAGAAAATACTTGTTTAGTGAATCCTTAAACAAAATGAATACTCCTGCAATAAGTGGGAAGATGAACATCAGTCTCATATGCCAGTACTGCCCGTAAGAGACATTTCGTAAACATAGGCAAATACTGCAAGGAAAGATGCTAAGTGCTCCGCAAATAATAAGATTTTTAGTAGCTTTTTGTTTTTAATATCAATGTAAACAATGTCGCTCACCTCTCTTTCTGATATATTATGTCCGTTGGTTGTAGGTTTATTTATAATGCTTGCCGTTAAAAGTACATCGTTGATGAACCGCCACCATCAAGGTTGTAAGCTGTGTAGCACCATACTCCTTCATAACCTCCGCAAGTTCGATGAGAAAGTCCCTCACTCTCGCTTGTTCTTCCGTCAGATACTACTAAGATGTAGTGGTTAGAATCAACTATACCGATTGCTGGACGAGGTTCTTTGTCATAGCCTGTCTTACCTCTGTATTCTGGTCACAGTAATGTGTGCCATTTTCTATGAAGCGAAGGTCCAAAAGGCAAAAGGGTTTACTCTCCGTCAGCTAGGAGCTGCTCTGCAGTCACATCAGTTTCATAAATTATCTTAAATGAACCATCCTTATATGCGCAAAGGGTCGGGATAATCGCTGTCGCTTCTTACCGTGTTTCTGTAAATTACACCATTTTTAATAACATATCCGCTTCTGTCACCTGTAATAATCACCGTTTACAGCAAGGATAGCATTGTTGTTTGAAGCCATTGATGATGGTTTCTGTTACATTTTGTTGCCGAATGAGTCATGAGGCAAGGCTGTCTTTTAAAAGTAATTTGAGTTTGAGAGCTTTGACATCAGCCACATAGCAGTGGTATTGTTCTTTCTGACTGTGGTTATTGTTATATCTACATTTCCGTCCTTGTAAGAGGTATCTGTCACAGTCTTTTTGGGTTTGCAGCCTCCTGTATTACTGGTAGCTGTCGTACTCTCAGCTAGTATCCGCCACAGTCTGATTCTCTTGTAGCAGTACCACCTGTGCGGTATTATCAGCCTGCAGCATTGCTGCGCTACCCGCCGTCTCATCTGTAGTAGCTGTATTTTCAGCAGCCTGTGCTATGGTGGTGTCCGTGTTTTTACAACTACAGCCTGT
>BNJU01004817.1_pt1 | contig 79176 bp, 80 predicted proteins | sample 8539281 | NCBI WGS metagenome assembly BNJU01 (sample SAMD00202456, study PRJDB9452) | human saliva metagenome | isolation source: human saliva | place: Japan
AAAGAAAAGAAGTTGGTTGTATGACCAGCTTTTTATGAGCGATATTTACAAATGATTTATGTGTTTTATAAGCTATCCAGCATTCTTTTGTCCATCACTGATGATAGTGGGTATAGGAGGTCAAGACTTAGTGTGTTGGCATGTCCTAGTTGGATGGCTGGACCAAAAACCTATGATTTAGTCGCATCATATTTGAAGGCCAGAGTATGGCGTGTTTATGGGGGAGTTACTCGGACTTTGAAATCCTCTGAGTATTTAGCAACCATTTTCAACACTGAAGCATCGGTATCGATTAGAACACTACGATATAAGGTCAGAAAGAGTGCTGTATCCGTCTTTTCCGTCTTATAGCGTTGATTTCGAATGGCGATAATTCTCTAGATAGGGCTTGGCAAAGGCAGCGACATTGACCGAGTCACGTTTCTCCCCTTACGTGTGACATCAATAACCATCATGTTTGAGATTAAGATCTCTTAGATCTGAGATTAACAGCTTCGGATAAGCGGACACCAGATGCTAGGAGAAGAAGCAATAATGGCTAAATCACGTTCTTTATTTTTATTAAAGGAGGATAAAGCTACGATTTGAGAGCTGTTGTGGTACTCTTGGTCGATATGAGTCAGAAAAACCTTCTGTTTTCATCACCTAGAAAGAGCTTTTTGCTTGATGTTTTCAGCTCTGGCAGCAAGTGTTTCTTTCTTTTCTGTGGTTGAAACTTTCTTCATTACATTACGATAGAAATGAGGCTCCCTTGGTCGTTTTCAACTCCTCGGTCAGATACTTATAAAGACTAGAAAGTGCTGATAAGGTCCGATTGATGGTCGTCTGAGAGACACCTTGTTTGGTTGTATTGGCATTCAGCAATGGACGTTCACGTAGATAAAGGATAAAGGATTCCATGTCTTTTTTAGACATATTTTCCAAGACCGATAAAGGAATGTCAGACACTTTATCAGCATTTGAAATTCCAGACTCTAAAGACCCAGCTGAAAAATCGATCGTATTCCTTGAGATATTCGTACAAGGTTGTAAAACTATAGGAACAGCAAGCTTAGATTGGTAGTATTCCAGAACATACCAAGGCATGATTTGTTTTAGTTTGTCGATTCGTTCCAGTAAAATATCACGTTTCATGCATTTTCTCCATAATTAAGTCTACCAGTAGTATAGCATAGACTTATATATTTTTCAAGAAAATTATAGTTTTTCGGAAAGATGTTATGGGAGTTTTCAGAAAGAATAGAAAAAGACTTGGATCTACGAAATACATACACAGATCTAGAGTCTTTGGAGTTACTATTGTGAATCATTATCTAGTGCTTTTTCTAGTTTCCAAAATACTAAACCAGAATGAAATAGTCAGCAGAATAAGGAAAATAAAAAGAGATTATCAGTAACGATACTTCTGTTCATTCTACATAACTGAAAGAGCTATATAAGGAGCTATGAGATACAAAATACATTGTATAATTGCTAGTGTTTTCTTTTTCATGATTCTTAATCTTACTGTACAGATTTGATACAGTAAACTCCTTTCTAGCTTTATCATTCCCTAACTTAATTATAGTCTTATTTTTACAAAGTTCAATTGCTTGTATGTTGAAATACCTTATCAGTAAGAAATAACCGATCTCATTGCAGAGAATCAGTTTTCTAATGTGTTTAATCAAAATCCTTACATAATATAAATTATGTAAATCAACCTACAACAACAAATCTTTGACTTTTCCAATTTCACTTTTTGGAATCACCAGGTGAATCATATCACCCAGATACATTCTAGTTGAGCATTAACGGTTTGGCTTTTTGCCATTATGGACTTGGGTGGTGATGAGTACGTTATGTGGCAAGTTGAGCTCGTGAACCTGTTTTCCTGCTATTTTATCTGATACAGGGATTTCAATGAGGGTGACTTCTCCTTCATCTGTCGCTTCTTCTGGCAGCATTTTTCTAGCATGGCCTCACAGACTGGGAGCACCCTTGAGTAGATCCATGACGATGTAAAGCAACCAGGTCACTAAGCCAGAGTGGCATGAGGGTTTCAGAATGTCCCCTACCATCTCAGTCAATAAGTATCATAGCGGTTGAGGGCCTTGGATATTGCCCCTAAAGTAGCCACTCATTCCTAAAATGACAAATATAGGAAACTGCTCCTGACTGACAAGGTCAAGGTTGACATAAATGACACAACTAGGGCACCAAGTAGGAACCAAGCGCCAGAATGGGAAGGAGATTCCTCCTGGGAGGCCACTTCCATAGCTAATCATGCTCCAAACAAAGCAGAATCAAAAAGTAAGCTAAAAAGAACTTGGAAAACTAAAATCTTGCTCAGTTAGGGAAAGAACGACCTGATTTCCACCACCGAGGAATTTGAGGTAGGGAAAAATTCCGACAGGTGATGATGAGGATAAAGGCTAGGATTGGATAATAAGCTCTATCAAATGGATTTTTTGACCAATCCAGTCATAAACTCGACCAACATTAAGTACAGCTTTCTCATAGAGAAAACCAGAGAGTCCGAGAAAAACTCCCATAAGGAGGTAAATCCAATACTGGTCTAGGGTCATGAGAGGAATGTTGTCTGGCATATCGAGTACGGGTGTTAGACTAAATATGAGTAGTGAAACAAAGTTTGCTGAGACTAGCCGCTAAAGTTGAGACCCAGAAAAAGCGTGAAAAATGGTGATAAACTGCTTCTATAACAAAGAGAAGGCCTGACGATTGGTGCATTAAAGGCTGCTGCTGGTCTGCAGCAGCTCCACTTGCAATCAGAAGCGTTCCTCTCACCGGACTGGATTTGAGCCACTTGGCAATGCCTTTACCACCAACTGCTCCAAGTTGAATACTTGGCCCTTCTCTACCTAGCATAAGGCCACTGGCAATAGCAAGAATCCCTAGAATATATTTTTTCCAGAGGACCTCCACCAGTTAAGAGTCATGAGTCCTTTTAATTCGGCTTCGACTTGAGGAATTCCTGAACCCTTGATATCTTTTTCCGATCGAGTCAATTTCGCACTGAGCCAGCTAACAATTAGATAAAATAGACCAATGATAAAAAGATTGCGGACTAAGTGCGCTTGATCTTGATAGAGTCCTTGTATCAGGTGGAATCCCTTTTCGATTAAGAAACGAAAGGATCCGACGATTAGCCCGACGGCGAGACCAACAATGATTCCTCGTCCAACTTGGGATAATATGGTGCTTGAGGCAAAGGCAAATTCTTTCTTGGAACTGAGTGTTTCTGACTGCTCCTCCATAATTATTTCCTCTTACTTATCTTTCTTAGTTGAAACCAGTGTTTTGACTGGTTCAAAACTGGTTCGGTGAATTGGGGTGACACCTAGTTTTTCCAGTCCTTCTAGGTGTTTAGCTGTTCCATAGCCTGCATTAGCCGTGAAATCATAGCCAGGATATTGCTGATCATATTCCTTCATCAATTCATCCCGTGTCACCTTGGCCACTATAGATGCAGCTGCGATTGAGAGAGAGTTGGCATCTCCTTTGATGATTGCTGTTTGGGGAATCGACAACTCCAGTTTCATGGCGTCTATCAAGAGGTGCTCGGGTTGGGGACTGAGCTGGGAGATTGCTTCCTTCATAGCCAGTTTGGTCGCTTCATAGATATTGACTTGGTCAATGATGTGATTATCCATGATACCAATACCTATTGCCATAGCTTGGTCTTGAACGGCTTGATAAATTTCCAGATGTTTCTTTTTGGGGATCTTTTTGCTATCGTTGAGACCTCTAATCTTACAATTTTGGTAAAATAACGGCTGCAGCGACTACAGGCCCAGCCAGAGGACCACGACCGACCTCGTCAACACCTGCTATTAGGGTCAATCCTTGTTTATAAAGCTCTTTTCATAGGAAAGCATGGATTCCAAACGAAGGTTTTCATCCAGTTCTGCCTGAATGGCTTTTTACGCTTGCTGATTTCCTTTTTGAATTCCAGAACGAGTATCTTTTTCGAATTCTAGAAAAAGAGGATTGTCTAATTCTTTAACAGTGGCAAGAAGTTCTCTTATTTCTTTAATCGTCGTCATCAATGTCGTCCAATGTATCTAAGGTATAGTTACCGAGTTTTCCATCACGGACTTCCTTGACGAAGAGGCTGTAAAAACGGTCGTAATCATCTCGGAAAACCGAGGGCACGTGTCATATCCATGATGATAACAGGTGCTTCTTCTTCTATCTTCATTTGTTTGAAGCGTTCAGCTAGCTTTTCTGGATAATGTTTTTTGAAATAATTGAGACCAAAAATGGTCACTTCATCCATAGGAAGCAACTGGTCTTTAATTGCTCCTGTTGGAGGCTAGTTTTCAAAGCTACGGTTTCATCTTCGAACTTAGGCCAGAGAATCCCTGGTGTGTCTAGAATTTCAAGGTCTTTGTTGGTTTTGAGCCACTGTTGCCCCTTGGTAACACCTGGTTTATTGCCGACAACCGCAATCTTTTTCCCAGCCAAACGGTTCATGAGAGTTGACTTACCGGCATTTGGAATTCCGATAATCATGGTACCCAAGGTTTCGATTTTAATACCGCGTTCTTTCTGGCGTGTAATCTTATCAGCCATGAGCTTTTTAGCAGCATCTGTCACAACTTTTACAGTCACTTGCTCTTTGGAGTTGATAGCCAGAGTTTGAATTCCCTGTGATTCAAAATACTGACGCCATTCTTTGGTCATTACTGGATCTGCTAAGTCCGCTTTATTTAAAATCAAGAGTTTTGGTTTATCACCCACAATCTTGTTTAACATAGGATTTTGACTAGATAAAGGTAGCCGAGCATCCACCAAAATCGTCACAAAAATCAACAAATTTTAGATTCTCCTGAACTTGTCGCCGAGCCTTAGACATGTGGCCCGGGAACCATTGAATTGTAGCCATAAATTTCCCTTTCCGACTAAAAAAACGTAGTAAAAACGTTTTCTCTCTTACCATCTATTCTATCATAAATTAGGAACTTTTGCACAGGCTTTGACCACAACAAATGATAAATAGTAATCGTGCGAAATATCCTTGATGCCAGCAACGATTGACTTGACTTTACTGACGAGTATATGCTTAGTGTATACAAATTCGTGGAGGTAGAGCGATGAATACAGTAAAGACTCGGAAGGTGGGAAACTCTCACTGTGACCATTCCTAAAAATTTAGGGATGACAGAAGGTCAAGAAATGGTTGTCTACAAAGGGATTGACGGAGTCATTGTCTTAGCTCCAAAAACATGAAAGATCCTTTTGATGGGATTACTGATTTAAGAATGACAAATGATTTTTGAAGGGTAAAGGTTACTTGATGGCGAAATCTGATTATATTCCTGAAAAGCAGGATATCATTTGGCTGGACTTTGATCCATCAGTTGGTCGAGAAATTCGAGAAAAAGACGACCTGCCTTGGTTGTTTCTAGGAGAGAATATGCCTTGCAAACTGGTTTTTGTTGCTGTCTGTCCTATCACTCACGGCCAACGTCGTTTGGCAGAAAAAGGCTTGCTCGTTCCTGTTTCGTCAGATAAAGGTAGATGGCGCTGTCAATCCATTTCAACTGTATCCTTCGATTTTCGGATGCGTAATGCTCAAAAATAACAAGAATGGACATGCAGTGTTTTCAGAAAGTCGTCCAACTTTACCAGTACATCTTTGGAGATACTTAAATCACTACCATGCATGAGACAGGTAGGATTTTTCCTATATGAGTAACTTATCTAAAAACGGATGAAGACAATTGAGAATCCCTCTAGTCCAACTTTCTTGTGCAGATGATAGATGTTCTGCCTGAAGGCATTCTTTTTAGAAAATCGCGGACTTGTTCTGGTGCAATTTCAAACTCAAAGGCTTTCATCTTGTAGAAAAATCGATGAGATGCTCAGATAAGCAATCATCTGAAAAGGGAACTTCTCCACTTTTTCGATATTCTAATAGAAGCCGAGAAAATCTAGCTTTTCATCAGGTAAATCCCGAAAATAGGGAATTAAAAAGCCAAGTCTGCTTCTGCCTTCGTTCAATAGAATCTTGATTTGCAATACGCTGATCCTTTTTTCCAGCTCCTTTTGGTTTTGTAGCCTTGATAGCCGTTCTTCTCTATTCTTGCCAAAGGATCCCATTTTCGTTCTTCTTGTGTGAGAGTTTCTGTAAAGCCAAAGTAATCTTGATAGGCGCGTTCAGCGGGTCCCATAGCTAGAGATGAGATTGTCAGCGTATTGTGCAGCGATTTTTATCTCTTTTCTTACGTTCTTTCTCTGCTTGAATCCGTAAATGCTGCTCGTAGTCGATTTTTTCCTTACCTAGCTTGACAAGGTACATTTGTTCATCAGACTTTCCAAGTAGAAATGGTTTGATACACTTTTCCAAGTACTTCTTCCATACGAGCCTTCTTCTTTGTCTGCCTTGGTCCAACTTCCACTGTGGAAGACTTCTAGGAAAAAGCTGGTAATCTTTCTCAGGTGCAAATTGATTGCCACGATTGGCTTTGAAAACACCTTTTTTCCAAAACCATTTTAGAAGTCGTTCGTCAAAGTCGCTTTTATTAACCTTGATTTTTTCCTTTTTCTTGACCTTTCTAGTCAGATTTTCGAGCTTTCTGAGAAATTTTTCTTCCTCTTCTAGTTTCTGGTCGAGGCTAATACGATGAAAATGGCGAACACAATCGCTACCAATCGGAAAGAGACGTTGGCCTGTGACACCGTTAAAGAGTTCGTAGGCGTATTTAATGGCATTTCCGCAGATACAATTACTGCGCCCAATACCATTAAAAATAAAGGAAACTTCATTCCATTCCTTGGTTGCTTGATACCAAGTATCGGCTTTTGAAAGCCTGTAAAACCGCATCGTGTGAGATTTTTCTAACCGGAAGTGGCATGAGGTCTCCTTTCTAGGTTATACTTTACAACCTGAACCTCGTCTTTACCGAGTAAAATCAGGTATTTCTCAATATTTTCAATCGAATAAGCTCTTGATAATGCCTCTCCGTATAAGGCTAACTGACCACGATAGCGGTCTATGAGTTGACTTGGTTCATCGTAACGGTCTGTCTTATAGTCAAAGAGGACAATTCGGTCTTGATAGAGTAAATACCCATCTAGAATTCCACGAACCACAAAGTTCTCTTGGCTCTTTTCATCTCGTTTGAGCATGGAAAAAGGTTGCTCACGATAGAGATAGTCAGTATTAGCGAGAATCTCCTGACCAAGTGGTGTGTCAAAGAATGCTAGAATTTTAGAAAGATTGATCTTGTCTCTAACAACTGGACTAGTCTGAACTTGTTTGAGAGTTTCTGCCAGACTAGCAAAGTGTTGGTTGCTGACTGAGGTCAATTCTCTGCATGAGTTCGTGGGTAGCACTACCAATCTCAACTCCAGTTACCTTTTCTTTGGTTGAAAAATCTGGTAAATCAAAGCTGATTTGCTTTTCCGGTGATGGAGTTTGATTAGCAATTTGTACCCCTTCCATATCCATAACGGGTTCGTAAATTTCTTGATTTGACTTGGGGTTTGAACGCTTGGTAGTTCAATGGCTGCGCAGTGGAGACTATATAAACCTCCACCTCTTTCCAGCATTCCAAAAGCCTCTTTGATGGTTTCAGACTGGCGGTTGCTTGCTTGAGAGCTATCTTGTAGAGGACTCTTGTTTTCCAATTCTCCGATAGCTTCTCTGGTCAGCTGGTCTTCACCAATAAAACGATAGCTAAAGTTGAGATTGTCCTTGGTAAATACTTTACTGATGCTTAGACCCAATCTTGGAAATTTCTTGCTTGCAGTCTAGTATGTTTATCTATTTTCCCGTTTTCAGCTGACTGGATATTCCTTGGCTTCAGCTTTTCACGAGAACCCTTGCCGACAAGATGAGAGCTTTTTCTCAGCTCTCGTCATGGCAACACTACAGCAGACGCATCTGCTCTGAATAACTAGCCAGTTGCAGTTCTTTCTCATTCTGCGTATAAGTTAAACTAGGAATGGAAAGTTTGATGGTTTTAGGATAGTATGCTTCCACTGCTCCTGTTTCCACTTTGGCAATGTATTTGACACAAACCCATTTGACGACTGAGAATGACGTCTGACATCGAGGTCTTGTTTGTTGAAGTCCTGATCCATGTTGAGGATAAGACATAAGAAACTCCAGTCCTTTGCTCTTGTGAATAGTCATGAGTTCCACAGCATCTTTTGGCAGGGCGACAGCTACGCTTGCAAGATCATGCTGGGCTTCTAGGACTTGGTCAATCATACGGATAAAACAGAGACAAGCCTTTGAAAGTGCTCTTTTTCAAACTGGTCAGCACGTAGCGCTAGGGCATAGAGATTGGCCTGTCTAGCAGGGCCATTTGGCAAAACCCCCACATAGTCATAGTAAAAACGGTCGTTGTAAATCTTCCAAATCAAGTCATAGAGAGTGGGTCTTGGCATACAGGCGCCAAGAATCCAAAATATCCATGAATTGATTTAGTTTTTCAAGCTAGTTCTGTGTGGATCAAATTTTTCTGGCTAGCTGCTTGTTTTTGAGCATTGACCAGTTTCTCATAGAGATTTTTCTTGGATTTTTGTCCTCTGCTTTCTGAAGGGACAAGCGTGCCAACTCGTCCTCATCAAAAAGCTAAACATAGGAGACTTCATAAGTGCTACCAAGGCATAGTCTTGCAGAGGATTGTGAATGACGCAGGGTGTCCAGCATGACTTGTACTTCTAGTGATTGGAGATAATTGTTTTTGCTCACCGTCGGTTTTAACTGGAATTCCGTACTCAGATAAGGCAAGTAGAATCTGGTCATTTCGACTGCGACTGGAAGTCAAAAGGGCAATTTCTTGAAAAAGCTACACCTTTCTCTTGATGGAGCTTCAGGATTTCCTTGACAACGAGGCGCATTTCCCCAGTGAGGTTCCTTTTTGATTGGCTCTCTTCTTCCTCTTGCTCACTATCGTCCTTGTCGTATAGGAGAAATTCTGCCTTGTTTTCTGGATTGGAGTCAGTTTTGCTATTTGCAAAAACAAGTTGGTGCATGCTATCATAGTTGATCTCGCCGACTTCTTGGTCCATGAGCCGTTCAAAGACATGGTTGGTTGCTAACAGCACTTCTGAACTACTACGGAAATTTTTCCTTGAGCAAAAATCAGCTTTCCTTCTTGAGGATTTTGCGCATAGCGTTGAAATTTTTCATTGAAAATCTGCGGGTCTGCCCTGACGGAAACGGTAGATAGACTGCTTGATATCTCCCACCATAAAGCGATTGTGACCATTTGACAGCAATTCCAGCATCCGTTCTTGAATGTGGTTGGTATCCTGATACTCATCGACCATGACTTCGTGGAATCGTTCCTGATAAGCCCTCGCGGACTGGTGGGAAATTCTCTAAAAATTTCAATGGTGTAATGACTGATATCAGCAATTCAAAGGCGTTTTTCCTGGCGTTTACGTTCACGATAAGCCTCCACAAAATCACTCATAAAGGTTTGGAAGGTTTTAGCTAGCTCCCAGGTGTCTTCATGATAACGCTCTTGATAGTCGAGAATCGTTATCTGATCTGACAGTTGTCCTAGTTTAGCAAACTGGGCCTTTCTCTCATCGTTATAGGTATCAGCCAGTGGTTTTAAATCGGCCTTACGACTGGAGTTAGTCAGAGCCCGACCATTTTCTCATAGAGATGGCAACAACACGCGCAAGCACTGCTTGATAAGCCTGACTATCGGACTCTTGATTTAAGGAGCCAATTTCATCCAGAACCTGTTGAACAGCTTCTAAATAGGCAGCTTTGGGAAACTCGTTGGCATCGTTATCCAGATGATAACGGAAAAAGCTTTCCAAATCCCAAAGCGCCTGCTTGATTTGCTCAGTTTGTTTGTCTTTTTCATTTGCAAAGTCAGCTGTTTCAAATCCTTTGAGAAAAGAGTCGCTCAACCATTTTTGAGGACTGCTGGTGGATTGGAGGAAGTCATAGATTTTTATAGACCTGCTGGCGCAGACCACGTTCATCCTTGCCACGTCCCAGCAAAAGTTCTTCACCAAACAGCTAAATTTCTCTTTATTTTTCACCTTGGTAATGATTTTTCAAAAACTTGATGAAAAACTTCGTTCTTTAAGAGTAACTGTTCACTTTCATTTTGTAGAATACGGAAATTCGGTGCGATATCAATCAGATAGCCATGTTTGCCAAGGAATTTTTGTGTGAAAGAGTCCATAGTTCCGATGGCAGCGTTTGGTGGGTCTGCTAACTGGCGTCCCAAGTGTTGTTTGAGATCGACATCGTTACTTTCTTGGATTTGTTGGCTGATTTTTCTCCAAACGTTCTTTGAGTTCTGTAGCAGCCTTGACGGTAAGGTCGAGATAAAGAGTTGGCTGATTTCCACGCCACGTGCTAATTGATCAAGAATGCGCTCTGCCATAACAAGGTCTTCCCTGAACCAGCAGACGCTGAAACTAGGATATTTTGCCCTGCAGTATAAATGGCTTCGATTTGCTCGGCAGTTTTCTTTTGTTCCTTGCTCGAACTCGCTTCTGCTTCTTGCAGTTTTTGAATCTCTTCCTCAGTTAAAAAGGAAATGGGCTTCATCGATTCAACTCTCTCTCATTTTTTCAAACCAAGCTTGCTTGAGCTTTTCTCCGACCAGACGCTTGCCGTCAGCTAAGTCTAACTTCTCTAGAAACAGGGCTTGTCCCAAGTGGTAGTGAGCTTTCAAAACCTGTAATGGCTTGATGTTGCTGAACATGCAGGGGCAATACTCTGCCATTTTCTGTGTATGGATTGATAGCGAACTGGCCTTCTAAAAATCTTCTCAGCTGCTTTTCTTGTACAGGTGGGCATTATAGTCCAGTAAGAGCTGGAATTCCTCGTCTGTCAGCTGATTGACCTTGTTTTTTGTTATAAAAATTCGCCCAAATGACTGCTTTCTTTTTCTAAAAAGAGTCCCTAGTATTTCATAGACTTGCTGGCTTCTGCTACTGCTCCAGCCAAATTCTTAACGGTCAGCAGAGATTGGACGGGTTCAGCCATTTCCAAGTACATAGCGCCGAAAAGTTCTGCTCCCTTCTCTTTTTAGGGCAGCAAGATAGGTTGGCAACTGGGAATTAAGCCCATTGAAGAAATGAGAAACTGGAACTGGGTCAAACTGAGACTTGTAGTCCACTACTCCCTAGCGCTCCATCAGCTTTCAGGCGGTCAATACGGTCAACCTGCTCGCACAAAGACACTGCGACCATCGTCCAATTGAATAAAGGCCTGATCTTTGCCACCAAATGTTGCTTCCTCTTGGATGGTTTCGATAGCTGGATTATGACGAGAGAGTATGATGGCCCAGTAGTCCGGGCCACATCAGCAGAACTTCCTTGGTAAACTGGGCTTCCAAACTTTCCTGATAGATAGCTTCAAATTCGCGTTCCTGACTGGTTTCTTGAATAGCTTGTTCCAGACGTTGGTCAAAGGAATTTTTCAGTAGGCAGTTTTAAGGGCACGTTCAAAAATACGGTGCAAGAAATTCCCATGACTGCGAGCATCTGGACGCAGGCGCAATTCTTCCTGCAAACCCTAAGACATAACGGAGGAAATAACTGTATTCATTGCGGTAAAACTCCGTTAAAATCAGACGTGAACAAGTAAAACTCTTTGTCAGCGGGATAGAGAGCCTGCAAAGGTCTCTTTAGCTAATGGTTTCGCTGCTTGGACTAGTTGGGAGTGCTGGTTTGTAAGACCTTTTTGGTCTAGTTTTTCCCCATCACACGCGATAGAACCTTGACAAAGGTCACATCTTGCTCATTTTCACTAGAACCTGCCCTGCTGATGATAGGCCACTAGACTAGACAAGAGACTGTGATAAGAACCCATATCATCTTTAGACAGACTTTTTTGATGAATCTTCTTCTCTATCCGGCTAAATCCAAAACTCACCAGTTCCTGAAGATAGGCCGATTCCTTGCTCTCATTTTCATTGAGGAGACTTGGTGCTGACAACACCAACTGCTTACGGGCAGCATTGACCAAAGAAAGCATGGTATGCGATTTTCTTGAGATTTTTCGCTACTTGCAATCAGTAATTGCGCTCCCTCCTCAGTTGCTTGGTTTAGGCTTTGTCTTTCTCGTCTGTCAAAAGACTGGTGTTTTGCGCAATTTTTGGTAAATGATCCTGAGTCAGCCCTATGGCGTAGACAAAGTCAGCGGTCAGAGGTGCAATCAAATCATAACTCTGCACCAGAACAGTATCAACAGTTGCTGGAATGGTGCGATACTGGGACAAACTCATCCCAGAATGGAGCAAGGCTAGGAAGTCCTCTAGACTAACTGCTAGAACCAGTAAAAACTGTCGTAAATTGTTCAAGAACATGGCAGAAAGCTTTCAAACTTCGGCTTGTCTTTCCTGTTCTAGAGTTTCCATAGTAGCTGTCAAGTCTTGCATCTGCTTGCTTAAAGCAGCATTTTTTAGAAAAGTATTCCACTTTTGCAAGAGATTTTCAGTCTTTTGCTTCCGACTGGCAAAATAAGGTTTTCAAGTGGCTCAAAACTCGCAGACGAAGAGAATTTAAACGCTCTAAATCAAATTTTCCATGGTGGGATTTGGTAAAGGTCTGCTGAAAAGATGGCAAGCCATTGATGCCAAGATAGCGGAGATATTGCTCAAAAGCATCAATATCAGCCTGACTAAGGTCGGTATATAGACCAGTTCTGAGGAGATTAATCAAATCCTCCGACGTGGAAACGGTAACGTTTCAAACGCAAAATAGATTCGACATACTGAGTCAAAGGGTGGTGAGCCATGGATTCACTTCTACCAAGATAAAAAGGAATCTGATACTGGTCAAAAATAGTTTTCCAGCGATAACTGGTAGAAGCCACATCACCCAAGAGAATACGAAAATTCTTGTAACTCAGATCTGGAAGGTCATGTAATTTCTGACAGATAGCGCGAGCCACCAACTCCAACTCTTCCTTTTGTGTCAAACAAGACCAAATTTGCAAATTTTCACGGTCTTTCTCATCGACCTCCAATGTTAATTCTGAAAAATCATAAGAAGACTCCAGCAAACGAGATGCCTGTGTCAAAGACTATCCATTTTCTCATGTGTCTGAGAAAGATCCTGAGCAGGTGTTTGGTATTTTGCTCCCAAATGATGAAGAAATTCCACACTGAGCTTGGTAGAGATTCCTTCAGTGAACAAACTGGTATGGGCTTTCTTGCTTGCATAGCCCCAATAACAATCTCGGCACCTTTTCGATGGAGCAGATCCACCCATGCTCTTCCTCAGCAGAAAACGGGTAAAATCCGTCAATGATTAAAGGCAATCTGACTAAAAATCACTACTTACCTTGCCATTTTTCAATAGCCTCAATCAAATGGGACAACTGACTCCCCTGAGCCAACTGACCTTGATTGAGATAGGCTGTTACTTTCTCAAAAATCAAGAGTAAATCTGCTCGTTTATCCTCATCCGTCAAACTTTCCAAGTCCAAAAAGTTCATCTGAGCAGTCGTCATCTCATGATAAAGTTCAACCAACTGCTGGATAAATTGAGGATCTTGTTTAATCTGCACCATAAACACGTAAGTCCTTGGGATCGAGTTCCGCAAGGCACTTATAAAAATCATCCCAAGACCGATGTCATCTAGACTGGTCTTAGCTGGCAAAGTCATTCAAGACCAGGTAACGAGCCATTTGAGTGAAACGCGTGACGGTAATCGCAAAAGAAGCCTGCTGGGACAAGCATTCCAGCACGGCGTTCCTTTTCAAATGAAAAGAGAGTTGGGTGCGATGTAGAAGACCCGCTTTCCAGCAGCAACCATCTCTTCCGCCTCTGGTCAGATTTCTGTCAAAGAGTCCGAATATCAGTATACAGTAATTTCATCTCAGCCTCGTTTGGTTTATCAAAGTTTCTTACTCTATTATAGCAAAGTTCGCTTCACGGTCCAAATCCAAAAATTCTAGTTGACAATCATTTAATTAGCAAATCAATCATGCTTCATCATCCACTTTCATATGCTGAAAGATATGGAGGAAAAATCTTTTGGAAACTTCAAAAATGCCCATAACGAAGTCGAGAAGTATAATCTTTCCATTCAGGATGTTGTCTGGCTATTTCTATGGAGCAATCTTTGACTGGTTGATAATACTCGACATTTTCGTCTAAAGGAAAAATCCTTCAAACTGCTCTACTTGATAGGCTTTGTCATCATAATTTTACCTACGACCACAAAAGCCTGTAACTTATCTTGACCATTCATATCGTATTTTTGGGATATAGTATAAAAGATAGTCACCTTTTTTTCATGTACGATTTAAGGGGCCACCACTTTCATGACAGACCTGACAAAAATTCCTTCAACTCCTCTTTAAAACATGGTTCTTTGAAACAACTCCGACCCAATATCTAGAGCATTTTTATCCTCCAACTCTACTACATGCGATTAAAAACTTTCTCTATCGTTAGAAAAAGTTTTCAAAAAATTTTTCATCAATTCCTTCTACTAATGGTAAAAGCTTGATTGACCTTCTCCGCGCAGACTTCGATCACTGAGACCAGTTTTGCCCGACTATCCTTTTGGATGTTGATCGCGTTTAATGTGAGTCCTTGTCTCCAGTAGCCTAACAATCTGAGAAACCGTCATGACATCCGTACCAGTGAACCGAGCAATATCAACTTACGTTACATATTCCTCTCTATTAGACAGAAACAAGAGCGAGAGTTAAAACGATAAATTGAGGCAAAAGTGAGCCCAACTGATTTCAAGACTCTTTTTAAGTTGCTTTCCCACTTGTTGTGAGACTTTGATGAAAAAGAAGACCTGTAGACTCTGTTTCATCATTTTTGTAAATTGAATTAAACTGATACTTTGACATTATTTCTCCTAAAATATTAAGTACACATATTATAAAAGAATTTATTTTGTTTTTCAAGAAAAAGGGAGATTGAACGTTACAATTCTGTCAGACATTTTATAGTTTATATGGTATAATAAAGGAAAACACATAGAAAAAGGAAGTCTTATGATTAAACTACTAGCCTTGGATATGGACGGAACCCTCCTTAATGAAGCCAAGGAAATTTCACAAGCTCACATTACTGCTATTCACCCAAGCTATTGAAAAAGGTGTCAGCTGGTTCTCTGTACGGAGTCACGCTTTTCGGTGTCCTTCCTTACTACAAAAACTGAGGCTTAACCTCCAGAACGAGTACATCATCATCAATAATGGTTGCTCCAACTCACCAGACCAGTGATTGGAGTTTAGTTGACTGGCAAGAACTCAGTCCGTCTGACATTGAGTATCTCATGACCTAGCAGAACAAAGCGAAGTTCAGTTGACTCTTTTGATGAGGAACACTATTTTTGTCCTCGGTGGCAAGCCAAAGTGAAATCGTTCAAAATGATGCCAAACTAGTCTTTTCAAACCTGACTGAAATTTCACTTGAGGAAGCTACCAGTGGTAAGTATCGTATGTTCCAAAGTATGTTTTAGAGAACAAAGAGCAAACAGACGATTTTTGAGGACGTTTTGCTAAGAGACTCTGCCGACGATTCAGTGGTGTTCGTTCGCAGCCTGTCATTTATGAAGCGATGCCTCTTGGGACTACCAAAAGCTACTGCTCTTTCTCGACTAGCAGCGATTTTGAAGATTGAACCGTCAGAATTATGGCCATGAGGCGATGCCAATAACGATATCGAAATGCTGAGTTTGCAGGACTTGGCATTGCTATGGGAAATGCCAGCGATTATAATCAAATCCCTAGCTAACGACGTCACAGCCAGCAACGAAGAAGATGGCGTCGCGCGTAGCCATGAGAAGTATATTTTATAAAAAGAAAAGCAAATAGACAGAAATTACTGTTATTTGCTTTTTGCATAACAAATAAGCAATCAAGGTTATAATCCATAGATGAGCTGGGTAGAAAATATAAAAGAAATATTTACTCCAACTAGTTTCTTTTCCTCGCTGTCCATTATACAAAAGCCATAAAAGGAAAAGACGGTGACAAAGAGCCAGTCAGAATTGAACAGCATCATTTCCAGTGTTTGGTGCCAAGTGTTGTAAATTTGGATGGAAGTCACTAACGAAGAGGCCCACAGAAAGGCATAGAGGAGATTTCTGCAAGCCCTTGCGATTTTCGACAGAGTAACTAATTAAGAGAAATGGTATGCGTGATACCACCCTCGGTAAAAGACAACCGAAAATCAAGAGACTAGCAACCCCTATCAGACGCCACAACTTCTCCTTTTTATCCAACTCTTTTCTAGGAAAAACCAATCCAAAGTATGGTGACACCGATGGCCAAAGTCAGGAAAATGTTATTATTGACCATTACTCTCTGGATGCAAATAGGGCATTGGTAGGGCTATTTCCAGCAAAACATGATAAGCGCCCTAACTCAAAGACGGGTGAGGTAGTTTTCAAATTTTCGAGTATGGATGAATCCTTCCATGCCATATAAGCAAACCAAACTCCCCACACAACGGGTCAAGGCGTGAAGAATACTCTTCCACATAGGAGAAACTGATTCCGGTAATATGCGGGATATGGTCTAGAACCATTACTGCCGCCATCAAATACTTCAACTGCGTCGCATTCCATTTTTCATAATAAACCTCTTTCTTTTTTAATCTACATAGAGTATAACATATATTTTTACGCATAATCGTACACATCTTACATTTTAAAAAGCCTATCTTACATTTTTGTAAGACAGACTTTTAACAACTGATTTTATAAAAAGAATATATGTTGATTTTATGCTTATTCCTTTTTCTTGGAAAATACCTGTAATGATTTGGCGCAATTCTTCTCGTTCCTTCTCAGAATCTCACCATTTCTTTTTTCGCAATAGCATAAAGTTCTGGATGTTCGATAGAAATTCGTTTTATTGTCCGAGTTGTTGCGTGTTTTTCGCACGAAAAAGGGAATGCGTTTAATCCATTCCTGAGGCACTAGGGCAAGAATTTTTAGCTGCAGTTTTCTTATCGCTAATCTCAGATGTTGTCAATCCTTGCTTTATCATTTCCTGTTCTTTTTCAGTAAAATCTTTTTAATTCACTGATACTTCTCCCTAGTTAGTAAATGACTCTATGATAGATTATATACTAATCTGACCAAAAGTACAAATAGAATAACATCAAAAACTTAGTGAATCTTTTATTTCACTAATCATCACGCGCTACTTCTCCAACTAGCTCAAAATCTATCATATGGTAGTTCTCATCTAAAGCGAATTAAGGAGAAATATTCATTCCCAAAACAGGTGGTCACCGGGACTTTTCCACTGGATACCATACCATAGTTGGGTCGAGTCTACAGGATGTGCAGGCGGAACTGACCATAATTTATCACTCAAAAGGTTGTCCGCATGGCTCCTTCTTCAATTCTAGTCAGTAAATCCACACCATTCAGTTTATAGGAGATAGCTTTTGATTTTGCTGCTTTGATACGATCTTCATCTCAGCTTAAACTGGATAATTTTGCAGTCCTCTAGGCGGTTTCTTTTTGAGTCATCTCCGTATAAGCCAATACTTCCAAGAACTAAACCATCTTTTCCAAGAAAATAGGGAGAATGGGAGACAGCATTGCTATCTCGACGGAAGCCTTTCTTGATAAAAACACTCTTATCAGCCTGGTATTTCTTGATTTCCCTGAAGAAAATATTCGCTTCATAATCATCGACCAAAGCTATCCTCCTCCTGATATATAGATGTCAAACCACTTTGTAGAAGATCACTCACACTTGTTTGTGTTAGCGTGATCGACTTGTCATCTATCATCAATTCTGGCGCTTTAGGTGGCAACCCTATCTGACCATAGGCTATCATAAGAAATAAAGCCACCATAAAAGAAACCACAAGTGCGATCATCGCTTTTTCCCGTGCGTTTTTCTAGCATTAAAAAGTGCATAATCGGTGGTAGGATCACAATTCTTGCCAAAATAACATTACCAGTTCCTCCCCTACTCATTATTTCCACTATAAAAACGCCAGCAATCGCAATCATCGACAAGTAAACTAGAGTTCGCCAAGCCCCATCTTATCTGTACAGAGTTTGCTCATTTACTGGCTCGTCTAAGACGGATTTCCATTCACTACCAGCCTTTTGAGGAAGAAATACATTCTGAGTCCAATCTCAAAAACGCCAGTCCAAGAAAAACTAGGGATCCGATTGAAAATCATTCTGCCCCATCTCTATTTTTTCTCCTTAGTTGATACATTCAGCCTTTTATATTCTTTTTAAAGTTCTATTCGCAATCAGTAGTACAAGCAAAAAGAAAGGTACACCAGTAAGAACAAATATAGGAAGGCCTTAATGAAATCCATAAATCGTCCTTTTTCTCAATCCAACTGCTCCCCCAATCGCCATTGATCAATGGAAATAGTGATTCTATGTAGCCTTGATACCATAGGAAGAATGGATTTTGGGAGCAATTCGCATTCAGCCAGATAATTATCAAGCAAAACAGAATCACGTAGACCAGACCGACAAATACACTAATCCGTCTGGTGGTCTTTGTCGCCTGTTGACAGATTCTTTCTTTTGCCTCTTGATTAATCCCTTCCAGAGCACCATTCTTGAAAGTTTCTTTTTCAAATCTGTAGAATAGATACCGATAGAGGTAATCCTTTCGCATATTGCCTTTCATATAAAACCTCGTCTAAAGCTTGGAGAACGAATTAAAAATCATTGTTTAGAATTCTAATTTCAAGGAATTGCTGTCTAGATAATTTGTGATTATTGCAGAAGGTACATAGGGCTTTTTCAGAGCATATCGACATGCCGTGTTTTTCATCGCCAAATCCGCAGAATTTCTCATCAATCAACCATTTGTCATTTATCAACCTAAGCACAAACTTTCATGTTTTATTTCCAAAAAGCTTCTCATAGTATAGTATGACTGTTGCCAGATCCCCTTTTCGCATAGTAAACCAAACGGAAAAATTCTCGCCTCGTAAATACGAATACTCACAAATTGTATCCCAATAACCAAGTTCCGCATCCATGCCTCAGCTATTTTTATTCTTTTAGAAACGTTTGATAAACCTTTTTAATAAATAGTGACCATGACATTACCATTGAGCTCTAAAATCTTCTTGTAAAAATCTTTCATTGCTTGGAAATGCTCGCAGATTTCTTCTTCAATCTCTTCCTCTTCATCATCATAATCCCAAATATCAGGATAAAGATCAGCATTTTTACCAAGCTTGCATACTAAAATGCGTCATGGCTTCTTCAATATCAAAAGTTTTCAAAGCTGAAACAAATCTCTACTACTTTTGTTTTTCTGTATAGTAATATATTCCGCAACATTTTTAAATGGCGTCACACCCAAAAACAGTCACGCTCAAAGGATCATTCCGACTGAGGTTTGAACTTCCAACCCCTGTAAGCACAAAATGAAGAACATCCCACATTTTATCTATATGGCAATAGTTCTGCTTCCTCTACTACCTCAAATTGATCATTTTCTTTTAGCATTAAAAACTTTTCATTTGATGTAAATACTGATCATTGATATATCTATAATTAGCAATCATTCCCATTTGTTTTTCCTCCAAAATTTCTATGTTGAATGACAATATTTATGTTTTATAAAAAGCTTATTATCGCTAAGGTCTGATCTTATCTGATGAATAGTATCCTCAGATGTTTTTCCTATAAAGTGTTATAATAAAGGTGTATCCAAAATGTGGATTATAGTTTAAAAAGGAGAATAGCGATGGGCTTTTTATATTTGCTTTGACTTTTTATTTTATTTTTCCTATTCTTAGTCTGTTACGATTTATCTCTATTTTTAAACTGGCAGAGTGCGTTAGAGCCGGCGAAAGTTCCTAAGTGGATGTATCGGTTTGGGCAAAGGTTTTCAAGGACGCTACCATATTGAATGTGAAGACATGTACTAATAGGAGACGCTCTCAAAGAAGTAAACCTATTTATTTTTCTGTTTTGTTCTGGCTATTCTCACTTTATAGTGGCACTGTATGTTAAAATGGACAATTTTTCCAGCAGCTCTTTATACTTGTTTAAAGGCTCAATTTGCTATTGTTGTAGCAAGTATGCTGTTTAGAAATCTTATCAACTTAATGTTACTTATAGTAAAGCGTCCAAGGAAAAACCATCACCTCTATTCATCGTCCAATGCTGTTGTTGGTGCTGTCTTTCTTGACTACTTTCATCTTTACTTTTTGCATCTTCATCACTGGCTTTCCTGCTCAACCTTTTGGAATACAAATTGATAAAACCAATGTGGTGGTCGGAGAAACAAGAGCTTCAGAACTACTGGACCAGGGTTCCAGCTTTACTGGAAAACCTGAGAGCGAGATTGTGAACAAGACGCAATGACCACTTTTACTACGGAGAACTGGCTAGAAATGTCCGAGATAATAAATCTTACGGTCTTATGAGCATGCACCAAAGTGGAAAGACACTGATAAAACTCGCGAGACTGCGTGGTTACATACTATGAAATCTCAGCAGAGAGCCCGCAACTCTCCCAAGTTAACATCAATAACCAAGACCTCTCCAAACTTACAATCAATGACTTTGAAAACAAAGAAATTAACAGATATCTTTTCCTGAAAACCTGCTGATGCGAAAAGAAGTGAAACAGGACACCCACTTCAGTCTGAGGCTGCAAACTGCCGACTATGTTCTATGGAATAGCTATCATTTTTGTGGCGAATTTCAATAGTGATCAGTCCCCTATCGATGACGGTGTAAGAGTCCAGCATACAATCTGGGAGTGAGAAAATCCCTACTCCTGATAGGATAATGTAACGCTGTCTATCTCTTGAAATAGGTCTTCATCTTAAATAAAACTCTTATATTTTTATAGGAACTCCGTCGCTCTCCTCTTCACTAGTGGAGGGTCTTTTTGTTCCAAGCATATCATATAAATCAGCAGTTAATTCTTTTCTTTTATCAAATTCAAAATGAGACATCTCAATATACATACTTGCTGGATCAGAGATGATAGCCTTCATCAACGTTTCCATCTAAAACAGAACATTCCTTATCACTTAGATTTTTACCTTCACTGTAACTTTTTGTATAATACTCTAAGCTATTATCATTATAGTCTTTGGCCAATATATAGTTTTCGCTGTCTTTCTCCAGGTTGCAACTTGATCTTTTGAAGTTCTTCACTGTGGTAGATGATAATTCGAAAATGCTTATATAAACAATCATCAGTGTATTGCTTCCCAGTACAAAGGAGGTCGTGATACTACAAATACAAATCCCTTTTGGAATTCTCAGGGTGTGTTCGTAGTTGGGTTCCAATTCTTGACGAATTTCTTCAAAGTGTCTTATGTTTAATTTCCCATTTTCTGCATTGCAAACTTGTCGATAAATACTGGTATGGGATTGACCCATCAAGATTTCTCCTCGAGCTCTTTTAATCGAATACCACTGATATCCATTCGCACCTCGAAACAATCAGTTTCTGGCTAAAATAGGATACTTCAGGCTAGTGTGAGTTGATAAAGTCCAACATCTTGCCATAGGATTCTTTTTAGTTGATCTAAATTTGTTACTCTGTAGAATAGACAAAAATTTACGGGATGCGAATAGAAAAGGACATCATCACTGATTATGATTTTTCCTTATATTCCGCAAGAAACTCTTGTGCAGAATGTTTCTTCAAAAATCAGAATGAATAAAAGGTGATCCCATTGCTAGCCAATCATGGGACACACTACAAGTAAAGGGAATATTTGGATAATCCTTCAATGTCACAAACCAATAACAGGAATGCCTGGGAGCTTCTTTCATCCTCATAAGCATTTTCTCCATAGACGTTGTTGAGATATCGAACCAGTCTCTTTGTCCTCTTTATGCGAAGCACAGGCACATAGTAGAAGGGCGCCAACTATAATAATAAATAGACAGGAAATTTTTAAATAGTTTCATTTTACTCTTCCTTGCTATCTAATCAATATTCTCTACGATAAAGGGACTTTTTATAAGTTGAGTTCTTTGACTTGCTTCCTTCTAATGATGAGTATGAGTGGATAATAAATTCTTCACTCTTCAAAACTAGTTTGACTATTTTAAATTCGAGTAAGTTGCACTCAATTGAGTAAACTCAGATTTGAGACTGGACTCTCTCTGAATCTTTCTGTGATTGAGAACAACCTGATAATGTTAGTACAAAAAGCTACACATAATCCCTAATTTTTAATATTCTATTGTATTTTTCTATACTTTTTCTTCTTTCATTAACTGTCAACTCACTGCACTCTAGCATTTTGCAATCTCTGCGATATAAAACACTCTCATCAAATAAATTTTGCTCAAATCGTTAAATGAGATAATCTTTATAGATTTGATTTGGTTTAGTCAGAATCAGTTGTACAGGCAAGTTTTTCCCAGTAACCTTTTCGTATTCATCCCTTGTGGTAAAGAAATCAACTCCTCCAACCATGTTTTCCTGTCTATACGCAGTAAATAGAAAATCCCTTTTCCCCAATCTATTGCAAAAATCATTCATCACTTCAGATTTGGATAATGTCTAACAATTCTTCCTGTTGCTACAAAGTTTTCATGAGAAATTCGCATAAAGTGCTTCTTCTATCTATTTTATAACTCTAAGTATGTTAGCGTCCATAGATTTTTCATACTCCTTTTAAAACCGCGATCCAATATTGTCTTGGCATGAATTGACTTGATAACTAAAATTATAGTAGCTCGATTTCAATACCGCAGCCGTATCAAAGAGCTCTTTCCGCTATCAAATGCGCTTAAAATAGTTGCTTCTTTTAAGTTTGGAAATTGTTGCAATTCGGATAGAGCTGAGCTCATTCAAATCAAATGTCATCTTCTCCATCCATTGTGGAATGATATTCCTTATAAATCTCATTTCCACCATCCATGTAAATTCTTTGATCTTTTCAGCATATTTCTATGGAGGATTTGTTCAGAATCCACCTTTGCTTCATCATTTTAAATCAAGTTTCTTTTTCCAGAAACAGTCTGATTTTTCTTTAGCCTTGTCATGTGACTCCTGATTGAAGCGCTTGTTTCTTTTTCGCTTAGCTAAACATGATTTCTCCTTACTAAGTTTTCATCTAAATAAATTTTTACTTTGAGGTATTCCTTGTCTTTAGCATCGGCGAAGACCTCAGAGTTTCGAATATAGTCAAAGATATTCTCATCAAGATCTTCGTCCCATATAGACTCACTAAACTCTGCATTCTCACTAGTCGGCTTATAGAAAATATCTAAATGGACTTGATAAAATTATTCATCATCATTAGGAACTTGTCGAAACCAAAGACATTTGGTCAGTGATCTTTTTCTTTTAAAGATCGGACTAGATGGTTCATCGTTCTCTCTTTCTAAGGGTTTGCCTCTGGTATTTCCTTTATTATACTACATAAGTCAAAGACTGCACGAGATCACCCATTCATAACAGTCTTTTTGAGTGCGATTTTTATCGGATTATAAAACCTGTAAACGTATTACCAGTTGCTGGTCTAGTTTTTCTCAATGACTGACTAGGCTACGGACTCACTATCTACAAGATAGTTTTCAGTTGATTGGTTAAAAATAGCTTGGACCTTTTTGTCCATCATAATTCCCATTCGAGAGATAGCACGTCCGGCTTGATTTCTTTTAGGCTATAGGTGCCATGTTGGATAATGCCTGAAACCTCCTTACGAAGCTGAATCAATTTCTTCATGAAATGAAGCATATCATTACTGTCGGAAACACGTTCCCTAAGGCATGACACGACGACAATCTGGATCTGGTCCTCCACCTAACTCCAACTCCGTTCCATAGTAGAAAACATGGTGTACCTCTTTGTAAAAAAGCAAGCAAGGCAGAGCTTAACAAGTTGGATATCTCCCTTAGCAGTGAGCCAAAATCCGCTCCGTATCGAGCGAATCCAAAAAGATTGAACATCACTTCCGAAATCTGTTGTTCTATGAGTACATAGACTGGCTATTGATCTCATCGATAAATTGAGGTGTCTTTCTTAGTCCCTCGCAAGAAACTAATCCTTGATAGTATCAGAGAGAGGATAGTTCATAACTGCGTGGAATTCATCTCCATTTAGCCAGGGCTGGGAAGTGTGCCAGACCTCTCCAAGAATATAAAGGTCAAGCTTTTTAGCCAAGACAGCCTTAAGGAAATCTCGCCAAAATTGATGTGTCTACTCATTTGCACATCTAAGCGCCAAGCATCGATGCTCAAACTCTTCAATCCAGTAGGTCGCAACGCTCAACAAATAGTCCCTTGCTGAGGATTAGCCGATTGAGCTTGGGCATATAGCTGGCAAAGGCGAAGGTATGGTAAGGGAGGTTTCTTGGATTTCCAAGCTTATCTTTAGTCAGCGGAAATTCTTGAACATGGAACCAGTCTTTATAAACAGAATCTTCACCATGCTTGAGGACATCCTGCCACTGCGGAGACTGAGTCCTCAATGTGATTGAAAACAGCGTCAGCAGAGTTTTCATCCCTCTCTGATGGGCCTCCTCCACCAGTTTACGGAAGGTTTCTTTATCTCCAAAATGATGGTCAATTTCGAAATAATCCGTTGTATTGTACTTGTGATTGCTTGGAGATTCAAAAATCGGACAGAGATGAAAGACCTGTAATGCCCTAAGTCTTGCAAGTAATCCAGATGGTCAATAATGCCTTGTAAATCACCACCAAAGAAATCGCTCGTCTTCGGTTTGATAGTGGAATCCCAAGCCAGAGCCCCTTCTGGTGAAATCTCAGATTACCATTTGCAAAGCGTTCTGGGAAAAATTTGGTACCATACCGTCACTGCTACCCAGTCAGGAACATGGCAAGCATCAATATCATGGATATACTGGAATTTTAAAGCCATTTCCTTCATAATGAAAGGGTTTTCTAGCGTGTTTGCAACTATCCCTTATCGCCATACAAAATACTCTGACCTTGCTTATCCTTGAGTTCAAAGAGATATTGGAGTCGCGCATAGACTAAACCGTAACTTCCGCTTGCCAGCAATCAAACAAAGCATCGGAAGTTACTTTCACTCATCTCCTACCATCTTCATAACGGTCCTCTATAAAAATAAAAAGGATCTCCATAATGCAAGTTGATGCTTTTCAATATCATCTTTTCTTAGTCCGGATACAGAATGTCATTATCTTATCTTTATAAAGATAGGCATACTGACTCTGGTCTATGGTAAATGGCTATTAATTCCATTGTATCTGTCTCCTAGTTCACTTTTGAATCGCTTTTACACGCAAACGTTTTCATAATTGTGATTCTAGTATACTACTTTAAAATTTTATTTTCAAGACTTGTCCGTAGTTCAGTGGATTGTTTTGAGAATAAAAAGCTGCAAGACTCCATGCCTACTACTTTCGATTGATGATTTACAAATGTCTCTCAGCACTCTATCTTTTTAAAATCCTTGTGTGAGTCATGATCGATGAGACCTGTATAATAGCTGATTTTAAATTCAGATTTTCAAAAATGAAAGCTACTTCTATTGAACTACCTTGCCATACTCTTTACTTTATCAGCATATTCGGTCAAAGATTCTTTGAATAAATTTTCTTTTGCATTACTTGAATTTCTAACTTTTCCACAGAATAGAAGCTACTTTAGTTCTATATCGAGTAGTTGCACTATCATCGTCTGCACAGAAATCACTTTTAAAAAGCTGATTCCATTGACAAACCGAATGGTCATACTTGGGTATAGTCTGAATTTCCATAATAACTTTTAGCATATCTTGGATTGTAAAAACTCAACATCATGTTCTCTTTTGACTTTTTCTCCAAGTGGTTGCCATATCCGCAGTCAAATTTAAAAAGGAGAAACATCTGTTAAAGTTGAGAAATATTCTCTAAAGTTTGCATTAAAGGAGAATCCGCACTCAAGTAAGGCGTATCTAAAGCAACGACTTCTACTTGTTTTCTTTTTCCTTTTTATTGATGATTTTTAATCAAATTTCCTTTAAAAATACTGCTCAATCAATATCATTGTGAGTTCCTGTTTTGTACCTCTATATTCAAGTCCTAATGACTGGCATATATGTGAAAGTTCATCACGATGACAATAGTATTTACTAAATTCATCAAGGATGTGATTTTATCAAACTCAGGTCTGCTTCTATCAATATAACACTCCTAAAAGTCAGTTTAGGTTTTCATCTCAAAATAATGGAGTTTGGTTTTCTTTATTTTGAGGATTAACTACGTTTTCACTAACAAGTCTCACACACTCAGTGGTTCGGACTTACCGTATCATCCATGAAAAACAATCCTTCCGAAATAATAGAGAAGTCTTTCGTTTGATATTGTTCCATTAGTAACCTGAACCTACAATATCACCAATAATTGCTTCTAGCATAAGTTTTCTCTTTATGCATATCAGATTCGTTACATTTCTAATGAATCACTCTTTAAGAATGGCACCACCAAATCAATCCACTCATAAGGCAGGTAAGCTGACAAACTTAAACCCGGTTATACCTTTCTTATACAAAATTGTATTTGAATGTAGCTGATGAAATAATTTCGCTGATTCTTTCACACAGTACAATTCTTTTTTCACCATAGATATACAAAACCTGAGCTCTGGTTAGCAGAAATCATATCTTTCAGACTTGTAACATCCCATATAGTTTTTGTAAATTGTCACCAATGTTTTGACAGGCGTCTTGTAAAATCCTCTAAATAATAAGCTTTTTATTTCCTCTGGATAAGCCAGTTTTAGGATAAAAGTTTATTCATCATGCTTAACTGAAGTTTGCAGAGAATTTGTGAACATCAGTTTACCAAAATAGAGACACTAGAAAGATGCTGATTTTTAGCTAACTTGCGTTGAGGAATACAGAGGCTTCCATCTATGATGGCCTTCTCTCAGCAATTCTCACTGTCTAAAGACAAAAAGCTCCATGGCACTTGACCACCAAGTGAAACACCACCTATTACACAAAACAATTTCCCACCACAGTTTGCTTTTGATATAGTCCAGAATCTCCAAAGCAGAATCTTTCAGTAGAAAACATAATCAAGTTGATATTCCTCGTCAGCTGACCATTCAAAGTGGGTAGAATAACACGGTATTCTTCTGACAAGATCCGCGCCTGACGAAGATAATTCCACCAGGGAACTGCACGCCACCATGTATCAGTAAAATAGGAGGCAAATTCTTACTACTAAATTCATGGAATTTCATGTTTAAACTCCTTACTGTAGGACTTTCCACTAGCTAATTTTCCTTGTTCAATCAGCTCTTAAAAAGCAGTACACACACTCGACATAAGACGAGTGAACACTATGTATGCCAAGTGAACATGTATGTGGGAACATGCTCATAAACCTTTTTCGATAGCATAAAAGGTTATCATTAAAGTGCAATTACCCCTGACAAACTGTGATTTACTCATTTTTATTAAATCAGCTACTTTCTTTTCTTCCCATACGCCTTTTACATTTTGAATTACATCATCCTGTTTCTCTGATTGATTCAAACAATGATATATCTAGTACATTTGCGAATTCTTCAAACTAGACCTGCCCTGATTTTCTTATAAGTTTCAAGCATCTCTTACTCTTTCTCTCTGCCTCACTTTTGGGGTAATCTCCTTGCCCAAAATGGCTCCGGAGAAAAGAGCTTCTATTGTTCTTTTCAAGATTTTCAGTACCTGACCATGTAATCTTCACCTAATGGTAATGATATCGCATTTCCAGTATTAATCTGAGCAAATAAATAGGCATCATTCGGGTGTAGGTGCATATCCGCAAATGACATCAGGCACATGCTAGTACAAGCAAGCATCATTTCCTTGTCCGGAAGAACAGCCCGTACAGCGAAATCAACTGTCCTACTTGCCAACAAGATACCTATAAGAATAGAAATTTCTATATACAGAGTATTTTTCATTTTCTTCCATCTGTACAACAAAATTTATAACCTCAGATTTCGTTGGAGCATACTTTTAATACAGCATCATAGATTATTTGATTTTTAGTCGCTTGTGAACTTGCTTGAATAACTCCGATTCTCATCATCACCTCACTACTTAATTTAATTACTATTTTTCTTTGGTATAGTTCTTTTCCAACTTCTTTTATAGCTGATAGTGTCACTTAATAAATTTACTTTGCTAACTTGTAAACCTTTTGAATCTCTTTACTTTTTAACGTCCCAACTATCAGAGTTCTTCTTTGATCAACTCTGGAAAATTTTTTGCTAATATCCTCAAAGCATTACCAACTGATTTTCTAACATATTCACTAGAATCTTCTTTTAATAGTTGTGATTCGTGTTAATAGCTTTCATCTGATTATCCTCGAAATAGGTCTACCGTCCATATTCTCAAACCTTCTGTAACAGCCCTTCTGACATTTGGATTATTATTTTGTGCCAGTCGTCAACACCGGAAGAGATTTTTCATAACCTGTTTGCTTACAAAATTCATCAAATGCTTTTTGCCAATACTTCCTGAACTCTCCAATTATCATCTTTTGAAACTTTATCTCGCAGAAATGTTAAAATATCATCTTGTTCTGATAAGTATCAAAAAGAAATCACACTGTACATTCTAACTTGATATACATTGGATTTAAAAGGTTGAAATGCTAATTCTTTGATATACGCAATATCGTTTTGATTGATAGTCAGAAAGAGCTCTCTTCTTCTTCTTTAGAACCCATTTTCTATTAAAGAAAAATTCTTTTCCAAATTTTAAAATATATTCTTTCATGTAACTCTGCTCCCCGTGACTGAATTTCTAATTATTTTTCTATTTTTGGTCTCAAGTTTATTTAAATAAATTTTTATCTCATGAACTAATCTTTTCTTTGAAAATAAATCCATTCTACCACCTAGAAAAGCATTTCCACCAAAGAAAACAGGAATTTTCCTATCTCCGAAAACTGTAAATGTCTTTATATCACCATCACACAACCATTGAGAAACTTCTAGAATTATTTTATGTATACAAATTTTATACTTTTACCAGCTTCTATAAGAGACCCAATGTGAAGGTCCAGCATTTATTTGCAGTATTGATTGTAGATATTGATTTTTAAGTGGAAGTTTTTAGAACTTGTTTCATGATAGTAGAACATATCTCCAATATAGATTGATACTTTTTCTATTTTTGGTGGTTTAAATACTCTTTTATGTATCACATTGTCCTTAGAATGTTCTATTTCTTTACTAAAATATCCCATGATTTATTACACCAATGCCATTTAGCATCATCATCAAAGATATCATTCATTAGTTCATAAACTAGGGTTTTAAGTATTTGTATAAACCTGTACTTTTTAATAGACTCTTTAAACTATAGAGATATGTCCTGATATCTTCCTCATTTTTGCATCTTCTTTTATCTCCTGCAGGGTTTAGACCAATAACCAAAACACAATCTTTTCAGATGTTGAGTTATCAAATTCAAAGCCTCTAACTCCAAGTCTTGGATCACTTCATCTAAATCTAAACCAACTTTTGTTTTATCTATAAACTTATTATTTTCCTAGACTAGTTGTCATAATTAAAACTCCTTTATTTTACAGATTTCTCTTTAATAAACATATGGATAAAGTTACCAGTAGTACTTTTTCTCACTCAGATATTGTTCTTTTTGTTCTCTAGAATTTTCATGACTTCTAATTCCTAGTAATTCGTCTGTTGAAGAAACTATTGGGTCCGATCCAGTCAGCTTTGGATCTAATCCAATCAATTTCTCTTTGACTAAGTTTCCCTACTATCTCCAGTTTATCAGCCATCAGTCTTAAATCATTTGCTGTTTGAAAATCTTTCTAGCATATTCAGAAGAGACATCGTCTCCTTCTTCTCTTCTTCGATTCTATTTTGTACTTTTCTTTTTCGCTCCTGCTCCTCTTCGTATTGTCTTGCTCTCTCTTCACGTTCAAGTCGTAAGTTCTTAACTTTATAATACTCTTGGTAAATTAAAAACGATTATTTCTGGGATTGATTGTTCAAGTGTAGATTCTTTAGTATCTTTAATGTATTTACCATCTATTATCTCAAATCGAAACTTTTCATTTGGAATATAGTCATACTTCTTTATTCTTGGTTTTAAAAGCATATCTATTAAACTTAACTTGCTATCATTGTACTCTGCTAGTTCCTTAGCTTCTTCTTTTGTTAATTCATGAATTACTTTGTCTGCTGATTCTATAACTTCAAAACCAGACAATATCCTTTTCAATTTGAATATCCCAATTTGAAGTTACATTATCACCAGATTTTTCAATAACAGTAACTAGTGAGTCTAAAAAGCGATATAAACGTGGAAGAGAATTTTAATGAAATACTTTTTACAAATTTAGAGTTCTTTTTAAAACTTCGTACCATTCATGCCTCAGAATCAAAGTAAGGATAAGAAGCCTGCTTTCCTCTCTTATTCCACTCTGCAATTTTTATCCCTTAGATTAGCCACAGATTTATGTAATCTCTTGTTGGAGACTGATTTGAGTTTGAAACTGCTTCAATAATACGCTCTATTTTTATCGTCCTCTGAAAAGATATAATGAACTTCTCATACTAGTCGTATCAAGTTTAACAGTACCTTCGTTTTTATCTTTGTTACTATCTTCTTTATGTTAGCAACTTTAATTCACTGTTCTTTCAAACTTTTTCTATCAACATGAACCCCATTGCATCATTTTGTGGTAGTGGGACAATCGGATTCACTTTAAGCCCTGGTCCAGTATTCTTACGATACCACAATCACTTTACCCTCTGGAATTGATCAAATTTCATGCCATATTCTTGAGTAAGTCTGAGATAGTTTGTAAACTACATATTCAAATGAAAGCTTGTTTCTGCACTTATTTCCAGATTTCTTTCATAGAGTTCTCGCTAGAGTGCTATTCATCATCTCGTTTGAAACTCCTTACCTTATATTTTACACTCACCGCTTTTATATTACTGCCGAAAAGCGCAAAATCTTAAATTCAAGCTTAATCTCTTCACTTCTGCATTTCGCCTAATATAGTAAGTCTTGTCTAAACCGCTAAATTCCTCTATAATTTTATCTAAACTAAGGTTTCAATATTTTTCAACTCTTTGGATCTCTGATAGTTTACTAAGATTGAAGGAATCATTTGAAATAGGATAAGATAATATGATATGACCAACTCTCAGTGAAACGTCCATCTTTCGTTATGAATAGCAAAACCAACTGTTAAAGATTGTTTCTAGAGATCTAGCGCTGCCTGTAGAACTTATACCCAAATAATCGCTCTCGCTAGCAATTTTAATGTGATTTTATTTAATCTACATCTTCACTCTGCAATGTTCTGCATGCTGCCCAGACTCCTATGTTATAATTGCAAATGCAATATTATCTATGTATCTCAATACGATGCTATCTGAGTCGCTTTCCTACTAATCAAAATTAATATGTAACGCACAGTACTCTGAAAGCTTACTATCTAAAAAGCTATCACATTGAAAAATTGATTCTCAACTGCAAAAACAAAATCTCTTCAAATTCATGGACTACGATGTTTTCTGTGAATTCCAAAATCTTTTTCTTTCGGTAAAGTTACTGGCACTCTACTATTGTTTTCACTTTTGTGTGGTAAGAGCTTTACCATTTAAAAATAAATCAATTAATTAAGCCCTAGATTTTAGAGGTAAAGTTATTTATTATCCAAGTCAAAACCAATCTGCACCGCCAAAATCCCACATATCAAGTATTTTCATTTGAGGATATAAATCTATCAGCAACATTAAATTCTCTGCTGAACTAAATTCCAACTGTTCTATATCATACGTCTACTAGCTAGTAAAATAGATTTAATGCTATAGGTCTCCACCCGCGATCTTTGTAGATCTCTATTCCCAGAAACAAAATATCTCATCCTATGCCGGAACACAAACTGAATGGCGTGCTATCAGTATCTTTTGTGATTAGTGTTTCTGACAAGTTATGAGTAGGAGACCTTTTACTCTCACGCCTGATTCAATCAATAATTAGCAAATAAATTCGTTAATTTCCTTTTAGCAATTTTGATTACTTTCATTTCTAAAATCTTTACATTCTATTCCTGCTATAGAATCATATTTGTTGCTTAAAAGTCTCACTCACAACAGGGATATGTACGCTATAATCCTTTTTGGTAATAGAAACGAAGAACCTCTATACATCCCCAACTCTCTAAATAAAATGCAAGTTGTAAACTGAGTAATCAAGATTCCACGTCATTCTCTTTTCGAGCTGTCATAAAATGTGAAATAGTAATGTTCCCACGAACGATATCTGTCATGTTCATCAGCTTTTAAATCGTTATAATAAATTCAGTTGATGATTTAATAATCATATCAATTGTACATACTTTCTACTTTCCTAATCCACTTTCAAATATATAAGCGTTTTTCATTATTTTCTTATCCTATTATATCATTATTAAAATAAAAAACTGCAACTTACTAGTTGCAGTTAAAACACAATTTACTTCTGTTCCTTTTAGAAACTTATATTTACAATTTCAGGAATGGTAAAAACATCGTTTTTCTTCAAAATAAGGTTTTACCATTTCTTTCCATCTAACTTTATGAGAAATTGACGTGAGTTTAAAGAAGATAAGCCATAATTTCCCAATGACAACTGTATCATTGCTTCAGCTACGAGTGTTCTGCCATCACGGTAACACCGATATCTAGTCCATAGCAATGGTGGCGCGTCTTTCCAACATGATATAGCTTCATCAATTACACTAGGATCAGGTGTGCATGATAATCACCTGTATAGGGTCGGACATCTAATACGCGACCATCTAAAACAAAACAACGCCATTCTGCTGTGAATTCTACAACCTCATACCCATCCATATAGGATGAGTCAAAGGTAGACCAATACCTATCAAATCCACGGGTTCCGTTAACAACTCTTCCAGTAAAGACTTTTGAACCAGCTTTAAACCAGGTAATAAATTTTCCCAATTATCAGGTATATTTACAATCTCTCCCCAAAAACACCTTCATAAATCTTTCTGACCATCAAAAACTCTTAAAGCTCAATAGGATAGTCATAAACCGGAACGTTTAACCCCATCATTTTTAGTAATGCTCTGGTCTCCGTTATATAATCTACAACTATATTTCCTTGTTAACTGTTTTATTTTCGAAAAAGATTGATGTAAATAACTTCTTCTCCTTGCAAGTGGGCACCTACTTGAGCATTGCATTTATTAATTGAAAACTTTTACTTGGTAGTTTGCTATTTGTCTAATATAAACAACCATTTTTATCACTCCTATTTCATAGTGTTCACCTGCTGGATAATAGCATTTTTGCCGTTGTGAGTAAATAACTCCCATAATATCATCAGGAGCTAATCAACGGGTATTTAGGAGTAATTCAACTAACCTGGGACTTTGTTAGTCGCATTTCCTCTTCTATCTCTAGCATCTTCTACTAAATTTTTCAAGTTTCTCTAGATTTTGTATCATCCAAGCTAATCATTATTCTATTTTTGTCAGTTGCCATTTTCTTCACCTTTGATTAATTCTATCACCAGTGTTACACTTGTCTAATTCATTTTCTTTTTAAATTATAAATATTTAAAAGAGGGTAACATTTACTACCTTTTTAAAATTTTTATATTTAGTAATAAAAACTTTGCAATAAAAAGCCTTGATATCAAGGCTTTTCATAGCTTTTCGTTACAAGGTTTTTACGCTTTTATCAACAAACTCACACACTCCACGTGTGCTTTGACATCTAGCTTTTCCTTCTATCAAAACGACTCAGGTAAATTTCGGGTATTAAAGGAATTGATATTCTCTTTCTAATCTAGAACTATACCTATTCATGTTCGAGTTTTCAGCTGATATATTCCCCATTCAGCTAATTCTGTGAGCAAATCATAAACAGTTTTTTCCATTACTTTTATAGATTTCAGAGATTCCTGGTGAGGTCTTAGAAAAAGTTTTCCAAGCTGTCACTAGTTCTTCTACAAATTGAATATGAGGTTCAAAAAGTCATTAAATTTCGATAGTTCTTTACTATAAATTGTCACAACATTATAGCTATCAAGCATGATCTCATCTCATGACTTTTTATGCCCACCAAATCCAAACTGACTAAGTCCATCATTAGCATAAGCAAATCACCGTATCTAATCAACAGTGCTAGGCATTCTCTCTTGAACAACCATCAATATAATAAACATCCTTATGAGTTCCTTGATTAATATTCTTTGCTATCACTTTTCTCTATCAATACTGACAGGCAATTCCAAAATAAAAACAAGGGCTCGTCATGAATCGCAATAAAGTGTTGAAAAACCTCTAATATTTTCTTAGTGTGCATTCGCCATCAAATGATGTTCAGTTAACTTTGTAAATGACTCAAACAGGTTTTCTACCAAGCTAACTCGATGACCTTTTACTAAAATTCAACATTACGCGTCCTCAAAAGAATTTAAATATTATACACATTTATAATCTCATTATACCATTAAAACCTGAAAAGACTGCAACTTTCCAGTCACAGTCTCTTATAAATCTACCTCAGTTCCTTCAAGGAAAGTTACTACAATTTGTCCAACTTCTGAAATACTGATGTGGTCGAGAACTTGATTCATGATAACTCCATCACATTTATCTAAATCTAGTATCTGATACATCTGCTGGGCATAGTGCTTATGGAGAAGATTTGATTCCTTGCTCAAGCTTTTTGCCACTTAGCTGCAACATCAGATCTATGTTCTTGTAGCTGGTCCAACTGCTTTCATAAAAGGCTTTCTCAAGCATTTCTTCATCTATATGATTGTTTAAACATCAATCTGGCCTTTGATCTATATTGATTATTACACTGCCAAACCTTCCGTTTACCACGACTTGTAGTCCAATTCTTCCTACCAAATGCTGAACCACATTCGGCGCAAAATACTTTTGTTGTAAAGGGATTGTTTTCCTTCTGTATGATATAAAATTGAAGCTTATGTTGTTCTCCAAATTTCTTTCTTCTTGCTGTTTCTAACTGAGACAATCTCCCACTTCTCTCTGACTAGTATATAAACTAATAAAAGGATGACTATTTAGTCACCCTGAAAATTTTCATAATTGTATCAAGTTTTACTCAAAAATTCAGTCTGCAAGCATCACATCCCTTTGTATCAGGACTAATACTCTCCTCTGTTAACACATTTAAAGAAGCATCTGTCAAAATATAATCACAATCTATATAACACTGCAAAAGAGTATTCCACTATTTGCAATACTCTTTTGTAGTGTCTCGCTGACTTTGCATAAATGCTGCAAGCTCCTCACCGCTGCGACGGGACACATTAGAAATTCTGAACCCTGCGAGTGTGTGCCATAATCTTGCCCTCCATTACATTCAGTACATTGAATAAGCAATCCCCTTACTAAGTGTATAAGTATTTCTACAACCATTTGTGCTGACCAACGAGAAATAAGGTAGAGAGTCTGATACATCAGTTGGCAGCAAATGATGAGGAGAGTCATGACCCCCTATCCTCGATAACAGAAGATTCAATATTTCAATCTTATTCTATCATGAAATTTTTAAATAAACAATCATAATTTTGCTCTTAATGTTCTCAAAAATTAAATCTCAAGCTATGTTGAGAATTCATCAACAACATCTACAAATTTCCCCAAGACCAAATCTGCACCTAGTTTAATATATAGAAGGTGACACATTCATTTTCGCAGTATGCTGCATTGGTAATAAATGTATCCTCTAAGTGTAAATGGAAATAAAAACTCGTAACAGCACCTATCGGACCAATACACTTAACTTCTGCTCTCAGTCTGATACTCTCACATATCACACCGGGTATTGCAAAAATTTTTGCAACACCCGGAAGTCCCTCTAATATTAACGATATTTGTGTACGTTATTTATCGTAACATATCTACTCACTTAAATTTTTGGAGGATGGTCTCATAATAATTCAATGAATATTTTTCAATGCACACTCTATGCAAGACCAATCCATCCATACCTTGTACTGCCATATCGACAAAATGATTGATGAGTAAGGATACCTTGAATCAAAATGCTACTTTGTCATAACTCTCAGGAAAGATCTGAGTTTTAATGATAATTCAACTTCATATTTAAGTTTGGCACGCGGCTGTCTCGTCTTTGTACCAATCTACAACAAGAAGATTACTACGATTATCCATCAATTTCTTAAACAGATTTTTGCAGAGAGTTTTTACTTTTGTTCCTCAACCCTGTGTCAATTTCTTTCAGCAACCAATAAATCGTAAATTTCCAATTCTTCTTCAGTAAGACCTTCGTATTGAGCACGATTGTCCTCTTGACGAAGTTCTTCAAGAGAGTTTTCACAAGTTGCTCGTAATAATCTTCATTTTTCAGTTCCACCTGCATTATAGGAATCAATAATGCGTTTGAATCGTTCAGAGATTTCGTTCTAGTGCAATTTCTCTTTAGCATTTGTTCTAGAGCTTGCTCTATATATCCCTTCAAGTCATCAATTTCAATAGCTTTATACTCAGCCAATTTTATTTCTTGTCTTAACTGTTCAATATCTACTTTAGATAAATCTATGGCCTTTGTCCTTTAATCATGTACTGAGCTTCTTTATCCTGAACATAATTAGTGAAATCCTGACTTGCGATTACACTACCGTCAGCAATTTGATTCATTTTCTGTCTGGCACGATTTACTTTTTCATCATCAATAGTATGATAAAACAATCCGTGTAAATAAACGAGTGGTGCAAATTTATCATTAGTCCAATTTCTTTCAAAGATTTCTGGTTTTGATGCTTCGTAGAGATTCGTTAAGGTGTTCAGTATAACCTTGAATTTCTCTTTATCATCATCTTTAGCGATAATAGCGTCATATACACTTCTTAAAGCATTCAGCTTTATCAAGGGTATTGGAATCTGCAATGATTTTTCTCTAGTGAAACACCTAAAAGCAAGAAAGAATCTGCCTCATGAGTTGTACCATCAATGTATCCGATTAGCTGATCTATATCTTTTTGCAGGAAATTCTGTTCCGTCATTACCCGTGGCATATTCTGTTAACCTTTTCTTCATATATTTAAAAACATTCACATAATCAACGATAATTCCAGCAGGTTTTTCCTGGATAAAACTCTGTTAGCACGAGCTATTGCTTGCATCAGCGTGTGCCCCTTCATAACTTGTCAAGATAGAGCGTAGAAAGGTTTTTTACATCAAATCCCTGTTAGCCATGGCACACACAAACACTAATTGCAGAGGATCATCTGGACTCTGAATCTATCCTCGATATCTCTCCCATCAGGTGTGATTTCTTTCATCTTTGCACGATGCTCCGATATTTTCAATCCTTGTTTAGCAAACTTGGCAACTTCATCATTCTCTTCAGAAATAACGACTGCCATTTCCACCTTATTCATATAAGCAAGAATTTGCGTAAAGCCGATCTCGTTCTTCCTTTGTAGTGGCAGAATTTCGTTGTTTCGTAAACTTCTGTTTTTCAATAGACCAGTAATGCTGCACTTTGTCATACATTTTGACAGCTGTGTATTTGTCCTTTACACTAACCAGTCCTTTTTCCAGAAATCCTCGTCTTGGAAAGTGGTATGCAATATCCTGCGCAACCTTATCCAGTCTATCATCACGTTTAATAACTTCTAAAATACGAGAGGATGCATTTTCCAACAGACGGATTTCGTCTTCATTAAGATTTTCTTCTTCGATAATATCTACAACATCATCATCAAGGAAATTATTTTCAAGACCTACTTCCGGAACTCGTCTGGAATAAAACAATGGTACAGTAGAATCCATCCTCGACAGATTGTGTACAAAAGTTATACTCTGAAACATACTCACCAAAACCATTGATTTGTAAGACGCTTAGCCCCGAGAAGTGGTGTCCCTGTAAACGCAACAAAATTAGCATTAGGAAGTGCTGTTCTCATATTCTCTGCTAAATCTTTGTACTGTGTTCTATGGGCCTCGTCAACTAGAACAATGATATCATCACGAGTAGAAAGAACAGGATACTTCTTCGTCTTATCGTATCTAAACTTATGAATTAGTGTGAAAATAAATGCTTTGTTAGTGAGTTAAAAATTCTCGCAGTTGCTTGCTGTTTTTGGTTGACACTCTTCTTTAGAAACAATAACTTCTGTGCGGACAAAATTCTTATGAATCTGCGTATCCAAATCTTCACGGTCTGTGATAATCAAGGAATGAAAAATTACCGGCCACTTTGCGTTTTAACCTTACGGGACGAAACATAACCATAGAGTAGGACTTACCCGAACCTTGTGTCATGCCAGAACACCCTAGTTTACCATTCAGTCTTTTCTGTTTTTACTGATTCCATCAGATTATTTACACCTAAATACTGATGGTTTTTAGCGATAATTTTATTTGTTGATTCTCAAAAGAATAAATTTTTCGATATAATCAATCAATTTATCCTTGTTTAATAGACCATCAACAAAAATATCTTACAGAACTGTCTTTTATATTTTCTGCCGAAAAGAATTGCTTCTCGATCCAGTACTTCTTTTCACTATCAACTTTAAGCCATTCATAGTCATAGGTCGCATTGAAGGCGCCAAGTTTTTGTTCTAATCCATTTTGAAAACACAAATTTGATTGAATGCAAATAGATTTGGAACATCTCGTAAATAATCCTTTAAATTCTTATTATGAAAGCTTCTTCAATTTTAACGATGCTATTCTTCAGTTCAATGAACACAATCGGCATTCCATTGATGAAGATAAGGATATCGGTCTGCGATAATAAACCTTCCTCGGATCCACATCTGAAAACTGCTGTGAAAGTGTTGTTCTCCGGATGCTCGAAAATTGATAAGCTTTAACAAAAATCAAAGTCTTCTTTGTTGTCTTTGCGAACTGTAATTTTTATATTATTGCAGATTTGTCTATATATTTTATAGTTAGTATCAACAATATCCTTACCTGTGTAATCCTGCCTCAAGTTTTTACTATCTCCTTGATTTTATCTTCAGAGATAGTAGGATTGATACGCTTGAGAGAAGAAAAGCATAACATCAGGAAGAACACATTCTTTCTTTGAAGCTCTTCCTGTACCATCATTCAAATCATCTCTCTTACTGGGATCAGCATCACAAATGAGGATATCATAGTTAAATGGTTCTGTTTTTAATTTTGCAAGTATCATACGTTCTATATCGTCTTCAGATATAAAATTACGCATGGAACACCCCCTTACACTTCAAGTTTACCACTCATTAGGCGCGGTAAAAGCATATCTCTTTGTTTTGTAAGTGATTGATTGCGCTGATTAAGTATTTTGATTTCATCATAATACGGCTTAACAAAATCATTATATTTTATAAATCAATTCTTCAGTTGGAATTAAAACACAGAGCTTATTGATGTTTTTAGGATAAACGTAGGGTTGTGCAGCTCCGCATTGCAAATTAATAATAACTGGTTGTAAAATTTAAGCGTATTATATACAAACCAAATTATTGCATCGTCCTGATAGTAAGACAATCTGCTGAGCCCAAATATCCTGCAAATGATATTGAAGATATCCGCCATTAGCACCGAGGCACTGATTGTAGGTTTTCACCAAATACATTCACTTCGTTATGGTATCCAGAAGGTTGTAACCCTGCAAATTACAGGAATATCACCTTCAACCATCTTCGCTGCGGTAATATTTTTCCTCTTAAAAAAAGCTTCAATATTTTTAAATTCATCATATTTTGAAGATAGTAGCTGTAAAGTGTTTTTATCTTCTGTGACAACTTGCCAGCCTCTGGGTTTCTTTCCTCAAATTCCCATCCTCACTCATCCTGAGAAAGCGAAATCTTTACAGACCATTCCTTATAAGATTCTCTGCCATTTTGCTCTGAAAAAGTTTGATTCGCTTATTGTTGTTTTCAATAATTTGATCAAAAGTTGTTAGAGTAGTTGAAATCTTATCCTGAACAGCCTTTGATGGAACAGGAATAGATAATTTTTATAGAATCTATCGTTAAAGGCAGGTTGAGCAGATCAATAGTTCTATTCCACAGTGTTTGTGTCCCAAACGAAGAATCAATCCAATAGTAAAGAAATTTTAGAATTTAATTTCTCTTTGAAATTACTTAACCATATAAGGTTTCCATCTTTAAAAGTAAAACTGTTCATTTCCTACAGTAAGGTATACTAATGTGAGCACCAACAGCTGTAATTAATGAGATCATCATTAGCTGGTACTCCCAAATTTAGCTTAAAGATGTTATAGTCTGACTCAGAAATATAGATTGGCTCTTCTATCGTGTTACCATTTTTCTTATCGATTATCCTCTTTTTGCCTATAAAAGGAATTCCGTTATCAACATATTGTCTGGCGAATACTCTCTACTAGACGAAACATTACACAAATCACCAATTTTAGTATATTGCATTTCATCTCGATTCACCAACAATTCTTTCAGATTATTTGCAATGAGTTTTCAAGTTTTCTTTGCTGCAACACTTAAAAGTAAATTCAGAATTAAGGAAAGCATCTCTTCTTCAAAGCTCTTCCTTGGTTAAGCCGTCGTCTTCTAACTACACCTACACCAACGTCCTGCATTGAGAGAGAATAGTCTTGATCAATGATTCCGTCTTCACCATCCAGCGGTGCCACCTCCACAAAGACCAATAACATCTGCATATACACCATCTGGAAATCTTTCTGTTAACCAATCAATCTGTGATTGCCAGTAATCTTTAGTTAGAACTTCTTTATCATCAGAAGATTCTGGAGCATTTTGCAAGTTCTGTTTGATATTCATCAAGCAAGTCGACAAGAACTTGTGTATCACCGTGATATAGCTTTTGTTATTACATAAGGTTCTTAATCTGCTCATCTGAGAACTTTTCTGTGAGCACGGTCAATCTGGTAAATACATTTCTAGCATCGATAAATAAGATTTCATTTTTCTTATCAGTATTTGGTTTCTGCTTATCAAAAACCAAAGGGTTGCTGGAAGTGTAACTGATGAGACATATATAGAAGGAAGAGTCACCATCTGTGAAATGATACCTTCTTCGATCATTTTCTTTCTAATTTCAAATTCTGAACCGGGAAGCGTCGAGCAGAATTTGCCATAACAAGCCCTGCCCTTACCATGTGTGTTTAGCTTGCAGTGGCAAAAGTAGCCAATCCACAAGTAGTTGGCGTTTTGGTACTGTTTCTTTTTATCAGATTTTTCTTAGTTGATTTACTTTTGTTCTTGGTACCATAAGTATTGAAGCGGATATCGTCAGATACTTTCTCAACCACAACCTCATCAACATTAAACGAGGGAGTTTGCCATTACATAGTCAAAACTTCCCAAATGCATTATATGGATCTGAATAGAATGAGTTGAGCTTGTGTAATATCACCACGAATATTATTCAGAAGAAGATTCATCATTGCCAGTTTTTACTGTATCAGGTTCCTTTTTCAACACCATAGCTCGGAACTTCATCTGTTCACTCTCGCTAGCATTGACGATTATGCATATACCTTGTCAGCCTGAACAAACATCCCTCCTGAACCACATGCTGGATCTAGGAACTTCTTTTTCACCAGGCTGAGGATCTAATACTTCAACCATATATCTTACAACTGTTGCAGGTGTGAGATATCCCTACCATCCTTACCCTTCCATGATGCAATTTTTCCTGAAGTATTCATAGAATTTCACCAAAGATGTCAATAGTACTATTCTCAGGAATATCCTGAAAAATACGCACAATGTTAGAAAGAAGCTCTGGTTCCTCTTCTGGAACAAGCTGTGCGTATACTTCTTTTAGGAAAGAACTCCTTCCATTCTAAGTTTTTCATCTTCAATAGCTTCCATAGCTTCCTTTACGATGATAGCTTTGTTTGCATCGTCCGGTGCGTCATTAATAAAATCGTAATAAGCACACTCGGGAAAGATAGAAACCGCACTTTTCTAAAGAAATTTCTTTCACGGATTTTTCCTACGACTACCTTTTTAGGCGATTATATTCAGCTTCAATTTCGATCCTTATGTTGTTTTATACTAAAATATCTGCATATCTAGGAAGATAAGTCCTAAAATAGGCTGACCATATTTATTTGCAGCTAAATGCGCACTCTACGAAGAACATCGGCAGAATGCCATAGTTTATCTTTTAATTCTTTTCAGTTCTGTATCTCTATTTTTCTATTTTTCCTCCTTCATAAATTCCAGTACATCATTAGGATAGGAGTACAGTTCAGCACTAGTAGATATCTCTAATTTATCTAAAAGCTATGTATTTTCCTGTACGTATTTTCATACTAATATTCACTAAAAATATTAGCTTAGTAAATCCTGATTAGAGATTTCTTTTCTATCATCATATGTAGCTGTTTTTGTAACTTGAGTCATCATAATCTCTCCGTTAACGTTTTTAATAAATTATATCACATTTTCTGTGAATACGCATACAGCTGTATATCGCTTTCGAAAATCAGATCTACCCTAAGAAAAAAGCACAACCCTAGAATACACTCTAGACTATGCCATCTTTTTTAATGTACTGTTTCTCTAGAAGCTTACCGCCTCAACATGACGAATTCTTGGAACTCCCCGAACCTTAAAAATGAAAAAGTGAGAGGTTTTAACTACGTTTTCACTAACAAGCTTACACACTCAGCAGTTTCGGACTTGCCGTATCATTTCGTCGGTTCCCTCCTCATTCTACGAGTCCTATCCATGGGCAGGGAGCATCTACTTCTACTTCGCTGATACCTCGGCTCAGTACAAGCAGTGATACCACCTCGACTTACTCATCATTGTCCAAACCTCTATTTAGATTTTTCATCAATGATAGGTAGCTTAAAAGTAATGGATTTTAGCCATTGCCCATTCGCCTGCTTTCTCTTCATAAATTTGAACTTTCAGAAATGAGTGCTTCTATTAACTGTCTGCGTTCAACATCGTTCATGACTTTATAAAGTTTGTCAAAATAAATCAAAACCTTATATATATTATCGCTGTAAGTTTCTCAGCTTCTATTGTTTCTTTTTGCTTTAGCTTCTGTTAACTGACTCTCTAAATCCTCAATTTTATCATGTACATACGATAAAGTCTATCATCTAAATCATTCTTCCTTCTCTTATAGTGTTTATCCTCAACATCTAAATTATCTATTTCTTCAATGAGCTTAAATTTTGTAGAATGACTTTTTCTCAACTCTTTTTGGTAATTATCTATCTCATTTTTCAATAGCAGATGTATCAACCTTCATGTTAATTTTTCTTGTATCATAGACGCAAATTTAGGATTGCTTACTAACTTTGATTATTACCTCAGCAACGGCATCGTCTAACAATTCTTCTCTAATTTGTTTGTTATAGGTGCATTTTATATCCTCTATTCATAAGTCTATGCTTACAACCATAGTAATAGAAGTCTTTATACTTCGTCCCATCTTTTTATATTTTTATAGATTTGTTCCCCAGACATTCCAGCTCCACATATTGGACACTTTACTATTCCTGATAATAGGTGTGTCCTTATGTTCTTACCCTATATTTACATGTTCATGACTTTTTGGCTTGTGCTTTAACTCAGTTTAACTTGTGCAGCCTGCCACAATTCATCTGGGATTATCGCTTCATGAATGCCTTCTGCTACTAAATAATCGTCCTGCTTCTACTTGTCTGTATTCATTCCTTTGTACCATGAACTTTTTCTAAGTTCTTCTTCCAATACTATTTTCCGTTATACACAGGTTCTTTTAATATTTTTCTTATAAGACCTGCGTCAAAACAATGGATTTTTCCCATTTTTGTCTTGGTATTTTCTTATACCATGACTTTTCTAAATATTTGAAAGACCATTTAGCTCAATGCTTATGTTACATATTGATCAAAAAATAGTTCTTATTGCAATTGCTTCTTCTTCATTTATTAACAACTTTCCATCAATCAGTTGATAGCCATACGGAGCAAATCCACCATTCCATTTACCCTCTCTTGCCTTTTGAATACGACCTTCCATTGTTTGGACACGAATGTTTCTCTTTCTATTTCAGCCACTGCTGATAAAACTGAAATCATCAATTTACCATCTTTAGATGAATCAATTCCATCTTCAACACAAATAAGATTTACTCCAAAATCTTGCATTATTTTGCAAAGTCGAAAAGTACATCAGCAGCATTTCTTGCAAATCTCGATAATTTAAATACAAGAACGAAAGACACTCCATCCTTTCCGGTTTTATATCTTCCATCATACGAGTAAACTGAATTCTACCTTCTATAGATTTTCCAGACTTACCTGCATCTTCGTATTCACCAACAATCTCATAATCATTATAGAGAGCAAAAGCCTTCATTCTTGATTTTTGTGCCTCTAAAGAATAACCGTCTATCTGTATTGATGTAGATACTCTTGTATAGAGGTATACTTTTATTTTTCTTTTGACATAGCATTAACCTCAATATCCTTTTTCTATATCTTTATATTTTTACCAATTATGGTTTTGGACTTATATATCAAGTATATTATATCACTTTTATTGCTTTTTCTCAATCTGTGTTTTTGCCATGTCAAATTTATTTTTACCTTCTGTACTTTTTTACTGGAGTTGGATTTGGAAGATTATCTAAATCTAAAAACTCAGCATATTTTGTAATCAGATTTGCTATCAAATCAGCCAATCCATTCCAGTCATTATCCACTAATGCACCTCCTCCGCTTTAAATCATCTATAATCACTATTATTTTTCTTACTAAGTTTTTATGACATTGGTAGGTGCATTGGCTGCTACATAGGAATCTCACCTCTGCCCCTTGTTCCAGACAGGCAGCTTAAACTATTGAAGTATCATTATCACTACTCGTATCATCGAACAGATTGCCACCTCTGTTTTTTATGTATTCTTATTTACCGCTCGCTTTCTTGTATCCTTGGTTAACACAGTATTCATAAAACCGAAATTACTTTCAGCAGAAAGGTCATGGCATAAGTCATAATTCTCCACAAGTAGATAAAGTCTCTTGGTCTATTCAATTGTCAAAAGAGCAATATTTGAAAGGGATTGTTTTCTTTTACATTTTCCTATTTGCCATGAGCAGGCATATCTCTTACTCAAGAAAGTAAAGGAGGTCAAACTCCCCTTCACTTTTACATAAGGAAAAATTTGACCTTTGGTTACCGAAGTTTTTAAAAGTTCTTCGATAAATTTTTTCAGCTTTTCAAGAATTTTGTTTCTTCTTTTTGATTAAAAGCTGGATGTGTAATACTTTTGAGCTTTGCTACTGAACGAACAGTTTCATCATTAAAATACAAACGTTCAATAATATCCTTTTTCTTCTGCATTAAGTCTTGATATAGCATTTCTGACTGCTTCAATCATCATCTGTGTTTCAACAATCTTTTCTACATCAACACTTTCATCAACAATATTATCTACAAAGTGTCCGTCATGATCCAATGATGAGAGCAAGTGGTTTTTCTTGTCCACCTGCTCTAAATACTTTTCGTGTTCTTTTTCCTGCCAGTAGACTTTTATAAATATCTTCACTGACTTTCACCCTTTTGTCCTCTGACATAAAGGTAATACTCTTTGCCATAAAGTTTCCTCCATTCTTTTTTGTCTGCTTGTTTTCAGGCAAAAAAGGAGGACTCTCCATCTAAGCATAAGAAGTCCTCTAAAATGAAAAAATACTTTCTTCTAAGAAATATTTTAATTGTTCAACGGAATATGCATAAGGATGAGATATTGTAGAATGCAATATAAAGAAAAAGGGTTATTCATAATCTTATCAATCTTTATAATGCAATAAATGTTTTTGCATTTTCCATCCACTCCTTATATCTTTTTATAATTCACTCCTGCTAAATTCTTTTGTAATCCATCCTAATTTTCTCTAATATTCTTTTTATCCATAATTGAAATAGATATTTTATGCTAATCCCTATAATAACAAGTCCTACAAAGACTATTCAATAAAAATCATTACCATTGAATACTTGCTGAAAAGCTCCACCATATTCGCAAGTAAATCTGATTTTTCTTTTAAAAAGTAGATAGAGCAAATATTGCAAATGTAGGTTATCACCATAATCAGCCTGCCCTTTTGTCAGCACCGTATTTTTAGGATAAACGGTAGTTGAATCGCTGACATTAAAACACTTGCAACTAATGTAATCAGTGAGATAAATACGATGTTATCTATCGACATCTCATTTTTAACTACAAATAGAACAAAATAAACATACTGAACCAACTAACTTAAATACAAACGCAAAAAAACAATTTGCACTTAATACAAAGCTGCTTTTTAATAGGCATCGAAAAGGCGGGTGTTCAAACTTCGATTTCGTATCATAGCCAAAAAGCGATAGCAGTTAAAAATTAACGGTATCATTGCACATATAAGTGGAATCATAAAAATCGCATTTTTCATATATCCCATACACAGCAGTGCAATACAAATAGTAATCGTCAATAGCAGCGTCTAAAAAGTAGCTATATCTTTTTAATATCAATGCAGTCATTACCTTTATCTCCTTTCACAAAATAAATCATAATATCTTCGATAGACGGTTTTGTAATGTTATTCCATCCAGAATAAAGATTTCTTTTTAACAAGCAGCTCTTGTCCAAATGAGTGTACCCTTCTTCCAATAATGAGCTTCTTCATCAAGATTTTAACTTCTTCATTAGATAAAAGTACAGATACCATAGTTTTTCCTTTAGTTCATCCTTTGTTTCCACAAAAGAACCTTACCATCATTGATAAAAAGCGATATAGTCTGCCACCTTCTCTAAATCCGATAAAATATGTGAAGAATTAGAATTGTGTGATTTTTCTTCTTGCATAAAGTCAAGGCAGTCTAAAATTTCCTCCTTACAATTGGATCCAATCCGCATAGCTTCATCCAATATAAGAATTTCAGCATTATGAGATAAAGCTACTGCCATAGATAATTTCATTCTCATTCCCACGAGAATAATTTTTAATAGTCTGTTTTTCAGATAAATTAAATTTCTTTTTTAGTTGATAGAAAAATTCTCTATCCCACTTTGAATAGACCCTTGAACAAAATTTTTCCAAATCAACAAGTGTCATCTCTTCCAGCACTAATAACTCATCGAACACAACTCCAAGTTTATCTTTTCAACTCAATACTGTTAGGATTATCATAACCTAAAATTTTAATTTCTCCTGAATCTATTTTAAGCAATCTAATAACAATTTTATTGTTGTACTTTTTACCTGCTCCGTTTTGACCAATGTATCCGACGATAGTCCCTTTAGGAATAGACAAATCTATCGGCCCTAATGTAAAGCCATCAAACTTTTTAACCAAGTTTTTAATTTCAATAGCATAATTACTCATATTTCCCTCACATAACTCCTAAGCATCTGTACCAATTCATCATTGGATACACCTACAATTTCTGAAAGCTCAACAACCTCTTGCAGCTTTGATTCAATTCGCTTTAAATATTCTTCACGAATAAGTTCTCTATTCTGAGCCGCAACAAAATTACCTTTTCCTTGCACTGAATTAATGAAACCATCAAGTTCCAGTTCATCAAAAGCTCTTTTAGCAGTAATCATACTCACTCGAAGTTTCTTTAGCTAAAATCTAATGGATGGCAATTGCTCCCCCAACGCTAATTCTCCCGAAATAATCTGTGCCTTTATTTGATTTTTATCTGCAAATAAATCGGATCATCACTTGAATTATTAATCTGTATATTCATCTTCCATATCCTCCGACTATTAGTTTCTGTTCTATCTGTTTCTATTATACCACAACAGTTATATAAGTCCAATATTTAAAAATCAGTGGAGCGATCATGTTTAAAATGATTACTTTTTGCAACTCCAAATATGCTGACATTATCGCTCTTATCTGGTATAATTAAATCATAGATTTTTAAATTAGCTAATGCTGCTATCTAAATTCATTCTTTTTGTGCAAGCACAGTAGAGGTGTACGTACACCTTACGATTGATGAAGCAGCCCTTGGGATCTGCTTCTATCAATTTTTAGCTTGTTAGGGAGAACCCTAAGACCCCCGAGAAATACACCTAAAGGGAGGAAATACCTGCTGGCAAATAGAATACGAAATGAACGACTTGAAATTAAATTGACTGAAGAAGAAAAGACTCTTTTTGAAGAGAAACGAAAACTTGCGAAAGTAGAAATATGAGCCATTTTATCCAGCAAGTGCGTTTTAGAAAAGAGATTTATCAAGTTGATTTAGAGCCTTTCGAGAGATCTGACAAGACTTGCTTTCCAATGCCACAAACAACATAAATCAGATTGCAAAGCGAGTTAATTCGATGAAAGCATAATCTATAAAGAGGACATCAATGACATGAAAAGAAAGTTGAACATTTCTCAAAAGAACTGTGGCAAATTCATTTCTCTGCTCTAACAGAACTTCCGGAGGTGATTAGTTTTTATGGCTATTACAAAAATACATCCCATAAAATCGACTCTTAATCTTGCTATCGACTACATTGTAAATGGAGATAAAACAGATGAGCAGATTTTAGTCGGCACTCATAAATGCCATCAAAAACTGCCCATACACAATTTTTAAGGACACGAAAATGATGCAGGAACAAGGAAATGTTCTTTGCAAGGCATCTTATTCAATCCTTTTTACCGGGAGAAACTGCACTAGAAATAGCACATCAGATTGGCATGGAGCTGTGCAAAGATATTAAAAAAATGAGTATGAATTTGTCTTATCTACTCACACTAGACAAAGGACATATTCACAATCACATCATATTCAACAATGTAAATGTGGTAACGGGTGATGCTGCAATCTAATAAGAAAAGCTATCATCAAATCCGTGTATCAGGCGACAAGCATGCTAAGAAAACAACCTATCTGTCATTGATGAGTTTTACGAAAGTTACAAGCAGAAATATAAGACTAACGGTGAAAATCTTGGTAGAGAATGAACAGGCAAAGCGTGGTACTTCTTGGAAGAAGTAGACTTCAATTTGACGATGACAGAATGATTAACCAGTCTAGAGATTGGGACGATTTTTCTAAAGAAAATGGCTGATCTTGGCTATCAAATTAAGTGTGGCAAACACATTGCTTTTCTAAACCGAAAGATAAGCTAAAGATTTACAAGATCTAAAACAATCGGAGAGATTATACTGAAGAAAAGGTTAAAAGAACGCATTGCAGAAATATCGTCTGTCAAAACCCCTGCTGTCACGCATTAGCAGTATTGTTGATATGAACACAAATGTTAAAGTAAAGAAAGCAAAAGGCTATGAATATTGGGCAACCAAACGCAACTTGTAATACAACGGCTGAGTCTGTTATCTTCCTCGAGAACAAGGTATTAAATCTGTTAAGCAACTTGATGAGTACATCCAAAAAGCAGCCGATGAAAAGCAAAAAGTTACAGGATAAAATCAAGGTTATTGATAAGGAAATGAGCTTTCTGCTACTATGGAACGAGTTCATGCCGTAACAAAATATAGGAAATACTACAAGGAATATAAGGCGGATCCGTCTGATAAGTCATTTTTTGAAGAGTACAAAGCTCAAATCACCTTATACGAAAATGCCCTTTCAGAACTAAAAAAGTCCTATTCAAAGCTGCCAAATTCAAAGGATATTTTGAGACAGACTTGATAAATTGCAAGAAAAGAAGAATACCCTCATGCAAGAGTATTCGTCCTCAAAAACCACGATGGACGAGCTTTACAAGATACGAAAAAATTATGGAATTTATATGGGTAAGGAGATGGAGAGATAACCATCTCCTTACAATCTTATCGTAGCTTTTCTAGTCTATCCATGAAATATGATGGATAATTTGCCAATAATTTCTCGTGGTTTTTCTCTATTATATTGCAGATTTTGTTTCTGTGCTACAATCATAACCTCTTATTTCATTAACAATTTTTGTGAAATAATTCTATCTGCAAATCCAAGTTCATATACACATACTGACTCTTTATTCGGTAGCCATATCTTATTCTATAAATTATATCATTTAAAGCTTCCTGTATGTTTTTCACTGCAATCTTTTAGTATTTAGAATCTCTACAATAGCCTGTATTATCGTTAATGAGGCAAATCCAAGTCTGAATCACATAATGTTATTATATCCTCCAAAGAGATTTTCCACTCTTTTTCCCATTTAGATTAGTAAGTTTCACTGACTTTTGAGTAGTCCCAGATTTGAATATAGCTTTTTACCATTAATCACATTTTCAATAGCTCATAAATATGGCTATCATCAAACCAACTTAGGTATAAACTTTCAATTTTTAGATTCTTTTAATTTTATGTAACCAGAATTAATTAATGTATCAAAATCCGCATTTGCTATTTCATATAAATTCTCATCTGCAGAATCTATATAATTCTTTTCATTGTCCAGTATACCTAACATGCTTTTTTCTATAAAGAAACCTGTCAGCAACTTCAAGACTTTCAATATTGCTTCTAATGAGATTATAAATGTTTTTAGTTCTTCCTTTTCATCTTCATTTGCCAAATAGTAACCATATGTGGATTTTTATAATTTCAAAACTCTCATCTTCTATATCTCGCAAATCAAGTATAAAAATTCTCCAATGACACTAGAATATGTTCTATTTCATTCATTTTATGAAAATGTGTCTACCATATTCTTTCTCTTGTTCTTTATATACACAAGAATTCTTTTTTGTTTCAGCATATTCTCTTTATTAGAAGTATCTGGACTCAATATATTTTTTCAAAAAGTCAAAAGGAATTACTCTATTATTTCCCAAATCTACTTCTCTAACCAATTTCAAAGGTTGCTATAACACTCCTCAGAATTATCAGCATTAAGCTAATCGTTTATAATTATTTAATTTATAAACCTCTTTACTATTTTTATAAATATCTTCTGTTAAAAGTGATTGTTCCTTCTGTTCTTTTCCTGCTCTTGCAGTTCTTCCAATCAAATTATGAAAATCCCTAACCTTAATTATCTGCTTTGATTGATAAATACTAGATACAATTAAATATCATAGGTAGATTTACACCCTGTGCCAGCGTGAAGTACATACTACACAACGGATTAAGATTTTTTCAATGCATATTCTTCAGCAATTCTTACCCCCGTTAGGACACGCCGAATGATGCCCTACAATGCCATTTAATGCTAGCTATATATAAATTGTTTTCACCAAGGTGTTCTTTTACTAATAGATGTGCAATTTTTCAAAACATTCAGTTTTCATCTGATAGGTGAAAAATCCTCTAACGAGATGCCCTTTCTTTTCAAATCAATAAATCTCTTTAGAATATTATTTACAGATCTTTTTGAACAAAAATAGCTATATTCCCATTGCAATCAATTTAGTGCATAGTAAATACCTACATCTTGCTTATTATTCTTAAAATCAGGAAAATATCTTAACTTTCTCTCTCCATCTATCTTCTTTAGTTTTTGTTTGAACTACTCTAGGTACATAAAATTCTTCCTCTAAATTTTTATTAGGTTCTACAAAATAGAGATTACTATAACATTATTGATATTAGTGGAGATAAATGTATTAAATGCTACCGTTTTTTCTGATGTCTTAATAGTAGTATTCCTTATTACAATACCATCTTTGTTAATCCATGTGTTTAGCTGTTTCAGCATTCGAAATTACTGCTGAAACTAATATTTTCTGTGCATCTGGTTTAAGATAACTATTAATAGTTGTTAATAAAAGTTCATAATCCGTCCCTCTTGCTTCATCATCAAACAAATGAGCCTCATCAAAAACAATCATGTTAATACTTTTCAATTATTTCCGTATTGTGTTTTAAAATATAAGCCAACTTTTCTGGAGTCATAACAAATACTTTTTGACAATTGACTCAGATGTGACTAATTCTATTTCACTAGGTTCAGGAACATCAGAAAAATTCAGTTATAGTTATATTTTCATCAAATGCAAAAACTTCTCCATATCAAACAATATTTCTTTACATAATGCCCTAAATGGAGCTACCACAATTACAATAGATGTTCTTTTAGATAAAAAGGCAGATTGTATAGCAAGGGAAACTGATGTGGTTTTTCCTGAACTTGTCGGCATTTGAATAACGCCTGATTTTTCCTTTGAAAATCCTTTTTCCCCAATAAGATCTGGGATGCCCACATTTTCTTTCATCAGCACATTACTTTTTAAATGTTGCAATCCACTCATTCTTATCAATTTCAGAATACAATGGCATTAGATTAATACATGAATTATAAATTTTCTTAATATTGCTAAAAATAATATCTGATAATATTTCTCTATCATTCCCAAAATGATAAACATAGTTTCTAAATTCTTCAAATTGAACTTTTCTAAATTCTCACTATCAAAAACCTGTTGTGATAATTAATTAGTTGCATAATATAGCTTCTGTATTTTTCATCTATATCAGAACATCAAACTTATAGTTGCCATCTAACAGCCATATTAGTACATTTTTCTAATCCAGAAACGAAAAATTTAAAAATTATTCAAATTATGCATAATACTCATCATTACTTTTGAACTGCCATTCATATTGCAGAAATAATAAGTAACCGCTCCCATCAATATATAATATGGATTCAAGTCAATACTCATTTCAGACTGAAAAATAAGCATCAAAAACCTTGATACAAAATATAATTCTTCTTCCTTTTTCCTTCGAGAAAGAATTATAGGAGCTTGTTTCCATTTTCCATATTTCATTAGAAATGCTCTAACAACCCCAATGCTAAGCAATATGAGGTCATTTTGCTTGTTCTTCAACTTCTATATGAAGATTTTCTGGTACGCCATATTCATACATTTTTGCTTTTTGCTCGAACTTTTTCAAATAGTATTTTGAAGCACTTTCTATCCATCATGAGCAAGCCCCTCCTATAAATCTCTTAAGAAGAGCAGAATTCTTTTGGAATGAATTATCAATATACTCGTGGATTTTACATTTTCATGCGACTATTAACCACATCCAAAACTACTGGGTCTGAATACAAATCACTATCCAATACAGCAACTGCAAAAGTCAATTATGAACGGATTATCTGTTTTATTTTGAAACCTTTCTACTATTTTAGCCTCTTCAATTCTCAAGCGAGTTAAGCAATCTTCTTTTTCAGCATTTGAGACTCTCTAGTCTAACTCTGTGCTAACAGAGTGTTTTATAGCATCTTTAACAGTCTTTTCACATAAACTATTTCCAGATTTACTGAACGAGTTTTTGTACTCCAGCAACTATTAAGTGATCCGTCTTGCTTGGCTTATCAATATTTTTCACTTGATAACCCTATAACATCGCTTCCAGATACCGGCATATCTGGATTGACTTTTTCAAATATCTGAGTCCTGGTGACATAATGTTTTTAAAGTAAATTTATATAGTCATATACCAGTATCTCTCCAAATTCACCAGACATTGTTGAAGCTCCAGTCTTTGCGTTTGATGGCTGAAATATTTCTTTCTAAAACTCTGCTGTTAATCCTGTTCCTTTAATTAGGGTACTCTAATCAGAATCTCTTCAACACAATTATTTCTTAATCCGGATGCCCAACTTCTTCAAACTACTATCGGCTAATAATTATTATTAAGTCTATATACCTGTATTTCTTTTCCACTTGAATAAGGAATAGATTTGTCAAACACAAAATATTTACCATTATCAAAAACAAATTTATCCCCCTTACTGTAAATTTTCTACTACAGAAATTAATGCCAAACATCTTATAGAAATACTTATAATGCTGATTCCTTGCTGATATCTATTTTATTAATTTCATGATGCCTTATTCGATATGAGTTTCCTGTATCCGTCAATACTTTAAACTCAGTATCGACATGATATGTTTCATTTCCCGTAACTTATATCATTAATGATTTTTTCTGCTGATCATATCAAAGTAGGATAATAAGTCTTAATTCTTCAAACGCATCCCAGATTTTTTCAACAGCATAGGAATAGTCTTTTGTTGTATGAGTCTTCAGCTGTCTCATTAACTCTTCAAGACCAACTTCATCTAATATTTGTTGAATCATCGAGTTCGATTGTCTTTATTGTGCTTGTGAATGTCTCTCCATCTTCTGAGCTCTACATTGATATTATTTTAATTTAAAATAGCATTTATCTCATTTCAAATTGCAAGATTTTGTAGTGTGCCTATTGAAAACTTTCAATAACATCAAACACAGTGAATGGTCAGTACCTCTTTAAAATCACTAACTCATTTATTTCTACCGTCACTTCCCACATAATGTTTTGGAATATAAAACTTTAGTATCTACTCAAAACTAAGTCGTTTATTGATTTGTAATAATTAAAATTAGTTTCAGATGTAAACATAAATGTTTCGTTATATTCATTCATGCACTTAAAAAGTTGATGTCTGCTGCATTTAGGAAGCTTAATACTGTGCCGTTGATTAATGACAGTTTCTTTCTGGAAAAAGGAATATACATACTCTGGTTTCTTAATATGTTCTCCAGCTGACTACACATCTCTTCTGATAGTTTGTTTGAGCACTATCTCATACATCTTCATTTTAGTAACGCATTTATTTCTTTTCTAAAACATGCTTTCCCAAACTCTCATTTCATCTCTCACTCTGGATGAAATACTTTCACATAAATAAAATTAAAGTATAATCTTCACCATCAAACAGTTGAAATCTTTTCGTCCTCAAAATATCCAGTCATCGGATAATCGCCATTATGTATATGTCATTTGCTAATTTCTTCTTTCTGCAGCTTATCAACTCTTGGAGTCTCTACTTTCAATCTGCTGATTACACAGTCTGTTTATTAACTAGCAATTTCAAAATCGACCATAATAAGGGTAATATATATTTTCTGTTAAACAATTATCTTCTGTTATTCCTTTTTGAATAAAGTCAAACATCTCGTCTTGTAACACCTGTAATTTTATTCAAAAGCATAATCTCCTCATATTAAATTTTCACATTCTACTATTTCCTCAATATCACAATCCAAGCATTCCAAATTCTAAGCAAAAACATCTGTAGTCACATTTTGTCCATTCTTTATCTTATAAAATGTACTTTTACTGTACTTGCCTTTTCCATCAATTCATTATTTAATCGCATCCAAATCTATAAGTTTTTGAACAATTTCTTATAACTGAAAGTTCTCATCCTTTTCCTCCATTCAATAAAATGTAGATGTATATATTATATCATATTTTTCTGTACATCAATATATTCTCTTTTTCCAAACTATCGTATAAGAGCTGGTGCAGTCCCAAGACCACACTGACCATAGTTTATCTCTCAGCCTCTGTTTGCTTCTTTCTTTTCTTTTCAGCTTTTCCTTATCCTCAGCCTGATATTTCTTTGATAGCCAAGACAGATTCTTTCTTTTTCTTCTTGTCCTTTCATCTGTTCCTTTTGCCTTTAAGCAGCTTTTGAAGAAAAGTATCCTGATATTGCTATGCTCCTTGCCGTTATCATCAATGGATGTTCTGATTTGTCCAAAGAGCTTAACAAAAATCTCCCTGCTTAAAGTCCTTTGGAATATCACTCTTTTCTCCATAAGCCGAGCAATTATGATATACCTTATTACCCTCATCATCTTTTGGATACTAGGAGAAATTTACTACCTTAAAAGGCTTCTCCGTTCTTGTTTTCCTTTCAACTACATCGACCTCTCCAACGATATTTCCGACAATATTGATAAGATTATCCTTTTCTTCCTGAACATAGGCAGGTCTTTTATCTGTCCCTGTTCTCTTAAATCCTCAATCATATAGTCAAATTCCTCATGCAGTAAATTGACGGTGTCATTATCCATATATGCATCGTATAGCTTATCTAAAGCACTCTTATCGTTAATGCCTTTTTCCATGCTTATAACCGCCTTAACAAAGTCTTTATGGTTATCATTTACCATATCTTCAATCCTATCTCTCATTGTTTTGTAATCCATGTTTTATCTCCTTTCATGGTAAAAGGGGATGTGCCCTCCCTTATCTTAAAATTCCTGTTCTTTTTGTAGTTTTGTTTTTCTTCTGTTTTGCTTTCTTCTGATAGGCTCTTATCTGACCCAAAATAGATGGCTTTATCCTCTGATTTTTGTGAGTTTCTCCTTTACTATGAAAATCGTCCTCCACATCATAGTTGACTCAATAATCACTGTCCTTAAGTCATTGTCATATCGGTCGAGAATACCATCATTATCTAAGTCTTTGCAAGCGGATCATAGAAGTTTCCTTCATCATCAATATCAAGTCCCAGTTGCTGCTCTTAAATCCCTGATCACATAAGTTCAAAATCTTCTAAAAGAGGATAACTCAATTTCATTTTTCATATTCTTTGAGACTTCATTTTCTCCTTTGTTCTCATAATCAAAGCTCTCTGTTTTGATTTGGATGATCATCAATATACTGAGTCCATGTCTTATCCTCTAAAGTTCAGTTCATACTGAATACCATGCCTTTCATCAGGGCGTATCGGTATGAGGCGATGCCTATATGCTTCAAATCAGGGTACAGTGTGCTAACTCATCATATCTATGATTTTCTTCATATCTCTATTACAAGTCAATGATAGCTCGTTTTTACATCTCTCTACAAGTGGGATTGTCATTTCTCTTTTCCTCTACACTCTCCCATATCAGCAACTTATTCAGTTCTGCAAGACGTAGAACCTTAGTTTAGTTCATCAGCTTTTTCAAAAAGCTTTTAAGTTCTTCTTTGGCATTTTTCCAGCTGCTCTTTTGTGCTACAAGCTTTTCTTCTCAAGTCTTTTTAATTTTCTCAGGCATTTTTCTCAAGAGCATTATCAAGTCTTGTTATATTACCGTCTGCACTTGTTCCAAAGCTCTCCTGAATGCTTTTGCAGCTCACGTTTAAACTGAAAGTTATGCTCATTGGATAGACGTTATAGCTACTTCTAAATCCATATTTCTATACTTTCCTATCATCTTACTTTCATTGATTTTATAGTCTTGATAGCTTCAAAGTCTTTTCTCCTGCAATTTTTTATCAGGTAATCTTCTCGCCTACAAATAGTTATCGAAGTAAACTTATTTTCTCACCCTCTGCTTGCTCAACTCTCAGATCATATCTTTCTTAACAGCTTCAATTAGCTTTTTCCGTCCCTTCAATTTCTTCCGGATAATTTTTGTGACCTTTATCCTCTAATCTATAACGATTGGACTTTATAGTTTGCTTCAAGCATTTTAAGTTTTGTAACCTCATTATCCAAGTCCATCTTTTCTCTTAATTCTTGGATCTCCCTGTGGCAAGAGCTTTAATCTCTGCATAGTTAAGGGAGCTTTCGTCCACATCTTCCACACTCTGAACAGGTGTCTTTACTTGTCATAATCTGAGATATGATTTCTGCTTATTCTCTATGGTCTGCCAAAGTAGGCATCAAGGTATTCTCCGTAACATAACGATAGATATTTACCTCTTTGTTTTCATTTCCCTGTCTTACAATCCCTACCTGCACGTTGTTCTAAATCAGCAGTGACGCCAAGGTACATCGAGTCATAAGGGTCAATCAGCTTATTTTGAACATTTGTACCGGCTCCCATCTTTCTGAGTAGAGCCGAGCAATATCCTCACATCTCCTTTTCTTACCTTTGCAAATAGTTCATCCTTTTGCTTTATCGGAATTGCTTCATGGATAAAAGGCTATTTCTCCTCGGGTATACCCATTGCACAAGTTTTTCTCTAATGTCATCGTAAATGTTAAAACTCTCCATCGCCTTTTCGGTGTGGACATATCGGAAAATAGTAGCTGTGTGACCTATTCTCTTTTGTCTTATCCCAAATGACTAAAGACATTTTTCACAAACTATTGACCTTGCTATCAGGATTATCAGAAGTAGATGGATTGATTAAACCTTTGATCTAAAAGAGCAAGTTTCTTACCGTCATTGGTAATTTTCAGCATATTATCTTCATCAGGTTCTACCACTTTGTTTCTGACATCATCAGCTCTTTCTGATAAGCTCTTTAGATTTCCTTTTGCTCCTCAGCTTGGTCAAAAGTCTTAATAACTTCATAGTGTGCTTCAGGTGTTGGAAGATTTAAGCATATCTGCCGTTTGAATGTCAGCAACTTCCTTAAACATAGACATAAGCTCAGGTAGGTTATAGAACTTTGAAAATCTTGTCTTTACTCTGTATCCTGTTCCTCCGGAGATAATTCAAAAGGCATGACTGTGTTTCTCCAAAGGTAGAAGCCCAGCAGTCAAAAATGCTCTAAATTATTCTTTTAAGGCTTTCATACTGAAGATAACGCTGCATAGTATAAAGCTCCGTCATGGAGTTTGATACAGGCGTTCCTGTGGCAAAGACAATGCCTTTACCACCTGTCATTTTCATCCATATATCTACACTTCATAAACATATCGGATGACTTAAAGGCTTCGGACTGCCCGATACCTGCTACATTCCTCATTTTTGTGTAAAGATAGAGATTTTTGTAGCCATGTGCCTCGTCAATAAAGAGCTTATCTACGCCAAGTTCTTCAAATGTAATGACATCATCTTTCTTAAAATCATCGTTTAATTTTTCAAGCCTTGTTTCCAGTTTTTTCTTTGGTCTTTTCAAGTTGCTTTACCGTAAAAGTTCTGATTTCTGTCATGCTTATATTCCTCAACATAGTTAATGATTTCATCAATCTGATCCTGAATATGCTTCTCCTGATATTCCTTACTCATCGGGATCTTTTCAAACTGTGTATGCCCGATTACAACCGCATCATATTCTCCTGTTGCAATTCTTCCTATAGAACCTTTTTCTGTTTTTCGGCTCAAAGTCTTTCTTATCTGCGACCATAATATTTGCCGACGGATAAAGCTGCATAAACTCTCTGCCAATCTGTCCTGTTAGATGATTCGGTACAACAAAGAGAGATTTACTGGACATTCCAAGCCCTTTTTGACTTTCCATCGCAGAAGCCACCATTTCAAAGTCTTTCCTGTCCCACCACATGAGCAAGCAAAGGTATTTCCTCCCAGTACAAACTTCTTGCAATAGCATTTTTCTGATGAGGTCTGAGCTCTGATTTCCGTATTCATTCCCTCAAAAGGATAGATTGCTTCCGTCATATTCTCTGATTTACGGATAGAGTTAAAAACGCTCATTATAAAGCTTTTACAAGCCTGTTTCTTCTTTCCTGATCATTAAATATCCAGTTCTTAAATTCTTCTTTTTAAGTTCCTGTTTTTGTCCCTGCAAGTAGGTTTCTTTTTTGATTTAGACAGATAGTTTTGAGCCATCAGGATTTACAATCTGGTCAAAGACCTTGTTTCTTTAAGGTTTAAGGCATCTTCAATCAGCTTATAGGCGTTTTACTCTTGATGTGCCGTAGGTCATTTCTGCAAGGTCATTTCCTCTGTCTTTGCTCTTTCCTTCACATTCCATTCACTTGTAAGATTTGAAAATTTAACTATATATCCCATCTTGCCCAGCCCGGAGTTTTCAGTGTTTCAAAAGATAAACTTTTTCAATATCTTTTAATCGGTATCCAAGTTGCACCAAGTCTTACAGTGATTTCACTTTGCTTCAAGCTCTTTCGGTAGAACTTTTGTAAGCTCTGCCTTTTTGGTATTCCAAAGCGGTTCATCTCATAGCTTATCAGCTCTTTTTCTTTGCCATCTTCCGATAGCCAAGATGAGGTAATCTCTTTCTGTCTGTCTTAGCTTTTGCAAAGATAGCTGTCTACAATGGCAATCTGTCTCTGATATTTCCTGATAGATACTCATCCTTTTGTTACATAGCCATATATAGGAATTACTGCCGTTTGCACAGGCAAGGTAAATCTCCATCTTCAGGTTAAAAGGATAGCGGTCTATAAAAGTTTGTTCTTCTCTGATGTTTAGATAGATTTCTCCCTCCAGTTCTTCTATCAAAAGTAGGTCTGTCTTTTCTGTCAGGCTTTCCATATAGTCCAAAATCCATATAGCCTTTTTCAGACATAGATAACACAAGAGCTTCAAGGAAGTATCTACATGGTCGATGATCTTTGCCTTTAGTATTGTTCTTTTTGAAAAATATCTCCTTTTGCTTTTAAATTTTTCTTCTTCATCAAAGATTTCAATGGAAGATACAAAGGGGAAGTTACTATCTTCTTTTTAAGGCTCTAGTATTGAAAGGTTATTGACATAGCCCATGCTTTTTAGAAAAACTGTCATAGACTTCATTTGAGCTTTCCTGAGCTTTCTTTACTCTTCATCATCAGAAAAAGTCTTCCTTTTGCTTTATAGATAACATCTTTAAGGCAGTCATTTCAACTCAAGATAATCTTAATCTTTTTCCTTGTTTTCTCCGTTACTTCTTTCTTTACAAATAGTGAATTTTCTGTAATACACTTCATCATCAATAATGGTATAGAAAAGTCTGACATCATCTGTGGCAGGATTGATGTGATTTCATCATCAAAAGCTCTATTTCTTCATACTTTTGCATCTTTTAGATATTTCTTCCTTGCTTTTTGTAAGTAGTTCCTTTAAGTCAGTATTTTCTTTTGGCAGGCAAGCAAGTGTATTTCCAAATCTTCCTGATACTTCTTCCATAGAGCCAAGCACCATGTTCAGGATGATCTACAAAATATTTGTTATAGATAAGTCCCTTTTCATCTTCAGATAGATGTATCCAGTCCTCATCCTTTCTCTGATACTATCTCTTTTCTTTAGGAAAAATAATATCCGATGTTACTTCTGTTCCCGGCAACGCCCTTTAAAGGTATCGTTTGAAGTCTGATTGCTCCTAAAAACTCTGCTCTTGCTGCAATATATCGTCTGACACTTTCGTCCTTTTTTTAGTCCATTGTTCCAGATGATGTGATAGGCGATAACACCTACCATTTCTTACTTTATCAATGGATTTAGCAAAGAAATAATCATGGATCAGGAAAGTTATTTTTGTTATACTCCCTGTCATTTACCTTATATTCTCCAAAGGGAACATTACCGATAACACATCAAAGAAGTTATTGGAAAAGGTAGTTTCTTCCAAATCCTTTAATCTGTACATCACTTTCAGGGTATAAGAGTTTTTCCAATACGACCGCTTAGCGAGTCAAGCTCCACGCCCATAAAACTTTGACTTTTCTCATTTCATCAGGAAGATTACCGATAAAGTTTCCTACTGCCCATTTGACTTGGCTCTAAGATATTACCACTCTTAAAGCCCATATCAGAAAGTGTCTTATATACGCTGTCAATCACTGTTTTAGTGTATAAAAAGCTGTTAAGGTAGATTCTCTTAGCAGCTTCATATTCAGATGGTGATAGATTTTCTCTTTAAGAAAAACTCTTGCTTCTTTCCCATTGTCCCTCTTTCTTTCATCAAATACTTCAGACAAGTCCTCCCCAACCGACATACTTTTGTCAAGACTTCCTGAGCTGTACTGTCAAGCTCTCTTTGTCCACTCTCTACTCGATTTAAGCATAGAGTGCTTCAAGTTTTAGTTTAATCTTTCACTTGAGATAACTTTTTCAGGCAGCGTTTCTTCGGTGATTTTGAAAGTTATGAGCTCATTTTAGTTTTTCTGCCTTCCTCATCAGTGTCTTGAATTGTATCTTTGCTATCGTGTCAGATTTTCAAATATTCTCTCAAGGTCCTTATCAAGACGATCAGGGATCACATCGGAGCCCTGTTATCATACCGCCAAGATATTCGGTATTGTCCTTAGCGTTACTGTCTTCTAGGTTATTTCCCATATCATCAAAGCGTGTGATGGTACAGTCCTTATCCTTGTATTTAACTTCATCACCAACCATAAAAGTTTGGTCTTTCAAAGACTATCTGTTTAGTCAAACGTCCTCATTATCATAAATGCTACGATTGCAATTTGCTGATTTCCATCTCTTGCCGGATCAGCCATCATCTGCTCTTCCTGTGATTTATTTTTCAATATCCTTGCGATATATGCTCTCATGGTCAAAATATACGGTATCACCTTGCTCACTGCAAATTGATCTGCAGAGGCTCTCTTTTTCATCGTCAGCTCTACTTCTCTTTCTTTGGTGAATCATAGTCAGCGTGTGCTTGAACAGGACTGTCATCAAGTAAACTATCTTTGTTATCTGTATCCTGTACAACTGATAACCTGCTCCTGTCGCGATAATACGCTCTGTTTTCAATAAAATTCTTCATCGCTAAAGATAAAAGATGTCCTGTCTTTTGCTTATCTTTTGAGAAAGGCTGTCATTAAATACTGGTCTATTTCTCTCGCTCATCTGTGACAAGCTCTGTGTCTTTAAGTTCTCTCGAAAAGGTCTTTTGGAAAATCTTCTAAAATGAGCACTCTGAGCGTTGTAGTTCCCTCAGCTGGCAAGACTAAACATCCCACTCAGGTTCAATCCCTGAAAACAAGACCAAAAGCATCACCGCTTTCTGTCGTACCTGCTCAAATATATACCAAGTCCAGTTGCTTCTAAAAGGAATGTATATATGCCTCGAACTTCACTTCATCCGTCAAAAGCAATTTCTTCCCGCAATGCGTAAAGCTCAGGAACTCTTTTCAAGCATTTCGTGTACGGTCATTAAGTTTTCAGGATCATCTTTAGAATAATATTGCAGATTTTGTGCTTCTTTCTGCTTCTCTCTCTGCCTTTCTTTCAGCTCTCTTCATGCATTTTTAGAAAGCAGCTCATGGCTATGCTTTTGCGCTGCTTGACCACGTGAGACAGCATCATTACAAAGTCATTTCTTTTCCAGTTTTATCTCCTTGGCATCGTGCCGCTCTCCACTCACCTTGTCCAAGCCTGATACCATCGACTGTCTCTCCTGTTCCATATTCATCTTTTAAGTCGGCTTTTTCCTGCTAAAAGTGTGATTTTCTTTTGAAAAACTTTGTAATAATCCTCTTTTCTCTATCGATTCCGCTTCCCTGGAAATAATATGAGGACTTCATCTTCTGTATCCAGGCTTTTACTTTTGGAAGTTCAAGTAAGATTGGTACTGTATTCTTTTCTTGGCAGTGCAAGCTCCTGTAATTTCTGATAAAGGCTGTCCACCTTATGATAGTGAAACCTTAGTACATCTCTATCTTCTCTATATGCTTCTAAAAATCGTCCATACTCTTTGATAACATCTACAAGGTATTCAGGATTTTTCAGTGCCTCGGATAATCTTTTTGTTTCATCCGAAACCACCTCCTTTTCGAGAAATTCAAAAAAGCCTTGTTCTTTTCCTTCCTCACTCAAATCGTGAATAAGATACCGCCGACTACGAAATTCTGTCGCTTTCATAGTCAAATGCTTCTAGAAATCCACATTGGTAGCAAACTCTCCGTTTTCTAGAAGTTCAGCACTTCTGTTGGCAGCATCACTCCAACTTAAAACCTGCGTATCATCTTCTCTTGCCGATGTTCCGGAAGAAAAGTGAAGTCCCTTATTCGAATACCAAGCCGATATTTCATTTCCGTCAATGATATAGCCGTTCCCACCTTGAAAAGTGTTTTTAAGGTATTCTCCCAATTCTTCATTGCTTTTTCCTTTGGAAAACTCGGCAATGATAGGAAGTCTGCCCCCATCGTCGATTTCCCCGTTAATCAAGGACAGTGTCTATATCTTTCTGAGCAAGAGGGATGCTAAGCCTTATCTGTCCGTAGGGTTTTCAGGCAAAGAAAAAGAAGCATTGTCAGCTTCTCTTATCTCTACTTTAGTATTTTCTTTTAGATTTCCACGATTTCCTTGATGGTCATTTCCTTCAAGGCTGAAATCATCGCCCCATACTGCGGATCGCTCTCGCTCTCTATCTTCCAAGATTTCATCAGTTTCGGCTTCTCTGTCCTCATAAATACTATCGCCTGTTTTTGAATATCCATCAGGTGTTCTGTCAACTTCTTCTCCTTGTATAGATCCACTAACATCTCGAAGTGGCTCTGCTTCTCGCTCTGTGAAAGATAATCCATCCTCATCACTGCGTGGGTCGGATTGGGATATTCCTTTATAATTCCATCAGTTCCTCCAAACTGCTTAGTATATTCTCCCTAGATTTTGCCTGCTATCTCGTCCGTACTCTCCATTTCGGAGAACTCGCTCATTTTCACTAATTCTTTCCTTATCATCTCGTCCAGTACATCGTTTCTCCTTCCTCAATTTCTTCTCGTATTTGATTATATCCTGCTTCTCTGCTTCTTAAAACTCCTTTTTGAGCTCTATCTGCTACTCTTTTGAATGGTTGTATCTATGATACTTCCACTAATATCCGATACGGTTTCACCAAGACTCATAAGGGATATGCTATCCAGTCTTTTTGAAGTTTTTCTCTTAACAGTTCCTTATCCATCGGATAATCCACCTTAAACCTGAAGCTACCGCATGGCTGATGGAGTCCCTGACGAATTTAACAAAGGATATTCTGTCCTCATCAGTGATTCTAAGCTCATTCATCAGGCTGTCATCTTTTTCATCGCCATAAATTCTGCTTAAAGAAAAGATATTTTCAATGTTAATTTCGCTTTCTTCATAGCCTTCACTTGCTATCATTTCCTTTAAGACCTCTTGATGGGCTTCTTTATCAAATTTCCAGAGATTTACCTCATTAACATCTCTGTTTCTTGAAACGGTTTGACTTACATCAAAGATGTAGTCAACCTTTTTGTATGTGCCGTAGTCCTCTAAAATCGGAATCCCTTTCTGTCCTCGTACAACGGTTCGATGAAAGCGTTCACGCCAATAATCGAACTTGGCACGAAGCTGTCGCTTCCGGTTTTTATCATAGATACTAGCTGACTTCTAAAAGTCGTAGCGTTGATTGTTTCCGACAACCTTTAGGAGCTTTAAATATTCCGCTTCACTATGCAAAATATCCTGTTTTACAAGCTCCAAAATGTTATGAAAATCATTGATTCGCATTTTTACCTCCTTTTTCTAATATTCATTTTTCCTATTCATTCTTCTGGTATTCCTCTACCGTATGTTTTATCTGTTCCTCAATCTTTTCTAAAAATTCTTTTTTGGAAGATTTGCCCTGTGCTATTTCAGACAATTCCATTTCCCACTGTGCCGTCATTTCTACTGATTTGAAGTTATCTACGACAATCTCAATCAGGCTTTTCCCTTTCGGTGTTGCAATCAGATTCTTCTTATCTCGTTCAATAAATTCTTTGTAAATCAGATTTTCAATAATGCCTGCTCTTGTTGCCGGTGTTCCAAGTCCTTCTCTTTCCACTTCAACACCTTTTTCCAATGCATCATTACCTGCAAGCTCCATAGCTTTTAAGAGTGTGTCCTCTGTAAAGTGTTTCGGAGGCTGAGTGTACTTTTCTTTAATCTCTTTATTTTCAATGCTTAAAACATCGCCAATACTCACATCAGGAAGTACATTATCTTCATTTTTCTTAGGCTTATACTCTTTAAGGTATTTTGTAAATCCTTCCTCTTTAATTACCTTGCCGGTACTTGTAAACTCGAAGCCATCAAACTCTGCTACAATTTTTGTTGTGTTCTCGATTAGCGGATAACCTACACCGGCATGGAGCTTATTAGAAATAAGCCTATATACCTTTGCTTCACTCTCAGGAATACCCGATAAATCTTCACTCAGTGAGCTTACTGTAGGAATAATCGCATGATGATCCGTAACCTTTTTTGAGTTAAACACCGTCTTGATACGACCTGTATCAAAGTCGTTTTTGCCCAAAATATTATTGACGGTACTTGTAATCATATCTTCAGTAAGGCATCTGCTGTCTGTTCTTGGATAGGTAATCAGCTTCTTTTCATACAGACTTTGAGCATAGTCGAGAGTTTGCTTTGCAGAATATCCAAAATACTTATTGCACTCTCTTTGAAGTGTCGTAAGGTCAAATGGTAAATCAGGCTTTGTAATTTTCTCTTTCTGTATCACATCCGCAATTTCTATTCTGTTTTCGAGTAAGTTTTTAAGCTGTTCCGCCACTTCCAAGCTGTCAATTCGTTCTGTCGAAAGAGTAAAGCCGTCAAGTTCAAGTTCTACCGTATAGTATTTTTCTTTCTTAAAGTTTGCTATCTCGTCATCTCTTTTAACAATCATGGCAAGAGTCGGTGTCTGAACTCTCCCAACACTGTAATTTTGCTTATACAGACAGGAATAAAGCCTGCTGATATTCATTCCGACAAGCCAATCTGCAATCGCTCTTGCCTGTGCCGATTCAAAGAGATTGTCATAGTCTTTTCCGTCTTTCAGCTTATCAAAGCCGTCTTTAATTGCAGAATCTTCCATTGATGAAATCCAAAGCCTTTTCATCTTCTTTTTACAGCTTGCCTGAAGATATACAAGTCTAAAGATTGCTTCTCCCTCACGACCTGCATCGCAGGCATTGATAACAGTATCAATCTCCTTATCATTCATCAGTTTTTTTAGGACTGTAAACTGCTTCTTTGTTGCCTTTACCACTTCATATTTGTACTCTTTTGGAATAATCGGCAAGTCATCAATCTTCCATTTTGCATATTTTTCATCGTAAGCATCGGGATTTGCCATCTGAATTAAGTGTCCAACGCACCATGATACTTTATAGCCGTTTCCCTCGTAATATCCGTCCTTTTTATTTTTCGCTCCGATAACCTTTGTGATAGATATGGCTACGCTTGGTTTTTCTGCTATCACAAGTTTATGTTCCATGTATATTTTCCTCCTGTTTCAATATAAGAGGGCGAAAGATTTTTACTCTCTCGCCCTGTGTTTTACAGCAAATAGTATCTTTTTTACTCCTCATCTTCGTCGCTGTCCTCTGTTTCATCTTCCATTTCCTGATTTTCAACTTCTTCATTTTCCGTTTCTTCACTGCCTTCCGCTTCCGAGAAAAAATCATCATCTTCCTCTAAGGCTTCCAGTTCCTTATCTTCTTTCTTCTTTGCTACCTTAAAATAATAGCCCGTTCCCAATGCCCCCAAAGTTACAAGAGCAAGCAGGATATATGTTCCGGTGCTGCTTTTTTCTTCCTTTTTTTCGGGCTTTGCTTCTTCTTTCAGTTCGTCCTTTATGGGTTCTTCCTTGACTACTTCTTTCGGTTTTTCCTTGATTTCTACCATATTAAGCAGATCATCTTCCGAAACTTCGGTAAGAAGCATGACATTTTCTCCCTGTTCATCATGATTGATGATGAGGTGAAAGGTCTTTCCGTTTTTCGTCTGAAAGGTAATAAACTGTCTGGCATCCGCATAATATTTATCCGTTTCTTTGTTATCACTACTATCTCCATGATGAATGGGATACTCCTGATTGGCATTATTTACATTCTCCGTAACACTTGCCCTTGATTTGGTAGGTTCGGTCGGAATCCCTTTATTGGTATTGGTTGTTTCTCCGTTTGAAGCCATTTTTTGCTTTAAATTCTCCGGCTCTTTTGCAGTCAATTTATTGGGATAACGCACTTCTTTTTCTTCTTCCTTTTTAATAACTGTAATTTCCGGTTTTTTCGGTTCTTCTTTTAGTGTTTCCTGTACTGCTTCTTTTTCATCAACTTGTGCATAGGCTACCGATGGGTAAGCTGCCAAAATGACCGTAACAGCAAGAAGTAATGCTGTCATTAACCTTGTAAATACCTTATTTTTCATAACTGTTCTCATGAGTTTTTTTCTCCTTTTTATTTCCGTTTGTTCCTTTTTAACCTTTGCCATTAAATCTGTAATTGTGATATTGTTTTTTCTGCAAATGGCAATAATCTCCTCATTTTCAAGTTCTTCTTCACGAATCAATAAAGGCTCCAATTCTTCATCAATCAGAGCCTTTTTATCCTTTAACTTTTGAATTTTGTTTTTCACTGCTGTAAGTTCTTTTTTTCATTTTACCGTCCTTTCTTTACTTAACTCTGCCGAAGCCGTAGAAATGCTCCCTCCAGTAAGGCGTGTTGATACTGACAAATCGAATCGGATCTCCGGCGTGTATCATCATTCCGTTTCCTGCATAAATGCCGACATGAGAAATAGGGGAGCCGCTGTCGTAGGTATTCTTAAAGAAGATAATATCTCCCGCCTTTGCTTCACTTGGAGATACGGGATTGCAGTAAGTTTTGTAGATTCCCCAAGCGGTCGTTCGTGGCATATTCTTGACACCCGAATGGGTAAAGCTCCAACACAAAGGACGAACAGTCAAAGTTATTCGGCCCGTTCGCCCCAAAAAAACATATCTCTTTCCGATATGCTTTTTCCGCTTCGTTAAACAGTGCCTTTACCGTTACATCATCAAAGGCAATTCCCGGATTTGAAAAAGTCAGGGATTGTCTACAATCTCCGATAAATTTCCGTTTCCGCTTCCAAAGACAGTTTCCATATTTCCTTTAGACGCAAGCAAGGCTTCATAGTGAAGGACATTATCGGGATACTCTGCGAAGATTTCTCTTACAACACTGTCCATTTCCCTTTTTCTTCAGTGTTACTATGAGCTTCTTATACTCATAAGCTTCTTCATAGCTTTTCGGTATGCTCATTGCCATCTTCATCGGTATATGTTTCCGTAACCGTCCTGTATCGGATTTCAATTTCTTCCCGATAAGATAAATCATACATCTTTGTAAAAAGGTCATGGATGATACTTTGAACTTCCTTTGAATCTTTGACCTCTCCATATCTTGAAGTAATGTAAGACAGAAGCTGGTGCACATCATGTCCGATTTCTCCCTCTTTTTCTATGAGATATTCATCATAGCCGGGATAATTGGACTCTACGGAACTGATTTCATCTTGCAGACCTTCTTCCAATCCCGAAAACTGTTGATTGATTTCACTTAGTACATTTGGGTCGGAAAGATAGGTTGTTGTTAATACGCCGCTTGTAGAGTTTATCATTCCGGTCATAGATGTACCTGCAAATTGAATGATAAAAGTCCCAAAAATAATAAGACCTATGACAATCATCATAAGTCCCTTTGCTTTTCGTGTCAGCATTTCTTTGGAGCTTTTCAGTGTTCCGATCAGACTTTCTTTGATACGATCTCTTAGCCTTGATTTATTTCGTTTCCCAATAGCGGATTTCATCTGCTTTTTCTTTTGAAACTTCTTAAAGGCATTTGCTTGCTTATATTCCTTTGTTTTCTTTAATTCCTCTTTGGCTTCCCGAAACTCCAGCTTGGATTTACGCTTTCGTATCTTGTAATCTTTTTTGCTTAGGTTATAGCTTTTTTTAGCCTTTTTCTTATCGGCATAGTTTTTTATCCCATGAAGTAATTTTGAATTGCCGTCTGCAATCTTTTCTCCGGTTTCCACACCCTGATTTTCATCGCTGCCATGGGATAGGTAATCTCTTACCGCTTCACTTCCTTTTGCTAAGCCTGATAGAACGGATACCTTTGCAGGTTTTTTCTTTTCTCTGCCCTGAATCATCTCTTTGGTAGACTTTTTTCCTTCCGTCTTATCGTCTGCGGGATTATCTTCCTTTTTCCTTGTATAGAGCTTATCCGAGTAGTTTTTTCGTTTATACCGCTTCTTTTGAGCATTGTGCTTTTTAGAAGAGCTTTCCGTTATATCTTCTTTGGTATGAAAATTATCTTCCACATCATAAGTCGATTCAAAATAGTCGCTGTCTCTAAAGTCATTGTCATACCTGTCAATGATCCCGTCATTATCAAGGTCTTTTCCTAAAGGATCGTAGACTTCTTCATTTTGACTGTACTTTCCTTCCGTTCTTAACTCTTTTCTGACCTTTTCAGCCATTTTTCTTTTCTTTAAAAGCTCGGCTTTTTGTTCTTCAAAGGAGATTTCCTTTTCTGTTTTTACGCTTTTCGGTGCAGAAACTATCTCACCAACTGTTGTTTCATCATTTGTTGCTGTTGTTTCATCGTTCACAAAGGAAGTAGACGCACTGTTTTCATAGCCAGATATAAGAGGGGATTTATTATCTTCTTTTTGAGGTATCTGTTTCCTTGTCTTTTGCAACATTTTTAGGCTGTTTTCCCTTTCTTTTAGGACTTCCTTGCAAAAGCTCATTCTTGGAATTTCTTTTGCTTTCCTTTTCGTGGATCTTATCCTGAAATCGGTCTTTCTCGTGAATAATTTTCCCTCTGTAATCATCGCCATGTTTTAATTTACTGGCTTCATTCGCATCCATATATTCTTTCCCTAACAGTTTTGCTTCTTCCTTTATTTCCTGCCTTTCCTTAAAATCTCGCCTTAATTTCTTTTCCACAAGCTATCACCTCACTTCTTCCGGTTTCGTTGTCATCTTCTGATAGAGAATGGTATCCTTCGGGAACTTATCAATAAAGGGAACAATGGTGTTTCCAAAGAATAACAGTCCTTCTCCCGCATTGGAATTGGTAACATATTTAAGCTGTGGTTTGGAGATTTTCAGTTTTCTTGCTAAAATTTCCCGATCTCCGCTTGCTTGATTGAGCATTAAAACAAAATCGGTGTTATCAAATATATTTTCTATCTCCTTACTCATCAGTAGGTCTTTGACATTCTGCGTAATGCCTGTCGGAATGCCTCCCCATTTTCTGAATCGTTTCCATATCTCAACGGAGTAGGAGGCGGTCTGTTCTTCTTTTAAAAGTAGGTGAAACTCATCAATGTAATACCTTGTTGCCTTGTTTCCTCTGTTTAAAGATACCTTATTCAAACCTGATCTTGAATCACAAGCATTCCGATTTTTAAGCTGACTGCCTAATTCCTTGATGTCAAAACAAAGGAGCTGCTTGTTGAGATCCACATTCGACTGATGGTTAAAGACATTTAAACTTCCTGACACATAAATCTCCATCTCCGTTGCAAGTTTCTTACCGACCTTTTCTTCCTGATTTTTAAGCATATCGTATAAATCCTGAAGTATCGGCATATTTTCTTTTATCGGATTGTCAAAATACTTCTCATAAATCTTAGGTAAGCACCTGTCTATAACCGACTTTTCCTCTGCCGTCAGTCCGCTTCCTCCAACGACAAGTTCAAGCATAGACATAATGAAGTTTGCCTTGTCTTTTAACGGTGCATCTCCATCGCCGTAGTTCATATTGATGTCAAGGGGATTGAGGTAATCCTTTGATTTACTGCTAACCTTAATGACCTCTCCGTTAAACTGACGCACAAGGTTTCCATATTCGCCCTCCGGATCGCAGATGATGACATCATCATCCGTTACCAAAATCGCATTTGCCATTTCACGCTTTGCCGAGAATGACTTACCACTTCCGGGTGTTCCTAAGATTAACCCATTTGGATTTTTGAGTTTCTTTCGATCCGCCATAATCAGGTTATGGCTTAAAGCATTCAATCCGTAGTAAAGACTGTTGCTTGAATTGATGAAAAGCTCCTCTGTGGTAAACGGTATAAAGACGGCTGTTGATGAGGAAGTTAAGCCTCTGTTAATCTCCAGTTTATTCACGCCAAGAGGAAGTACGCTTATAAGTCCTTGCTCCTGTGCATGATCAAGTCTTTTTATCTTGCAATTATGCTTATTGGCAATGGAGCTGATCTGTGCAATGGTGTTTTCCAGTTTCTGTACTGTCCTTGCAAAGTTCATAAAGACAATGGTTACTACAAACATTCTCTCATCTCTTGTCTGCAAGTCTTTTAACAGGCTTTTCACATCTTCACCATAGGTGATTAGGTCTGAGGGTAAAATATCCATGTCATAACCCGCTCTTACCGCCTTTTTGTTTTCCTCAATTCTCATCTTATCAATGTCGGTGTTTTTTCTTTTTACCATCTTAATGGCTTCCGACTGCTCAATTGCCCTGATATGAAAGGAAATATTGATGTTATCATCAATATCCAAAAACTCGGCAAGCATACGGTCTGAAAGTTCACTGGCAAGGATTTGAAAATGGCTTATCGCTCCGATAAACTTCCCGAACTTAAAAGTATCTACTCGGTGTAAAAGTTAAATTCATCAGGCGTAATGTAGCTTTTGGTGCTTTCTTTTTTCTTTAGGTCTTTGTAGGAAAACTCAAAGGTCTTGCCCGGATTTAATACATCGTGAAGGATTTTCAGCCTTTCTTCTCCATTTAGGCTTTCTGCACGCACGCCCATACTTTTTAGGGAAGATAAGATGTCAATCTCCAGTCTTTCCAGTTTTGAGATTGCCTGCTCCATATTGTCCGCTTCGACGGTAAAAGTAATATACTTTGATTTTCTAAGCCCGTTATTTCCCTTTACAATCTGATTTTTTAGCATCTCTCGAAACTCAAGGCGTATCTCGTCAAAGCCGTCTTTTTTATCCGGTATCTGAATTGCCGACTGCATTTCTTCGTTTCTGCCAAGCTGATTGATATAGGAAAGCTCAATCTTGACACTCGGATCAAAGGAATTTAAGAAGTTGGCAAACTGATTAAAAATAAGGTCTCGATCTTCCTCTAAGGCAAGCTGATAGTTAATATCTTCAAAGGCTATGCTTTTACTGAAGTGTTTTTCATCACTCTGGCATATCCCGCTTTTCAACATTCTAAGATAGGGAAGGGTATCTTCTACGGTATGGCGTTTCGGCTCTTTCTTAAAGATAAGGTTTAAAAATCCGCCTTTCTCTTTTTTTATCTTTGTTTTATCTTGCTTTAATTCCTGTTTCTCCCTTCTTAACGCCTTTTTGTTTTGCGTGAGCTTTATCTGCTGAATTTTTCTTTTGCTGTTCAAGGTAAACCTCCTTTCTCACACGCTTTTGCGGTTGGTAAAACTTGTGTAAATAGACATACTTAAAATATTTTTCAAAGGTCAGTCCGTCTTTTTCAAACAGTGTAATGAAAAAAATGGGAAGTGTGGACACGATGAGAAATAGAATTGCTATATCATTTGCTACAAACTTTCTCATAAATAAATAGACCGGTATTCCTACCAGTCCTGCGAAAGTAAAGCCGATCAGCTGTCTTTTGGTTAAGTTAAAAGCGACCTTCGTTTTTACTTTCTTTAAGTCTTTCGGGATTGGTACATACGCCATGAGTTTACCTCCCATCTTCTTTTTTTCCTTTGACAGCTCCTCCATGTGTTCATATACAGGGCCGATTTCTTCCTCAATACTGGCAAGCTGTTCCTCTGTGTTTTGATTGATTCTTCCCTGCATCAGACAAAAATCATTATGACAATGTCCGATTCTTGTGATTCTTTCGCTCAGTTCTTTCATTTTTCTTATGATTTTCATCCTATCCATCACAAAAGGCAATACCTGTTACAAAAGTGCTGCTTTCCATATTGTTTTCTTTTCTTCATACTATCTTCCTTTCTTTTTTAGTGTGCGTTTAATACACTTTTTGCCAGTGTTCCGCTCTTTAACATCATCAGTCCCAACAAAATCGCATACCCAAGTATCGTGAAGGTACTGGTATGAATGTCTGTAATCTGTATTGTCTTAACTAATACTGCGTAAATTCCAAGACAAACCATTAAAAAAAGTCCTTGCAGTCCAAGGGCAAACAGTCCTTTAATGTAGTTTGTTCCGATCTGTCCCCATTCTTTGTTTCCCATTGTCGCAAAAGGTATGGCTGAAACCGATGAGTAAACATAGATTTCAAACATTCTTCCATACACAACGAGCATAATAACAATGGAGATTCCCTGTATGGCAACCTTAATGAGTGAGGTTTCAAAGAGAATCATAATGAGTTCTCCAAGTCCCTTATCTTTTAAAGCTTCTACCATCTGAACAATTTGATCTCCCGAAACAACAGCAGAGGTGTTAATCACCCCCGCCGCTTTGTTTACCATACTTTGTGCCACATCAAAGACTGCCATCGAAAATTCAAAGGCATGGGATACTAACCATACGGCAATCCACATCTTGATGATGTACTTAAAAAACTCAAAAGTGTCCGTATCGTGCATATTGTTCTTTTGCATGACCATATTGATGAGCTCGATACAAAGGACTGCCGTTATGATTAGTCCTGCTATTGGAATGATAACGGAGTCGTTAATACTCTTGATAAAGTTAAATACTTCTCCGTTCCATCCCATCGGTGTCTGTCCTACATCTGCTGCCACTTTCCCAACCTGATTGTTGATGTCAAGAAACATGGACTCTAAGTTTGCTTGGATACCGCCCAGTAGAAGCTCCTTGAAAAATTCTTCTATCTTGTCGAATATCCCAAACATTTCATCGCTCCTTTTCTTCCTACTTTAGTACATTGGCAAGAAGCGGAATGAGTTTTAAACCGATAAGGACGATACCGCCTCCCGCCATCAATTGCTTCACGCCTTGGCTCTTGGCGCCGGGATTGTCGTTCCCGTAACCTTCCATCAGGTTGATCACGCCCCACGCACCGAGTCCTGCTCCTACCGCCATTACCAATACCTTTAGTACATCTACTGCCTGTGTAAAAAATTCCATTTTATTCTTCCTCCTTATTTTCTTTCTTTTCAATTTTGTTGTATGACTTCACTACAAAGTTTTTGTAAGTCTTACCGTCTTTTTCACGCTCTTTGAAATATCCAAAGATATGAATGAGATCGCCTTTTACAAAAGTCTTTCGCTGTTTCCACCTTTTTCACCGTAAGCGGCACAGTTGATATATTCCTTGCCTTTCCCGTACTTCTTTACAAGTGCAAAATTAACGACTTCTACCGTTTCTCCGTCTTTTTCAAAACTTGAGAAAATAGGCTCTGCAACCAAGTTGGCATTGATGTTCATCATTTCCTGCTTCATATTTTTAATTTCTCCTTTTCTTTTCAATAAAAAAAGCGACTGAAAGTTTAAGTTTTCAATCGCTTCATAACGCTGCTGTTCAGTTTTTGCATGTTTCATCCTGTTGTATTAAGTAGGACTTCTGATTCTGATCATTTTACCTCCTGCTTTTTACATGAAAAAAGCAGCAAATCTATTTTTAGACTTACTGCATTCTTGTAATAACTGTTTCCCTATTCAGTTTTGCTTTGCCCCGTCTTTTCATATACCCCTCTATATCAAAGACATTCTTCTTGTCATAGTCCTCCAAGAGCTTATAGTTCTTGTGTTTTTGTAATGTCAATTTATCCGATAGAAAGGGCGGACGCCTCTAAGCTGAAAAGATACATTTACCGCCGTCCATAACGGTTATTTCATCTTGGCTCATCAGCTCTTTACGGTCTTTTGATAATTCAGCCCAAAACTCTTTTGATTCGATCTTGTTTCCGATGTGTTATATAGGTCGATGGTTTCTTTTCCCAGTGTTTCCGAAAGTTCTTTTAATGTTGTTTTCTCTTTTCCACCAAGAAACAAGGTACTATCACAGTTACCTACAATCGTGTCGGCATTATCTTTGTAGATTGCCTTTAACTGAGATTGTGCCTGCAATATAATACTTGCTGAAATCTCTCGGCTTCGGATTGTGGCAATCAGCTTTTCAAACTTTGGAATTAAGCCGATATTTGCAAACTCATCAAGTAGGCATCTTACATGAACTGGCAATCTTCCACCATATACATCATCGGCTTTATCACATAAAAGATTAAATAGCTGTGAGTACATAATTGATACCACAAAGTTAAAGGTATCATCGGTATCGGAGATAATAACAAAGAGGGCAGTCTTTCTATCTCCGAGTGTATCAAGCTCCAGTTCATCTTCTTTCATCAAGTCCCTAAGTTCCTGAATATCAAAGGGAGCAAGCCTTGCACCACAGCTAATCAATATACTTTTCGCTGTTTTTCCGGCAGCAAGTTTATATTTTCGGTATTGCTTCACTGCAAAGTGTGTAGGCTCTTTCTTTTCCAATGCTTCAAAGAGTCTGTCTATCGGATTCATGTATGTTTCGTCATCTTCTCTGACCTCAGACGCATCGATCATATCAAGGAGAGTTGCAAAGTTCTTTTCTTCTCTTGGAGCTTCATAGAAAATGTATCCGATAAGTGCTGTATAGTAAAGTTTCTCGGCTTTCACCCAAAAATCTTCACCTGCTTTTTCTCCCTCGCCCTTGGTGTTTGCAATGATTGTCTGTACCAATTTGAGTATGTCTTTTTCACTTCTAAGATAAGCAAAGGGATTGTATTTCATACTCTTTTTGAAGTTGATGGTATTTAAAATTTTTATCTCATATCCGTTATCTTCAAGCATTTTGCCACACTCAAGGACTATCGTTCCTTTCGGATCGGTTACGCAATATGACGAGTGCATTTGCATAAGGTTCGGTTTGACATAAAACCTCGTCTTACCACTTCCACTACCTCCTATGACAAGTACATTTTTATTTCTCGCATACTTCGGATTTGTCGGTCTGCCATTCATTGTCAGTCGTTCTGTTTGTGTTAGCAAGATGTTGTTTTGAAACTTCTCGTCCATATATGGCTCGATGTCTTTTTTATTTCCCCATCTTGCCGAGCCGTACTCTTTTCCTTGTCTAAACTTCTTGGCGTTTTTACCTTTGGTATAGACAATAAATTTAATTAAGGCTGCTACTCCAACTCCTACCAGTATATCAATAAGATGTATGCTTGGGATAAAACTCATCGTATTAAGCTCAAGTATTCCTTGAAATATCCTGTCTATTACATCTCCGCCGGTATAGCTTCTCACATGATAGGAGAAAATATTCCCAATATAGAAAAATGCAAGATAGGGAATGTTTTGCTTTGCAAACTTTACCTTATCTTGAACCTTAAATAAGCCTTTAATGTCCTTTAATATCTTATCTATCACAAGTCTCTTCACCCCCAATCAAAAGTAATAGGTAGTGCCTGCCTTTCGGTATTACAAAGGTCTGTATCACGACCGCTTCACTTCCTTCTTTGCACCATTCCTTTACCTCAAAATATCCCTTGTTGTTCTTGGCATAGGGTAGAAGTCTACTTTTCTTATCCCGATAAATAAGTTTCTTGTCTATGAGGAATTGAATGAATACTTTTTGCGGGATATGAAGCTCTTTTGCTGTATTTCTGAAATTGGTAAGCAGATGGTTATTCACCAGTTCATCAAAATACTTGGCTTTCGGCTCTAAATCTTCTATGATTTTTTCTTTTTCAGCAATCAGGTGATTGGCAAGGAGTACCGCATTTGCCAATATTTCTTCATTACTCATTTTTTCTTGATTTTTGATATATCCGCCATTCTTACGAATACTCGGCAATACCTCTGTGGTTACCCATCTTTTAAAGTCCTTTGCCTGTGGTAACTTGGAAGATAGGATAAGAGAGTAAAGACCGGACTCGTTGATTATCGTAAATGACTGTCTACCACCAAGGGTGTCGTGTTTCACGACTCCCTTATCTTCTTCCGCAATGTGTCTTACCAGTGCATCTCTCGTATTAGAATATCCAAGCTTTTCAGCTACTTCTTTTCCGATAAAGAAAAACTCACCGTCTTTTTCCATTACAGTGAGTTTCTCAAATTCCATATTTTCAAATGTTATCAAGCTGCTCATAGGCTCTGCTCCTTTTGTTCATTCTTAACTTTATCTTTAGAAACAGTATTTTTTGCCATCTCTTTAAACTTCTCGATATTTTTACGAATGGATTCTTTCCGTTCCGTTTTTCTTTCTGAGCTTGCAAGAGCATTTTTAAAGGCTTTCTCCATCATTTTCATATCTTTGGCTTGAAAAATACGGAGTATTTGCCTGTTTTCATATCTTTCATCACCGAGACTTAACCTTGTGTTGTTCAATTCTTTTTCAGTTCTTTCAGTTCCGCTTCTTCACCGGTATTTCTTCCAGTTGTCCTTTTTCGCCATATCTTTGAGCTTGACTTCATTTCCGTTTACTTTAACGAGTTTTTCAAGTCCTCCCAGTTTTTTTGCTTCTTTTCATCAGTTTTTCAGCAGGGCTCAAAAGTTTTTCCGAGTTGCTGGCACCCTTAACCTCAAGGCTGAGTGTCTTTCTTGCAATTTCTTCGTTAATCACATTCAATATCCTCCTCTCATATCATAGCTTTACAAGGGCAGAGTAATGTGCATCTATCCCACTTGGTGCATTATATGCTGCTGTTAGGACAAATGCTCTAATATTCCTGATCTTGTATTCATTTTCTTTAATAATATCTGACAGATACTCTAAATGCTCTGATCTAAGTTTTCTAAATCTTTCTTTTTACTATATGTGCAGGAAGCTTCGTTTGATTGATTGTAACAAACTCTCTATCATCAAGTATCATAATATCTGCAGTATCTTTAATATCTCATCAAAGTCTTTAACTATAAATTTATTGCCCAACTCAAGATGTTCTATAATAGCCTGTCTGTGTTCTTAACTCATCTAAGCAGTTCTGATATATATTTTTGTTTTCTATTTCCGCCTCTCCGTCCATCCTTTTTCTTGGTTCTGAATACTCGGCATCTATGACGGAATGATGGGTGGAATTATCTGTAGTAATCTTTGATGAATTATTTGTAGTATTCTCTGGTAATGGTTGGGGCATATTGCCATTTTGCATTGGCAGATTTTGCTCTGTTGCATTGGTGCAATCTGCACTTGTGCATTGGTGGATTTTGCACTTTTCCATTGGTGCATTTTGCCCTAATGCATTAGGCACAGCTTTTTCTAAGACTTATAGTTCTTCTTTCTTTTTGTTCTCATTTCAATATAAAGTTCCTCCAGCTTTTCGGTATTTATGCTGTACCATTTTGTTTTATCTCTTGGATCTTTATTGTAGTTTCCTACGAGTAGAAAACCTGCCTTTTCCAACTTCGCAAAGGTTCTTTTTACAGTATCGAAACTCATATAGTCAAAATCTTTTTCCTGCCATGCTCTTATTGAGTTATATGTCCAATATCTTCCGTCACAGAAGTTATTGCCGGATTTCTTATTTATTTCTATCCAATAGTTTAGTTGCTGTAAGATAAGAGCTTCATTTAAACCTATCTCTCTTGCCAATGTCTTATTTGCAACGATAGGTTGTTCGTCAAATAAATACATACTCATCTAAAAGCTCTCCCTTTCCATAGTATTTTTCACTAAAAAGACGATAGTTTTTATCTATCGCCCTTGGTAACCATTTTGTGAAATTTTATATTGATTTTATAGCTTCATTGATTCCTTGTATAAAAAGCTATAATTACAGTTCTATCATCGGTATTCCGTAAGGACTTAGTAAATCCTATAATGAGTGCTTCTATTGCTGCTCTTGTGTTGTGTAGCATAAAAGAATGAGCCTATAGCTAAATACACCACATCAGCATAAGCAAATACAGGATTGCTGTTTCTACGCTAAGCAAGAATATTAAAATGCGGTAGAATAGCAACAGCAAGCTGATTGGAAATAAAATTATTTTATTATCCATCTCATTTATTCTCCACCGCCTTTGCTAATGGAATAACTGACATAATGGTTTGAAATATTCTTTTACATATCATAAAAGCCTCCTTTTCGATATTTTGTTTGATTTTTAAAAATAGGGATACAGTGCTGGCTCTATTTATCAAAGCTTTTCCTCTGTGTCCCTATTATATCTCAAGCCCAGTATCCTGTTGAATATGTTTACAAAGGCTTATTCCACCATTTTTGAATCAT